>Ga0137378_10001893_pt1 | contig 17784 bp, 19 predicted proteins | sample SagtaG_21_FD_104813 | JGI IMG/M metagenome (GOLD analysis project Ga0137378, IMG submission 104813) | Vadose zone soil microbial communities from Sagehorn Ranch, Mendocino, California, USA - Sage2_L_60_16 metaG | ecosystem: Environmental > Terrestrial > Soil > Vadose zone | place: USA... | reverse complement strand
GCGAGCAGGTCGGCAACATTGATCTCGTCTACGAGGCAGTAGGTCACTCGCACTTCGCGCTCCAGGTGCTCAGGGTGCTCGGGATCAATGGTATCTTTGTGCTCACCGGTGTCCCCGGTCTGCAGGCGTTTATCGAGGCTGACCCCGCTCGCCTGATGCGCGACATGGTGTTGAAGAACCAGGTGCTCCTTGGAACAGTGAACGCCGGGTCCGAGGCCTTCGCATCGGCTATCCAGGACCTCGATGTCTTCATCAAACGCTGGCCCGCTGCCATTCGTACACTCATCGCAGGACGCTATCCACCAGAGCAGGCTTTTGAACTGATCCTCGGGAGGCCAACCGGTATTAAGAGTGTGATCGCCTTTAACGAGGCGCGTGTTTCGTGATCTAACAAGGGAAAGAATGCACATGACAATGACAACCTGGATGGATATTTCTGTCGCGATTCATACCGGTATGGTACACTGGCCCGACAATCCACCGGTGCGGGTTGAATATATGTTGCATATGGAGCGTGGAGATATATGCACGGTCTCGACGCTGAGCATGGGTTCGCATACCGCTACCCATATGGATGGCCCGTTTCACTTCCTACCAGAGGGCCAGGGGCTTCATGAGATGCCACTTGACGCTGCTATCGGACTGGCACGCGTCATCGAGATCCGTGACCCCGAGTCGATCAAGCCAGACGAACTTCGACCCCACAACATCCGGCAAGGCGAACGCCTGCTCTTCAAAACGAAAAATTCTGCCCGTTGTTGGCAGACCGATACCTTTGTTGAGGATTTCGTCTATCTCTCGCAGGAGGCAGCACGCTACCTTGCCTCAGTTGGGGTGCAAACCGTGGGGATCGATTACCTTTCAGTTGGAGGGTTCAAGAAAGATGGGCTTGAGACCCATCTAGCGCTTCTTGGAGCGGGTATCTGGATCATCGAAGGACTTGATCTCTCACAGGTCGAACCTGGGACGTATGAGCTGATCTGCCTTCCACTCAAGATTGCCGGCAGCGATGGTGCGCCAGCCCGTGCAATCCTACGCAAAGCAGGAGGAGTAGCATGAAGCTCATAGTGTTAGGCGGCGGACCCGCCGGGATGACAGCGGCTCTGCAGGCACGCGAACTGCATGCCGAGGTGACGTTGCTCGAGAGCAAGCGAGCTGGAGGGACCAGCGTGAATGATGGCCCGGCGCCGGTACGTACACTTGCCCGTGCCGCGCGGCTGGCCCGCGATGCGGGATCATGGGAAACTTTTGGGTTACAAGGAGCGCGCCCCCACATCGATCTGGCCGCTGTCTTAGCCAATGCCAGACGGGTAGCGCAGTATGCTCACGAGAAAAAACACATGGCAGAATATATCCGTAGTACCGGTGTCGAGCTGATCGAAGGAGTGGGTCCGGCACATTTTCTCGATCAGCATAGGGTGCAGGTTGCCGGCGGAAGAACGTGGCAAGCAGACAAGATCATCATCGCTGTCGGGGGGCATGGGCGCATTCTGCCCATACCCGGAGCTGAACTGGCCTTGACGTACAGCGATATTTGGTCACTCACGCAGTTGCCGGCCAGCGTCGCGGTTGTCGGTGGCGCAGCCACTGGCTGCCAACTGGCGTCGATCCTCGAGGATTTCGGCTGCCAGGTGTACCTGCTCGAGCTTGCCCCCAGACTTATTCCCCAGGAAGATGAGGATATCGCGCTAGCCCTCGCCGAGGCCTTCGGCAAACAAAGGATGACCGTCATTACTGGTGCCCAAACCGAGCACCTGGAAAAAACCGATAGTGGCATCCAGCTACACTACCGCAAGCAGGAGCGTCCAGCCAGCCTGACCGTAGGCGCGGTCTTCTTTGCGACTGGCTGGCCGGGCAATGTAGATTCGCTTAACCTGGCCGCCGCTGGCGTGGTGACCGAACGCAGTTATATCCCGGTCAACGACTACCTGCAGAGCAATGTACCGCATATCTTCGCGGCGGGAGACATCAACGGGCAGAGTATGCTGGTGCAGAGTGCCCGCTACGAGGGCCGCATTGCCGCCGAAAACGCCGTGCTCGGGCCATATCGTCGCTTCACGCATGAGATTGTGCCCAGCGGCAGCTTCACCGATCCGGAATACGCCAGCGTCGGCTTGACCGAGGCGCAGGCTCGCCAGGAATACGATTGCGCAGTGGCAGTGGTCCATTACGATGACTTATTGCGTCCCGTGGCCGATGGTCATCCCGATGGCTTCTGCAAACTGATCGTCGACCGCCGCCACCGCTATATTCTGGGAGCGCACGTCATCGGAGAATACTCGGTTGAAATCATCCAGATGGTGGCGGCCTGCATAGCGAGCGGCATGAGAGTTGAGCAAGTGGCTGAGCTACAACTCGCGTACCCGACCTTCACAGAGGCTGTGGGGATGGCGGCGCAGAAACTGGTGCGTGAGCTGGGCCTGGCACCATTGCCGCAGTTGTGGAGCGATATCAAGTAGTCCCCTAGCTGTACACAACGCGCAAGGATGGAAACCGTCCGGTGCGTACATAGAGCAAACAAACATACATTAACAGCACAAGTCCTACCTCGAAAATGATCAGGAGGAGTGTCAGAGACACCGCTACCACAACAATCAGTAAGAGGATAGTATTACTGATCCTATCAATCCGCTTCTGCGTATCTGTCACTTTCGCTTGATACTTGTTGGCAGTATCCTGAATTCGCGCCAGCGTGGCGTCTATCCTGGACGTCACCTGCGTAATTGCCGCTTCTGCTTTTGTCACAGTTCCCGCTTTTATGTTTGCCAATGTGACACGCAAGTCTTGCACCGCTGTCTGCGCCTCTTGAGCACGGTCAGAGACTGAGCTTAGTACGTTGCTGAGCGTCGGTACGGTGACGCCTGGAAAGCGGTTGAGTGCCACCAACGTGCTATTCACAGTCACCACGGCATCGTGAATAGCAACAGCGGTCGTGCGTGCGTTTTCCACACGTGGGACAAGCTCGTTGTCGATGCGTTGGCTGAGCGCGGTGGTGAGTGGGCTGTTGGCCTGTATGCGATCACCCAGTTTCACCGTCGCATCGTTCACCTCGGTTACAGTTTGCCGTGCGTTTTGCACCTGGGTATTCACGCGCGTTAGCCCGTTGTCCACAACAGTAAGTGCGCGTGTCATCATCGATGCGACATCAGTCACAGCGTTGCGTGTGGGTGCGTAGACCGCCCAGATTCCGACTAACGCTACCACGTTCAACAGAAAGCCCAACAATGTGATAACCATCAACACCGCCACCAGAATCCGCGCGACGACATGGAGCCAACGCTTGCCTGCTTTTGATGAATGTGACGAAACGTCTTCACTCATACAAATAACCTCCGAACCTGGATGATTCTATCATAAAAACTCAACGTTGCCTGATAATAGCATACTTGAGAAGAGCAAGATCGGAGAAGTTTTGCCCCTCCTTCTGTGCTACACTGTTTCTTGTACAGAAGATCCGCTCAAAGCAAAGGCGCCGTGGCATGAAAATGTGATTCAGGCAATGGGAACAGAAAGATAGAGCACACATAAAGGAGATATTATGAACACAGTAACTTCAAAAGACGGTACAAAAATTGCGTACGACAAGCAGGATGAAGGGCCAGCAGTTATCTTAGTCTACGGCGCACTATGTTACCGTTCATTCGGCTCCCTCCCTGAACTAGACAAGCTCCTCGCACCACACTTTACGGTATACAACTATGACCGTCGAGGACGAGGCGACAGTGGGGACACCAGGCCCTATGCAGTCGAGCGTGAAGTGGAGGATATTGAGGCGCTTATTGATGAAGCTGGCGGGGCGGCATACCTCTACGGTCATTCCTCCGGTGCAGCCCTTGCCCTTGAAGCAACAATAAAGCTTGGCGGTAAAGTCAAGAAGCTTGCCATGTACGAGGCTCCTTACAACGATGATGACGAAGCCAGGCGGGCTTGGAAGGAATACATCAAACAACTTACAGAGCTCTTAGCTGCAGATCGCCGAGGTGATGCCGTGGCGCTCTTTATGAAGTTGGTCGGGACACCGGCAGACCAGATTGAAGCGATGCGTCATGCACCGATATGGCCAATGCTTGAGGCAATAGCACCGACGCTTGCTTACGACCACACCGCCATTTTAGGCGAAGACGGCTCGGTACCCATCGAACGGGCAGCCAGCGTAAGTGTGCCTACACTTGTCATGAATGGCGGTGCCAGCTATGCCTTTATGTATGAGACGGCTCGAGCGCTTAGCAAAGCGATGCCTCATGCGCAACTCCGCACTCTGGAGGATCAAAGGCATGATGTGGACCCGAAAGTCCTTGCTCTGGCGCTGGAGGAATTCTTTACTGAATAGGCGGCAAAGGCAAGAAACCACATCAGCTATGAACCTCGTGAAGCGGGGGGCGCGATCTTTCAAGGCACGAATAATCGAGTAATACATTGGCCACATTTCAGAAAGGAAAGAAACGATGAGAAAGATTCCTGAACTGCAAACCCTGATGACCGGTCTCGCGTTCGGCGAGTCGCCACGGTGGCACGATGACCGTCTATGGTTCTCCGACTGGGGCGCTCAAGAAGTCATTGCCGTCGATCTCGAAGGCAAGAGCGAAGTCATCACCCGCATACAGTCATTTCCATTTTGCATCGACTTCCTGCCCGATGGGCGCCTGCTTGTCGTCTCGGCGCGCGATCAACTGCTCCTGCGCATGGAGCCCGATGGGTCGTTGGTGACACATGCCAACCTGACCAGCCTCTCTGACCACCCCTGGAACGAGATCGTCGTGGACGGTCGGGGCAATGCCTACCTCAATAACATCGGCTTTGACTTTCCAGGCGGCGAGTTCGCCACCGGGATCATCGCTTTGGTCACCCCTGATGGCTCGACCCGGCAGGTAGCAGATGGTGTCGCATTCCCAAATGGCATGGTGGTGACGCCCGACAACGCGACGCTGATCCTCGCGGAGTCCTACGGCAAAAGGCTCACAGCCTTCGACATTGCGGCCGACGGCGGCCTGTCGAACCGGCGGGTATGGGCTGACCTTGGCGACGGCGCCCCTGACGGCATTTGCCTGGACGCCGTAAACGCCATCTGGTACGGCGATGTCCCCAACAAGCGTTGCGTGCGTGTTCGCGAAGGTGGCGAGGTATTGCAGACGATCGACTTGGATCGTGGTTGCTTCGCTTGCGCACTCGGAGGCGCTGACAAGAGGACGTTGTTCCTGGTGGCAACCGAGTGGAGTGGTACTACGAGCATGGCAGGCGGAGCACGAACGGGCCAGGTGCTCGTCGTTGAGGCGCCCGCACCGGGCGTCGGTTGGCCGTAGGAGGGGAGCAGTCAGGAGGTGAAATTGTAATAGAGTTCCGCATCGTTCGAGATGATTTGGAAATAATAAACAGACCCAATCATTACACGGAAACTGATCCTTTCCAAAAAAATTCTGTCGCATTTTCGGAGAGATTCGAGCCAAATTCTGTCGCATGCTGTAGTTCAACTAGAAGAAATGGACAATCTCATAACCTCCCTTACCATGGCTTCTGTTATGAGATACAATGAAGGGAAGAAATCGTCCAACACAACGTAGTGTTTTCAAGGAGTTCATTTGATGAAGAATACATTAGAAAGTGCAACAGCGCGCGCACAAACGCCATTTCAGAACCAGCCTTTCATCGATTTTAGCAAAGAAGAAAACCGCAAGGCGCAGATAGAAGCTCTGGAGCAGGTCAAAAGTGAACTGGGACGCAAATACCCACTCATCATCGGCGGTGAGAAGATCATGAACGAGGACACGTTCACCTCCGTCAATCCTTCGCAACCCGACCAGGTCATTGGCTATTTTTCACGCGCCACCGTTGAACAGGCAAACGCAGCAGTGCAGGCTGCTGCGACCGCCTTCGAAAGTTGGAAACACATTCCAGCTGAAGAAAGAGCAGGCTATCTCTTCGCGGCCGCCGACCTGATGCGCCAGCGTCGTTTCTATTTTAATGCATGGATGATCTATGAAGTCGGCAAGAGTTGGGCCGAGGCCGATGGAGATACTGCTGAAGCCATCGACTTCATGGAGTTCTATGCACGCGACATGCTGCGCCTGGCGGGTGAACAGCCCCTTACACGTATCAAAGAAGAAGATAACGAGCTCGTCTATATACCTCTTGGCGTAGGTGCCGTCATTCCACCCTGGAACTTCCCCTGCGCGATTATGGTCGGTATGACCAGCGCAGCCTTTGTCACAGGCAATGCAGTCATCCTCAAACCCGCCAGCACCTCACCGGCCATCGCCGCGCAGTTCATGCGTATCCTGGAAGAGGTCGGCCTGCCCGCCGGTGTAGTCAACTTCCTCCCGGGATCGGGATCAACCATTGGCAATGCCCTGGTTGAGAATCCCCAGGTGCGCTTCATCGCCTTCACAGGTTCGCGTGATGTCGGTCTGCGCATCAATGAATTGGCCGCGAAACCACGCAAGGGGCAGCGCTGGCTGAAACGTGCCATCCTGGAGATGGGTGGGAAAGATGCTGTCATCGTAGACGAAACGGCTGATCTCGATGCTGCCGCCACAGGTATCGTCGCTTCCGCTTTTGGCTTCCAGGGGCAGAAATGTTCTGCAGGCTCCCGTGCCATCATTGTTGACAAGGTCTATGACCAGGTCTTGCAGAAGGTCGTAGAGAAGACGCAGCAGTTGACCATGGGCGATGTTACAAAGCCAGAAACACTCATCGGACCGGTTGTCGATGCCAATGCAATGAAGAAAATCACCGAGTATATCGAGATCGGCAAAGGCGAGGGCCAGCTGGTAACCGGAGGAGGCCATCATGGTCCCGGCTACTTCATCGAACCAACGGTGATCGCGGATGTGGACCTTCACGCGCGCATCGCCCAGGAAGAAATTTTCGGGCCGGTGCTGGCCGTAATAAAAGCCAGAGATTTTGATGATGCCATGCATATTGCCAACGACACCGAGTATGGATTGACAGGCTCCCTCTATTCAAGGGATCCACAACGCATCGAGCGGGCCAAAGAAGATTACCATGTCGGCAACCTGTACTTCAATCGGAAAAGCACCGGTGCCCTCGTTGGCGTCCACCCCTTCGGTGGTTTTAATATGTCAGGTACTGACTCTAAGGCGGGAGGTAGGGACTATCTCCTGCTATTCACACAAGCAAAAGCCATCTCGGCTAAAAAATAGAGGAGGATTTCTCCTTGGCAAAGGTTACGCAAATTAGCCCGGGGGCATGGCAGATTTCTCTGCCATTCCTGGGCGAACACGAGATTGTCGGCTCCTATCTTCTTGCTGGGGAGAACGAACTCGCCCTTATCGATCCTGGACCCGGTAGTACGCTCGAGTCATTACTGGCATCGATTCGAGCGGCAGGCTTTGACCCGCAAGAAGTAACTCATATCCTGCCAACCCACGTTCACCTGGATCACGCTGGTGCAACAGGTTCGCTGGTGCGGCGACTACCCAGAGCGCAGGTGTACGTGCATAGCAAAGGCGCACCTCACCTGACCGATACCACGAAAGTCGTCGCCAGTGCATCACGCATCTACGGCGACCACATGCATATGCTCTGGGGTGATATCGAATCAACGCCAGCAGAGCGACTTCACACACTTGAAGGAGGAGACGTCCTCCAGGTAGCAGGTCGTCGGCTGGAAGTGCACTACACCCCTGGACACGCCATCCATCACGTCGTCTTTTTCGATGCGCATTCAGGTGAGCTGTTCGTGGGAGATGTGGCGGGCGTAAAACTGCCAGGCGTTGACTATGTGAGGCCGCCTACCCCGCCACCCGATCTTGACCTCGAAGCCTGGTCGGATAGTATCACCCTTATTCGTAGCCTGCGTCCCGATATCCTGTACCTGGGACATTTTGGCGCGATCAAAGAGGTTCCACAGCATCTTGGAATCTTGCGCGAAAAGCTCTTGGCCTGGGGTGATTTTATCCTGGAAACCATGCGCAGTGGTAAGAACGAGGCTGAGATCATCGCCCTGGTCATTGAAAAGACCCAACCCGAGCTCCAACGAGTTACACGTGACGCTCACGCGCTGCAAAGGTATGAGATCGCATCGAATTACGCGATGACCGTGCAGGGCTATATGCGCTACTGGCGCAAGAAACATCCAGAACGCTTGCAGGCAGCGTGACCTTTATAACCATAGAGAATGATCTTTGGATATGATTTCCGCCACTTTGGCGCTTGCCTGAAGCTGCGGCAAATGCCCGACATCAGGCAAGAGTACAAGTTCAGAGTTAGCTATACCCATATGTAGATCATAAGCACAGGTAATGGGAAAAATCTTATCCTGCTCTCCCCAAATGATTGTCGTTGGCACCTGTACTTGAGATAACACGCTATCCAATTCTTCCTGGATATCGTAACCCTTGACGAAATTGGCATAGGCAGGCATTTGCGAGACACGTACAATCGCATCGAGGATAAAGCCAGGAAGTGGTCTTGGATATCCTAACATATGATTCGCGGAAAGTTGCGCCGCGGTCCTGTCTACTGCGTATGGGGAGTTCATCTGCTCACGCCTCAAACCAGCGCTATTGAGCAGGTAAAGATGAATTACGCGTTCAGGATTTGCAATTGCAAAACGAGTTGCAATCCAGCCACCCAGCGAATTACCAACCAGCGTCACTTGTGGATAACCCAGGCTGTCCAGAAAGCGTTTCAAATACAGGACATGTGTTGCAATATTAAACCCTTCTGGTGCTGGTGGCGTTTTGCCAAAACCTGGCAAATCAGGAGCATACACCAGATACTCTCTGCTCAAACGCAAAACGAGAGACGACCAGATTTCGGCAGAATTACCAATACCATGAATCAGCACGATGGGGGTGCCGCGACGGCCTGTACAGTAGTAATGGATCGGGAAATTCCCAACATCACAGGTTTCCTCACGCACGCCTGCCAGCAGCAACGCGGTGCGGGAAACAAAAACCGCCGTTTCGACGGGTCGACGATAAATCTGTATCGCCAGAGCAGCTGCGCCTCCTGCCGCCGCAAGAGTTCCCACGGTAGGCAGTAGAGCAAACAGTTTTCCGGATGAGAAAGGCATCAAATATCCTTGTGATATGCTTGTTTTTCTGGTTGGCTTCTTACAAGCATATCACAAGGATTAAAAAGGCGTCCAGTGCAATGACGTACAGCGATTACTCGCCAGCGCTCAGTTCTGTTTCACTCATATCGCCAAGATTCAATTGTAAAGATGTGGTGTCCTACATCACACCCTGTCAGAAGATCAAGATTGCTCGTCTTTCTTATCGGCTTTCTCCACGATAATGCTCTTTAAGTCAGGGTTCGTCTCAAGTTCCACGAATGAGGTCAGGTTCTCACGGTACGCACTGAGGAAATTCAGGAGACCCAATGCTTCATCTGGCGTCATGTCAAAAGTGATCCCTGACATGTGTCTGAGAATGAGACCTGTGTCCTCCATGCGTAACCGATATCTTCCAATGATTGCATCCACGTTCGGCTCCTTGTTCATGTGGTGACCACACCTTGCGCTTACCAGGATGAATGTACATCTGCTCAATGAGAGTGTAGAAGCAATTGAAGCTTATGTCAATGGCGGTTGGAATCATGGGGTTTTATAGAGAGAGAAGGACTGCACAAGCAGCTTCTTCATAACCGACCATGACCGCTTCATCCAGGGAACGCCCATGACCGTAAGACCACTAAACAGTTAGTTTGCAAATGCTCAAATCATCATAAAAAAGAGATTCCCAACGAGAGGTACGATACTCGGCAATTCCGTGTAGCAGCTAGAGGGTCGCTAGGAGGCCGATTAGAATGCCCAGGATACCGCCAACTATCACCTGGACAGGGGTATGACCGATCAATTCACGCAGACGTTTTTCAGCAAAAGGTTGTCCCTGAAATGCTTCATCAATCATCTGATTGAGAATACGCGCCTGGATACTTACCGCCCGGCGTACCCCGGCAGCATCATACATCACAATAGCGGCCAGGACAACAGCAATAGCAAAGGACGCTGAGCTAAGTCCAGAAACACGTCCTGTTGCAGTGGCAAGTCCCGTCACTAACGCCGAATGCGAACTTGGCATGCCGCCCGAAGAGACGAGCCGACTAAATATAAGTTTACGTTGACGAATAAACTCGTAGATGGTTTTACCGACCTGCGCAACTGCCCATGCTAAAAGAGCTGCTATCAGGACACGATTATCAAGCAGAGAAGTACCCATCGTCTGTTCTGTTTTGTCTCCTCTAAGGCAATTCCAGTGGCCGCGAGATGATCGTGCCCTGGTTATCAACGCTCAGTTGTTGCACGCGCAGTTCCGCCTTCTGAAGCAATTCATTGCAGTATTGTGCCAGTTTCATACCCTCTTCGTAATATTGCAGGGCGCGTTCAAGCGGCATCTGTCCATCTTGCAAAGCTGTTACAGCAGCTTCGAGTTGTGCATAAGCTTCTTCAAAAGTTAATGATTCCATCATTCACCATCCATGCGACCACTTAAGGAGGTTGCGTCCGAGTTCGTACAGTTGCTCCTCCGTGTCATTGTTAGTTCTTCAGATTCTACGTACTTCAACTGGGATACTGCCATCAGTAACCTGAATTGTTAAACTTTCGCCAGGCCGCGTTTGCTTTATACTGGTAACTATTGTTGAGTCAATATCACGACGTACTACGGCATAGCCACGCGCGATGGTTATCAAAGGGCTGAGAGTATGCAACCGCAAAGCCATACCACTCAAGCGTTCGCTACGCAATGTGAGTATGTGCTGTAAGCTTGTCTGTAAAAGTGCAGAGGTATCGTCAAGCTGTTGACGGCGCCTATCCAGCAGGCTACTGGGATTGGCTCTTTGCAGGTCACGCTGAATACGCTCCAGTTTCTCGGCCATATCTCCAAAACATTCTTCCATCAATTCAGTTAATTCCAATTGTTTTGCCTGGATATCAATTTGCCGTTCAGTGATGTCAGGCACCGCCTTGGAAGCCGCCGCAGTGGGAGTGGATGCTCGATAATCCGCGACAAAATCTGCAATGGTGAAATCTGTTTCGTGGCCGACGCCACTGATGACAGGGATGCGAGAACGGGCAATAGCTCGTGCTACGATCTCCTCGTTGAAGGCCCACAACTCTTCAATGGAGCCACCTCCACGTCCAAGTATAATTACTTCTGCCTCACCATGCTCATTAAGAAGGTCAAGGGCGGCAGAGATAGAGGCGGGAGCTTCACTTCCCTGCACCAATGTCGGAGCCAGAAGTACTTCTGCTAAAGGATAACGCGCATGAAGAACACGTAGCATGTCTCTCAGTGCCGCTGCCTGAGGTGAGGTAACAATGCCAACGACAGCGGGTTGTTCCGGCAACGGGCGCTTGCGATTCTCATCGAAGAGACCCTCCGCGGCTAAGCGCGCCTTGAGTTGCTCAAAGCGGAGGAAAAGTGCTCCCTCCCCTATCAACTCAACACATTCAACGTACAGTTGAAGTTTGCCATCTCGCTCATAGTATGAAATACGCCCGTTAGCGGTAATGGCTATACCATCACGAAGGACGGGCGCCGATGAACGTAAACGGGCGTTCTTAAAGAAGACACAATGCAATTGTGCCTCAGCGTCCTTGAGAGTGAAATAACAATGGCCGGAGGAGTAGGTCTTGCATCCTGAGATTTCACCCTGAACCCAGATATTCTGTAAGACATCATCCACTTCCAACAGTTCTTTTAGATAGCGAGATAATTGAGCAACGCTCAACACCGTTGGAGCATCTAAATAGTACATCAGATTCCCTCTCCCTCGGTTGAGCTATCGATAACCATGAGTTTTTGCCCATACTCTACTGGCTGTCCTTCCTGCGTCAAGATTTCAACGACACGTCCAGCGACTGGTGACTCCACATCATTGATGACGTTCAGTGATTCGATCGTTGCCACGAGTTGCCCCTCCTTCACATGATCACCCACCGCTACCAGGGTTCCTCCTCTGGGTTTGGCCCAAACGTGAAAGATACCTACCAGGTGAGAGGAGATGTAGTGCTTCGTTTCTGCAGATGCAGTGGTAGAAACAGTCAATTGAGCATCCGTGGAAGGTACTTCAACCTGGGGCTTCATGACAACTCCCTGAAGTTGCCCATTGTGTTCATCAAGCTTTATCTTGCGCAACACCAGGTGCGTCCCTTCTTCAGCTTGCCTGAACTCCAATTCGGAAACGTCACTTTGGTCGAGCAATTGCACCAGGCGCTGCAAAAGCTCAACGCTGATAACAGTGGCAGTTTCGCTTGCCTCGCTGTCAAGCTGCCCTTTATCATTTTCTCCAATGGAGGGGGATATTCGGCGTCCCGCTCGGTGGGTACCCTGTTTTCCATCCATACTACTCTCTCCTGGCGGGAGCATGATAGTGAAGACGAACAATGCCGCAATCGGAAGATGATCAAAACAGTTAGAATAGAGGGGAAAACGTTGTCCCACCTGCCGCGATCAGTTCGTACATGTTCACTTTAACAATCCTACGCTCGCTCTACATATGTACCAGACGTTGTGTTGACACGTATCAAATCACCATTTGAAATGAAAAGTGGCACCTGCACAACAAACCCGGTCTCGGTAGTGGCAGGCTTGGTACCGCCTGTAGCAGTATCACCTTTGAAACCGGGCTCGGTATAGGTCACCTGCATGACAACCTTTTCAGGTGGCTCGACGGAAATTGGTTCTTCCTCATATGTGATGAGATCAAGTTCCAGGTTATCAATCAGGAAGTTTTTCGCATCACCAAGTTGCTGTGCAGTCAGCACAACGTCATCATATGTACTGGTATCCATGAAATGATATTGATCGTCATCCTGATACTGGTAGGTCACTGTACTACGATCGAGATAGACACGTTTAAACTTTTCACCTGCATCACATGTACGATCAAAGGTGGAGCCGGTGCGCAGGTTACGCAGTTTCATGCGCACTATCGCACCGCCGCGCCCCATTTTTACATGCTGCCAATCCAGTACGCTGCACATCTGCCCTTCAAATTCGATGGTTACACCTTTCTTCAGGTCACCCGTGGATATCATAGAGTATAGCTCCTTGTAGGTTAGCTCAACACATTACGGCAGTGGCATCAGCGTTGTAATACAAGTTCGGTTGGTGACTGGGTTAATACCTCAACGCCATTTTCTTTTACCAGGACACAATCTTCGATACGCACACCACTCCATCCAGGAATATAGACCCCTGGTTCGACGGTAACGACAGTTCCTGCTGGTAAAACCATGGTATCTGGCGACCGAGGAGAGAGATTGGGACCTTCGTGTGTTTGCAACCCTACACCATGCCCTGTACTGTGAACAAAGTATTCTGATAGCCCGGCAACATTCAATGCATTGCGGGCTAAAGCATCGGCAGCACTACCAGCAATTCCTGCATAGAGGCCAGCCTCGCATGTTTTCATCGCATTAAGAACGGCATCGTATATCTCTTGCATACGCGCTTCAGATGGCTCTCCAAGACAGATGGTACGGGTCATATCCGCGCAATATCCTTTGTAACGAGCGCCCATATCAATAGTAATGAGCTCACCACGTTGAACACGCCGTTCACTGGGGTGTGCATGCGGCATTGAGCCGTGCGGTCCAGAAGCGACGATCGAATCAAATGAGAGACCATCTGCACCTTGTGATATCATGTAGCGCAAGATCTCCCACTGTATCTCCTTCTCTGTCATGCCAGGCTGAATCCAACTACAAAGATGCGTAAATGTCTCATCTGTGATAGCAATAGCACGTTTCAGCAGCTCTATTTCATGTGGTTGCTTTACCTGGCGCAGCTTCTCTATAGAGCTATCCTCAAAAGGATGAAGCGTAAAAATACTTTCGCCGCTACGACGAAGCTTTTCATACTCGGCAAACGTGAGCATCGCTGATTCGAACCCAATGTTTTGCCAGCCATGCTCCTGAGCTGATGTGGCAATCGCAGCCCAATATTCGCGAGAAGGGGGAACGTTCACCTGCCAACCTTGCGCCTCGTTCTCGACCACTTCTTTATAGAGCGGATTTGTGAACAATATTTGTTGTTGTCGTCCCACTAGTAATAGACCGGCACCTTCCACGTCATCATTAAGCCATCCACTTAAATAGGAGCGATTCTGTGGCTGTGTCACCATATATGCATCTAGCCCTTGTTCGGCCATCCATGCACGCAGCTGATTCATTGCTTCTTGACTCATACGTTTCCTTCTTTGACCTGTTCGCGCACCAGTTCAACCAGTGCCTCCAATGCCAGGAGATATCCACGCCAGCCCAGCCCAACGATATGTCCTCGACAGACCGACGCGATCAGCGATTGATGTCGAAATGGCTCACGGGCATAAATATTACTGAGATGTACCTCGATGATAGAAGGTTTCACCATCGCCAGGGCATCGCGCAATGCAATTGAGTAGTGTGTCAAAGCACCGGCATTGATGATAATACCATCTGCACTACCTTCGTGTTCCTGTAGATAATCAATGAGAGCGCCCTCGTGATTCGATTGGAAACAATGCACTGTTGCTTCCAACTCCTCTCCTCGTTTTTGCAGCATCGAACAAATTTGCGGGAGGGTCACCATTCCATAAATAGCGGGTTCACGGGTCCCCAAAGTATTGAGATTTGGACCATTGACGACCAATATATTTAACATCGAGTTAAGGCCTTTTCTCTGCGAAGAATGCTGTTATTACGCTCTCAACCAGTTCATTGGGCACCGGTGTAACTGTAACGCCTCCCATTTGCTTTGGTAGAACCCACCGTACCTGCTTACCCGCCACTTTCTTATCCAATTGAATAGCAGAGAGGATATCCTTTACGTGTACTGACCCGGCATAAGATGTTGGTAAGCCTAATGCTTCGAGCAGCTTATTCTGTCGCACCAGCTCCGCTTCGGGAAATAAACCAGCTTGCTGAGCGATACTACCTGCCACTACCATACCTAATGATACCGCTTCCCCATGTAAGAATTGACCATAACCCGCTACATTCTCCAGAGCGTGTGCGACGGTGTGGCCGTAGTTAAGAATAGTCCTCCGCCCTTGTTCGCGCTCGTCCTCCTCTATTATCGCTGCTTTCAAGGCGATACAGTTCATAACAATCTGACAAAGTAGCGTAGCCGGGGGATTGGTAAACTCTCGTAAGGTGTCAGCATATTCCTCAAGCCGGGCGAACAATTCCGTGTCGAGTATGATACCATACTTTACAACTTCTGCCCAGCCCTCGGTGCGTTCCCGAATAGGTAGCGTCAAGAGTGTTGCGGGATCGACCAGTACTAGCCGTGGATGATAAAAGGTGCCAATGAGATTCTTCCCCATAACATGATTGATGCCTGTTTTGCCACCAATTGCGGAATCGACCTGGGCAAGTAAAGAAGTTGGCACCTGTACCAGAGGGACACCACGCAGGTATGTAGCAGCTGCATAGCCAACCACGTCACCCACCATACCACCGCCGAGTGCAATAATTGCCTCGCCGCGTTCAGCACGCTGTTTTATTAGCCAATCATAAAGTGCACTGAGCTGTTCCTGTGATTTACTCACCTCTCCAGCCGGTACTGTATACAATTGAGGTTCGAAGCCAGCACTGGAGAGTGTTCCCATGATCATGGATGCATAGAGTTTGTGAATGTGACTATCAGTTATAAGAAATACTCTCGGAGGTAAGTTAAGCTTCTTAAGATGCAGTGGAAGCCTGCCCAGGCCACCCCATTCCACTACTGCATTATACCCCTTGTCTACGTGAATGCGCTGTACATCAAGGATAGGAGGTTCCCCGACAAGCTCACCTGAACTGATAAACATTGCGATGATTTCCTGGGCAACTCGTTGGGCGGATTTGTTCAGTGTCGAGCAGGTAAAATGAGCATCCTCATACCATATTGAACGATCTTGCAACAACGTTCGCAGAGATTTCAAAGGATCGGAACCAATTAATAGAGGGCGAATCTCAGGAACTTCCCCCTGCGCTTGCTTTTCGTGGTGCTGCCTGTTCAAGCGGTCAAGCGCGGTCTGGGGATCAACCATCAAATAGACTGAAACACCACGAGAGCGAATGAGCGAACGATTCTCCGCTTTCGTGACGACACCCCCACCAGTCGCAACAACGGCATTCCCCTCAGATTGAGCGACCTGGGCGAGCAGGCGGCTCTCACACGAGCGAAAATATTGTTCACCGAAGTGCTCGAAAATAGTGGAGATATGCTCACCACACTCGCGCTCAATGAGTACATCGATATCAAAGAAAGGTTTGTTCAGCCGCTGCGCCAGGATACGACCGATGGTACTCTTCCCGCTACCAGGAAGTCCAATTAAAAATATGTTATGCATAGCTGCCATTGTACCATGGCTGAAGTACTTTGTGACGATCAAAAATGAGCAAGTTAGAGGACAAACTATCAGTACAATTCCTCACCCCTGATCGTCGTACTCAGTGTAGTCAAAAGACTGAAGTTCGATGCGTCTAAAGGAGTTAAGCTGGGCGTTGATGCTGCCCCAGTCCGTACGTATCCTTGAGAGCGATTATCGATGACCCGATATTGAGTACCAAAGGAAAAGACAAATTGCTGCATTTGTCCTGTCTGGCGATTCAATACCAGGATATCATCACCAGTTGAACAATTATGGGCAGCTAAGCAGCGAGAACGATCCAGGAAAGCGCCTATGAGTACCTGCCAGCGATTGTCCCAGGCGGGCATAGTAATTTGATGCTTTACTATGAGAGAAGCATCAAAGGCAATAAACGTACTCTGTAATGTCTGTGGATCATAGAGCATCACATTCAATGTCGGCGTGCCAAAGTGACCGACGTAGAGCGCTTGATTTGCACCCCAACCAGAGAAACTCTTTTGACTTGATAGCGATAGGTCACTCTTCAAGATTTCTATCTGTGCATCCCCGCTGCTAGGATCATAGAGCAGCACCTGTGAACGTCCAGACCCTATGAAATCTCCACTATGTACCTCCCAGTTCGCGTCAAGATTATGGATCGCTTGATAATGTGAAATTTGCAACTTGGCATCAAAGCTTACTAGGCGTGCCTCACCTAGCATGCGATCATAAAGAAAGAGCGCGTCCTGACTGCGGCTTACAAAACTACCGGTATACACCTCCCATGAGTTATCCAACAGGGTGTATTGTTGAAAATGGAGGACCTTAAAGTTTTGATCGAAGTTGACTACATTTACATTGGATACGACAACTTGCTCAGTGGGGCTGCTGACCGAACTGCTCAAATCATTATCTATCGGTAAGCCCTGATTGGCACCGTGTAGAAGAATTAGCGCTGTCTTTGTCACACGAGTCTTTGCCGAATTCGTTTTCTGCCCGGGTGTTGGACTGGGGCACGTTGTTGAATTTCCCGGGGACACAACTGTTGCTACGCTCGTAGCACAGGTAAGTTTCGGCGTTGGGCTCGGTGTTGGGCTCGGCTTTGGCGTCGGACTTGGTGTTGGACTCGGTTTCGGTGTCGGACTCGGTGTTGGACTTGGTTTCGGTGTCGGACTCGGCTTCGGCGTCGGACTTGGTGTTGGGCTCGGCTTCGGCGTCGCGCTCGGTGTCGGACTCGGCTTCGGTGTTGGACTTGGTTTCGGCGTCGGACTCGGTGTTGGGCTGGGCGTCGACGTAGGTGATGGACCGGACGTTGATGCTGGAGGGGGTGTGGAAACCGGTGTTGTACCTGAAATCGGATTTGGTGGATTGGCTACCACCGCAGTTGCACTGGGAGTGGGAGTTGTAGGCATAATGGGCACCGAGTTTACCAATCGGTTATACATAAAGACGGTGCTGCGATGACCATCCAGGCGAGCTACATACAATTCCCAGCCAGTT
>Ga0137378_10001891_pt1 | contig 17786 bp, 14 predicted proteins | sample SagtaG_21_FD_104813 | JGI IMG/M metagenome (GOLD analysis project Ga0137378, IMG submission 104813) | Vadose zone soil microbial communities from Sagehorn Ranch, Mendocino, California, USA - Sage2_L_60_16 metaG | ecosystem: Environmental > Terrestrial > Soil > Vadose zone | place: USA... | reverse complement strand
GCTGCTGATCATTCCAGACAAGATGTCCGCGGAGAAGGTGCTGCACTTGAAGGCTCTCGGCGCCGAGATCCGGATGACCCGCTCGGACGTGACCAAGGGCCATCCCGAGTACTACCAGGACCTCGCCGCGCGCCTGACGCGCGAAACGCCGGGCGCGTTCTACGTGAACCAGTTCGGCAACCCGGCGAACCCGCGCGCGCACGAGACCACGACCGGCCCCGAGATCTGGGCGCAGATGGGCGGCAGGCTCGACGCCGTCGTCTGCGGGGTCGGCTCGGGCGGTACGCTCACCGGACTGACGCATTATTTCGCGCGCGTGAGCCCGGCAACCGAGATGGTGCTCGCCGACCCGCTCGGGTCGGTGCTCGCGCCGTACGTCGAAAGCGGAAAGATCGGCGAGGCCGGCTCGTGGGTCGTCGAAGGCATCGGTGAGGACTTCATTCCGCCCATCGCCGACCTGTCGCGCGTTCGCAAAGCGTATTCGATTCCGGACCGGGAGAGCCTCCTCACTGCGCGGGAGCTGCTCAAGGCGGAGCTGATCCTTGGCGGCTCATCGGCGGGCACGCTCGTCGCCGCGGCGCTGCGTTACTGCCGCGAGCAGTCGAGCACTAAGCGCGTCGTGACTTTCATTCCCGACACCGGCAGCAAGTACCTGTCCAAGATGTACAACGACTTCTGGATGGTCGACCAGGGCTTTCTGGAGTTGTCCCGTTACGACGACCTGCGTGACTTCGTGTCGCGGCGCTACGCCGACGGCGCGGTGGTCTCGGTCAGCGCTGAAGATACGCTGCTGACCGCGTTTCAGCGCATGCGCGTCTCCGACGTGTCACAGGTGCCGGTGCTTTCGGACGATCGGGTCATAGGCATCCTCGACGAGTCCGATGTTTTGCTGCATGTCTACAAACAGCCCGAGCGCTTTCGCGATCGTGTCGCAACGGCAATGACCAATCGCTTGGAGACGCTCGATCCCGGCGCCGGCTTCGGCGATCTGCTGGCGGTGCTGAGTCGCGATCACGTAGCCATCATCGTGCATGAAGGCCGTTTTTTCGGATTGATAACCCGGTACGATCTACTCACCTATTTGCGGAGAAGCCTGCCGTGAACGACCGCGACCCTAAATCCGCCGTGCAGACCCAGCACGGCTTCTCCACGCGCGCGATCCATGCCGGGCAGGAACCCGATCCGTCGACCGGCGCGATCATGACACCCATCTACGCGACGTCGACCTACGTGCAGACCAGCCCCGGCGTACACAAGGGCTACGACTATGCGCGCACGGCCAATCCGACGCGCAGCGCGCTCGAAGCCTGCGTCGCGGATCTCGAAAGCGGCGCGCGCGGATTCGCGTTCGCGTCGGGGCTCGCCGGGATAGCGACGCTGCTCGACGCGCTCGATGCAGGCGCGCACGTCGTGGCGAGCGACGACCTCTACGGCGGCACCTATCGGCTTTTCGAGAACGTGCGCAAGCGCTCGGCGGGATTGAGCGCGAGCTTCATCGACATGGCCGATCCCGCGCGACTGCGCTCGGCGATCCGTCCCGACACCAGGATGCTTTGGGTCGAAACGCCGAGCAATCCGCTGCTCAAGCTCATCGACCTCACTGCGGTCGCGAAGATTGCCCGCGAGCACGATCTCATCAGCGTCGCCGACAACACCTTTGCCAGCCCCTGGATACAGCGCCCGATCGAGCTCGGCTTCGATATCGTCGTGCACTCGGTGACCAAGTACCTGAACGGCCATTCGGACATGGTGGGAGGGGTGGTCGTGATCGGGAGCGAGCCCCGCCTCGCACCGCTCGCCGAGCGCCTGGCTTACTTGCAGAATGCCGTCGGCGGTGTCAGCGGCCCGTTCGACAGTTTCCTGGCGCTGCGCGGCCTCAAGACGCTCGCGCTGCGCATGGAGCGGCACTGCGCGAATGCACTCGAGCTTGGCGCTTGGCTGGAACGGCAGCCCGAAGTCTCGCGCGTTCACTATCCCGGCCTTGCCTCGCATCCACAGCACGAGCTCGCGAAAAGGCAGATGCGCGCGTTCGGGGGCATGGTTACCATCGTGCTCAAGACTGATCTTGCCGGGACCAACCGCTTTCTCGAGCACTGCCGGTTGTTCGCGCTGGCCGAAAGCCTCGGCGGCGTCGAGAGCCTGATCGAGCACCCCGCATTGATGACGCATGGCTCGATCCCGCCGGCGCTGCGCGCCAACCTCGGAATCGGCGATTCGCTGGTGCGCCTTTCGGTGGGCATCGAGGACGTTGACGATTTGCGCCGCGACTTGCGCGACGCGCTCGACACGATTTGAGCGGCCGAGCCTGTTTCGCACACGTCCCCTGTTGTGACCCAAGCACCGATCAAGCGACGCGACTTGGCGGACACGGTCGGCTTCGCTCATCTCGAGCGCCAGATGGATGTGCTGATGCAGCGCATCGATCGGCAGGACGCAGCGACACTCGAACGGCTGCTCAGAGACAAGGGGATATCAGCCAATGACAGCTGGCGCATGGCGATCGCACCGCACGACGACTACGCTTACGTGGGTTATCTTTACCCGCTCGTGCTGGCCAATATCAAAGCCGGCACCGTCATCGTCTTCGGCGTGGCGCACAAGGCGCGGCAGCTCGACATCGAGGATCAACTCATCTTCGACAGCTTCACCCACTGGCGCGGGCCGTACGGAGACATCGCGATTGCGCCGCTGCGCGAGAGGATCATGAGCAGCCTGCCCGAAGGCAGCTATCAGGTGAGCGACGAGATGCACGGCATCGAGCACTCGGTGGAAGCCAAGCTTCCCTTCCTGCAATACTACGATCGCGCCGTGCAATTCGTGCCGATCCTCGTTCCGTCCATGTCGTATGCGCGCATGACCGAGCTTGCCGTGCCGCTTGCGCAAGCGATCGCTGCGATCATGATCGACGGGCGCCTGGAATGGGGCCAGGACATCGCGCTCCTCGCATCGACCGACGCCGTGCATTACGGCGACGAAGGCTGGGGCGGAAGAGACTTCGCCTTCTACGGCGCCGATGCGGAAGGCTATGAGAAGGCGTTGCAGCACGAGCAGGAGATCATGGGCGATTGCTTCGACGGAGATTTGCAACCCGACAAGATCGAGCGGTTTACCCGATACACCCTCGCCGACCATGACCATCGCGAATACAAATGGACGTGGTGCGGACGCTATTCGGTGCCCTTCGGCTTGCTGGTCGCCTGGCATCTCCAGCAACTGCGGCGCGCGAGACCGCTGACCGGCACGATCCTGGGCTATGCGACGTCAGTGGACCACGCGCGCGTCAAGGTCGACGACCTCGACGGGATGGGCGTCACCGCGCCGGCGACGCTGCACCACTGGGTCGGCTATGCGTCGGTGGGATTCCTGTGACGCAATGCTTGGGAAGCGTTTTATTCCGCGATCGTCGGCCCGGAGCTGCCGAGCTCCCGCAGCAGCTAGAAAGCAATAGTTCCGATAGTGTCGAATTCGCCAACGCCTCCAGATGGCGAGGTGAACGTGGCGGAGCCCGCCAGCGCGACACTACCGACTGCATCCGCGAACTTTCCAGTGCCGCGTCGATAGCTCTCGGTGCCGGAAAATGTGGCGTGTGCGCTGTCGACAAACACGCCGACGCCGACGAAATTTCCAAACAGCTTGTCGCCGTTGTGCGTCGTATAGGTCGTTGCATTCGTGATGAACAACGTACCGTCGTCCCGCGGCGTCACAGTCTGCACCGCATCCGCGGTCACGCTACCGATGCCGTGGATGACACAATTACCGGTGAGATGTACCGTTGTCGGTCCGGTGAAATTGAAGGTCGTGTCGCAATGCCCTGCGATGGAGTGCACGTGACCGTCGTCCGCCTGGGCGACAGTCAGCGGAACAACCGCGAACAGACCAACGAGCAAGGTCACGGCCGTGCGCCTCACCGTGCCTTGACTTGCGAAGCGCCGTTCTTCAGTCGCCAGTGATGGAAGCCGCGTAGGTTTAGTCATTGCAATCTCGCTGTGGTTGAACATTTCAGCCTGCCGCCGCCACTGCTCTCCCCGCCATCACCGACACGAGGTGCGCGCGGTATTCGGCCGATCCATGCAAGTCGCTGTTCAGATGATCGGCGGAAATCTTCACCGCTTTCGCGGCTTCGGCCGAGAAATTCTTCGACAGCGCGTTCTCGATGGCTGTCGCGCGATGCACGTGCGCCGCGGCGCCCGTCACCGCCACGCGCACGCCACCGGAGGTTTGCGCGACGAACACGCCGACCAGCGCGAATCGTGACGCGGGCTGCGGAAACTTCATGTACGCGGCTTTCTTCGGAGTCGGAAAACTGACCGCGGTGATGATCTCATCCGCCGCCAGCGCGGTCTCGTACATCCCCTTGAAGAAATCGTCGGCGGCGATCTTGCGCTTGTTCGTGTGCACGGTCGCACCCAGCGCCAGAACCGCGGCGGGATAATCCGCAGCGGGATCGTTGTTGGCGATCGAGCCTCCGAGCGTGCCGCGATTGCGCACCTGCCGGTCACCGATGCCCTCGGCTAGCGCGGCAAGCGCAGGAATCGCCTGCTTGACGACAGGCGACGAAGCGACTTCGGCGTGCGTGGTCATCGCTCCGATCACGATCGCATCGCCGTCCTTCCTTACGCCTTTGAGGTCCGGAATGCCGGAGAGATCGACCACCGTGCCAGGATTGGCGAGTCGCAGCTTCATCGCGCCGACGAGGCTTTGCCCGCCGGCAAGCGCCTTTCCGCCGGTCTTCGCCAGCGCCGACGATGCGTCCGCTACCGATTTAGCACGCTGATATTCGAATGCGTACATGGTTGATGCCTCCACAATTACGTCCGTTCGCCTTGAGCTTGTCGAAGGGCGAACGTGACGGAACCTTTCACCCGTTCGTGGTTCGACAGGCTCACCACGAACGGACCCGGATGACGCTAATGCCCCGCAGTCTGCAATGCAACCCACACGCGATGCGGCGTCGCCGGCATGTCCAGATAGTTGACGCCTGTCTCCGAAAGCGCGTCGTGCACGGCATTCATCAGCGCCGCGGGAGCGCCGATCGCCCCCGCTTCGCCGCAGCCCTTCACGCCCAGCGGATTGTGCGTGCAAGGCGTGACCTTGGTTGCGACCTTGAACGAGGGCAGATGGTGCGCGCGCGGCACCGCGTAGTCCATCAGGCTGCCGGTCAGGAGCTGTCCGCTTTCCTTGTCGTACACGCACGCTTCGAGAAGCGCCTGGCCGATGCCCTGCGCGAGGCCCCCGTGCACCTGCCCTTCGACGATCATCGGATTGATGATGTTGCCGAAGTCGTCGCAGGCCGAGAAGTTTACGATCTGCACGTCGCCTGTCTCGGGATCGATCTCCACTTCGCAGATGTGCGTGCCCGCAGGGAAGGTGAAGTTGGTCGGGTCGTAGAACGCAGTCTCGTCGAGCCCGGGCTCGAGTTTGTCCAGCGGGTAGTTGTGCGGCACGTACGCCGCGAGCGCAACTTCGCCGAACGCCTTGCTGCGGTCGGTGCCGGCGACGGTGAACTTCCCGTCCTTGAATTCGACGTCGGCTTCCGCGGCTTCGAGCAGATGCGCGGCGATCTTCTTGCCCTTGGCGACGATCTTGTCCAGCGCTTTCACGATCGCGGTGCCGCCCACCGCGATCGAACGCGAGCCGTAGGTGCCCATACCGAACGGAATGCGGCCGGTATCACCGTGCACGATTTCCACGTTGTCGATCGGTATGCCGAGCCTGCTCGCGACGACTTGGGCAAACGTCGTTTCGTGTCCCTGTCCGTGGCTGTGCGACCCGGTGAACACCGTCACGCCGCCGGTGGGATTGACGCGCACCTCACCCGCCTCGTAGAGCCCCGCACGAGCGCCCAGAGCGCCCGCGATGTTCGACGGCGCGATGCCGCAGGCCTCGATGTACGAGGCGTAGCCGATTCCCCGCAGCCTGCCACGTTTGGCGGCGTCGGCCTTGCGCGACGCGAAACCCTTGACGTCGGCGAGCTTCATCGCCTCGTCGAGGCAGGCGTCGTAGCCTCCCGTGTCATAGGTCAGCGCGACGGGGGTCTGATAGGGAAAGCTGCGGATGAAGTTCCGCCGGCGGATATCGTCCTGCGCGATGCGCATCTCCGCGGCGGCGGCGTGCACCAGGCGCTCGACCACATAGGTCGCTTCGGGCCGCCCAGCGCCGCGGTAGGCATCGACCGGTGCGGTGTTGGTGAACGCCGCCGTGACCTCGCAATAGATCACCGGAGTCGTGTATTGCCCGGCGAGCAGCGTTGCGTACAGGATGGTCGGGATGCACGACGCGAACGTCGACAGGTAGGCTCCCATCGCAGCGGTCGTGTGCACGCGCATGGCCAGGAATTTGCCGTCCTTGTCGAGCGCGAGCTCGGCGTGCGTGACGTGGTCGCGACCGTGCGCGTCGGACAGGAAGGCTTCGCTGCGATCCGCAGTCCACTTGATCGGACGATTGACGCGCTTCGACGCCCAGACCATGGCCGTCTCTTCGGGATACAAATAGATCTTCGAGCCGAATCCGCCGCCGACGTCGGGCGCGATGACGCGCACCTTCGTCTCCGGAAGTCCCAGCACGAATGCCGTCATCAGCAGCCGCTCGACATGGGGATTCTGGCTGGTCACGTAGAGCGTGTAGCTGTCGTCGGCGCGATTGAAGCTGGCCACCGCGGCTCGAGGCTCGATGGCATTCGGTACCAGCCGATTGTTGACGATGTCGAGCTTGGTGACGTGCGCCGCGTTGGCGAACGCTGCATCGACCGCGGCCTTGTCGCCCAGCGCCCAGGTGTAGCACTTGTTGCCCGGAGCGCCGTCGTGAATTGCCGGGGCTCCGGGCTTCAGCGCATCGACGGGATTGACCACCGCGGCTAGCACCTCATAGTCGACGACGATCTGCTCCGCCGCGTCCTTCACCTGAGCCAGCGTTTCCCCGATCACCAGCGCGACGCCGTCGCCGACATAGCGGACCTTGCCTTGCGCCAACAGCGGGTGCGGCGGCTCCTTCATCGGCTGTCCGTCGGTGCCGGTGATCAGCCAGCCGCAGGGCAGCCCGTTGACCCCGGTCAGATCGGCGCCGGTAAACACGGCGACGACGCCGGGCGCCGCCCTGGCCTTGGCGGTATCGATGGCGCGGATCTTTGCGTGCGCATGCGGCGAGCGCAGAAAATACGCCCAGGTCTGGTTGTGCACATTGACGTCGTCGGTGTACTGCCCTGCTCCGGTGAGAAACCGCTTGTCTTCCTTGCGGCGAACCGATTGGCCGATGCTGTTGAGATCGTCTGCGCCCATGGTCTATCCCTTCATCGCGGCCGCGCCCTGCGCCACCGCCTTGACGATGTTGTGGTAGCCGGTGCAACGACAGAGGTTGCCTTCGAGCTCGGCGCGTATGGTCGCTTCATCGGCGTTCGGGTGCCTCTGCACGAGGTCGATGGCCGAGAGCACCATGCCGGGCGTGCAAAAACCGCATTGCAGACCGTGGCACTCCTTGAACGCCGCCTGCATCGGATGCATCTCGCCGTTGGTCGCCAAGCCTTCGATCGTCGTGATCTTCGCTCCGTTGGCCTGAACGGCGAGGATGGTGCACGACTTGATCGCCTTGCCGTCGGCCAGGATCGTGCACGCGCCACACTGGCCGGTGTCGCAGCCGACGTGCGTTCCGGTCAGGCTCAAGTTGTTGCGGATGAATTCGACCAGCAAGGTGCGCGGATCGATCTCTCCGCTTGCGGTCTTGCCGTTGACGATGAGCGAAACCTCGACTGGCATGGTGCGTCTCCCGGGGATTTGGTGTGCTGCGAAGGAAAAGTAATCATAGCGCCGACATCGCACACTCGCAAACTGCGGTGCAGAAATCGCCCGGCTTCGCTCGTCAGCCTCGCCATGAGGCGTCGGGGGATATCATTGGCATTGGGGCATGTTGTCGCTCCAACGATCGCTGTTGTGTCACCGCACGGCGGGATCGACGACACCGCGTAAAAAGGAAAAACGATGGGGCCCCTGACAGGAATCAAGGTCGTCGAGTTCGCCGGCATCGGCCCGGGACCGTTTTGCGCCATGATGCTCTCCGACATGGGCGCGGACGTCGTGTGCATCGACCGGGTGCGCGGGCCCGTTTCGGACGCCGACCTTACGCTGGGCAAGGCGCGCGCCGGAGCGATGCAGCGCGGCCGGCCGGTGATCAACCTCGATCTCAAGCAGCCAGATCCCGTCTCGACCGCTCTCGAGCTGATCGAGCGCGCCGACGCACTGATCGAAGGGTTTCGTCCCGGCGTGATGGAACGGCTTGGGTTGGGACCCGATGCATGTCTTCAGCGGAACCCTCGGCTGGTCTATGGACGCGTCACGGGCTGGGGACAGGACGGACCGCTCGCCAGGACAGCCGGTCACGACATCGATTACATCGCCATCGCCGGCGTTCTTGGCTGCATCGGTGAGCCCGGCGGACCGCCGGTTCCGCCGCTCAACCTCGTCGGCGATTTCGGCGGCGGCGCGATGCTGCTCGCGTTCGGGGTCTTGTGCGCGCTGCTGGAGGCGCGAAGCTCGGGCAGGGGCCAGGTCGTCGATGCGGCGATGCTCGACGGCGCCGCCCTGCTGATGGCCAACATCTACAGCCGCAAATCCATGGGCTTATGGACGAACGAGCGGGGAAGCAATGCGCTCGACGGCGGGGCGCCGTGGTACGGGGTGTATGAGTGTGCCGATGGCCGCTTCGTGGCCCTCGGCGCCATCGAGCCGCAGTTCTACGCGGTGCTCCTGGAAAAATGCGGTATCGACGACGCTTCGCTGCGGCCGCAATGGGACCCGTCGCAATGGCCGCGGCAGCGCGAGCGCCTCGCCGGGATCTTCAAGACGCAAACGCGCGACGCGTGGTGCGCGCGCACCGCCGGCAGCGATGCGTGCCTCGCCCCGGTGCTCGATCTCGACGAAGCGCCCCGTCATCCGCATTGCACAGCGCGCGAGGTGTTCATCGAAGTCGATGGAATCGTGCAGCCTGCACCTGCGCCGCGTTTCAGCCGAAGTGAGGCCGAAATCCGAACCCCTGCGGCAATCGAGACGGTCCTTGACCGCTGGGGACTCGATGCGGAGACCGTCAAGCTCCTTCGCCGCAATTCCGCAAAAGACTCATCCCGGCCCATATGATTCCGCACCGATTGGACTGCACGGGCGTGCAGCTGGCATGATCGTGCGATCGATGGCGCCGAGGATCGACACTGCCGTGCGTCGCACGCTTCTCGCACTGCTTCTATCCTGCGCTCCTGCGCTATCGCCGGCGCAGGAGATCCAGCTCGAGCCGGCGCGCCTGTCGGCGCACTGCTGGTTCTTCCAGGGCGAGGCGGGAGTGGCGTCGTTCGCCAACAAGGGCTTCATGTCCAACGCGGGGTTCGTCGTGACCGGTGACGGAGTCGTCGTGTTCGATGCCCTCGGCACGCCTGCGCTCGGTCGCGCCATGGTTGCCGCGATCCGCAAGGTGACGAGCGAACCGATACGCCGCATCGTGATCAGCCACTATCACGCCGACCACATCTACGGCCTGCAGGCGCTCAAGGCAGGTGGCGTCGAGATCTGGGCGCACGCGAAGGCTCGACAGTATTTCGCCTCCGGGCAGGCCGAACAGCGCCTTGCGCAACGGCGAATGGAGCTCGCGCCCTGGGTCGACGAATCGACGCGCGTCGTGCTGCCGGACCGATGGCTCGAAAGCGACGGCGATTTCCGGATGGGCGCTCTCACCTTTCGCCTGATCTACTCCGGCGGCGCGCACTCGCCCGAGGACATGCTCATGTACGTTGTCGAGGACCGCGTGCTCTTTGCCGGCGACCTGATCTTTGCCGAACGCGTTCCCTTCGTCGGCAACGCCGACAGCCGCGGCTGGCTCCTGGCGCTGGGCAAGACGCTCGCGCTGACTCCACGGCCGGTCGTCGTCGTACCCGGACACGGGCCCGCATCTCGCGATCCGCCGCGCGACATGGCGCTGACGCGGGACTATCTCGTCTACCTGCGCGAGACGATGGGACGCGCGGTGCGCGAGCTCGAGCCTTTCGAGGACGCGTATGCGAGGACGGACTGGTCGCGCTTCCAATCCCTGCCCGCGTTCGAGGCCGCGAACCGGATCAACGCCTACGGTACCTACCTCTTGCTCGAGGAGGAAGAGTTGCGGAGCGCCAAGCCGTGAGCGACGCCGCGTTGTCCGTTGCGGCGCGCGCGGCACGCAACGCGGCGGCGGTTATCGAGGACGCCGCACGCGACCTCAGGCGGCTTCCCGCCTTTTCCCGGGAGCACCGCGAGATCGTGTCGGTGGCGGATTCGGAGGCGGAAAACGCGATCGCGACGACTCTGCTGGGGGCGTTTCCGGACCATGCGATCTTCGGCAAGTCCGGTGCGGCGTACAGTGGGCGCAATCCGAACGCTCCGTACCGCTGGATCATCGACGCGATCGACGGCAGCAGCAACTTTGCGCACGGTTACCCTTTTTACGCGATTTCGATCGCGCTCGCGCACGGCGCCGAGCTCACCCACGCCGTCGTGCTCGACCCCGTTCGTGACGAAATGTTCACGGCGATCAAGGACCACGGCGCGCAGGTCGACGGTGTGCCGGCGCGTATCTCGAGTTGCACCGAGCTCGGGCACGCCTTGCTGGGCACCGCGTTTCCGGGGCGCAGCAACCCCAGCCTGAGCGCGTACCTGCCCATCCTCGACGCGCTGATCCCGCGCTGCGGCGGTTTGCGGCGCAGCGGTGCGTGCGCGCTCGATCTTGCCTACGTTGCTGCCGGCCGGCTGGACGGCTTTTTTGTCATGAGCGCCAGGAGCAGCGACGTCGCGGCGGGCGCGCTCCTCGTCCGCGAGAGCGGAGGCATGGCCGGCGATTTCGCAGGCGGCAACGAGTATCTCAGGAGCAGCGAAGTCATCGCCGCGGCGCCCGGCGTTTTCTCGCCGCTGCGCCAGGCCATCGCTGCAGCGCGCACCTGACGCGGGCGCCGATCGCCCCGTTTAAGCGCGTGCGAGTTGCGCGAGCTCTTCGTGCAACTCGTCGGAAATCGCGACGCCGGCGGCGGCGGCCTCGGAAGCAAGGGCATCGCGCCGGCTGCCCGGCAGGCGTACGCCGGGATCCGTGAGCATTTCCGAAATCAGGCTTTCGATGCGTTCGAGATATCGATCCCAGCCCGCAAGCGCGGCAGGATCGACGACCAGAAACGCCTGGCCGACGCGCGGCCGATTTCCCTCAGCATCGAAAAAAGAGTCGGCCTCGAAGCCAAAAGACGCCCCGGTCAATGCGCAGGCCAACAGCTCGACGATGAGCGCCAGCATCGAGCCCTTGGCTCCGCCGAGCGCGAGCATGGAACCTTCCAGCGCCGCCTTGGCGTCGGTCGTCGGATTGCCCGCGCGATCGAGCGCCCAGCCCAGCGGAATCGGCTTGCCTTCGCGCGCTGCGATCATCACCTTGCCGCGCGCGGCTTCGGACAGCGACAGATCGATCGTCAAGGCCGCGCCCTGACGACGCGGAAAAATCGCCGCGATGGGATTGGTTCCGAGCACCGCATGCTTGCCCCCCGCCACGGGCATCGCCGCCGGCGAATTGCCGAACGCCAGGCCGACCATGCGCGCCGTCGCGACGGGACGCAGGTGGTAGGCCGCGACGCCGAAGTGATGACTGTTGGTGACGCCGGCAAAGCTCACGCCGAATTCGCGTGCCCGCTCGATCGCATTCTCGACCGCCAGCGCGCACGCCGGGAAGGCAAGACCGCTTTTTGCGTCGACCAGGACCGCACCGCCCCTGCTGGAGACGATCCGCGCGATCGCAGTTCCATCGGCGCGCCCGTTGCGCAAGTGCGATACGTAGCGAGGCACGCGCGATACGCCGTGCGAAGACAATCCCTGCGCATCGGCATCGACGAGCGCCCGCGCGGTGATCGCCGCCATCTCGGCGCTCGCTCCCGCACGCTCGAGCGCGCACGCGGCGAGATGCGCGAGCTCGGCAAGCGAAAGCGTCGGCAAGCTTTTCCCTATGGTCGCGCGAGCAGCGCCGCGGCGATTTTTTCAGCGATCAGCGTCGACACGCGCACATTGGATTCGCGCGTGATGCCGGCGATGTGCGGGGTGAGCACCAGGTGCGGGCAGCCTGCCAGCGGCGACCCCGCGGCGAGAGGCTCGTGCTGGAAAACGTCGAGCGCCGCCCCGCCCAGCTTGCCTGTGCGCAGCGCCGCGCCGAGTGCTGCTTCGTCGACGATTCCGCCGCGCGAGGTGTTGATCAGGATGGCATCGGGTTTCATCAGCGATAGCGTGTGGGCGTCGATGAGCCCGCGTGTCGCGGCGGTCAGCGGAACATGCAGCGATACCACGTCTGCCTCCTGGATCACCTCGTCGAATTTGCGCGGCGCGGTCTTCGTGGCGCTCCAGAGGGAATCGTCGGGGGCGATCTTGGCGTCGAAACCGATCACATGCATCCCGAGCGCGCGCGCGAGGCGCGCCGTCAGCTGACCGATGCTGCCGAAGCCGACGACCCCGAGCGTTTTCCCCGCGATCTCGCGCCCGTGGGACAGCGCGCCGCGCGGCCACTTGCCGTTCGCCACCGCCGGCGTCGATCGATACGCGCCGCGCAGCAGCAACAGGGCCGTCCCGATGACGTACTCCGCCACAGCGAGCGCGTTGGCGCCCGTGGCCGGGATCACGCTTATCCCTCGCGATTCGCAGGCGGCAACGTCGATATTGTCCAGGCCGACACCCAGCCGTCCGACCGCCGCCAGCCGCGGCGCGGCGGCGAGCAGCGCGGCATCGACCCGTGTCTTGTTGCGCACGATGAGCGCGTCGGCAGTGGCGAGCTGTCGATGCAAGTCGTCGCGGTGGTCGACGAGGCCGGGGTCATAAACGGTTTCGAAGTGTGACTCGAGCGTTGCCACCGCGCCCGCTTCCATGAACTCGCTGATGACGACGCGCATGATGGTCGCGTTATCGGGCACGGAACCAGTCGATATTCTCGATATTCACGCCAGAAACGACGCAGCGGCGCCCGGTCGCCGACTCCGTAATCGGCGATACACGTGGGGATCCGTAACCAGCGGCGATTTTGCACCGAGGCCTCAGCGCTGTCATCCTGAGCGAGTGCCCGTTCGACAGGCTCAGGGCAGGCTCCACACGAGTCGAGGGATCTGATTTTTTAAAGAAACGCGAATAACGGGTCATTTGCTATCCGTAGCGTTCCAACATCAATCGAAAAACTCCATCTGACCGGTCGAATTCGGCTACTCCAAACCAAGTTTCGTCTTGATCGCCGCCAACTCCTTCTCCAAGGTCGAGATCTTCCGATCCTGCCTGCGCAATTCGGCATCCTTCTGCACTACGAGTTGATGTAGCCCCTGGATCGCCGCCAGTGCCACGCCGTCCGCGTCAACGGTGCTGATGTGCTTGTCGTCTTCACCCAGTCCGAACGCCGCACTGAAATCCTGTGCCATGGGTCCCATGTGCCGGATGCCGACATCTTGACTCTTCCAGTTCCAGGTCGCGATCGGCATCGCGGCGAGTTGCTGCAGCACCCAACGACCGTCGACCGGGTGCAGATGGTCCTTTGTGCCGCGGTCTGAAATCACCGACCACGCGCCCGCACCCGACGCCACTTGCACTCCACTGGTGTTGTCCGCATTCGAGAAGAAAATGTACCCGCCGGCCGCGTGCATCACCACGCGATTAACCGCGAGCGTGCCACCGCAGGTAATCTCGCCGCCGGACCCGTCATTCCATACAAAGCAACCGGCCGCGTCAGCGGTTGCGTGCTGGCCGGCGGCAAAGCTGCCTTGCCCGGCGGCTTTATTGCGATACCCGCCCGGAACGGTTGCGTAGCTGCCGCCGGCGGTGTTGGCGAAACCGCCGGCGACGGTGCTGTCAACGCCGCTCGCGGTGTTGGTGCCGCCACCGCCCACCGTCGCGGTGTTGCCTGCCAGGTTGGCGGTACCGCCTCCGACGGTTGAAGAGAATCCTAGCGCCCGATTGCCGCAGAAGCGGTTGTTTTGGCCCGTCTCTGGATCGAAGCAATCACTCCCGGCACTGCCTCCGCCGGCGACCGTCGCCGCTTGCCCCGCCGCACTGTTGTTCGCCGAACCGTTGACCACATTCGGTGCGTCAGCCGAATTACCGGTAGTTTGCACGACGCGCAAGCCATTGCCGTTGCCCACATCGAGCGCGATGCTCCCCCCGCCGCTTATCACCGTGACCGGCTGCGCATCGGTCGTGCCGATCATGGCGGGCGCGCCGAACGCATTGCCGCCCTGCTTGAAGAATTGCCCACCGTTACCGTTGGGCCCGCGGAAGTATCCGACCGCATCGGCAATCCCGTGCGTGGTCACGCTCGCCGGCATCCCCAGGTAGAACTTGACTGTCCCATCGACCGGCACAATGGCGGTGTTGGCCAGACCCTTGTTGGCGCTGAAGTCCATCACCACCGATTGGGTGAGTATCGCGAAATTACTCGAATTGCTTGCCGCCAGGAAGGCATCGAAGTTGGGGTTGAGCACGGTGAGCGTCACCGCGATGGCAGCGAAGGAGGCCGGCAGATTGCAGCTGGTCGCCGATCCGCCTTGCGGCGCGAAGTTGGCGAGGTTGGCCGCCACCGGAAAGGCACTGCCGCCGACCATCTGCGCGTTGTAGGGAGGCGTCGTCCCATTGCGCGTATCCAGGATCCGGCACGGCACCACCGGGGTGTACACCAGATCATCGTTGGTATCACCCAGCGCCTTGGTGTGCATCAGCGCCGGTGAGACCACCGCATCGGTATGCACCAGCGCGCCGGACACGACATCGCGCAAGCCTTCGACACTTCCCGCCAGACTCGCTGCCAACAGGTGATCGGCACGCAGTCCGAAGAGAATCTCACGCAACTGGGCCGAGCTGATGCCTGTGGTCGAGCTCACCAGGCGATCGCCCCACTGGCCGACGATGCGCTCCACCACCGTCGCGCGATTCTGATCGATGCTCAACAGCGGGCTGGGAACGATGCGCTGTGCCAAAGCGTTGCCGGCAAACAAACCCAGCGCGGCTACCGCGATAGTCAGGATGGTACGTCTAGACATCTTGTCCTCCCTTTGTTTGTCACCCGACACAAAATTGGCGCTTCGTAAATTCGAGTGGGTGAATATTGAGGTCTTTACAGGACTGGACGTATGCAAGTCAGTATCTTGACTCGTAGATACTGTTCGTCACGCAGCAACCACGCGGCTTCCCGCCCAGTTGACGCCGCTAGATCACCCACTCAACTACGCGAAGAGCCTGATTTTGTTATGACGACACCCTTAAAAAACAGCAGATTCCTCGCGCTGCTCGGAATGACAGGTAACACAACGCATTTTCGATATCAGTTTTGCATGCCCCATTTGCGGACCGTCTTTCGCTCGATGGTACGGAAGATGACGTTCTCGACCAGCAGGCCGATGACGATGACGGTGAACAGCCCCGCAAAGACGTTGGGAATCTCGAGCTGGTTCTTGTTCTCGTAGATGAACCAGCCAAGCCCGCCGGAGCCCGACGACACGCCGAAAACCAGCTCGGCAGCGATCAAGGTCCGCCACGCGAACGCCCAGCCGATCTTGAGTCCCGTGAGAATGCTCGGAAACGCCGCTGGAATGAGTATTCTTCCCACGTACGACAAGCCGCGCAATCCGTAGTTGCGACCCACCATGCGCAGCGTATTGGAAACCGAGAGAAAGCCCGAATGCGTGTTGAGCGCAACCGCCCACAACACGGAATGGATGAGAACGAACACCAGGCTGCCGTTGCCTAGGCCGAACCAGATAAGCGCCAGCGGCAACAGCGCGATCGCCGGCAAGGGATTGAACATCGACGTCAGCGTCTCCAGCAAATCGGTGCCGATGCGCGAGGTGATGGCGATAACCGTTAACAGCGCGGCGAGCAGAATGCCGGCGCTGTAGCCGATCAGCAGCACCTTGATCGATGTCCACGCCTTGCCGAGCAAGCCACCGCCGACGACGCCCTCGTAGAACGCTTCGATGGTCGACGTAAACGTCGGGAACAACAGCGCATTGTTGAGCAGCCTCGCGTAGATTTCCCAGATCGCCGCCAAGGCGACCAGGATGAACACCTTGCGCACCGCGGCCTGGTTGTAGATCCGCTCCCATGTCGACAGTGGCTTTTCGACGACGCCGAATTGCGCGGAGTCGATCGTGTCCCGAAAAACGTCCTCGCGTACGATCGCGTCAGACATGAGCGGTCTCCTCCTCCTCGACTTCGTCGGCAAAGAGCATGTTGTGAATCTTTTGCTCGAGCGCCTTGGCTTCGTCGCTTTCGGAGCGCTCGCGCGGAAGGCTGTTGATTTCGGCCTTGACCTGGCCGGGATGCGGCGACATGAGCAGGATGCGGTTGCCGATCTTGATCGCCTCGGCGATCGAGTGCGTCACGAAAATGACCGTGAATTGCGTATCGTCCCAGAGCTGCAGAAGCTCGTCCTGCATCTTGCGCCGGGTGAGCGCGTCGAGCGCGGCGAAGGGTTCGTCCATGAGCAACACGTCGGGCTCCATGGCCATCCCGCGCGCGATCGCCACGCGCTGTTTCATGCCGCCGGAAAGCGTGTGGGGAAAGCTGTCGACGAACTTGGTGAGATTCACTTTTTCAATGTACTCGCGCGCCTTGTCCTCGGCGGCATTGCCGGAGAGCTTCCCGCTCGCTGTCAGCGCGAACATGACGTTTTCCTTCACCGTCTTCCATGGCAGAAGCTGATCGAACTCCTGAAAGACCATCATGCGGTCCGGCCCGGGCCGGGTGACCGCCTGCCCTTTGAGCCGGATATCGCCCTCGACGGGCGGAAGGTAGCCGCCGACGGCCTTGAGCAGCGTGGATTTGCCGCATCCGGACGGGCCCAGCAGGATGAATCGATCCGACCGGAACACCTGGAAATCGACGCGATATGTCGCCGTCACCAGGTGCTCCTTGGTCTTGTATTGCAGCGTCACACCTTTGACATCGAGCAGCGGCGCGGCGTCCATGGTTTCCTCCTGGCTGTCTTTCGCAAGTCGCATGGCACGTGGCGCGCGCTGCCCGCCACCATCGGATTTTATTGACTGGAACTACCGAAACGGCAACGGCGGCGTGCGCAAGGAAGCGCCGGCGCATGCATGACTCGCATGTTAACAGCCTGCGACGCCGTCGCGAATTGCTGCGCCGGTCCGCGGTGCCGGGTCAGGACTGCCAGGGCAACCGATTGAGGTCGACGTTGCCGCCGGAGATGATGATACCGACGCGCATTCCCGCCGTCGGCAGTTTGTTTTCCAGCATGGCGGCGAGCGGCACGGCCGATGAAGGCTCGACGACCAGCTTCACTTTTTCCCACATGAGCCGCATCGCGCGGACGATCGCCTCTTCGGACGTCGTGCCGATACCGTCGACCATTCTTGCGAGAACCACGAAAGTTTTTTCGCCGAGCGAGGATCGCAAGCCGTCGGCGATGGTGCGGGGATTGGTTTGCGGCACGATATGGCCGCTCAACAGCGAGTGGAATGCGTCATCGGCGCCTGCCGGCTCGGCGCCGAAGATGCGTATGGTGGGATTCAAGCCTTTGGCGGCAATCGCGGTTCCCGACAGCAGCCCGCCACCTCCGACGGGCGTCACGATGGCATCGAGGTCGGGGACGTCCTCGAGCAACTCGAGCGCCGCCGTTCCCTGGCCCGCGATCACTCGCCAATCGTCGTAGGGGTGCACCAATTCGGCACCGGTCTCGGCTTGCACCGCGGCACACATCGCTTCGCGCGCAGGCACCGTGGGCTCGCAAAAGCGTATCTGCCCCCCGAGCTCGCGCACCGAATCCTGCTT
>Ga0137378_10001887_pt1 | contig 17802 bp, 16 predicted proteins | sample SagtaG_21_FD_104813 | JGI IMG/M metagenome (GOLD analysis project Ga0137378, IMG submission 104813) | Vadose zone soil microbial communities from Sagehorn Ranch, Mendocino, California, USA - Sage2_L_60_16 metaG | ecosystem: Environmental > Terrestrial > Soil > Vadose zone | place: USA... | reverse complement strand
GAGGGCAAAAAGCAAAGAGTCTGGGTCAAAAGTAGGGATGCATGACTGCCAAAAGCCGATTTCTACCGCAGAGGTCGGAGAGTTTTTCGCAAAGGACGCCAAGAAGGGCTGTCCTTTGCGTGCCTCTGCGAGTACCTCACCGTCCTCTGCGTTTAGGAAAATACCTTCGTTAAGCTCATGTCTGAAGCCAAAGGGCAAAGCGCAAAGCGGTAAGGCTCTTAACTCTTAGCTCTTCCCTCTTAGCTCTTAGCCCCTTTAGCATCAAGTGGATAATCCAATGTTAAAATCGCCTTCATCGGTGTTCATCGTTTTTGGTTCGCCGAAGATTGAACGAGAAGAGATCGACGAAGTCGTCCGCTGTCTTGAATCCGGCTGGATTGGCACCGGACCTCGCGTCGCCGAGTTCGAACGCGAATTTGCTGCCTACAAGCAGTCTCGCCATGCCGCGGCTGTTGCGTCTTGCACTGCGGCTATGCACCTGAGCGTATTGGCGGCCGGCATCGGTCCAGGCGACGAGGTGATTACCACCCCGTTGACCTTCTGCGCGACGGTCAACGCAATCATTCACGCGGGCGCTACCCCGGTGCTTGCCGATGTCGATCCGCGCACGATGAATATCGACCCCGCGAAAGTTGAAGCCGCAATTACGTCAAAAACAAAAGCTATTCTGCCGGTCCATTTTGCCGGACGCGCTTGCGACATGGATGGGCTCTCAAGGATCGCGAACCGCTATGAACTTAAACTGATTGAAGATTGCGCACACGCGATCGAAACGAAATATCACGGTCGCGCGGCCGGTACCTTCGGCGATTTTGGCTGTTTCAGTTTTTATGCCACGAAGAATGTGACTACCGGCGAGGGCGGTATGGTTCTTACCAGCAACGAAGAAGATCTCGCGCGAATAAAGATGCTGGCGCTGCACGGAATGAGCAAGGACGCCTGGAAACGTTTCAGTGACGATGGCTACAAACACTATTTCGTGGTCGCCACCGGGTTCAAATACAACATGATGGATTTGCAAGCAGCGCTTGGCATTCATCAGTTGCGACGCGTGGAATCAAATTGGAAACGCCGCGAAGAAATCTGGGACGCGTATAACGAAGCGTTTGCAGAACTACCGCTGACCTTGCCGGCTGAACCTGAGCTGGACACGCGCCATGCCTATCATCTCTATACGGTTCTGATCGACGAAGCCCAGGCAGGAATCACCCGGGACGCTTTTCTTGACGCCATGACCGAGCGCAACATTGGTGTAGGTGTACACTACCTTAGTCTTCCAGAGCACCCTATCTATCAGGAGAAATTCGGTTGGCGTCCGGAAGATTATCCCAACGCCATGCGCATTGGCCGCCAAACCGTGAGCCTGCCGCTGTCAGCAAAGCTGACCGACGAAGAAGTGGAGCGTGTGATTGAGGCGGTCGGGGAAGAAGTGCTAAGCGCAAAGAGCAAAGGGCAAGGTGCAAAGAGCAAAGAACCAACGGTCGAGGTCGCTGAGCTCCTGGCCCTTTCGATTTCGTAGTGGGTCACTCATATCGCGTCATGGAGATTAGTCAGCGCATCGGTGCATTAGCCCGACCGTTAGGGAGGGCTCAGTTGCGATTCGGGCCGAAGCCCTCCCTCACGGTCGGGCTAGTGCCCCGTCGTTCTGTAGCAGCAGAACTTTAGGACATCACTGCCCGATCGAAGAAAGATTTGCACTGACCAGTCAAATTCGGGTGCTGGTTCATTTTGAATATGACGACCTCTGTTGCTGGGAGCGCGGACGTCCCGTCCGCACTGAGCGCGAAGCGCGAAACAGTCTGTCCTCTAAGGATGTGCCTGCCGTGGCAATGCGGACGAGACGTCCGCGCTCCCAGCATCTGCGGATCTCATTTGAAATTGAACCAGTACCCAAATTCGACAATCATCGCGCTCTGTGTGTTTAAATCTGCGTGAAGCTTGGGCTAAGCGAAGATACGAATCTGACTTCTGACCTCTTTACCAATGAGTTCTCAATTCGCCACTAGCACCTCGCGAACGCCCGCGCTGCGCATCGCGCCGTCCCACGGGTGGGTTTCGCTCAAGCTTGGCGAGCTCTGGGAGTATCGCGAGCTGCTTTATTTTCTTATCTGGCGGGATATCAAAGTTCGATATAAGCAGACCGCGCTGGGCGCTACCTGGGCCATCATTCAACCTTTCTTCACGATGATCGTCTTCAGTTTGTTCTTTGGCCATCTCGCCAAGATGCCGTCCGACGGCATTCCGTATCCCATCTTCAGCTTTGCTGCGCTGGTGCCCTGGGCGTTTTTTGCAAATGGATTGAGCCAGTCGTCAAACAGTCTGGTAGGCAGCTCGAACCTGATCACCAAGGTTTATTTTCCGCGGCTGATAATTCCTCTGGCATCGGCATTTTCAGGCGTGGTCGATTTTCTAATCGCCTTCGCGGTGCTGATCGTAATGATGCTCTACTACGGTCTGTTGCCGACGCTCAATGTTCTCTGGCTGCCTCTCTTTGTCTTGTTGGCCCTGGTTACGTCGCTGGGGGTTGGTCTTTGGTTCTCTGCTCTTAACGTCGAATATCGTGATGTTCGTTACGTCGTTCCATTCATTACGCAGTTTTGGTTGTTCGTAACTCCAATTGCGTATCCGAGCAGTTTGCTTCATGAACCCTGGCGCACGATCTACGGCTTGAACCCGATGGTGGGCGTAGTTGAGGGCTTTCGCTGGGCTCTGCTGCGCACAAACACCGCGCCCGGTCCGATCATAGCGGTTTCATCCGCGGCCGCGCTGGTAATTTTGATTACTGGCGCATTTTACTTTCGGCGCATGGAAAAGACTTTTGCCGACATAGTCTAGTTTCGTTATATAGATCATATGTGTGAGATCAGAACCACGAATCAGCTTCAGCACCAGATCCCGATGCTTTACTGATTTCTGACTTCTGATCTCTCACATGTGATCTCCGATTTCTGACTTCTGATCTCTGAACTTTGACCTCTGATCTCTGACCTCTGTTGTAATGTCTGACATCGCTATCAAAGTTGAAGGCCTGGGCAAGCGTTATCGCATCGGCGCTAACCAGGAAATATATAAGACGCTAAAGGAGAAGCTCAACGCGAAGGCAACTGCTCCATTTCGAGCGCTGAAATCTCTGGCCGGCCGTAATGGCCATCATTCCAATGGTCGTAAAACCAAAGGGGAAATGATCTGGGCCTTGAAGGATGTTTCCTTCGAAGTTAAACCCGGCGAGGTTGTTGGCATCATCGGCCGGAACGGCGCCGGGAAGAGCACGCTGCTGAAAATTCTCTCGCGGATCACCGAACCGACGGAGGGTTACATTGATCTTCATGGTCGCGTCGCATCGTTGCTCGAAGTGGGCACAGGCTTTCAGCCGGAGTTAACCGGACGCGAGAACATTTTCCTGAACGGCTCGATTCTCGGCATGAAGCATGCCGAGATCCGCAAGAAGTTTGACGAGATTGTCGCTTTCTCCGAGGTCGAAAAATTCATCGACACTCCGGTCAAGCATTACTCCAGCGGCATGTACGTCCGACTCGCCTTTGCTGTTGCCGCGCATCTTGAGCCCGAGATTCTGTTGGTTGATGAAGTGTTGGCCGTGGGTGACGCCGCATTTCAGAAGAAGTGTCTGGGGAAAATGGACGATGTGGCGAAGGAAGGACGCACGGTCCTATTCGTGAGTCATAACATGGCTATCATCGATTCTCTTTGTCAGCATGGAATTCTCTTAAATGGTGGCTGCCTAAGTACAATGGGGCCGATTGGAAAAGTTATAGATGAATATTCTGCCTTGGGATTGGCGAGAGAATTGGTCGAGACGAATAACTTTGCTAAGCCCAATGGTTATTACTCATGGATCAAATCGGTCTCTATTAGAAGTAATGGGAGTTTGTCGCCCATTCTCAACATGGGCGATCCGTTAACAGTCGACATTCAGTTTTGTTCGGATACTCCAATTCGGAAACCGAGCATTGGGTTCGTTATATCATCTATCCGCGGAGAAAAGATCGTAAATGCTAATAACATCTATCAGCAGTCTCCTGAATTTCATGTTCCTGTTACGGAAGGTCTTGTGCGCTGTAAGCTTGGTGTCCTACCTCTGATGGAGGGCCGTTACACGATTTCGCTGTGGTTTGGTTCTCAGAGTATTGGTGAGCACCAGCACATCGAAGACGCATTGTCATTTGAAGTGGTCGAACGCGACGTCTGGGGAATGGGCAAGCTGCCTACGCAGCACATTTCTCAGCTATGGTGGCCTACAGTTTTTGAATTCAAAGATGGAATCAATTCTTCAGACTCGGATGTTGCCTAGGGCTGCTTATCACAGTGTTATGCGGCTGGCTAACTCTTTCCGAGCTGTTTTCGAGAGAGATAAGTTCGGAATGACTTGGCGAGAGGCGAAAAGGCTCGAGTATTCGCCTAGGCTTTTGCGCACGCATGCCCCATTGCTAGGCAAGCGAATAGCGTTGACTGATCCTTATTGGTACCTGTTTTGTTATGACGAGATATTCAAAGGTGAAATCTATAAATTCAAGACAGACTCTCCAGCACCCTTGATTATAGATTGCGGAGCAAACATCGGCTTAAGCGTGATCTATTTCAAGCATCTCTATCCTAACGCGAAGATAGTTGCCTTTGAACCGGACGTAGAAATTTTTCGTGTACTTCAAGACAACATAAATACTTTTCGCCTTGACAATGTCACACTTTACCCGACGGCCGTCTGGAGTTCTGATACGGAATTAACCTTTCAGCCAGATGGCAGCGTGGGAGGGCGGATTGAGGGTGTCGGAAATAATGGAGTACGCGTAAAAACAGCGCGTTTGAAGGACTTCATAAATCAGAAAGTTGATTTTCTGAAAATCGACATCGAGGGCGCCGAGCATGAGGTGCTCAAAGATTGCCGTGAGAGCTTGGCCAATGTGGATTATCTATTCGTCGAGCATCACGGTATCCAAGATGGGGAAAAAACTCTGGGTGAAATACTGGAAATCATCCGCGACGCCGGCTTTCACTATCATATTAAAGAGGCGTATCCCATACGACATCCGTTTATTTTGCAGGAACGGAGCATTGTCTATCCCCTCCAGCTAAATATCTTCGCATTTAGGAATTTGATTTGACGATGTCGAATAATGGTCGAACTCGGGCGATTGCTTTTTATCTTCCGCAGTTTCATCCGATCCCCGAGAATGATCAGTGGTGGGGAAAGGGCTTCACTGAATGGACGAACGTCATAAAAGCCCGTCCTTTATTTAAGAATCACTACCAGCCTCATCTCCCCGCTGACTTGGGTTTTTATGATCTACGCCTGCCCGAGACCAGGAAGGCGCAAGCCGACCTAGCGCGACAACATGGGATCCATGGCTTTTGTTACTACCATTATTGGTTCAATGGCAAGCGGTTACTTGAACGCCCGCTGGACGAAGTTCTGACTTCTGGGCAGCCAGACTTTCCGTTCTGCATTTGCTGGGCAAATGAAAACTGGACACGGCGGTGGAACGGGGAAGATCAAGATATTCTAATCAAGCAGACATATTCATCTGAAGATGACTTGAACCACATTCGAACGCTGATTCCTTACTTTCGGGACCATCGGTATATCAAGGTGAATGGTCGTCCTCTGATCCTTATCTACCGGGTAAGTTCTTTGCCGCACCCAGCTCAAACGGCCGCTATTTGGCGACGAGAGGCAATTAGAGCCGGCTTTCCCGATCTCTATCTATGTACAGTCGTTAGTCTTGGTACTCTCGATTTCGATCCAGCTTCGATCGGGTTTGACTCTGCGGTTGATTTTCCGCCAAATTGCAACCATCGCACTCAGCGTATCAAGCCCATCCGTTGCAGATTTAAGCGACTGGACAGGCAGGCGCGCAGATTTTTCCGTGACCCGTATTGCGAAAATGCGATCCTGCGTTATTCAGATTTGGCCACCAGCATGATGAATCGCCCGGAGCCTCGATACAGATTATTTCCCGGTCTAGTACCCAGTTGGGATAATTCGGCACGCCGCAAATTGGGTGCGAGCGTTTATCTGGGTAGTACCCCTGAAATGTATCGTAAGTGGTTGGACCATTCGATCAATCAAGCGCGCCGCTTTGAAAATCATGACGAGCGATTGGTGTTCATAAACGCCTGGAATGAATGGGCGGAGGGAAATCATCTCGAGCCAGATCAGAAATGGGGGCGAAGGTATCTGGAGGAGACGAAGAGCGCTCTTGAAAATTGCGAAGAGTTCCCTGCAGCTCTCGACATGTCAGAACAGGCCGCATGATGGGTGCACCAAAAGCCAGGACTATTGCTTTCTACCTTCCGCAGTTTCATCCGATCGCAGAGAACGATCAATGGTGGTCGAGGGGATTCACGGAGTGGACAAACGTTGCCAAGGCTCGTCCATTATTTAAAGGACACGATCAACCGCGCGTCCCAGCGGACCTGGGCTTTTACGACCTGCGCGTTCCGGAAACGCGAGCCGCTCAGGCAGACCTGGCAAGGCAACATGGCATCGAGGCTTTCTGTTACTGGCATTACTGGTTTGCCGGCAAGCGCCTAATCGAGAGGCCGTTCCAAGAGGTTCTGAGTTCAGGTGAACCCGATTTTCCCTTCTGTCTCGCGTGGGCCAACGAATCGTGGACCGGCGTCTGGAATGGCCAACCCAACAAGATACTCGTGGAACAAATTTATCCTGGCGAAGCGGATTACATTAGTCATTTCCATGCGCTCCTTAATGCTTTCTGTGACGAGCGCTATATCCGGATAGATGACAAGCCATTGTTTGTTGTCTATAAGGCGGATTCACTGCCCGATCCTCAAAGATTTACAGATTTGTGGAATGAGTTGGCAGTTAGAGCAGGGCTGCAAGGAATCTATTTCGTTGGAATTGTGGAACGTCCCTGGGCGGAAACTCCCGGTTTCGACGGATACACGTATCACCTGCCGGGCACGTTTGTGAAGGCTCTGCCCAAGCGAAAGCTAGATGGGCTTGTCAAAAGACTTCGTGGTGGTTCGGTCGATAGATTTCTAAGTGGTGATTCAAGGTTGCCCCTCACCATGGACTATTCTTCGCTGATACGCAACGCTCTCAATCCAATTCAATTTGGCCCAAAACATTATCCCTCCGTGCTTCCGAATTGGGACTGTACCCCGCGTCATCGACGAAACGGGCTTGCGATCCTTGATAGCACTCCTGAGCTTTTTCGCGGTCATCTTCGCGAGGCTATCAACATAGTGCAGATGCGTCCTTCTGATCATCGCTTGATTTTCATCAAATCGTGGAATGAATGGGCCGAAGGCAATTATCTCGAACCAGATTTGCGTTTTGGTACAGGCTATCTGCAAGTGATCCAAGAAGAGCTTTCCAGCGTTCGCGAGTTAGAACCCGAACGTTCGATTCAATCAACCCAACCAATTGGTCATAGTTGATGCGGCGATCTAGATTCCTGAAAAGTCTCTCGGTACCATCCACTTGAATTCATGTCAAGCTTGTTCTTAGAAAGCCACGACTCCTGGAAACTTGGAGAATTGCGCCGAAGACTGTACGCGTGGCGACAACGACGGCCGATCAAGCGGTTCTTCACGGCTGCTTTGCTCCTGGTCATTCTGCCGTTGAGGTTTGTGATTCTATCGCTGCTGAAAATCTTCTCGCGTGGGCTAGAGCCGAGACGGATAGTCGTTATTCACCTGGCTGGCCTCGGTGACACGCTGATGTTAACACCGGCGCTGGCCGCATTAAGGAACCATTACCCGAATGCCAAAATTGACCTCATCACTCTACATGAGTATGTGAAGGATGCGTTTCTGAATCACCCACGGCTCGACAACATCACCACACTTCCGCCGTATCCGGGACAGTGGATCGTTTCAAAGTTTGTAAACCGAATGGGTGTGAAACTTCTCCTTGCGGCGATTTGGTGCTATCCCGATCTGCTTTTGAGACAGGCTTTTTCACGGTATGACGTGGGAATCAACTTTGGTCTGTCTGACTTTGATCGCAATCTAGGCAACGCGCTGTTGTATTGTTTGAACGTCCGCACCAGAGTCGGATCCGCTGGCTTGAGCGACAACCTGCTTACTCACCGAGAGATGGTCGATTACGCGCGAACGCGCCGCACCGAGGCGTATCTCAATTTCTTAAAGCCTCTGGGCACTCGCTCGAACGAGTGCGCATATGAATTTCCGATTGGCAATGGTGATTTGGAGAAAGTGAAATTTGTCCTGCGCCAGGAGAAGGTCGACATCTCAAAGCCGCTTGCGGTAATCCATCCGGGTGGGAAGATCCATATCAACTCTCGGCGCTGGCCGGCGGAATATTACGCGCAGGTATGCAATTTCCTTTCGGCGAGCGGCGAGTTTGAAATCATTCTCACCGGTGACCATGACGACATGAGTGTCTGCGATGAAATCGTGCGCAGTCCCGGATCGAAAGTGAAGTCGATCGCGGGCCGTCTCACTTTTTCGGAAACGGCGGCGCTGCTCAGCTCTTGTCAATTATGTATTACGAACGACACCTCGACCCTGCACCTTGCTGAAGCAGTTCAGGTTCCGCGAGTAATTTCTATTTTTGGTCCCACTGATCCTGACCTTCTCGCGACGCAAAACGAACGTCATCTTGTGCTGCGTTCGAACCTGCCTTGCGCGCCCTGCATGGGCGGCATCATAGATGGAAAAACGGAACGCTGCTGGCGGGATGTGAAAGAAGAATGCCTGCTGGGAATCAGCCCGGAGCAAGTCATCGGCGTCCTAAGGCAGTATTACGGAAAACTTTTGGTGCGCGGCGCGTGCGCGTAAACTGATTGCTGGAGCAGTGTGGAAAAGACTGAAGATTCGATGGTGGTCGTGGCGTTTTCGGCGACAATGCACTGCCGCGGGCAAGAGCTTGTCGGTGCTTGGCCCGTGTGTGGCCAGTTCGGAAGGAACGATAGAAGTTAGTGATGGACTGACTATCCGGTCTCGTAAATTCAATATGGTTGAGATCTCTTGCGCACGTGGTGGACACTTGAGCTTCGGAAATAACGTTTTTCTAAACCAGGGCGTACGCATCGCTTGCAGTCAGGAAATCAATATCGGCGACAACGCGCTTATCGGAGATGAAACGGTGATTCTCGATAGCGATTACCACGGCGTAGCGAGCTCCCCGACGAAGGCTGCTCCGGTAAGAATCGAGTCGGATGTTTGGTTGGGAACGCGCGTGATCGTTTTGCGCGGTGTCACTATTGGCAAGGGCAGCGTAGTTGGCGCTGGAGCGGTAGTCACTCACTCGATTCCATCATTCGTCTTTGCTGCCGGAGTCCCGGCCCGCGTTATCAAGAGCTTATCGGAAAACGCTTGAATCCTTTGCACATCTGCTACATCTCTCAGGAATATCCGCCGGAAACGGGCTGGGGAGGAATCGGCTCGTATACGTACGAGATGGCGCGCGGTCTGGCGCGCGCCGGCCATCGCGTGACAGTTATCTCGCGCGCCACTGATGAGGAAAGCGTCACCGAAGATGGTGGCGTCAAGGTTTATCGCGTGATGCCGACTCCGAGGTGGGATCCAATTCCCGTCCTGTGGAGGCTGAATCGAATTTGGCCGGGCTTTGCCTGGGCAGCGATGCGTAAACTTCGGACGATACATCGTAACCAGCCAATCGACATTGTCGAAGCCGCGGAAGGCAGAGCGGACAGTTTTTTTGTCAGCTACATGCCAGGCCGGCCAAAACTCGTAACCCGGCTGCACACCGCGCGAATATTTGTTGACCGGCTTAACAAAACTGAGAGCGAGGGATCTCGCCGCTGGGAATACTGGCTGGAAAAGAAATCTATCTCACGAGCAAACTTGCTGACTGCCCCCAGCCAAGCCGTCGTGGATTTGACGCGCACGTGGGTGCCTTTTAGAGACGACAATACTTTTGTCGTACCCAACCCCGTCGATGAAAAGAAGTTTCGACCTTCCGCTTTGAAGCGGAAAAACCTCGTGGTATATGCCGGCCGCCTTGAGCGGCGAAAAGGCGTGGACACAATCGCCCAAGCCCTGCCTCATGTTTTCAAAAGATTCCCTTCAGCCGAATTTCTATTCGTTGGCAGCGACGGTACTGATCGCGACGGTAGGAAATGGAGTGACAAGCTTCTTGATGCAGTTGATTCTATGCAGCGAGAGCGGCTGCGATTCGAGCAGAAATCGCGGGACGCTTTAGTTAAAGCTTATCAAGAAGCAGCGGTTTGCATCCTTCCTTCGGTTTGGGAGAATTTTCCTTATGCTTTGCTTGAAGCGATGGCCTGCGGCACGCCGGTTGTCGCTACGCAATGCGGTGGTTTCCCGGAGTTGATTGAAAATGGCGTCAGTGGATTCCTGGTTCAGGTGGATGACTCGGAAGCGTTAGCGTCGCGCATAGGTGACCTGTTGGCAGAGCCGCAGCTACGAAACAATGTCGGAACGAATGCCCGCAAGCGCGTTGAAAAGTTATTTAGCATTGACCAGGTTCTGCCCACGATGGTTGCCGCTTATGAGCATGCTATCGGTCGCAATTAGCCAAGACCCAGTCACTTCTCCAAAGCTCGATGATTAAAATCTCTGCAATTATCTGCACGTTTAAGAGGCCGGAGTACCTTCGCCACGCGCTCCGCAGCTTGTGTGAGCAAAGCCTGCCCTGCGAGCAGTATGAAATTATCGTGGTCGATAACGCCGTTGAAGCCGTGACGCAACAGGTCGTGAAAGACTTCGATGACGGGCGCGTGAACCTGCGATACGTAACAGAAGCAGCAGTGGGACTGTCACGAGCGCGAAATACCGGGTTGAAAGTCGCTGCCGGGCGATACGTTGCGTACATTGATGACGACGCGCGCGCGGACACGCATTGGTTGGAAGCGTTGGTATGCGCGTTTGAGCAAACCTCTACAGCGCCGGCGGCTGTCGGTGGACGTGTTTGGCTGGATTGGCAAGGTGAAAAGCCGAGCTGGGTGCCGGAGCGTCATCTTTCACTTTACACCTATGTCGATCACGGTGGCGGCGCGCGCTCCCTGGAGGGCAGTGAATATCTGGTGGGAGCAAATCTGGCTTTTGAAAAGGAAGCGTTGCGTTCAGCAGGCGGTTTCGATGCGAACCTGGGGCGACAAGGATCAGTGCTCCTGTCGGGCGAAGAGGCGGCAATTCTTGCGCAACTCCGTGATAAAGGGTTGGGAGTTTATTACGAACCAGCGGCAGTGGTTTGGCATTCAGTCGATCAATCGCGAAAACGGCCCAGTTGGCTGTTGAGACGTCTGTTTTGGGATGGCGCGTCTCAGCCACTTATTGATAGATCTTCGGCAAGACTCTCGCGTCGCTCAACGAGTCTGAGTGCGGCCAGGGATCTACGCCAATGCGCCAGGTGGTGTTGGGAGATTTTGGTTGCAGTCTTGAGAGGCAGAAAGTATGCGGCTTGGGAATCGCTTCTTGGGCTGTCTCAGCGGGCCGGCCGATTGCGCACTGAAGTGCGCTTGATGGCGTCGAACGGTGACTGAACAGGGAAACGACTTTCTTAAACGCAAAGGACGCATCAGAGGCATTCGCAGAGGTACACAAAGGAGGCCTTTCTCTGGCAGTGGGTCAATTTCAATGCAAATGTCCGACAAACTTCAGTTTGTCGTCCAAGTTCGACAAGCTAAAGCTTGTCGGACATCAAACTGACCCACCACTCTTTCTCTGCGCCCTTTGCGTTAAATTGCTTGTTGACAATCACGAATCCTTGGTATTGACACAGTCTCTACCGCTCGCGGTTCTGTAACAGCGCAACCAAATCCTGAAATAAGTTCAAATGAATATTTGTTTTCCCTCGCTTAGTTATCCAATGAATGGCGGCGCGACCAGTGGCGTCGGCTCTCAGGTGCGATTGCTGGCGCATGGCTTGATCGAAGCAGGGAACTCAATCAGCGTGATTGACTTGGCGGAAAACCAACAAATCACTACCACGGATGATCGCGGAGCCCAGGTTCACCGCATGACCAGCGGGAAGCTACATTGGTTTGCCGGCAAGCTGCCGCTCGTAGGAAAGGTGCTCGCGCTCCCCATTCGGGAAATCGAATACAGCATCTCAGCATGGCGAGGTGTTCGCCGTGCCCACAAAAACCGGAAATTGGATCTGATCGAAGGAACCGAAACCGGGATGTTGTTGGTGGCGCTGTTTTGTCGAAAGGTGCCAGTTATAATCCGGCTTCATGGAGAGCAGTATACCTTTCATAAATATACTCCCGAGCTTCGCCTCACTCTGGCTGTTCGACTTAGCCGCGTTCTGCAACGGATCGCTCTGCGCCGTGCGAAGCTTTTGATTAGTCCCAGTTACGCGCACGCACGCGAAATTCAGAGCGAGCTGGGCACGTCGCATCCTCCGATTGCTGTGGTTCCGAACAGCCTCAGCATTGAGAAGATAGGACCCGATTGCCGCCTCGACCGCAGCACCAAAACGGTGCTTTACGTTGGTCGCATTGAGCAGCGCAAAGGTATCGCGACTTTGCTTCAAGCCGCCGCCCAAACGAAGAAGGCTTTGCCGGAATCACGTTTTGTCTTTGCTGGTGATTTCCACTCTTCCTTAACGCAATCCCAATTTCAATCGCTTGTTCATTTGCATGGGCTGGATTCTCATGTCGAACTCCTGGGGCCGGTTGGATGGAATGTCTTAAGCGATTGGTATCAACGTTCGGCGGTCAGTGTTCTTCCTTCCTACTACGAAACTTTCGGCGTCGCGGCACTTGAGCCGATGGCATTTGGCACTCCCGTTATCGCGACCAGCGGTGGCGCTCTGTCGGAAGTCGTTGAGTCCGAGGTGAGTGGAAAGCTGGTAACGGCAGGAGATGCGGACGCCCTGGCCAACGCCCTGACGGAACTTCTAACTGACGCGGATTCGCGCGAACAAATGAGCAAAGCGGCCGTCAAACGTGCCGCAAGCTTCGATATTGGTCGGATACTGCCATTGAGTGCGCGGCTCTACGAATGGTGCCGGGAGGAAGCATGGAGCGCGGGAAACTCGCATTTGTTTTTTTCGCCCCATCTTGACGACGCAGTACTCTCTTGCGGTGGGATGATTCACTCGCTGGTTTCACAGAACAAATCGGTCCAGGTGATTACGGTATTTGCCGGCGATGCAAACGCTGAGCTGTCAGCCTTCGCTCGTCATCTTCACGCCAAGTGGGACCGGACAACTGATCTATTCGAGCAACGTCGGCAGGAAGACGCAAAAGCTTTAAGCGAATTAGGAGTCAAGAATTTCGAGTGCTGGAATTTTGCAGAAGCACTCTATCGTCGCGCAATCGATGAAAACTACCTTTACGGAACCTACGAGGAATTGCGTGGACAGTTGGCAAGCGAAGATCGATCACTCAAAGACATCATCACCGAAAGAATACTGAAGCACCTCGAAAATTTGCCAGATACTACGATTCTATATTTTCCGCTTTCTTTGGGACGGCATGTTGATCATCGGTTGCTGTTCAATATTGGACTGGAGCTGAATGCTGCCGGAAGGCCTGTTCGCTTTTATGAAGATTATCCTTATGCCGCAGCCTATGATCCTGACCAACGAGGCCTCAATTGGCTGCCCAGAATGGTCCCGATTGCAATTGCACCCAAAGTGAGAGCCGCCAGTGCTTACACGACACAGATACGCGGGTTAGGCGGTTCGCTTCGCAATCTTGAAAAGCGATTACGCGCGTTTGGATCCGCTGCGGGCGAGCAATCAATTAGTGAGCGTTATTGGGAAGTTGTAATTCCCGCCAATCTTCAGAACGGGAAACGAAATGAATTGGATTGTCCGCTGTCGTTAAGAGCTATAGCGCCAAAATTTTCAGATTTCAAAAACTTTCTGAGCACATTCCGATGGCACGATCTTGAAGAAGTACTCTCCCTCGGGAGGGGTGACTGCCTGGATCTGGGTTGCGGTACCGGGCGTCACAGCACAGTCATCCAAAGCAAGGGTTACAAATGGCTTGGTTTGGATCGTTCAAATTCAAGCATGCTCAGCCTGCAGTCTGATGGTGCGGCGATACCTCTGCAATCAGGGACCATGGCCGCAGTTGTTGCCTGGCAGATTTTCGAGTATCTCGAGCATCCTGAAAAGGTCATTGCTGAAACAGCGCGAGTGCTCGAGCCCGGCGGAGTATTCTGTGGCAGCGTCTCGTTCCTCGAACCGGTTCATGGTCGTACTTACTTCAACATCAGTCCTCTTATTCTGGAAAAGCTCCTCGCCCAGCACGGCTTTGGAGACATTGAAATTAAGGCCGGCTTGAATGGGTTCGCTTTGATGCTGTGGACATGGCTGCGACGTTCGGGAATTCCTTTCATTGATCGTCTTGCGATTCCAATAGCATTTGCGATGTTTGCTCCGCCGGCAGCCTTGATCTTCTTCGGCAGTTGGTTAGCACAACGCCTCGGATTTGGCGGCGGTCACTTGATGGAATGGCTTTCCAAAAGGACTCCGCTGGAATTTGCCGGCCACGTAATGTTCTCAGCGCGGAAAAAGGCTCGCACATAAACTTGCACATCGGTTTCGTAACAACAGAATCGCCCTACGGTGATCGAAGCACCTGTGGAATTGCGGCTTATCTTAGAGCGATGATTCCGGCGCTCGTTGACGCAGGACATCGCGTCACCGTGTTCGCGAATTCAAAAGACAACAGAAGTTTCTATGCTGAAGATGGACGAGTGCCGGTGTATCACTTTCGGTTGCCATCGGCGCATTGGTATGCGGCCAAGGTTCCGGGAGTTCGGCGGCTCGCACCTTTGCCCCTCCGTCAGCTCGAGTGGTCGGCAGCGTTCTATCGCCGAGTTGCGAGAATTGCGCGGCAGGAGAAAATCGACGTCCTCGAATCCACTGAAGCAGGAGCGCTTTTTCTGAGCCGGATCGCTCCACTAGTAATTCGGCTGCATGGCAGCGAGTTTGTCTTTCGAAAGCATTCAGGCATGCCTTTGGACCGGAGCGTCAAGTGGAATGATTCTTTGGAGGCCTATAGTTCCAGGCGCGCGGCAGCGATCACGACTCCAAGCCAATTTCAGGCGAATGAAATTATTAATCATCGTGGCTGGTCGTCTGACCGAATTCGCGTGATTCCGAATCCTATTTCCGGAACTATGTTGAAAGCCGCGCTCCAATTCGAAAGGAATGGCGCGTCAGAACCTATCGTCCTCTATACAGGCCGTTTGGCTCCAGTCAAAGGAATTGAAACGCTTCTTGAAGCTGCGAAGCTCGTACACGATTGCGCTCCCGCTGTCACCTTTGTGCTGGCTGGTCCCTGGCAAATGCCTCATCCACCTGAAACGTACGGACTCCAATTAAACCGAAGATCTTCCAATGGAGTGGAATGGGTTGGACCTCAGGAGCAGAACGAACTTGTAGATTGGTACAAACGTGCCGCGCTCTTTGTGATGCCTTCTTACTATGAGAGCTTTGGAATCAGCGTGGTCGAGGCGATGGCTTTTGGTCTGCCTGTCGTGGCAACCAACAGCGGGGGACCAGGCGAGATTATTGGCAGCAACGGATCCGCATCGTTCGTGCCAAAACAGAATCCGAAAGCCCTTGCCGATGCAATCATCGGATTGTATGCCGAGACGAAACCGTACGAGCCTCGAGCCGCAACGCGAAGCGCCTTACAAAAATTTGACCCAAAGCGGATTGCTGAAGAGACCTTGAAACTCTATGAAGTTGTCATAAGTGATTTCTCCAGTGAGCAGTCCGTAGCGTTCTAGTTTCATGGCTTCAATACCCAAACGTTCACCGGTCATAACCAGCGATAAAGCCAGGATACTGATCATCAGTAACAGTTATCTTCCAGTAGTCGGCGGCGTCCAGACCGTTACTCATAATCTGGCCCGGGAATTGATCGCCTCCGGCTACGAGGTCCGGGTCGTCACGAACCGATACCCTGTGGCATTGCCTGCCAGAGAAACCGTCGACGGAGTAACGGTGGATCGGCTGCTCTTCCTAACGCCCGATATCGATTACCTGCGCCGGAGACGGCCCGACCTGTTCGGAGCTTCCTTCCTGTTCGGCCCGCAAACCTATGCGAAACTAAGGACAATCATGCGGGACTTTCGTCCTGACGTCATAAACGTTCACTTTCCGGACCACCAAACACCTTTTGTTCTGAAACTTCGCAGGGAATTCGATTTTAGATTAGTTGTGTCCTTGCACGGACACGACATTGAAGGACTACTTGCCGGATCGACAAACGGAGCATCACGCAATTCAAACCATTCGAAACGCTCAGTAAAACGCCTTAAATCGATCTTAAGGGAAGCTGAGGCGGTGACTGCGTGCTCTCGCGACCTTCTAAATAAGGCCACTGAAATCGAGTCGTCGGTCTGTGGAAAAGGTGAAGTTATTTATAACGGCGTTGATCAAAAACGATTCTTAGACAAAACGTCCTATTCACATCCGCGACCTTACATTCTGGCTCTTGGCCGACTGACTTACAGGAAAGGTTTTGACATGCTGCTGGAAGCATTTGCACAGCATGAGGCGACTCAAAGCAAACCGGATTTGATTATTGCGGGCGATGGTGAAGAACACGATACTCTACTGGCCAAAGTCGAACAGTTGGGGTTGACCCGAAGCGTCCATTTCGTAGGCAATACGACCTCTCAGGAGGTGGTTAGATTGCTAAAGAGCTCAGTAAGCGTAGTCGTTCCTTCGCGCAGCGAAGCTTTCGGAATCGTCGCCCTGGAGGCCGTTGCGGCTGGTAAACCGGTACTGGCTACAAAGACAGGCGGGCTGGGGGAATTCCTATTTGAACTCAATAATGCTGAAGCGAAAAATGGCGCCCGCGCAATCAACCAGGCTCACCGAGGTCCTTGCATCCTTCTGGTCGAACCTACCGTGGAGGGACTGGCTCGGGGTCTAAGAGAGATATTTCAATTGCCACGGAACGGAATAGCGGCGGTGAATGGATACTCTTTGCCGGATAAGTACACCTGGGCTCACGCGGCTCGCCGTTATGAAAATGTGTTCTCAGTGGTCGGCCAATAGTCTGTGAAGTCATGTACATTCTCTTTCGTTTGTGGGCCAGGGTATTCGCGGCGATTTATGGCGGCGAGGGCATTAATATCCCACTGATGTTTATGCCCACGCAATTAATTGCTCCAACACTGCGACGGTATGGGGCGGCCATCGGGCAAACCGTGCGCTTTCGATCGCCACTGGTCATCCATAATAGCGATGCCGAAAGCCGCGATTATTATAAGAGACTGGAAGTTGGGGATGATTGCTACTTTGGCAGAGAGTTGTTTTTGGATCTGCAGGACAAGATCGTGATTGAAGATAAGGTAACAATCTCTCATCGGGTGATGATCCTGACGCATACCGACGCCGGTACCAGCCCGCTCAAAGACGAGTTCATTGCCACTTCACAGGCACCGGTGGTCATTCGCCGCGGCGCATATATAGGCGCCAACGTCACCATCCTTGAGGGCGTAGAGATTGGCGAATCAAGTGTGGTGGGCGCGGGCGCGGTGGTCACCCGCTCCGTCCCGCCATCGACTATCGTCGCGGGCGTGCCGGCAAGACTCATTAAGAGTCTGAGAATGGAACAAGGTGAAATCAGGAGGCTGCGGGCTAGCAAATGATTGAACGATTGATTGGATTCAAGCCGGGTACGAGATTTCTTATTGGTACGGCGGTCATCGTGCTGGGCGCGCTTGCTGTAGAGTTGTATGCAGACAAGCAGGGTCTCTCATACAAAGACATCATCGTCGTGCTGGGCGCTCTAATCGCCGGGGTAATCATCTTTGGCGGTGAACGGGGAATTCGGTTTGGCCTCGTGCTCTGGGTGCTGACACTGGCTTTGGGTTATCGCACTATTGAAT
>Ga0137378_10001876_pt1 | contig 17836 bp, 18 predicted proteins | sample SagtaG_21_FD_104813 | JGI IMG/M metagenome (GOLD analysis project Ga0137378, IMG submission 104813) | Vadose zone soil microbial communities from Sagehorn Ranch, Mendocino, California, USA - Sage2_L_60_16 metaG | ecosystem: Environmental > Terrestrial > Soil > Vadose zone | place: USA... | reverse complement strand
CCCCGAGACGCCGAACTTCAATCTCGAGGTCGTGCTGCGCGGCGACGGCTTCGGCCTGGTGAAGTTCCGGCAGCCGAACGACGCCGACAAGATCGTCTACCTCGACACCTGGGTGCGCGACCTGGCGCCGAACACGAGCTACCTGCTCCAGCGAGCCGTGGACACCAACGTGGACGACGACTGCACCAGCACCGGGTGGCTCACCCTTGGCAAGGGACTCCAGCCGCAGGCCATCACGACCGACGCGAGCGGGGTCGGCCGCGAGCAGCTGTTCCGCAACCTCGCCGCTTTCCCGGTAGGGTCGAGGTTCGACATTCATTTCCGCGTCATCGACGCGGCCACCGGAGCGGTGGTGTTGACGAGCGGCTGCTATCAGTTCACGATCAGCCTATGAGGCGGGTGACGCCCCGGGGCTTCGCGCCCTGGGGTGTCCAGTACCGCGTTATTCTTGCTGCGACAGGCCTTCCCTAATTGGTTCCCGCTAATTGTCGATACAATCACTACTAGACAAACAAGCGATCACCGCGGTTCCTACTGCGACCACGGAGAGGCCGAGGAATAGCCCGATCGTTTTGCCGGCACTGACCCTCGGGGTCGCGACCTGCGTGATGTCCGAGACCGCGACGCTGGATGTCATTCCGTTGTGGACTCCCGCCAGGCTGTCGCCGGCGGCGATGCGAGGCTCATCGAGAACCATGCGCGAGCCGTCGGCCCAGGTCAGGCGCACCACGTTGGGGTGCTTGGTGGAGATCAGCTGCAGCGGGCTGACTCCCTCGTGAACGTGCCAGCTCGTGCACGCGGCGAGATAGCAGAGGAGGAGCGTACCGGCGATTGGTCGGCGAAGCATGTTGACTCCCTTGTGAGTGCTCTAACTTGGACTCTGGTACCTGGGGCCGTTAGGTCGTTGACGAGGAAGGTCTTTGTTTAGGCACGGAGACCATGCAGATTTGACCTGTTCTCGAGCCATACGCGCCAGTAGCTCAGCTGGATAGAGCGTCGGCCTCCGGAGCCGAAGGTCATGGGTTCGAGTCCCTTCTGGCGCATTGGGTCACCCCCGGTACATTAGGCCGCTCCTCCCAGGGACGCCCCATGATCCTCGGCATGAGCATCGCGACGTTCACCCTCGTCCACACCGTCTTGAGTCTGGTCGGCATCGTCGCGGGCCTCGTCACCACGGGGGCCCTCGCCACGGGAACCCGGCTCGACCGCTGGGCCGCCGTCTTCCTGGTCACGACGGTCCTGACGAGCGCCAGCGGATTCGGCTTCCCCTTCGACAAGGTCCTGCCGTCCCACGTCGTGGGGGTCGTGTCGCTCGTGGCGCTCGCCGCCGTGATCGTCGCGGACTCCGTCAAACACCGGGCCGGCGCGTGGCGCACGACCTACGCGGTCGGCGTCGTCCTCGCCACCTACTTGAACGTCTTCGTGCTGGTCGCGCAGCTGTTCAAGCGGATTCCGGTGCTGTTCCTGCTTGCGCCGACCCAGTCGGAGCCGCCGTTTGCCCTCACGCAGGGCCTCGTGCTGGTGCTCTTCGTCTGGCTGGGAGTGGCCGTGCTCAAGGGGTCCCGCCCCGCGCACTCGTCGGTGTAGGAGGGGGATGAAACGATGACCACCGGTCCAGGCACGGGGACTGCCATCCAGTGTTCGGTCGCGCCCATGCTGTCGGTTCGGCATGGCGCGCGCGCAGTCGAGTTCTACAAGGCGGCATTCGGAGCCATTGAGGTCTATCGCGTGGAGGATCCCGGCGGCTCGGTCGTGTCTCGGTTGTCCGTCGATGGCGCGGAGTTTTGGCTGAGCGACGAGTCGCCCGAGCATGACAACTTCAGTCCGGAATCACTGGGCGGTGGCTCGGTTCGCATGATCCTGACCGTGCCGGACCCGGACGCGCTGTTCGCAAAAGCAGTTGCGGCAGGTGCCCGAGAAGTCGCCGCAGTGCAGGATCTGCCGTATGGGTGGCGCTTGGGCCGGGTGGTCGATCCGTTCGGCCATCACTGGGAGATCGGTCGCCCGACCCCATGAAGCCTTAGCGCACTGCAGATCCCGCAGTTGCCGGGGGTTTCAGCGTCGCAGCGGTGCCAGCGCCTCCCCATACGGAGCGAAGCCGGAGCGCCGCATCGCCAGCCACCCGATCGCGAGTCCTGCGAACGCGATCAGCGCGTTCGTCACGTCGAAGTAGCGGTCCACGATCACGACGTGTCCCGCCTCGATTCCCAGAGCCAGCCAGATCGCCGGCCAGAGGTGCGACCAGCGCCCCCCTCCCAGCCGCAACGGCCAGACAGCGAGCAAGCAGCCGAGGGGCAGAAAGAGCAGGAACTGCTGCGCGACGTGCAGCGCGCTGAAGACGTCCACGCGCTGCGCGAGCGACGCCAGGGGCACCAGATGGGCCGCCGTGAGCTGTTGGGCGATCGCGCCGATGTCCGTCTGCGGCAGGAACGGGCGCAACCCCCACAGGACGAGCAGCAGCGCGTAGGCGGCGATGGCGGCGAGGGCCCGCGTCTCGGCGCGAAGGGTTTGCGACAGCCAGGCGAGCCGACGCTTGGCCCACCAGGCTCCGGCGCCCACGGCCACCGCGTGGGTGGCGGCCGCCTCCCAGCGGATCGAGAGCCCGAACAACCCGTGCACGAGCTCGGCCCCGAACGCGCACGCCGCGCCGGCGATCGCCACCGCCTGCCACGTCTGCCGCGCCGAGCGCCCCCGCTCGCTCAGGACCATGACGGCGAGAAATCCGGCTGGTGCGAACAACAGCAGATCGGACCAGGGTACCTCCGCCAGGCGCAGAGGCAGGGCGAGCCCCAGCGTTGTGCGCAAGCGGGCGAGCGGGCCTCCGCTCAGCCCCGGCAGGGGAGCCGATCGGAACAGCGGCGTCAGCGCTTCGCACAGTACCGCCGACGTGTAGGCGCCCGCCAGGAGCAACGTCGGCGCGCCGAGGTAGGAGCGGGCGCCTCTCGTCCGGCGCAGGGCCACGAGAAACAGCGCCACGAGCACAGCGCCAGCGAACGCCCCGAGCGTGTTGGTCGTCACGTCCACGATGCTCGCGGTGCGGATGGGCGAGAAGACCTGCAGTCCCTCGACCGTCACGCTCAGCCCGAACCCGACGAGCGTCGCCCGCTCAATCTCCGCGCGCACCCTGCCGGAGAGAGACGACATGACCCACGCGACGCCGAGCCCGCCGAACAACACGGTGTTGCGCAACCCGTCGATCGCGTCCCGCCAACCGAGGGATGGCGTGAACGCCCGCTCCAGCCGCTGGCCGGCGGCCGCGAGGTCCGGGGAAAAGTGGAGCTGGGTCAGCGTGGCGAGCAGGATGATCGCCACATAGGCCAGGCGGGCGGCGATGAAGCGGCCTCGGGAACTCATGGAGAGACTGGCAAGTCGCCTAGAACGCCACGCCCACTCCCAGCCGCGCCACGGTCCCCTGCATCGGCGCGTCGATCTCCCCGGTCCCACCAGGGTTCGTCTTCCGGCTGATCCGCTGGAACGTGTAGCCCGCCGTGCCGTGCAGGCGCCCCGCCAGACGGACGTCGAGGCCGAGCCCCAGGTCGATCGAGAACCCCGCATGGCCGCCGCCGGAAAACTTCGGGGCTGCGAGATAGTTCGCCCGGAACAGCACGGTCGCGCCCGGCCCGATCTCGTAGAACGACCGCGCGCCGATGCGTACCGCCCCCACCGACTGCGCGTCGAACTCCGGGTCCGCGGTGCGCCGGATGAGCCCTGCCTCGACGCTCGCGTACGGCGCGAGGTCATAGGCCACCCACGCATCCACCTCGGTCGCCGTGAAGCCGCTGGTCGCGGCGCTACCGGTGGCGGGGTCGAGCGTCACGCGCACGACACCCGCCTCGGCCGAGAGCCTGCGGTAGCGGGCGGACAGCGCGCCGCCGAACCCGGTGCCCTGATAGCGGAGCCCCGCGGCCACCTCGCGATAGCTCGCCAGCGCGAACTGCGGTCCGACCGTCACCGTGACTCCCCCCTGGGCCGGGGCGGCCGGGGAAGCCAAGATGAGCAGCGCGACGCCCGCAGCCGCGCGGCTCACCGGGGCGCCGCTCCGCTCGGTTTGGGCAGCGGCACTACGCCAACCTGCACCTGCTGGCGCCGGGCCACGTTTTCTTTCGCGATGTCCTGGTTGCGCCGCGCGATCTGGTCGCGGAGCAGCCGATTGTAGAGGATGTTGGCCGCGGCGGGCCGCGGGGCGGGCTTGCGCAGGGTCATCACGAAACCCGTGACCAGCGCCGCGCCCCCCACCACCGCGAGCTCCCGCTTGGAGCTCGATCCGAGGCTCGAGCTCTCGAGCCCCAGCGTGCCGACCAACGCGCCCCCTGTATAGAGGAAAGCGAGCCCCAGAGGACGCCAGCTCTGCGGCGGCACCTCCGTTTCGGGGAGGTACTGGTAGCCGGGCAGGCTCGTGAGGGACGGCAGGGTATCCACGCTGCCGTGGCTCACCCGGATCGGCTGAGAGGCGGAAAACGCGTTCTGCCCGAGCCTGGCCTCGACCACCACCGTGTAATTCCCGGCCGGTACCGGATCGCCGTTCGCGAGCCGGACGGGCCAGCTCAAGTTCACCTGGCCGTTCCAGGCACCCGAGTCGATCACGTAACTCCCTCCCCCGATCGCCCGCGTCACGACGCGCGCGGGCTGCGTGACCGTGAACCGGATCGGCACTGCCCCCCGCCCCCCGACAAAGCTCGTGCTGTCGATGCGCAGCTGACGCACGAGCAGCACCTGACGCAGCGCCACGTCGAACGCGCTGTACGCCTTGGGCGAGACGCGGTTCGGGTCGAGCTGTCGCTCCGGATCGATCAGGACGACCTGTTTGAACGCATCCACGGCCTTGAGGATCGAGTCCAACGCGCCGTACGTGAACCCGAGCAGCTCGTACGTCCGCGCGCGCTCGGGTCCCGTCAGCCGCTCGCGCAGCGCGGCCTGGGCGAGCGACACCACCTGACGATACTCGAGGTTGTCGTACGCCTGTTGCGCCCGGCGCAGCGTGGCATTCTGAGCCGCCTGCGCGCGTCCGGCGGCCGGCGCGGCGAACCCCATGAGCAGCGCGAGGGCGAGATGCCGGGTCACGCGGCTCACTCCGGCAGCAGGGTGTAGCGCTTGCGGACCGTGTTGCTCGCGTCCACTTGCACGGTCTCGCTGATCGTCTTGAACCCGGCGTGCTCGATGCGGATGGTGTGACGGCCGGGCTTCACCGTGTATTCAACCAGCGGCGTCTGGCCCGCATCGACGCCGTCGATGTAGACCTGGCCGAATGGATCGGCGGCGATGGTCAGGAACCCCTGGGCCTGGGCCGGCGGCGCCGCTCGGCGCGGCGGCTCCCTGCCGGGCCGCGCCGGCACGCGCACGGTGTCGACGGCGGGAGCGGGGAGCGGGGAGCGGGGAGCAGGGAGCGCAGGGCTGTCTCTGCTCCCCGCGCCCTGCTCCCTGCTCCCTCTCAGTGCCAAGTATCCCCCAACGCCCGCCGCCACCACGACGAGTCCGATGACCACAGGGGCCCGCGAGCGGCGCCGGGCGGCCTTGCGCGACTTCACGCCGGGCATCGGCGTGGTCGGCGCGCCCGTGATCTCGGTGGGCGCATCGGCGGTCGCCCGGGAGCGCGCCCGCGCGGGGCCCCGGGGCCTGGCTGGCGAAGCGACCGGCTGCTCCGGCCAGACGGCGGTGGCGAAGTCCTCCATCGTGGGGAAGCGCTGGTCGGGTTCCTTGGCCAGGGCCCGCGAGATGGCCACCGTGAGCGCGTCGGGGATGCCGGGCCGCTTGGCGCTCGCGAGCGGTGGCGCTTCGTAGATGTGCTTGTAGATGATCGTGTGCACCGAGTCGCCGGCGAACGGCAGCTCCGCGGTGATCATGCGATAGCCCACCACGCCGAGGGAGTACTGGTCGGCCCGGCCATCCACCGGCGCGCCCTTCCCCTGCTCGGGTGCCATGTAATGCGGTGTGCCGATGATCATCCCCGTGGCCGTGAGGCCTGTGGCGGCCTGGAGCGCCTTCGAGATCCCGAAGTCGGTCAGCATCACGCGGCCGTCGTGATCGAACATGATGTTCGCGGGCTTCACGTCACGGTGCACCACGCCGCGCTGATGGGCATGCCCCAGGGCGCAGGCCGCTTCCCAGAGGATCCGTTGGATCTCGGGCACGGGGAGCGGCTCCTTCTTGTCCAGCAGGTCCTCGAGCGACGTGCCCGAGATGTACTTCATGACGAAGTAATTGAGCCCGCCCTCGCTCTCGACGCGGTAGATGGGGATGATGTTGGGGTGGTCGAGCTTGGCGGCGGTCTTGGCCTCCTGCTGGAAACGGCGCACCACCTGGTCGTCCTGGACGACGTCGGGCGGCAGCACCTTGATCGCGACCTCGCGCTCGAGCGCGAGATCGTGCGCCAAGAAGACCTGGCCCATGCCTCCCTTGCCCAGCAAGCGCTCGATCCGGTACTTGCCCTCGATGATGCGCTGCAGCCGCTCGCGCACGAGGTCGACGCTGCTGGTGCTGGTGGGCCCGTCCCCACCCGAGACGTCCGCACCACACGACAGGCAGAATTTGCTGTTCTCCGGGATCGGGGTGTGGCAGCGGAAGCATTCGAGTACGCCGTTGGTCATCGGCGGCTCGGCGTGATCGGAGCTCGCAGCGGCACGTGTCCGCTCGGGCGGCGCTTGGCGCGGAGCGGTGCCGATGGGGCAGGGGGTGCTGGGAAGCCCGTGGCGCACGTCCCCGCTCCCAGGATCGAGAGGGTCCCGACGCAGATCTCGTACTGCGTGGTGGTTCCCGCAAAGTCGACGACGGCCAGGTAGTAATCCCCCGTCGCAAGCCCGGACGTCCGGTTCACGTCTGAGCCGGCGGCAGTGTCGGCGAGCATCAGCTGCAGCGCGGTGTCTCCAGGCAGCGGGACCTTGATCACGTACAAATCGAGATCCTTGAGGGAATCCGGGTGGCTGCCGGGGAATGCGTGCATCCGGAACTGGGCGCTCGTCCCGAGCCCGCCGTTCGTATAGTGGAACCTGATCCAGTCCACGTCATGCGGATTCTCGATCGTCAGAGTGTCCCGGAACGGCGAGGTGAGCGTCCCCTGCAGGTCCGCGGCGTTACAGGAGTTGTCGTCCTCGTGCGCGTCGGCCGGCAGCTCGCTGGCGTAGCCGTCGAGTACCGCCAAACCGTAGCCCGCGGCTTGCCTGTAGAGGGTGATCGCGTGCAGCGCGCCCGCCGACGCGTTCTTGAACGCGACGATCGTGGAATCGCCGTTCGCTTCGTGCGGCCCGAACCCGAGGCCATGACACGCATGGGAACCCGGGCCGAAGGTCCAGGAGTCTGGGCCGAGGGCGTAGGTCGTCCCGGTCCACGCCAGCGAGTCGGTCACGAACGTCGAGAATGTGCCGTGCACAGCTGGCGCGGTGAGAATGATCGTCAGATCGCGCGCCGTGGAGTGGCCAAAGCGGTACCAATCGACCCCGACCGTGTCAGTCCGCTTCAACGGCTCGAAGAACAGTGCCGGGTTGTAGACCAGGAGCAGATTGTAGACCGTCCCCGGGTAGGGAAACGGCCGCGGCGCGTCCAGGTCGAACCGGTGCGGCGCCGTTTCATTGGGCTCGTACACGTCACGCTTCAACACGTGCGTCGAGTCCGCGCTCGCCGTGACGATCCCGTTGCCAATGAACGTGACCCGGTCTGACTCGGCCGGGGGCGGAATCCAGAACTTCTGCTGACCGTAGCCGGTGGTGTCGTGTTGTGCCGAGAACGGATACGGATACAGGAAGAACGCACCCTTCATCGAGGCCAACACGACTTTGTCGGCGCCGGGGCCGAACACGGTCACCAATTGACCGTAGCGCGCCGTATCGGGAACCACACTGTCGATTTCGAGCGGCGCCGTCACCCGCAGCGTGTCCTCCCCGATCAGGGCGCCCTTATCGAAGTTAGCGGCGGCCGCTCGGATCAGCGCGACGCCCGAGTTGACGCCCACGATGCGCCCCGAGTTGTCTACGGTCGCGACCGCGGGAGCGTTGCTTGACCAGACAAACGCGACATTGGGGATCGGCTGCGAATCGGCTGGCCCCACCACTTGCCACGCGCTCGCGGTGGCGACAGTGTCGCTGCCGCGGATCAACATTTTCACCGGCGTCACACTCACGTGGACCGATGCGTCCCGCTCGGTTGGGTAGGCGCACGTCCCGAGAGTCGCTGCACTCAACAGCGCAGCCACAGCAGCGCCGTCACCGAATCGCATGCATTGATTTCGCGCGGGGTTGGACCCAATCTAAGTTCGCCACTCCGGCCCTGCTACATCTGGAGAACCCCGAGAGGAGTAAGGTCATGACCGACGCGAAGCATGTGTGCGGACTGCTGGCGATGGTCGTCAGCATCTTTGGGTGCGAGTCCCGAGCCCCGGTGGGTACCGAACCCCACGAAGCGGCGTCCCTGGTCAGCGCAAGCGCGGTAGGACCACCGTTCATATCCGTCACACCCGATGGGGCGACACTGGGCCTTCAGCCGAACAGTTCCGGGGAATACACGTTCACGGTATCTCGCTTCAATCCATTCTCATCGGACCCAACAATTTTCAACCTGGTGTGCTCGACGAGTGGGAGTGTCACTTGCACGGGTCTCAACCCTCCACGCCTGACACTCTCATCCGGCCAGTCACTCCCGGTGGTCGCCTCGTACACATTTTCATCTGGAACCGGAAGACTGGTGCTCACGGCATGCGATGGGCCCGGGCTGCCGGGGGTGGGCCCGTGCGCCTTGGCGAGTTACTTGGATTCAGGCTACGTGGAGATCAACCCGCCGCCAAAAGTAACCATCAGTGGCACCACCTCCGTCAGCAATCCTGGCACTTACACCTGGACGGCAAATGCCACCGGCGGCGACGGCACCTACGGGTACCGCTGGGCATACCACCCGTCTGGGTCCGCTACCTGGCTCACGCTGGGAACGGGCGATGACTCAATCCCGCTATGTGACCTCGTCAACGCCGCCCTTCAGCCTCAAAGTTACAGTGACTTCCGCTACCCAGGAGGGAAACGCAGCAATCTCTGTGGACAATATGCTCTGGGAGCCCCCGTGCCTCAGGGCGCCATGTCCGAAGTAGGTGGAAGGGCTGACGCGCAAGCTGAGGCTCCGACTGGAGCTACAGCCGACCGCGCCGCTTGAGCTCGAGGTACCGCGCCACCACCGCCTCGGCGGCGCGCTCGGGCGGCACGTCCAACACCAGCACGCCGGCGCGGCGCATGCGTGCCAGCGCCTCTTCGCGAGCGCGCAGCAGCTCCTCGGCCGCCGCTTTGCGAAACGCGTCGTGCGCGGCGGCGGGCCGCAACGCCGCCACGTGGTTCAGCTCGGGGTTTTGTAACGTGACGGCCAGCGGGAGGTGGCGCGGCCGGAGCGAGGCGACGTTCGCCACCAGCGCGTCCGACGCGAACCGATCGATCACGTCGGTGAACAGCACCGTGAGGGCCCGCTTGCGGTTGCGCGCCGCGAGGTAGCGGAACGCGCCCGGATAGTCGGGCTCGACCAATTGCGGCTCGACCCGCGCGAGCACATCGAGCACGCGCCTCAGCGCCAGCCGACCACGCTGCGGCGCCACGAAGTGTTGGACCCCGTCGGCGAACGCCATCACACCCACGTTGTCGTCGTGCTGCACCGCGGTATAGGCCAGCTCGAGGGCCGCTCGCACGACGTACTCGAGCCGGGAGAAGCCTGCGATCTCGGCGGTGAGGAGCCGGCCCAGATCGAGCACCAGCAGCACCTGCTGGCGGCGCTCCGCCTCGAACTGCCGGGTGATGACTTTGCCGCGTCGCCCCGTGGCCTTCCAGTCGATGTGCCGAAGGTCGTCGCCCGGCACCCAGTCCCGCAGGGACTCGAACAGGCGACCCTCGCCGAGGCGGCGCAGCGGCGTGCTGCCCTGCTCCCGGCGTCGCTGCGCTCTCGCCACGGACGCCTGGAGCCGCACGGTGACGAGCGGGGGGTACACCGCCACCTCCCACGGGAGCGCGATCCGCTCGCGGCGCAATCCGAGCCCCAACGGCCCGACCGAGTCGAGCACGAATCCGCCCTCGGTCTCGCGACCGCGCCGCGCCGGCGTGACGGGCACGGTCTCGCGTGCCTGACCGCGCGCCGGAACCCGGATCCATCTGGGTGGCTGCGCGCCGCCGAGCAGCTCGGGGCGCACTTCGCGGAGTCGCAGCCGCGCGGTCCGGGGGGCACCGTTCCGCCAACGATACGTCACCTCGCCCGGGCGGCCCACGGAGAACGCCGGCGGCGCCTCCCGGACGGCGACCAGGTGGCGCGGACTCGGGCCGGCCTGTGGCGCGAGCAGTCCGTCGACCCACACGGCCGTCGCCAGGGCCAGGTCGCCGACGAGCATCGCCTCGAGTCCCCACGGCAGCCACAGTCCAGCGAGACCCAGCAGCGCGAGTCCCGCGCCGAGCCACAGCGCCCGCCGGGTGCAGAGAATCACGTCGTGGGCACTTCCGTCTTGTCGAGGATCGCCTTGAGGGCCGCGTCGGGCGTGACACCTTCCAGCTCGAGCTCGGGCGCGACGCTCACCCGGTGGCGGAGCACGGCGGGCGCCAGGCGCTTCACGTCGTCGGGGATCACGTAGTCGCGCCCCTCGAGCAGCGCCGCGGCGCGAGCGGCCTTCAGGAGCGACACGCCCGCCCGCGGGCTCGCGCCGAGGGTGAGCGACGCCGCCTGCCGCGTCCCCCGTACCACCGCCGTGATGTAGGCGGTGATCTGCGTCTCGACCCGCACGGCCTCGACGGTCGCGCGCAATCGCTCCAGGCCGGCCGCGTCCGTCACGCGCGTCACGCCGTACGTCGCCGGCCGATCCGCCTCGAATCCCGCCACCGTGCGTGCCAGGATCCCCTGCTCGGCGCCCGCGTCGGGGTAGCCCACGAGCACCTTCATCATGAAGCGATCCAGCTCGGCCTCCGGCAGCGGGTAGGTGCCCTCGAACTCCACAGGGTTCTGCGTGGCGAACACGGTGAACGTCGCGGACAGCAGGTGCCGTGCCGTCCACCGTGACGGTGCGCTCCTGCATCGCCTCGAGCAGCGCGGCCTGCGTCTTCGCCGGCGCGCGGTTGATCTCGTCCGCCAACACGAGATCGGCGAAGATCGGCCCCGGCCGGAAGGTGAACTCCCGCGCGCCGGTGAGGAGTGTAACTCCGGTGATGTCGGCGGGCATCAAATCGGGAGTGAACTGGATGCGCTGGAACTTGACGTCGAGGGCGAGCGCCAGAGTGCGTACCAGCAGCGTCTTCGCCGTCCCGGGCACCCCCTCGAGCAGCACGTGACCGCGGGCCAGCAGACACACCAGCGCCTCGCGCGTCGCCGCCTGTTGCCCCAGGACCACCCGGTCGAGCGCCTCTAGAATCCGGCGCGCGTCGTCCGCGGGCGCAGCTCCGTCCACACGTCCTCCACGGCTTGGGCGGCCGCGAGCGCACGCTCGGGACCGCCGGGTTGATTGATCGTGCGCTGCAGGCGCCGCACCGCGTTGCGGCCGGCGGTGGTCGGTAGCGCGAGCTCGAGCGCGGCGAGCCACGCGCGCTCCCCGCCCGGCGGCAGCAACCCGACCCGTCCCAGCCGCCGGCGCAACCCCGATACCGTGAGCCCCACCGCCGTGTCCACGCCGCCCGCACCCTCGAGGCCCGCCGCGAGCGCCTCCACGTGCTCCAGCGGCGAGCGGCGCCGCCGTACGATCACCGACCGAGCCGGGCCGAACCGGACGGCGCTCATCGCGAGCGCGACGAGGGCGACCCCGAGCAGCTGGAGGATCGCCCAGCCCGGAGGGTGATGTCGCAGCCACGCCCAGGAAGCCCCGGGGAGCGTTCCACCCGCGCCGAACCCGAGGTGATACTCGTCCACGACGACCTGCCTCGTGCGTCCGTCGAGAAACCACGGAAGCACGGCGACACCGGCGTCCGTCTCCTTGAGGGCCCGGTTGGCGAGGAAGCGCGCATCGGCCAGGAGAATCGCTTCGCCGCCGGACGGGAAGCGGAGGCGTACCGCCAGCGCGCGATCGCTCACCGTGCGGAGCAGCGTGTCGACCCGCGTCGCGAGGCGCGGCTTGCAGCGACCCTCGTCCGCCTCTCGCGACCCGTGCGCCGAGAGGGACTCCGCCGGCAAGGCCCGCAAGACCCGGCGCGCGACCGGCAGGTGCCACCCGACCTGGGGAACTTTCGTCGAGTCCCTCCCCACGCCCGGCGGTCGATCCGAGCGGTAGCCGAAGCAGGCTTCGAGGCCGGTGACGCCGGCCGTGAGGATCCTCCCACCGCCGATCACGTAGTCCCGGATCGCCGCCTCCTCCTGCAGCGTGGGCCGCTCGATATCGAGGAACGCGTACAGCCGCTCGGACCGCCGACCGCCGCTGTCCGTCGCGACATCGAAGTACGGCCGACGGCGCTGCTCTACGGTCACACCCAGGCGCCGCAGCGTCTGCATGAGGCCTTTCGCCCCGGACGGCCCCGTCAGATACGTCGAGAGGCGATGATCGTCCAGGTCCCTGCCGGGAGCCGATAAGGCACCCCAGAGCGCCACCAGCACGAGGACGCTGACGCCAGCGATGACGACGGCGCGCTCACCGGGCCGCATGGAGCTCGAGCCGCCCGGCCTGCGCATCGAAGCGCTGCCACGCCTCGGCATCGCACGGCATGCCGCCGAACACGTGGCGATACAGGCTTGCGACCAGCGCCGCGAGCTCGGAGCGGCCAAGGGCGTCGAGCCGCGCCTCCACGGCGTATTCCGCCGGGGTTTTGGAAGGGTGGAATTGCAGCGCTCGCCGGCCGTCGAGGTCGAGCACGGCGGCGAGGAAACGATGTGCCAGCGCTTCAGCGAATCGCCCGGCGGCGCCGAGCCGCTGCGCCTCCGCCAGGTGCCACGCGGCACCCTGCGGGGGAGCCGCTTCGGGGGTCGGCACGCCGCTGACCTCCCGCGGCCGGAGCGAGCGCCACACGACCCACGTCACGTGGGTGAGCATGGCAAGCAGGACGAGCGTCAACGCGGCGACGAGCAGGTAATAGCGCGCGGGCGACGCGACCCGCAGGAGCTCGAGCCAATCGAGCAGCCGGTGCCACTGCTCCGTCAGCCAGAGCCAGGTGCTGCTCGGCTCGCTCCATCGGTAGTCGCGGGCCCGAAACACGGCCTGCAGCGCGGCGCGCAGCGAGTCCGGTTCGACCTGTTGCGGAACGACGCTCACGCCCGCGCGGCGGCGATGCCGAGGTGCTGGCTCAGGAGCTCGAGGTCGAACGCCTCTTTCCGCACGCGCAGGTCGTAGTAGAACAAGGTGAACACGCAGCTCGTGAACGGATAAAAGAAGAGGAACACGATGGCGAAGCCGATCATCGCCGGCACGAACAACAGAGGAAGAAAGGCTGCCGCCAGACCGGCGACGAAGGCGAAGCCGAACAGGCACAGCACCACGAGGACGATGACCACAGCGTAGAGCCCGAACGCCCGCCACTTGAACCCCTGGGTGAGGCTCCAGGAGCGTCCCAAGCCGTCGGTGCCCCCCGGGAGCGGCTCGAGCACGGCCGCCTGCACCGCCACGGAGAGACCGGACGCGACCACGATTCCGGGAATGATCAAGAGGATCGACGCGAAGACCACCAGAATGCCCGTTGCGAAACCGGCCGCCAACGTTCGTCCCAGCTTACCGAACGCAAAGTCGAGCGCATCCGACAGACTGGGCTCGTTGCCGAGATAGGCCTGCGAGACCACGCGGATCGACGCGCCGGTGATGAGCAGATACCCGACGAAGCTGAGGAGCTGCGAGAACGCGTACAGTCCGAAATGCTGCCCCGCGCCGCCGTTGAACTCCACGAACAGGCTCAGCGCGGTGGGCACACCCTGGCACACGATCGCGACACCGAAGAACACGCCGGCGTGGCGGCGCAGCAGCGCGAAGGAGGCATCCAGGACCTCTCCCATCGCCATCGGCCGCAACTGGGTGGTAGCCATAGATCCTCCTCGGCGATTAAGATGCCTCCGAGATGCCGGACACGCGAGCCCCGACCGTGCCGCAGTTCACGCGGCGTCTTGGGATCGAGACGCCGGAACACCTGGTGCTCGAGCTCGAGCTGGCGGGACTCGGCTCCCGCCTGGCCGCGGCGGTGTGCGACGCGGGCGTCCTCGCGGTCGCGTATCTGCTCCTGGGCCTCGGGATCCAGCTGCTCCCCAGCCCGACGCGCGGTGAGGCGGGGAGCCCCTGGGGTACGCTCGCCGCCATCGTCTTGATCCTCACGCTGTTCCTGCTCTTCTGGGGCTACTTCCTGGTGTTCGAGGCGCTCAACGACGGCCGGACGCCGGGCAAGCGCCTCATGGGCATCCGCGTCGTGATGGATACCGGCCATCCGCTCACCTTCAGCGCGGCCGCCGTCCGCAACCTCGTGCGCATCGTGGACATGCAGCCGGTCTTCACCTACCAGGTGGGACTCGCCTTCGTGTTGTTCCATTCGCACAACAAGCGGCTCGGTGACATCGTCGCCGGCACAGTGGTCGTTCGGGATCGCCCCGAGAATTTACAGCTCGCCAGCGCGACCGCGGACCGCGCGCGGGAGCCGGAGGCGCTCGAGGCGGGCTCGCCGGAGCTGGCCGACGAGGAGTTCCGCCTGCTCGACCAGGTGCTCGAGCGGCTCGAAGGATTGGAGGGCGCGGTGCGGCACCGACTGACGGCGGAGCTCGTCGCTCGGTTCGCGCCACGATTTCCGCGGCGAGACGCCGACCACGAGACCTTCCTCCTACGGCTGCACGGCGCGGAGCTCGCCAAGCGCCGGGGGCGCCTCGCGACCCGGAGCGCACAGGGCGTGGGCCGAACGTCCGTCGCCGCGGAGCGGTTCGTCGCGCAGAAGCGGGAGGGCTGGGAAACGTTCCGGACGCTCGCCGCACGCGCCGAGCGGCTGGGACTGAAGCAGCTCGGCGCGGCCGAGATTCCGGGCTTTGCGGCGCAGTATCGCGAGGTGGCGGCGGATCTCGCGCGGGCCCGCACCTACGGCGTCGATCCGCGCGTGCTCGAATACCTGGAGCGCGTGGTGAGCGCCGGCCACAACGCCCTGTACGGCCGGCACACCGGGCAGCGCGTGCCGATCGTGCGGCTCGTCCTGCGCGAGCTGCCCGCCGCCGTGGTGGACGCGCGGGCCTTTGTGTTCGCCGCGTTGCTGCTGTTCGCGGTCCCGGCCGCGACGGGATACCTGGCGATCCGCGAGCGCCCGGCCATCGCCGAAGAAGTTTTGCCCGATGAGATGATCGCCCGCGCGCGCGCCGGCGCCGGGCGCCGGGCGGAAGGGATCGGCTATGCCGAAGCACCGTCGCTGTACCTCCCGGTCGTCGCGTCCACCATCATCACCAACAACGTGCAGGTCGCGTTCTTCGCGTTTGCGTTCGGCATCACGGCAGGGCTCGGGACGCTGCTGCTGCTCACCCTGAACGGGCTGTTCTTCGGGGCGGTGCTCGGGTTGTTTGCGAACTACGGGCTCGCGGGCTGGCTGCTCACCTTCGTGGCCGGCCACGGCGTGCTCGAGCTGACGGCGATCTTCATCGCCGGCGGTGCCGGGCTGTTGGTGGCCCGCGGGCTCATCGCCCCGGGCGACCTCACCCGGCGGGACGCCCTCGTGCTCGCCGGCCGGCGAGCGGCCCGGCTCGTCGCCGCGGCCGTGCTGCTCCTGTGCCTCGCCGGCACGATCGAAGGCCTGCTCTCTGCGAGCGACGCCCCCCCGGCCTACAAGTTCGCGGTCGGCGCCGCGTCCGTGGTGCTCCTGGCGTGCTACTTCGCGAGCGGGCGGGCATATCTGAAGCGTGATCCGTCATCCGTCGACCGTCGACCGTAGAAGCGCATCCCGGACACCGGACGACGGAGCACGGATAACGTCGACAGCGGGCGCCACCACAGGGCGGGAGGGCAGTACCGTGGCCGGTGCCGCCGACTCACCGGCTCATCTGTCCAGCGCTTCGAGGATGCCGCGCATCTTGCGCGAGAGCGCTTCGATCTGCTTCAGGCCCGTGACCGTTTCCGCATCATACTTGTCCGCGCCGAGCAGGAGCAGCTGAGTTTCGGCGAGGATCGCGGCGAGGGGGTTGGACAGGTCGTGCCGCAGCTGCCTGATGGGGTCCAGCGCGTCGGCCATCTAAAGCAGGGAGCGGTAGAGATCGCGTAAGTGATGATCCCGCAGGTCGCGTACCGCCTGCCACAGGTCCGGCTCCGACGCGGCGCAGAAGATCTCGGCCGTGGAGCGCTCCGCCTCGGTGTCCGGCGCGCCGAACAGCACCCGCCCGCGCCAGATCCCGTCTTCCGACCGGCGTACCTGGAGGCGAATGGAGATGAGTTGTCCGTCGAATCGAATGGGGGGGAGGTCGTGGACGACCGCTTCGGGCGAATCGGGTGCGTTGTAGCGTGCCGGCTGTCCGGGCATGCTGACCCTAGGGCTGGTTTGCGCAAAGATAAGCGCCGGAGCCGGTTACGCAATACGGCTCCGGCGGAGGTTGGGGAGGTTCTGGAGGTTGGTGGAGGCTGGGGGAGGTCCCCAACCTCCTTTAGCCAAGCAGGGTCAGCGGAGCCGGTGCGAAGGTCACCGCTAACAGCGCCACCGCCGTCCACCATGCCCGCACGCGCGACGGCGGCAGGGGACGGAGCGTGTCGAGCACCGGGGGATGCCCGAGGCGACCGCGCGACAGGAGGAGCACGAGCCCGCCCCAGATGTACCAGCCGAACCACAAACTGCCGAGCGCGATGACCACGAGCCAAAACCCCAGGGCCACGCGCTGGTGCCACTGCGGCAGGCGCGCATACAAGATGTGCCCGCCGTCCAGCTGGCCCATGGGCAGCAGGTTGAGCATGGTCACGAACATCCCGACCCAACCAGCAAACGCGAGCGGACCGACGATCACGGCCTGCGCACCGCCATGGAACAGGTGACGCGCGATGAACGTGACCGGCGAGTCGCCCAGGATCCAGGTCTGGGTTCCCATGGGGAGCAACAGGCCGGTCGCGGCGCCGTGTCCGGGAGCCGCGTGGCTCTGGGCCAAGCCGAGCAACAGCACCGGGAGCGCGACCAGAAACCCTGCGATCGGCCCCCATACACCGATGTCGAACAGCTGCCGGCGATCGTTGAGGATCGAGCGCAGGCGGATGAATGCACCCATTGTGCCGATGAAGGTTGGAAACAACGGGACAGGGATGAAGTATGGGGGAGAAACGTCGACGTCGTAGAGCCGCGCCGCGAGATAGTGGCCGAGCTCGTGACACAGCAGGATCGCGAGCAGCGGGAGTGAGAACGACAGCCCGGCTGCCCACGCGCGCACCAGGTGGGGGGGGAGCGGGTACGACCCGGTGAAGAGGGAGAGCGGGTCGTCGAAGGGGATCGTCCCGGCCACGACGGCCCCAGCGAAGGTCGTGGTGAGGAGGGTCGCCAGGAACAGCGCGACATGGAGGCCCCAGCGCTCCCGCCTCCGGGCGAGCGGCCGGGTGAGGACGAGATGACGGCCATCGGGCTCGTCCGACCAGTAGTAGCTGCCGGGCCAGCGGCCGAGCACCGCGGCGAGTGCCGGGGAGGGCCTGCCATGGACCGGATGTACAAGCGCGTCAACGACTTCCCGGTCCGGGAGCGACGTCGTTCGCCACGCCACCAGAAACGCGCTCAGGTCCACGGCGTACCCTTGACTCGCGGTGGGGAGAACCCTACTATAGCTCTCTCGCACTCCTTCGAACTCCCTGATTCCATTTTCGACGCGTTCACTTCCCCACCCCGGGGTTTCGCCCGCCGTAGAACTACGGAGCAAAGGCACACGTGGATATCGCTGAACTGAAGAGAAAATCCGTCGCGGAACTGCACGCGATGGCCGAGACCCTGAACATCACCAACTACTCAGGGCT
>Ga0137378_10001864_pt1 | contig 17871 bp, 28 predicted proteins | sample SagtaG_21_FD_104813 | JGI IMG/M metagenome (GOLD analysis project Ga0137378, IMG submission 104813) | Vadose zone soil microbial communities from Sagehorn Ranch, Mendocino, California, USA - Sage2_L_60_16 metaG | ecosystem: Environmental > Terrestrial > Soil > Vadose zone | place: USA... | reverse complement strand
TATCGCTCTATAACTCTCAGGTGTTGGCCAACGCCACCAGCCTGGGCTGCAATTGTTCAGACGACGTGTTGACTAGCCGGAGGACCCATATGAGCGGCATGTCGGCAGGGTGTCACACCGTGGCCGACAGCTTGGCCTCTGGAGCCGCCGACACTCGGACCGGCCTTCGGATGCTGGACGGAAGCGACGGCGCAGCAAAGCTGCACCGAGATGACAGGAGGTTTTGCCCGTGACTATCGGCGGGAGCATCGCACTTATAGTGACCGGCGCAATCCTGCGGTACGCCGTCAACTGGTCCTTCGCCCACGTGAACGTGCCGCTCATAGGCCTGATCTTGATGGTTGGCGGTGCTATCGGGCTGATCATCTCCCTCGTGTTCCTCATGCGCCGCCGGACGTCCGCCCCGTCGGAGGAGGTTTACCAGCAGCGCAAGTACACCGAGGTTCCGGGCCGTACGCTGAGCCTCCGGATCGTTACATCGAGCCTTCGGGCCGCTCCACCGAGCCGCCGGCCTGACCATGAGGTCGGCGGCCCGGGCGCGTTCCTGCCGGACCGGTTCTGTCTACGCGCCGGGCGGCTCGGCAAACACCAGGTACTTGAAGGGATCGAGTTGCCGGTGGAGGTCCAGCGCCGGAGGTGTTCGTGAATGAATGACATGAAAAGCCGGGGGAGTCGTAAGGTTGCGGTGCTGGGGCCGATCCCTCGCGACCAAGTGGTGACTTATGCCGGTGAGCGGGTCGAGAAGTACGGATGCGTGATGTATACGGCGGTTGCCCTCTCGGCTCTGCTGGACGCTGGCGACACGATCGTCCCGATATCACACGTCCGCCGGCGGGACGAGGGTCCGGTCAAGCAGATCCTCGGGTCCTTCCCGAATATCGACACCTCCGGTATAACGTCGCCGGCCGACCAGGGGGACGTCGTCGAGCTGCGTTATGTCGACCAGAATCGTCGCGTCGAGCGGCAGGCGAGCTTCATGAACCCGATCATGCCGGCCGACATCGACAAGGTGCTCGATGCCGATGTGTTTGTCTGTGTCCCGATCACCGACTATGAGGTGGGGCAGCCGGTGCTGCGGCACATCAAGGAGCACAGCCGCGCAACCGTGGTGCTGGATGCCCACGGCCCTGCGACGACGCTGACCCGCAGCGGCGAGCGCCATCCAAGGGTGTGGGCTGACCAGGACGTGTGGCTTCCGTACATCGACATCCTGAAGATGAACCTGGACGAAGCGGGCTCGGCGTGGCTCGGTGCATCAGCGGAGGTGGCGGCTGATCCGCCGAGGCTGAGCGATGAAGATTTGCGCGGCCTGGCGCGTCATTGTCTGGACCGCGGTGTCGGGGCGGTATGCGTGACCCTCGACGAGCGTGGCTGCGTAGCCTTCTACCGGGACGGCTCCGGCGGGGTCGCCGGGGAGTTCGTCGATCGCATCGAGGTGGAGCACGTCGTGGACACGACCGGTGCCGGCGACTCGTTCGCCGGGGGACTCGCCTACGGCTACCTCGCCTACCGGGATTACGTGGTGGCCTGCCAGTACGGGAATGCGATGGGCGCTCAGCGGTGTACCGGCACGGAACTGAACGTTTACCTGTCACGAGAGGAAACGGAGCGGCAGATCCTCGCGGCGTACGGCCCTCGACCGCAGGAGGAACTTCCCTGAACATCCCGGCGGTACGGATTCCGGTTGGCTGATCGTCCAGGACGGCTTCGCTGCGGCGCTGGGGACCGTATCCATCGGCGCCTCCGCCGGGCACATGCAGAACGAGTGGAGTGGGTACACCTTCGGCGCCGCCGGCCGCCGTCGGTGACCGCGAAGGCGGCTGGGCCGGCAGGAGGTGCCGTGGACGGTTTCTTACTCGCCTATGACGACTTCGATCCCGGGACCGAGCGCCAGAGTGAAAGCATCACGAAACCACAGATTCCCGTCGCAGGAGTGGTTAATGAAGTAGCCGTCATCGCCTCCACGCTCCTCGATGCTGAAGAGCTCATCGTCCCACTGCATAACGACTTTGCCGTAGGAGCGCGCGGCTTCAGCCTTCTCAGGGTTATTTGTGTACTCCAGCGTCTTTATTCCTTTCCACCATTCCCCCCATATCTCGACGACCTCTCCGGGCTCCACGACCGCGAGGGCAAATGTTCCCTTGCCATGGACGCGAGAGGCCCGAACTTCGATCTTCGGGCTGAACCAGCTCTCCCGCGGTGCTTCCATGTGGCCATCGTAGGAGTCGATCCGAAGACGGCCGAGCTACGGAGCTGCCGCGTGTGCGCGGTGCCCGCCGACGCCGCAGAGCTCAGCCTGGCACAGCTGGGAGCCTGGGGCCGGGATCGCGATCCAGCCTTCGGTGCTGGCGGCGGATACTTCCTCTTGCGTGCGTGGACGCAGCGTGAGGTTCTGGCTGGCCGCCCGGGCGGTGAGGGCAGCGACGACCGCGTCGGTGGCGTCGTGCGAGCGTCGGCACAACATCTCAGGCTCACCGAACTCCAGCCACGGGGCCGCTACCAGGAGCCGGTCCACAAGCCGCCCGAGATCTTGGGTGCCGCCCGGCCGTTTGTAACCGCGGTAGGGCAGGCCCCAGATCTTCAGTGACGCTGCGGGATAGACCTCCACCACCACGCCGCTCCCGCTCCGGTCGACGACATGGCCTTGGCGTGCAAGCTGCCCGAGCAGGCTTGCGCAGCGCATCGCCACATGCCCGATCCGGTCGGCTGAGACGCTCAGCGGTGTCAGCTTCGCCTCCTTCGCCACTGCCAGGTCCGTCACCCGCATGGCCAGGGAACGCCGCCAGTCGCGGCCGGCAACACCCTCAGGGGCGATGACCTGGCCCGCCTGGTGGGCGGCGACGAAAGCCACAAAGGCGCCCGGCCAGCCCAGCGGGCAATCGATGGCCGCCTTGTCCGCCTGCGCGATGGCGTCCAGGATCAAGCCGTCATCCGCGCCCCAGATCACGTCCCGGATCACGGCCCTGCCCAGAGCCCACTCGATCCACGCCACCGCAGACCGCTCAGGCTCCGCGGCAAGATCAACCCCGACCGTCAGCATCGCACCACGCTACGGCCTTGTGCCGCCACAGCCCATCATCACGACGCGGCCCTCATAAGCCGCGATAATGGCCGTTGCCAGATGTCACGGAGCGTGGTCGAGCCTTGGTGTCGATACACGCGCTCGTAGCAGTTATGGTCGCGCGGCACGGGACCTCAGGTAGTCCTCAGCCGCGATGCGAAATGAGGAGTTCGGTTCGAGGCGTTACGGCTGAGGCCTTCCAGGTGCAAGGACGGAGCGTTGGCGCCGCGGGTTCAAATAGCGGGTAGCGGTCGGCGGTTTCGGTTTGGTGCTCTTGTCGGCGTGCCGTTACGCGATGTGCAGCTCGCTGTCCGCTACGCCGGCCCGGGAATCCGACGATCTACGACCGCCGGAGAGGGAACCTTGACTGGCGCGCCGCCGGCGTCGTGGTCGCCTTCGTCGCCGGCGGCGAACCCGCTGTGCGGCACTTGGGTGGCTGGGCGCGCTGCCGCGCCCAGCCAGATCAGCCCTGAGCGACCTGGCTGAACGGGGGCGGGCCGAGGATCTCGATGCCGCCGTTCTTCGTGGCCGAGGCCTGCACGCGGCTCATGTCCACCGGCCCGGCATCGATGCCCCGGCGGTCATCGCCCGGGACGGGCTCGCTGGCGTCCCAGTAGAACGCCTGGCAGCAGCCAGGCGTGTGCAGGCACAGCAGCCGGGCGCCGTCGGCGCCGGAGACCTTGAAGGCGTGCGGGATGCCTCGCGGGGCGCTGGCGATGCCGCCGGCGCGGACCGTGTGTTCTTCTCCGTCGAGGTGCATGAGGATCTCGCCCTCCACCACGATCATCGTCTCGTCGGAGTCGGGGTGCAGGTGCAGCGGCGTGACCTTGCCGTGGTCCATCCGGTCCTCGAAGAGGAGGAACGCACCATCGGTGTCGTCCGCCGTCGCCTTCCAGATATGCAGGCCGCCGCCGAAGAACCAGCGGCGCTCGCCGTCCTCCGCTGCCCGGACCAGGGACTTGCGGGCTGTGCTCGCGCTCATGAGTTCTGCCTCCCGTTCGTGGGACAAGTGTCCCATGACGAGACTGGCATACCATGAAGGTTATGTCAACGCCCTATGAGACCGGCGGGCGCTCGGCCCAGAAGGCCCGGACCCGAGACGCCCTCGTCGCTGCCGCTCGTGACCTCGTCGCCGCCGGCCTCACGCCGACTGTTGAGGACGCCGCCGCCGCCGCGTCCATCTCACGGACCACCGCGTACCGCTACTTCCCCAGCAAGCGCGCGCTGCTGGTGGCGGCGCACCCCGAGATCGCCGCCACGTCGATGCTTCCGGCGAACCCGCCGCAGGACCCGGCGGCGCGACTCGATGCCGTCGTCCGGAACTTCAGCGCCATGATCCTGGACACCGAGGCGCAACAGCGAACGATGCTGCGCCTGTCCCTCGAGGCGGACGCCGCCGAACGAGCCGCGCTCCCCCTCCGTCAGGGACGCGCGATCGCATGGATCGCCGAGGCGCTCGACGGTGTCCGCGGTGACCTCTCCGACCAGCAGTTCGGCCAGCTCGTGCTCAGCGTCCGCGCCACCATCGGCATTGAAGCGATCGTCTGGCTCGTCGACGTCGCCGGCCTGTCGAGGAACGACGCCGTCGAACTCACCCGCTGGTCCGCGCAGGCACTCCTGCAACGGGCAACCACGGTTCCACCCCCAGCACCCAGCCGATCTGGCCGGCAGGACCGCCCCCCAGCGCAAGGACCGACCCAATCAGCACCACCCCCGCGGAATCGAGACCGACTCGTCCCTAACGCCGCCACCAGGCACGAGCTGCTAGGCAACGAGGGGTCGCCGGGCTGAGACTGGAGCATGCCCGACCCCGCAGAAACGCTACCGGGGTTGCCGCTCACCGCAGCGGAACGTCATCAGCGGTGGATCGACTCGCTCGCCGCGAAAGACACCCAGATCAGGGAACTCCGCATGTCCACGCTGATACGCGCTGGCCTGGCGATGCTGGCAGGCTCGCCGCTCGCGGAGGCGCTGGGGCTCGCCCTCGGCCGTCCGCGCCTGCTGGTCTGAGATCGTCGCGGCTCTCCCAGGCGAGCGCCAGCGAAACGGGGATGACCAATGGTGTGTCTGCGGTGAATGTGGCGAGGTGTTGCCTTCGGACTTCAATACCTCGGTCTACCAGCAGTCGGCAGCAGCGAACAGCGGGCGGCGCCCTATGAGCACGGACACGAGCCCGGGAGCGCGCAGGCGCTTTCTGCAAGGCGTGGGCGCGGACGTGGGTGAGCCGCCGCCGCGGCCTAGCCTCAGCGAGCGAATCGGCCGACGGTTCGACCTGGCCGTTCATTTGCGGTAGGTGGCCGCGACCCGGGCGGAGGCTGCCGGCAGTATCGGCCTTGGTCGCTCGCGCGGTCTGCCAGTCAGCCGGCTGCCGGCATGTCGCAGTCGAACTGGCCGGGTTCGTGTAGGTGCCGGGCGTTCGGGAGGTCCGTTCACGGGCCGGGCCACAGGTCCTCCGGCTCGCGCCCGCGGGTTTCGGGGAGCAGCCAGAAGAGGACCATGGCCAGTGCCGCGGGCATGAAGGTGACCAGCCCGGCGACTCCGAACCGGTTGCCGGCGCCGGCCACCGCGCCAAATACGACCAGGCCGGTCACCGCGCCCAGCACGCCCGCTGCCAGCGACCAGCCCGCCACCGAGGCCCGTACCGGTGTGGGGAACAGCTCGTTGACCAGCGACCCGGCCGCCGGGGCGAAGACCGAGCCGGCGAACACCCCGAGGATGTAGCCGGCCAGCAGCGCCGCAGCGGAGCCGGTGTAGGCCAGGGCGGCGAACAGGGCCACGGCCACCATGGCCAGCGCGCCGGTCAGGCGCCGGCCCGCCCGGTCCGCCAGCCACCGTCCGGCGAGCAACCCGGCTAGCCCGGCGGCGCCGGCGCCCGCCACCATGCCCGCCGTCACGATGCCGCGCTGGTGCAGGATGTTCTGCGCGAACAAGAAGATGTCTGCGCGAACAAGAAGATGAAGGTGTTGGCCGGTCCTGTGATCACCGAGACGGCGAAGGCCAGTACCACGATCACCGCCAGGTGGCGGCGGAACGGTCTGGCCACGGCGCCGAGCACGGGGATCGGATGCCCGGATCCGGCCGCGGCCACGGCGAACCGGTCGGGCTCCTCGATCCAGCGCCGGAGCAGCGGCAGCAGCGCCAGGGGGACCAGCGCCAGCACGAACACGCCGCGGAACCCGAGCGTGCGCGACGCTCCTTCTCGCGCGCGTCCTTCTTCGCGATCAGCTGCTTCTCCGTATCACGCAGCGCCGCGGCCTTCTCGAAGTCCTGGGAGTCGATGGCCGACTCCTTCTCCCGCCGCACGTCCGCGATCTTCTCGTCGAACTCGCGCAGGTCAGGCGGCGCCGTCATGCGGCGGATCCGCATCCGGGAACCCGCCTCGTCGATCAGGTCGATCGCCTTGTCCGGCAGGAACCGGTCACTGATGTAGCGGTCGGCAAGCTGGGCCGCGGCGACCAGCGCGTCATCGGTGATCGACACGCGGTGATGCGCCTCGTAGCGGTCGCGCAAAGCAGCTCGGGCTGCCAGCGCTCGATCGTCTGGGCGAGGGTGGTGATCTCGGGGACGTCGATGCGGGCGCACCAGTCATAAAAGCGGAACAGGCGGGCGGAGATCTCGGTGCGGCCGGCAGCCCGATCGCCCGACCACCATCACCACCACCGCGGCGCCGAGGTCGCTCAGCGGTCGAGCGGCGGCGGCGCCGATGCCATCGCTGGCGCCGGTCACGACCATCGTGCAGTCACGCATGGCTGGCGTTCCTGCTGAACAGGCCCCGCGTGACGAGCAGGACCCCGACGGTCCGCGCCGCGAGGACGTCGAAATCGGTCATGACGCTGCCGGCGCCAGACGCCGCCCGCAGTACTCCGAGCGCAACCACGCAGCCGTAGGTCACCGGAGCGGCGCTGGGGCGGCGGTGTGGAGTGCCTAGCCCGGGCGGATCGGGTCATGCGCGCGCGCTGGTAGCTAGCTGTCGTCGTGCTCGGCTGGCAGGCCCGTGATCAGCTCGCGGACCCGGCGTAGCTCCTCGAGCGCGGCCTGCACCCTGCCCGGGAACGCCGGATCTTTGACTACCTGGCCGGTGCGGGGGTCGGTGACCGGCTGTCCGTCGCGGATGAGCGGCTGGCCCTGCTCTTTCAGCTTCCGGAGGGCCTGCTCGACGTGGTGGAGGCGGGCCAGGGAGCGCTGGCGTTCCGCGGCGAGCAGGTCTATGCGGTCGAGGATGCCCTCGGCTTCGGCGCGGTCGGTGGCGGGCATGACGGGCAGGATGTCCTTGATGTCGGTGCTGCCGTCCGGGGCGTAGGGCTCCATCAGCGCGTGGAGGCGCAGCAGGTCGCGCAGCTCGGCCTGTTTCTGATCGCGGGCTGCGTTCTCGCCGGGTTCCCTGGGGCCGGGAGGGTTGTGGTCAGTCATGTGCCCATGCTCCCATGGTCCCGCAGGTGGACAGCCGGTCCGGGATAGCCACGCCGACAGGAATCGCCGCAGCTCAAACGGTCGCGGGATGGTGGCCTGCTGCGCTCTGACGTTCAGGCCACGGGGCAGCGCTACCAGGCGCGCGGCGGCACTTGCCCGGGCGGGATCTCGTCGAGCTTGCCGTCTGGCCGGGCCCGCCAGCACACCCCGAGCATCAGGTGACGATCGGCCGCGTCATCACCGAGGTCCACGAACTGCGCGGCATCGCGCTCCGGCTCGCCGAGGCTGACACCGACGCGTTCACTGCCGTGACCGGCGCCCACACGCTCCCCAAGTCCACCGAGGAAGAGAAGACCGCCCGCTCCACGGCCATCGCCCAGGCACTGGCCAGCGCGGCCTGGCCACCGGCCCAGACCATCAGCGTCGCCGGAACGGTGGTCGATCTCGCCCAGGCGCTGGCAGCGATCGGTAACCCCAACGTCATCAGCGACGTCGCCGCCGCTGCCGAGGCTGCCCGCGCCGCGTGCAGCCGGGCCGCCAGCTCCAGCGCCCGCTCGACCCAGAGCCGGCCGGCATCAGCGAAGCTCGCGGTCTCCATCGCGAACCGCTCCCGCAGCCCAGCCTCACCGTGGAGCGCGGTGATCGCGTGCAGCGGCATCGTCACCAGCAGCCGCTCACCCGGACCCATGCTCCCATCAGTAGCAGATGTCACCCCGTCGCAGCCGCCTCACGCGAAGGCAGACCCGCGGGCCAGGGTGCTGACCGCGCTGCCCGGGGTCGGGCAGTTCACCGCGCTTTGTCGTGGTGGGCGCGGGCTCCGGGGATGCGGTGAGCAGCGAGAATGCCCACAGGTAGCCGGCCTGGCAGAGCCGTTTGTTGCGCACTAGGCGGCGGGTGACGGCGTGCCGTCTGCCGGAGGCGCGGGTGATGGGCGCGGTGCCTGCGTAGGCCTTGAGGCCTTTGGCATCCTGGAAGCGGGATCGGTCGTCGCCGATCTCGGCGAGCACATCGAACTTCCGCCGTGCCTCCGCCATCGCCGTCCTCCCTTAAGGCGATGTCTCTAGGTACGAGGGGAAACCCAAAGAACCTCGTCGTCAAGCCAGGCCGGTCGCTGCGCTACCAGACCCCAGCACCAGCCGCCCGCACCATCGCCGCCCTGCTCGCCCTCCGCGACCAGGTCATCGCGCCCATCCTCGCCGGCATCCGAAGCCCGCGGATAGGACGCAAGCCCGCCACCTGGACTCCTGTCGACCGGGACTACGAGACCCTCCGCATCGGCATGCTGGCCTCTTCGACCACCTCGGCATCACCGCAGGAGCCCGGGCCGCATAGACAACATTTTGTGGATGAGAGAACCTCAGGCCGCTAGGGCGGGCCGTGGCCAGGCCGGACGTCCGGGCAGCCTCGCGGCGCAGTGACCTGGGTTTTTGTGACGTGGAGCGGTCGACGGGAATCGAACCCGCACTATCAGCCGCCAAGCCCCCGTGAGGCCCGGCCGGCGCGCGCCCTGGGTCGGTCACGGCCCGGCGTCGGTTCCGGCGAGGAGGGCCAGGACTTCGCCGACGGTGCGTTCCCGCCGGGTGGGTTCTGGCAGCGGCAGGTGCGCCTGGATCTGGTAGCGGTTGCGGCGGCCGTTCTTCTGCTTGACCACGTAGCCGGCCTCGGCCAGGTCGGCGACGATGCCGTAGGCGCTGCGCTCGGTGATGCCCAGGCTGGCCGCGATGTCGCGCAGGCGCACCCCCGGGTCGTGTGCGATGCACAGCAGCACCCGGGCGTGGTTGGTCAGGAAGGTCCAGTTCGCCACCATCGGCATGCTACCAGATTCTGGAAAACAGTTGCTAGTTTCCAGGTGCGGGTGTAGCGTGCAAGACACGCACCGGAACTCAGCCGCCAAGGGCGGCCAGCTACCCGGGGCTACCGGAGGAGCGCATGCCCATCGGCCTGATCATCATCATGGCCGTGGCTCATGGCGCTCGTAGTGCCGCGCAGCCGGCTGAGACCGCCGGTGCCCGATGCAAGCCGCCGGGCCAGATCCCTGGCCTGGCGGCTGCGGATGCGGCAGCGGTGACATGATGAACGCCTTCGCCGCCAGTGACCTGGAGGCCGCGGACCCCTGGCCCGGCCCGGTGACGACGGCGCGCCGTGTTCCGGCGGCCCGCCGCGTCCGCAGCTTGACCGCCGTGTACCGGACATGATCGCGACCGCGCATGAGCCCGTGGACGCGCGGCCGCCGCCAGCGGTTCCGGCAGAGACCAGCGGCGGGCGCGGTGCGGTGGCCGGGTCACCTGGCCTGCGCCCGCCGGTGACCGCCAGCCGGGCGGAGATGATCGCAGCCTCGTCAGGCCGCGCCCGCCAGCAGCGGACGCCTGCCCTGACGGGCGTCGGTTAGCGCCGCGTATCCCCCGCCGGCGCGTCCCGGCCGGCCGCTGTCGCAGCGGTGGCCGGGACGCGGCACTGTCCCGCTCGCGCGAGGACAGCGTCAATGCCCGCACCAGCGGCGCCCCGCCCGGGCACAACCAGCACCCGGCCGCGCCCATCGGTCAGCGGCTCTGCCCCGCGCCTGGCGTCCCAGCCCGCCCCGGCAGCGCCTTCGCGCCAGCCACGGCCTGCCCGGATCGGCAGAATCCGCACCGGGCTGATCGCCGGCGCGGGACGAACCCGGATCACGCAGCTGCGCGGGGATCGTGCGCCGAACCCTCCACCGCCCCTAGCCCCGGCCGCGGCCAGGCACACCCCGCGGCCAGAACCACGCCGCGGCCCGCATCACGGCCCGGCCCGGCAAGAGCCCCAGCCTCACTCGTGAGCGGACGGAAAGGAGGCGGCCGCATGACCGCGCACGACAGTGCCGGACCGCACGCATCGTTCGTACCGCCCCGGCCGGTGCTCCTTCTCCGGTACCCGCCGGGCCCGCCCTCGCCGCGGCTCAGCGCTGGCCCGGGACTGGGCCGGCGCGGCGCTGCAGACGCCGGGGGATGGCGGCCATGCTCGCGCAGTGCGCACCGCGACGGTGAACCGCTCCAGGCCCGGCCGGCGGAGGCGGGCCGGTCGCCGGAGCAGCGATCGATCACCACGGCCCGGGCAGCGGACCAGGCCGGCCGGCCCGGATCTTCGCCCATCCGCTGATTCTCCCAGGAGCCGGGCGAACCCGCCTCTCCAGCCAGGCCACCCGCGGTCGGTGCGCGCCCACGGCGGCAGAAGAGTGCGCGGTGAGGGCCGGTCACAGGGCTGTCACCAGATGAAGGGGATGAGCCTCTTCGTCCGTTGCGAATATTCTGCGTAGGCCGTGCCGAGCTTGCCCGTCAGCATGTCCTCCCCCGTCAGCATGTCCTCCTCTGAGGCAATCCGGCGGCTGTAGGCGGCGCCCATCAGGGCCGCCACTCCAAGGGCTGCGCCGGCGCTCCCGGACGCCACCCCGAAGCCTGTCCAGACCATGATCGAGCCGAGATAACCCGGATGACGGATCACCCGGTACGGCCGCGGCTCGGATCCGCGACGATCTCCCCGGTCGGTGTCACACGGTTTTGCAGCGGCATGGCCGTATCCTCCGCTATGGGGACGACATCTGACCGCGGATCCAGACCGCCGGAGCCGGGGCGGAAGGCTGCTTTCTGCAATGCGGCGGCAACCGGAGTCTTCCACTGCGCGATGACCTCAGCTACCCACGCCAGCGACACGACGGCGCGCGCCGCTCGCGGCAGAAGCGGATGCGCAGAACCCGGCCTACGGTTGGCAGGTGGTCACCCTCCGTCCGGCCGGCGATGCCGACATAGACGCGCTCCGCATGATCGCTGCGGCGGCGTACGAACATTACGTGGCCAGGATTGGCCGCGCCCCGGCCCCAATGACTGCTGACTACGCACAGGCTGTCCGGAGCGGCCAGGCATGGGTGGCAGTGGAACGTGGCGGGATTGTCGGCCTCGCTATCCTCGTCGCTCGGCCCGGCTACTTGCTGCTGGAGAATGTGGCTGTCCTGCCAGCCGCTCAGGGACGCGGCGTCGGGAGCCGTTTGCTAGCCCTGGCGGAGGACCAGGCGCGCAGCCTGCATCTCAGCGAGATCCGGCTTTACACCAACGAAGCCATGACCGAGAACCTCGTCTACTACCCGCGGCACGGCTACGTGGAGAGCCACCGGGCCAAGCACGACGGCTTCCGGCGGGTGTTCTTCCGCAAGCGCCTCGCTGACTGACCGCTCCACTCGCGGCAGAAGCGCGCATCCCGGACGCCCGGTGATCATGAATATTCATGCAGCCCTGGCTCCGTCTGGCACGCGTCGGCGGACGAGCTGGATCAGCAGTTGCGCGCGCAAATAGCCGCCGATCTGGCGCGGATCCCAACCGCTCGGCGTGACTAAACTAGCTGCGGCGCGCAGATCTGGGTACTCTGCGCGCGTCCACCGCGTGGTCACCAGGCCGATAGACACGCGGCCACGCCGGGATAACAAGCGTGTCGCTGACCGGCTCATGGTGGCATCGTCGTCCCGATTCACGCTAGATCATCGGCGTCGGCCAGGCCAGGCCAGCTCATGCCAGGCGTGCCTGCCCGGATTGAGGCCGTCTGGCGGGCGCAGAACCCTTCTCACGCCCGGTGCAGGACCTCGACGGTGCCTTTCCCGCCGTCGACTCTGATCCGGTCGCCGCTGTGCAGTTGCATTGTGGCGTTGCCGCAGCCGACGACGGCGGGGATGCCGAGCTCGCGCGCCACGATCGCGGCATGGGACAGCGGCGCGCCGACGTCGGTAACTACTGCGGCAGCCCGCGGGAAGATCGGCGTCCAGCCGATGTTGGTCACGGTCGTTACCAGGATCTCGCCGTCGCCGAGCTGGCCGGCGTCTTCGACTTTGCCGATCACCCGCGCCACGCCTTCAGCTACGCCGGATGCCCCGGCAAGTCCGGTGACGGTGTCGTCCGTTGGCGCGATCATGCCGCGTTCGTCGTAGTAGTCGGCGCGTCTGTTGGAGTCGGCGGCCCAGCGCACGGGGTCGAACCGGCCGCGGATCAGCGCAGGGTAAGGCGGCAGCGCACAGTAGGTCTCGTATGTTGCCTTGCGGCCCGGCACTGCCGACAGCGGCGACTCGTCACGGTGAAGCACATCGAGTATCTCGGGCAGGCTAAGGAAGAACAGGTCGTCGCCGTGGCCGGTCAGCTCACCGGCGCGCAGCAGCCACGCGCGCAGCAGCCAGAACGCTCTGGCCAGCTCGGATCTGGCTCCTTCCCGCCCGCGGACCGCCTGCGCCCACCGGGTGACCATCGCGCGCGCCGTAGCCGCTTTCCTCGGCTCCTGTCCGAGCCGGTCCCAGACAGCGCGGCGGGCCGCATCCTGGCTGGCCAGCAAGTCCTCGGAGCTGCGAGAGGTGTCCTGCAGGCCCACGAGCTGCCTGTCGATCCAGTCGGGATCCTCAGCCGGCCGCGGGACCGAAACCTCGATCTCGTGCGAGCCGCGATGTCCATATAGCCGCGTGAACGATGCGCGGTCGATATCGCCGCGAGCAAGTTGCGCGAGGCCGGTTAGCGGGCCCAGGCTGGCCAGCTGGGCATCCCCGGCAACCTGCCCGGACAGCAAAATGGCCGCGTCGGCCTCGCCGGCCAGCGCGGCCAGCTTGTTCGGCACGGCAAGCAGCGCCCTGGCGCCGCCTGTTCCGGAGGCCGCGAGCATGTCGCTGGCCTCCAAGAAGAACGGCTGGATCTGGCTGAGCCACGCGTCGGCCAGCGCGCTGGCGTCATCAATCCGCTGGATCTCGGCGCGCAGGTCGTCGCAACGACCCGGAGCAACCGCGACGAACTCCGGTAGTCGTTTGTGGTTCCTCCGCGCCCTGCGCATGGTCGTGACAAACACCGGGACCATCAGCCGGATGACCCTCCAGCGGGGAAGCCGGACCAGAGGTATCTCCTGCGCCGTCGGCAGCTTGCCGAAGACCGGCTCGCTCAGCCTGACGAACCGGCGCACCGAGATGCCCGCCACCCGACCCAGCGAAGCCGACATGCTCACATTCATGTAGAAGCGGCCCCCGACTCGTCCCCAGCCGTTGTATCCGGGCAGGGTCGGCGGAGATATCTCCCGCGGCATGAACAGCTCGATGAACGACCAGGTGGCCGGGGTCATCACGTCTGGCAGCGCCTCGCCGAGGTTGCCGTTGCTCCACAGGTAGTCCCCATCCAGGCTGTCGTTCCACTGCTCGCCGGACCTGGCAGCTGCCGTAAGGCCGGTTACCGGCCGTGCCTGCACGACGAACAGCTTGCCCTCGGCCCGCGCCCACTCGACGTCCGCCGGCTGGCCGTACAGGTCCTCAATCGCCAGGCCGACACGGGCAAGCTCACCGGCCTCACCGGCGGTCAGCACCGCAGTATCGCGCAGGGCGGCCGGCGTGTCCTGCTCCCTCGTACCGGTGCCGGCGGGCACGGTCATCACGGACTTGCTGCCGGCCTGGTAGTCGATAATGTCGCCGCCGGCCCGGTCCACCACGACGATGTCCGGTGTGACCTGGCCGCCAACGACGGCCTCACCAATGCCCCAGCTCGCGTTGAGAACCACCTGGTCCCCGCCGCCGGCGGCCGGGTTAACCGTGAAGAGGACTCCGGCGGCATCAGCCGACACGAACTGCTGCACAACCACACCCATCTGCGCATGGTCGGTAACGATCCCATAGCGGGCCCGGTAGCCGATCGCCCGCGGTGTCCACAGCGACGCCCAGCACCGCTGGACTGCGTCGAGCACGGCGGCCGCACCGCGGATGTTGAGATACGTATCCTGCTGTCCCGCAGCCGATATACCGGGAAGATCTTCCGCGGTCGCCGAGGACCGCACTGCCACCGCCACGTCGTCACCCAGGGCGGCGTACGCGCGGACGATAGCTGCTGCGGTGGCGGCCGGCATTGCTCGGCCGGCGAACAATGCGCTGATCCGCTCCGACGCGACCTCGAACGTAACCGGGTCAGACACATCGACGGTGGACATGGCCGCCATCACCGGTTCACGCAGGCCGCCGCCCTCGACAAAGTCGAGATAGGCGCTGGTCGTCACGTCGAAGCCAGGCGGCACCGGGATGCCGGCGCGCGCGAGACGCGCCAGCGAAGCGCCCTTGCCACCCACCGTCTCGAGCACTGCGGCCGGGTCGTCCAGGGCCATCACCAGCGGCACCTGCGTGCTCACGAGAACCTCCTAATGGCACCGGAGCCGATCCGCGAACTTGCCCCGGGCTGGGACAGGTTCAATGGCTACCGCCGCCGACCTTGCGTGCGTCCGGCAGCAACAAATGTGCTTCCCTCAAGGACATCTGCCAGCAGGCAGACGCCGCCATGCTCATAACCGGCTGATCTATACGATATCGACTGCCAGGAAAGGCGTTGCCGGGGCCCGTCGGCCCCGGCGGATGACCGGGCCCGCTGTCCGGCCGCCAGGCCCGTATAAGCCCCGAGCTCCAGACGCCACCGTCGACCGGCTGAGTTAGATCGCGCAACGACGGTACTCGGTAACGGACGATCTGCGCGCGGTCTGGCCATCGGCAACAAGCCTCTATCGACCGCGCCGAGTCGGCGATCGGCTTGCCTGATAACGAAATGACGCAGTCGAGTCAGCGATCATCGCAGCCATCAAGCCTCGATTGAAATATGCTAAGCGATGCATGAATATACGTTCGGGCAACGCCCGCCCGGTCCGCCGCCGGGGCCGGGACCGCGATGCGCACCCGCGCGACGGTCAACCTGGGTGGCGCGCTGGCGATCAGAGCCGACTCGGGACAGCTCTCCGGACCGGGACTGGCCGCCATGATCGCCGAGATTCGGGGTGAGTCGCCCCGGCGGAGCTGGCTGCAGCGGGACCTGGCCCCGGGCGGTCGCAAGGTCGACGAGACGCCGGATCTGGATGAGGCCGTCGCTCTGCTCACCGAGGCCGTCAAGGCGACTCCCTCGGGCGGTCCGCCCGCGTACACGTATCTGGGCGGGGCGTTGCGGAGGCGCTATGCGATGACCGGGAAGCCGAAGGCGCTCACCCAGGCCCTGCGTACGCTCCGCGCTGCGGTGACCACCTCCCTACCGGGGGGACCCGTCGTCCTCGATCGCGCTGTTCTTCCTCGCCGAGGTGCTCACTGACCAGTGGGAGCGGACGTCGGCCGAGGCCGCCCGCGACGAAGCCCTCGCGCGTTTCCGCCAGGCCGCAGAGGTGGACACGGCATCGGCGGACTGGCGCGCGACCGTCGCGCAGCGCTGGGGCGAGTTCGCCATGTCAGAGGGCCTGGTAGCGGCGGCGGTCGCCGGATTCGCGACGGCGGTCACCGCGCTGGACGAGGCGGCGTGGCGCGGGCTGGGCCGTGCGGATCAGGAACGGGTGCTGGGTGAGTACGAGGGGCTCGCCCGCGACGCCGCGGCGGCCGCGATCAGGGCGGGCCGCGTCGACTACGCCCTCGAACTGCTGGAGCAGGGCAGGGGAGTCATGCTCGCGTAGGTCATCGACAGCCGTGCCTCCTACGATCGGCTCCGTATGGCGGCGCCGGAGCTGGCGGCACGGCTCAGCGAGGTCCATGACGAAATGAACTTCGCAGAGCGGATGGACCTATCCGATGATCACGACCTCGACTGGGCGCGTCACCTGGACCAGCGGCACACCATGGCCCGGCGTCGCCGGGAGATCCTGGCCGAGATCCGGGAGCTGCCCGGGTTCGCGGACTTCCTGCGCCCCCTCGCTGTGAGACCCTGCGGCAGGCCGCCGAAGCGGGGCCGGTCGTGGTCTTGAACGTGAGCCGGTACGGGTGTGACGCGCTCATCGTGACCCTCGACGAGCTGCGGGCCGTCCCGCTCGGTTTCAGCTTGCCGGAGGCTCGGCGCCAGGCCGACCGGCGGCCGTGCGGCGGCACATCCCGGAGTCGTATGAGCTTAAGGGCGACGACGCCACCCACGAGCGCGTGCTGGCCGCACTGGAGCAGGGCGCCTGGGTCCACTTCGCCTGCCACGCCGAGCAGGAACTCGCCGACCCTCCCGGGCACGGCTGATCCTGCGCGATCGGCCACTGACAGTACGAGAACTGGCGGCGCGGCGATAGGCGGGAATGCTGCCCTGCCAGACCCCGCCGTGAAGTCACGGCACCTACCTCCCAAGGAGGCCTGCGATGTCGTCCGCGCCTTATGACCTCAGCATCAGCGCCGCCCGAACCGGCGCACTGTTCCCATCGCCACTGCAGCGCTCCGATGAACCCAGCGCACGGCAGATCCGGCAGGCGATCGCCACGGCCATCGGCGCGCACGGCGTGCGGGGCTGCGCGGCCCATGTCACGCAGGCCTACGGCGAGCACCCCGAGACCGCGCTCACCCGGATGCGCTGGGCGCTCACGGCGGTGGCAGCATGGCGGCCGGATCTTCTGCAACGACCGTGGGCAGGACTTCCGCCACGGTGCGCCAGGCTGCAGCCAGGAAAGCCAGTACCTCATCCAGTGACAGCCGTAGCTGACTCTCATCGACGAGAGGTCCACCTGCGGCATGAATGGCAGCACGCCAGGCCGCACGATTCTCTACCCGCAGTTCGGCGACCAGGACGACCATGTCGTGCATTGAGTTCGGCAGCGAGGGCATCGATTCTGCGGACAGTGCTGGCGTTCCGTCCGGCGCGGTGATGAAGCAGGCAAGGCTTCCCCGGTCAACAGACCGTCCAGTCTGGCCGTCCTGCCAGCGGGCCGCTGGGATATCATCACCCCGATGCTTGGACAGGATCGAGCAGTACAGGTTTCCTATGCGCGTCCATCTGCCTGCGGACGGTGCCCACTGCGCCGAGGCTGATCGCCCCGAGGCCCCGCCGGAGCGCTCACACTGCTCCACCGGGACTTGATCGGGAAGGCCTTCGGGTCGGCGGCAGCCGGTCCATCAGGCCGGCCACGGCCTGCCCGGTACTCGCGCCGATCAGCGCCCCGGCCACGGCGTCGCCTGGGTAGTGCACCCCGGTGTGCACCCGGGAGTACGCGACGGCCGCCGCGAGGAACCGCAGCGCGAGGCCCAGCCAGGGCTGCTCCCGGGCGATCGCCGAGGCGAAGGCGAACCCCGACGCCGCGTGCCCGGACGGGAACGACGTGGAGGCCGGCATCCGCACGTTCCGCTGCGCCGGCACTCCGGCGCCGGCCCGGTCCGGGCGCTGCCGGGGTCAGAGGGACTTGACATCGAGGTTCACCAGCGCGGAGGTGACGCCGATGGCCAGCGTTCCGCGCGCCGCCGCACGCCGGCCGGCCTGGCCGCCCGCCACGGCGAGCCCGGCCGCGATGGCCAGCCAGAGGCGGGAGTTATTAGCAGCGTTGGAGAGCCGGCGCAGCGGCTCGTCGAGGGACGGGGTGGGCGTGGACGCCACGGCAGAGTAGACTGCCCGGTCCACCGCCGCCAGCTCGCGCAGCCCATCGGCAACCTGCTGGCGGACCGGCCCCCCTAGTTG
>Ga0137378_10001859_pt1 | contig 17911 bp, 18 predicted proteins | sample SagtaG_21_FD_104813 | JGI IMG/M metagenome (GOLD analysis project Ga0137378, IMG submission 104813) | Vadose zone soil microbial communities from Sagehorn Ranch, Mendocino, California, USA - Sage2_L_60_16 metaG | ecosystem: Environmental > Terrestrial > Soil > Vadose zone | place: USA... | reverse complement strand
TGGTGGCTGACGGTTGGCTGGGCGAGCCCCAGCGGGCCGGTGAACTCGCACACGCACACCGGTTCGGGGCTGGTGGCCAGCAGGTTGATGATCTTGATCCGGTGGGGATCGGCCAAGGCCTTGAACAGCCGGGCCGTGGCCTCGGCCTGCTCGTCCGACAGACTTGGCGCCCCAAGCGGGGCGCAGCACGCCGCTGGCGCCACCGTGTCGCTCGGGGAGAGGGTCGTGGTGGTCATCGCAGCCCCGCCCGGAAGGCCAAGGCGCTGGTCCTGGCCTGCTCCCGCACTATGTGAGCGTGGCAGTGGGTGTCACAGACGACACCGCAGCGCTCGCAGAATCGGACCCGGGCAGGGTCGACGGGCCGCCGGCGTCGCAGGAAGCTTCGCATCGCATGCTCCTACATCGATAGTTGTCGATGCAGAGGATGGCACGCTATATCGAGATCTGTCAATGTAGCCGCCCGTGCCACTCAGGAAGCCGGACAGAAGCAGGCCGATGTCGGATCGGCGGGTAGAGATCGTGAAGACGCTGTGGGCCACCCCGGTGCTGCGAGCGCTGGTCGGCAGGGTAGATGACGGCCGGCTGCGTCGCCGGCCGGCGCCGGAGGAGTGGGCCATCATCGAGGTCGTCGGCCAGCTGGCCGACACCGAGGACCGGGCGCTCGGCCGGGTCCGCCGGATGCCAGCCGAAGACAACCCGCGGCTGGAGCCCTTCGATCGGGAAGCACTGGCCGCACGACGCGCCTACCTGCCACTGGACCTTGCCACCGAACTGACCCGCTTTGAGGAGCTGCGCCGCCAGCACCGCGCTGCTCGAGGCCGTCGATGGGCCGGGGTGGGAGCGTGCCGGCTGGCATGGGGAGCACGGCCAGCTCTCGGTCGTGCTGGACGAGACCCACGTGGCTGCGGAAGAGGTCGACCACTTGGCCCAGATCGCCCGGCTGCTCTAGACGGCCAGCGGCGACCACCAAGACGCTCCACGCCTCTGCCCCTTGCCGCCGGCCACTGGATCAATCTATGTTGATCTAGATGGCTACCAGGGTCGCACCCACAACCCCGCAGGTCAGCTCTCAGGCGTTCCCGGTCGAAGTGGCCCGGGCGCTGGGTGATCCGCTGCGCTGGCGAATCGCTGAGCTGCTCAGCACTGAGCAGCTGTGTGTCGCCCACCTGGCCGAGGAGTTGCAGGCCCCTCAGCCGCTGGTCAGCCATCACCTCAAGATGCTCCGCCAGGCCGGGCTGATCGAGCCTGACCGCTACCGCTACTGGACCTACTACCGGCTGCGGCCCGTCGCGCTGGTCCGCCTCGCCACCACCCTCGGGTTGTTTGCCCGCTCCTCACCGAGCGGGACCGCCTGTCGGCGCTCGGTCCCCGGCGCCGACCCTGCTTCGTCGCTCCCTGCCCGTCCGGCCAGGCCACAAGGAGGCAGGCCCATGCCGTTCAGCGACCAGCTCGACCCCGTCAGCCGCAAGACTTTTGCTGACTCCATCGAGTCGCTGCATGAGGAGTTCCGTGGGATCTTCTCGCTGGAGACCGTCGAACGCTACGTTGACGAGTCGATCGACCGGCTCCAGGGCGCGCGGGTGGTCGACTTCATCCCGCTGTTCGTGCACCGCTTCGCGCGGGAGCGGCTGCGTGCCCTCGCCCAAAGCCAAGGAGCCATCGTGAAGGACGTCCCCGAGGTCCTGTTCGTCTGCGTCCACAACGCCGGCCGCTCACAGATGGCCGCCGCGTTGCTGGACCATCACGCCAAGGGCAAGGTCCACGTCCGCTCGGCCGGTAGCGACCCGACCGACAAGATCAACCCGGCCGTGCTGGCCGCGATGGACGAGTGGGAGATCGACCTGTCCCGCGAATTCCCCAAGCCGCTCACCGACGACTTCGTGCAAGCCGCCGACGTGGTCATCACCATGGGCTGCGGCGACGCCTGCCCCATCTACCCCGGCAAGCGCTACGAGGACTGGGAGCTGGACGACCCGGCCGGCCAGCCCGTCGAGGTGGTCCGACGCATCCGCGACGACATCGACGCCCGCGTCCAGCAGCTGCTGGCCGAGCTGATCTCCGCCAGCGCCTGATCCACCGTCGAGGGGATCAACGGGCCACTTGATGCCGCTGCTGGCGGTCGGGGCTACGCCGGGATCTCGGCTGAGCGACGCGCCGGGGAGCTTCTGGCTGATGATCACGCACTCCGGAGCACGACATCTCGTGAAGCGGGTGCAGCGGGTGCAGCGGTAGCGAATCCCCCCATGCCTGAGTTGCCGCCCAGCTGCTGAGCGTGTGACCAGAAGTTCTGCACGTAACCCGAGGTGGCCGAGCGTTGAGGGGTATCGGGAACAGCACCTGCATGCTTTCAGCAGAAGACCGAAACTGCCGGCCCACAGCGACGATGGCCGAGCCGAGCGGTGATCCCTCACGACGGCCTGTTTACGCGCCGCCGCAAGCCCAGCCACAGCATGGCGGCAGCAGCTGCCACTGATCTGCCTGGCCGAGCGGAAGGTACTCAGGCTGGCGGGTGACTGGTTCTGCCGGTCGGGCGGGATTTGCGTCCGGCCGCCGGGGCGGTGGACGCGTAGGCGGCCACGAAGCCCTGGCGCCAGCTCGGGTAGCGTAGCTCCCAGCCCAGCTCGCGCTTGGCCTTTGCGTTCGAAGCACCGCGGGACTGGGTTGCCCCCATCACCACGTCTTGGCCCGCGATGAGCTGGACGAGCCAGGCGGGGACGTGACGGGGCGGCTTTGCGCCGAGCGCGTTTGCCAGTGCAGGGAGCCATTCGCGCGTGGGGGCTGGCTCGTCGTCGACGATGTTGTAGATCGCCGGGCCGTCGTGCTCGAGTGCGAGGACGGTCGCCGCGGCGGCATCGTCGAGATGGATCCACGAGGTGACGCCTTCGCCGTCGCCGATGATCGGGAACCGCCGTTTGCGCACGAGCCGGACCAGCGCGTCATCGGCGGCGCCGTAGAAGCCGCCGTAGCGGAGCGCGATCCCACCGGCGTCCGTAACCGCCTGGTCGAGGTAGGCCATCGCCGCGTTCGTCTCTTGTGCTCCCGCTGGCGGGTTGGAGTCGAGCGGGTCGTCTTCGGTCTTGACCATCCCACCCTCGCGGGCGTAGCGGTAGGGGGCGAAGCTCTGGGCGACGAAGCGGTGCACGCCCGCCTCGCGCCCCGCAGCTAGGAGGGCGTCGGTGCCCTGGGTTCGGAGGCGGTTGGTCTGGGCGAAGGTTTTGTCGAGCTTCCTCGAGAAGCCGCCGTCGGCGAGCGCCGTCGCCTCGTGGACGAGCGCGTCGGGCTTCGAAGCGACGACCGCCTTGATCACGGCCTCGCGGTCGAGCAGGTCGAGCGCCACCGGTTCGGCGCCGAGCGCCTTCAGGCGCGCCGCCTTCTCGGGCGACCGGGCGGTGCCGATCACCTCGTGCCGGGCTTGGATCAGCTGGGGGACGAGCCGCGTGCCGATGGCACCGCTCGCTCCTGCTACGAAGACTCGCATCATGTCCTCCTTTCGGTCACACCAGCGGGATTTCGCGGGTCTAGTTGTATGACCCGGCGCGACGGAGGAATGTGACCGATGGATGAGCGCGAATGTTGGCGGAACGATTCGAGGAGCACCGGACCCGTCTGCGAGCGGTGGCCTATCGGATGCTCGGCTCGCTGAGCGAGGCGGACGACGCGGTCCAGGAAGCGTGGCTGCGGCTGAGCCGCTCCGACACGAGCGACTTCGAGAACCTCGGTGCATGGCTGACGACGGTGGTCGGACGCGTGTCGCTGAACATGCTCCGCTCCCGCGCGGCGCGGTGCGAGGAGCCGATCGGGGTGCACCTGCCCGAGCCCATCGTCGACCCTGCGGACGGCACCGATCCCGAGCACGAGGCGCTGCTCGCCGACTCGGTCGGCCTCGCGCTTCTCGTCGTGCTCGAGACGCTGACGCCGGCCGAGCGGCTCGCGTTCGTGCTGCACGACATGTTCGCTGTACCCTTCGATGAGATCGCGCCGATCGTGGAGCGCTCCCCTGAGGCGGCACGGCAACTCGCCAGCCGCGCCCGCCGGCGGATACGCGGTACCGCTCCGATTCCCGACGCTGATCCGAGCACCCAGCGGGAGGTGATCGACGCGTTCCAGGCCGCCGCTCGCGACGGCGAGTTTGACGCGCTGGTCGCAGTGCTCGCCCCTGATGTCGTGCTCAGAGCCGACGCTGGCGGTGTGCCGGCGGTCGCGCCGATCGAGGTCCGTGGGGCGGCGGCGGTGGCCCGCCGGGCGCTGAGCTACTCGCGTCTTGACCTGGTCCAACGAGCGGCGCTGATCAACGGCGCTGCCGGAGTGGTCACGCTCCGGGATGGACAGCCGTTCGCGGTCATGGGCATCACGGTCAGGGGCGGGAAGATCGTCGAGATCGACATCCTCGCTGACCCCGAGCGCCTCAGCCGGCTCGACCTGACCGTCCTGGACCGCTGACCGCCGCCGAGGGGCCGGCACGCTCGCCCGTCAGGCGAGTCCACTCGAGCCAGGCGGGCGGTCACATTCTCCGGCCGCCACGGGTCATACCAGTGACGGCTCAGCGAGCCCGAAAGTCTTGCTCATGCCGACAGCGCCCCTCCCACCGAGCAATCCCGCTAGCGAAAGGAGCCAACCGACATGTCCTCATATCTCGCCCCGATCGATAAGCCGAAGGGCTTGATGGTGAAAATGGTGTACCGGTACACGCGCCGACAGTTCGGCAAGGTCCCGGGCCCGTTTAGCGTGTTCTGCGCCCGGATGCCGTCGGCGTTCACAAGCTTCTATGGGAAGGTCTCCAAGCTCGACAAGAAGCTCCGCCTGTCATCCGATACCGTGCTGCTGATCCGCGAGCGCGTCGCGAGCACCAACATGTGCCTGTGGTGCATGGACGCCGAGAGGTGGTATGCGGTCAACAAGGCGCCGCACAACGTGCCGAAGCTCGACGCGCTCAACGAATACCGGACCAGCCCGCTATTCAGCGACAAGGAGCGCGCAGCACTCGATTTCGCCACCGAGCTGACGGAGCACAAGCACGTGAGCCCCGAGACGTTCGCGGAGCTGTCGCGCCACCACAGCGAGCGCGAGATCTGCGAGATCGTCTGGCTCGTCGCAAGCGAGCACCTCTACAACATCAACAACATCGGCCTGAACATCGGCTCGGATGGGATGTGCGAGACGAGCAGCAGACCCCAGTCCGCCGCCGCGCGAGGGTAATCAGGGAAACGGCAGCGGAACGCCTGACCGTACTCGGCCACGTGCGTCCGCGCGCGAGTGCTCCTCGGCGGCAAGAGGGCGTGACGACCGCTGCATGCTCACGCGAGATGCGGAGGGACGTGCGTGAGCTTGTCGGGATTGAGGATCGATCAGATCCCAGATCCCAAATCAGCCTGTCACGGCCAGGCTGCTGTGCTACCGGCCCGACGGCTCGGCTTCAAGGCTGCTGTTCGGCTTCCACCACGGCAGCTACGACACCGCCACGCTGATCGGGGTGCCACCGGGCTGCACGGGTTCCTCGGTGGCGCGCCGGTCAGCCACGACCAGCTCGACCTGCTGGCCCTCTGCCGGGTCAAGGGCGTCGACTGGAACCTTCTGGCCCGTGAGGCGCAACGACCGGGTGGACTTGGCCGGCTCCTTGCGGGTGAGGTGACCGAGGACACGCCTGCGGCACGCGAGAACGCTGCCCTGCTAGTGGCGGCCAAGGGTGAACTCGACCGTCACCGATAGGCGGTCCTCGTCGAGGTGAAGCGCCGAGGAAGTGGATGCCCGGCTCATCACGGTGCTCGACCCACAGTATCCGCGAACCCTGCGGCTGATCTTCAACCTGCCGCCGTTCCTGTTCGTCCAGGGCACCATTGGAGAGGTGGATCTGCGGAGCGTCGCCGTCGTCGGCACACGGCAGGCCACCGATCTTGGCATTCGGCGTGCGGTCAGCATGACGCGGCAGCTCGTCGCCGCCGGCGTAACCGTGGTATCCGGCCTGGCCCGGGGGGTCGACACGGCCGCCCACACCGCCGCCCTCGACGCGGATGGGCGGACGATCGCCGTGATCGGCACCGGGATCACCCAGTGCGACCCGAAGGAGAACCGCGCGCTTGCCGACCGGATCGCCAAGGCAGGGGCGGTGGTCTCCCAGTTCTGGCCGAGCGCCCATCCGGCGACCTGGACATTCCCCAGGCGCAACGTAACCATGTCGGGGATCGCGCAGGGCACCGTCGTGATCGAGGCGAGCGCCACTTCGGGAGCGAAGATGCAAGCCAGGCTCGCGCTCCAGCACGGCAAGAAGCTGTTCCTGATCCGCAGCCTGGTCGATACCTACCCGTGGGCGGCCAAGTACGCCGAGCAGCGCGGCGCCTATGTCGTCGAGGACGTTGCCGGCGTGCTTCGAGAACTCGCCGACCCGGCGGCGATCCGCGATGCGGATGCCCGTCGGGTCCAGCTCGGCCTCGGGCTTGGGTGAGCGTCGACCCGTTCCGCGGCCTGGATCCCAAGCCGACCGGGTTTGGGACCTGCGCGGGCTGCCCGTACCGCGACACCGGCACGGCCATGCTGTGCTACAGGTGTGCCCGCCAGACCATGCGCGGCCTGCCGAGGCATCGATGTCGGGTGTGCGACCAGGCGTTGAGCGCCCCGGGAGCTGAGTGCGGCAACCCGGTCTGCAACTGGTCGGACCCGGGCGTTCCGTTGGAACTTCGCGGTCGCCATGCGTGACGGCGCCCTCGAGCGAGCCATCACTGCCTACAAGTACCACGGTCGCCGCGGCTGGGCGCTGGTCTTCGGGCGGGTGCTCGCCGGCTTCCTGTACGAGTACCAGACCACCTTCGACGAGTTCGACCTTGTCACCCCCAGCCCGACCTTCGTAGGTCCGGGCGGACGGTCCTTCGACCACACTGCGGCAGTGCTGCGCGAGGCGGCCAAGCTGGACGTGACTGGCCTCGTGTTCGCGCTCGATCCGCCGGTCATCGTCAAGACCGGCCAGACGACGCCGCTGGTGGGCCTGAACTGGCAGCAGCGCCGACAGGTGTGCGAGGTCGAGTGGCCGCGGGTGCTCGACGTGCCGGACCCCTCGCGGGTGCGTGGCAAGGCGATCCTCGTCTACGACGACGTGTTCACTGATGGCCTGCTCCTCAACACGGTAGCCAGGAAGCCCCGGTAGGCCGGCGCCACGACCGTCTGTCAGGTGACCTTGGCCCGCCAGCCATGGGCTCGCCCCAGCCGCTGAGGCGACAGTTCAGTTCAGTATTTCTTCGCCAGATGCATGAGCTACGGCGTCGTCAGCTCCTCCAGCATGAGCTCCGAGGCTGGGAGCCCGCACGTACGCCTCGCTCGCTGATCAGCTGGCAGCCTCGCGGAGCGATGCGAGCAGGTCGACGATTGCGCTGACGACGAGGTCCGGGTGGGCGCGGTGGACGAAATGGTCGCCCGACTCGGCGTGCAGGTGGATGCTGCACTTCGAAAGCAACGCGAGGTCGGCCTGCAGTTGCTGCCAGGTCGCCTCGGCGGTCGGCGGCCAGAGGTCTGCGGTGTCCGGGCCTCTGGTGATCACGACCAGCGGAAGCTGCCCGAGGCTGCCCGGCGTACCGTCAGCAGCACGGCCTACCGCAGCAGCCAAGCTCGGGAACGTCAGCATCTCCCCGACAGCCGCCCGGCGCTGCCGCGAGCTCCGTCGCAGCGCCACCGCCCCCTCGGCCACCCGAGGCGAAAGCCCGCGACGCAGGTGCGGCGGGATATCGACGCCATGGCCATCTCTGGCGCGAAGATCCGCCCGCAGGCGGGCCAACCCGAGCGGACGAACCGCGGACTTGGCGGTGCGGAGCCACCATTGGGACCGGGAGAACCGCCAACCGGCCGAGCTTGCACGGAGCTGGCGCTGCTGGTCCGGGTGGCTTGAGTCCACCAGCACCAGGCCCGCTACCTGCTCGGGATGCAAGGCGGCGTACAGCCGCATCAGGAGCCCACCAAGTGAATGGCCGACGAGGACGTACGGCGGTGGGATACTGGCCGCCACAACCAGCCTGTGGAGATCCTCGGCCATCCGCCTGGCCGTCGGCCAGCGACCCGGATCGCTCCAGCCCAGACCTGCCCGGTCGTAGACGACCACAGTCGTGTGCTCCGCCAGGTGACGCTGAACCTCCGCCCACCCGTCACCTGGCTCCCCCCAGCGACGACGCGATGACGACGGCAGGCCCGCCCTCACCGGCGCGCAACAGATGCAGGCGGCGACCGCCGATGTCGACCAGCTCACCCGGCGGCGGATAGCGTCGGCGGTCGCGTTAGCCTGTCACGGTGGTTGTTGGCGAACGAGGCGTGGTCGTCGGCGATGTGGAGGACGGCGAGGATCCCGGCTTGGGCAGGCCCAGGCACCCGTTGACGAAGTACGCTTGTCGCTTCGCCGCGAACTCCTTGCCGTCCTCGGGATGGTCCGATGCGGCGGTCGCCGCGTAGATCTCGCGGCAGGACTTGTCGTCGGCGGTCAGGCCCTTGGACAGCAAGGACTTGCGGGCCTCGCCGCCCTGTTGCCAGGTCGTGTCAAGGGTCTTCAGATCCTTGGTGAACTGCTGCTCTGGTGTGGGTGTGAGTCCGCAGCCACAGATGGCAAGGGCAATCAAGCAAAGTAGCGCTTTCTTTGTCATACAGGAAAGCGTAGATGATCGGGCGATACAATCAAGTAGTGCAAACCGAATGAACCACATTCTCAGGCGAGGCGGTCGAACAGCCACACTCTCCTCAGCCGTCACGTCCAAGACCCGGGACGCGACGGGCTTCAAGGATGGAGCGCAAGATGCCGAGTGCCTCGATCATCTTGACCCGCACGGGCATCTACGAGCGCTCGGTGGCGCCGTTGCTGCGGCGAACCTGAGCGCGCGGCACTCGCCTTGGGATCTCACACTCAGCTGAGGTCACCCACTCGCCGTGCTCGTTCGAGCAGGTGAACCGAAGCCGCACGATGCCCCTGCGGAGGCTGCGATCCCTGGTGAGGCGAAGGAGGTGCTTGTCGCCAACCGCCAACCGCCGGCCCAGCTCGGCCTCCTCGCCCTCCCGAACCACCGCCGTCCCGCCACCGGCGGTCGCCACGTGGACCGCCTCGACCGGCCCTCCGCCCTCACGAGAGATAAGGGCGACCCGAACCTGGTAGGCGCCCGGCCCGTCGTTGATGACCCACAGACCATCGCGCTCGCCGCCCCGGCCGCGGTCGTACAGCAACCGAAGGCGCGGCGCCCGCTCGTCATAATGGCGCGCCCGGTCGAGGTCGACCGCCTCAGCCGCGCTGCGGGCGGAGCGGTGCGCGCTGACCCTCGCGCTGCTCGTGGGCTTGGCCGTCGGGCTGGTCTTCGGCGGGGCTGCCTGCCTGCAGCACTACCGCGTACGGGCGTCGCTGGTCCGTGCCAAGGTCGCCCCTAGGCGCTACGGGCAGTTCCTGGAGGCGATGACTGAACGGTTGCTGCTGCGCCGCAGCGGCAGCGCCTACCTGTTCGTCCACCGGCTGTTCCGCGACTACCTCGCCGACCTTGCACCTGACCAACCGCCAGCAGCGATACGGGCCGCCGCCGTAGGTCGCTGAGCTGGTCCCGAGGCGCCAGTGTCCCTGCGGTTGGGCCCGATCGGCTGCTGGCAGGACGCCATCGCCTGACCATGGGAACCGCTTCCTGACGTGAAGATCGGCTGGACTGGGTCACGGCGGGCATTGCTGGCAGCCGCCCCGGCTACCCTGTCGGCTCAGCCAGGCACTGCTGGACGTGCTGATCGGCGAGCAGGCATCGGTCAAGGCTCTGTCAGGCTGCCGGGCGGAGCTGGTGGCAGGCCTCTTCGGTCAACATGACCCCGACCTCGTCCAGCATGGCGGTAGCGCCGCAGGATCACCTCGGCGGTCCGCGGGCAGCCCAGCGCGACCTCTCCGCCGGATGGAGGCGATGCCTGGGCCACCCGACCGGGCGGGTGGCCTAACCGGCGCCCGTGGCCAGTAGGGTTGAGAGACGGACCAGCCGCAGCCCACGGGCGCGGAGCCGGGCCACGATCGCCGGCAGGGCGCGCGCGGTCAGTGGGGCGGTGTTGCCCCCAGTGATATGCAGGACCACGATCGACCCGGCGCGGGTGTGCGCGAGCGTGTGGGTCACGATCCGTCGGACCGAGGTCCCAAACGCGTCCCCGCTGGCCACGTCATACTGGATGACCTGCACGTGGGTCGGGGCGATGGCCCGCAGTGCCGCCCGGTCGTAACAGCCGCCGGGGAAGCGGAAGTAGTTCGTCGGGTGCGGCGTGAAGCGGCGCAGCAGCGCCTCGGAGCGCGCCACGTCGGCCGCCATCGCCGCCACCGCCAGCCCGCCCAGCCCGTAGCACTGCGGGCGGAACGCACGGTGCGCATACGAGTGGCTGCCCACCTCGAACAGAGGGTTCGCCACGATCCGGCGGGTCTCCTGCGGGTAGCGCTGCACCCACTCGCCGGCCAGGAAGAACGTGGCCGGGACGCGCGCGGCCACCAGCTCGTCGATCACCGCGCGGTTGTCGAACGACGCGACCTGATGACGGTCCAGCTCGGCCAGCATCGCGTCGGTCATGTTCGAGTCGAAGGTGAGCGCCACCATCCCCGAGTCCCGGCGGCCGTGATCAACGACGGTCGGCAGCGTCGGATGCGCGGCGGGCGCCGCTGCTCGGGACGCGGCGACCGGGGGCCGGCGCAGCGCTGCGGTCATGGGTGGTGGGGTCGGCCGGGCCGCCGGGCTGGCCGAGCACCCGGACAGGACCAGCCCGGCCACGGCCATGAGCAGCGGGACCACCCGCGACCGCCGCGCTTGTCTGCTTTGCATGCCTACCATCCTTGGCGCGGTGGTCACGGGCTGTCAACGGTCGGGGCGGCGCAGGCGCACCTGTGGGGTGCGCAATGTGTTCATGCAGCTCGGCGGTACTCATGGAGGAGACCGTTGAGCAGCTCGCGTCGACACACCCTGCCTTGCTGACCCTCGCTGCCCGTGGCCATAGGGATGGTGCATCTGGCGATTGCAGCTGGAGCACCCGGTGTGGACGATGCGGGTTGCAGTCCTCGACGTAGATCCCAAGGACCTGCTCCAAATGCCTTCGCCCAACGGTCAGCAGCCAGTCGAGGCACTCGGCGCGGACGGTGCGGATCCAGCGCTCCGCATAGCGTTCGCGTTTCGGCGCCCGCAGCGGCGTCGCCAGCATCGCTGCGCTGGGCATCCTCGGCACCGGCATGCCTAAACATCCTGAACTACCGCCTGATCGCCGACGAGGGCGCCACCAGCGCCTTCACTGTCGGCTACTTCCTGCCGATCGGGCAGTGTTCCCCGGCGCCATCGTGCTTGGGAACCGGTCGCCTGGAACCTGTTCGTCGGCACCGCCGTGGTGCTGCTTGGCGTCTCCCTCACCGAAGGCCGCCTGCGAAGCCCCGACCTGGCCACCGGGCGACCCGAAGCAGCCAAGCAGACACCCGCACGTGGAGGAGCACCAGGCACGCCGACCTCGCCACACCGGCTGACTCCACCAGATACTGCCGTTCACGGCACTCCTCGGCGCGTCCAGGTGATCCTGTCGAAGGGTCAGGCGAACGTTGCTTGTACGGCGTTGCCCCGCTGGGTTCGGTCACTGGTGTGTCGGGGACAGCCGCCGGGAGGCCCTCCCCCATCTGGCAAGAGCTGCCCGGAGCTGTGGGCTGTCTCGGGGAGGTGTGGGGATCGCTGAGCCGGCAGTACTGGTCGTCGAAACGCAGGTCGACGCGTCCTGTCGGGCCGAAGCGGTGCCGCACGACCAGGAGTTCCGCAGCCCGGCTGTCTTCTTGTGCCCATGGCCGCACGGGGCCGCGCATGTGCAGGAGCCCGATGAGGTCGGCGACGTGGGATAGCTGCCCGGTACTCAGGGAGGTCGGTCAGCTCTGGGGGCTGATCGCCACGTTCCTCGGCCCGGCGGCTGAGCTGGGAACGGCCATCACGGCGAGGTCAAGTTCGACGACCTGATCATCGTCGAGTCGCGCGTAGGCCACCGCCGCGGCCAGCCGGCCCTCCTGCCTCACACCAAATCACGCAAGCGGCGCGGCCATCAGCGCCTCAAGCGGCTCCTGCAGGGGCGGGATCCCGTCGAACCCGATCAGCTCCGCCTCGACGGCGTAGCTCGCCCGCTGCAACCCGAGCAGCTCCTGGGCCAGCGCTCGCTCACGCGGGTCCAGCGTCGCGACGACGCTGTCCGAGATAGGCTCCATGGTCCGATGAGCATGCCAGCTCCCTGGACGACCGCAACCGCCGGATCCTCATCAAGACCATCGCCTTCAGCCGTCAGCCGTCAGCCGCTGCTAGCTTGACGCCCATGAGCTGGGTGACGAACCTGATGGTCTGCATCGACGTGCTGGACAACCAGGCACTGCTCAGTGACCTTGCGCGGTGGCTCGAGGAAGAGGCTCCGGCACAGGACCGCGAGTGGTGCGGCGTTGGCTCCATCAGTATTGCGTTAGCGAGTGGTTGATGGCAGCGGTCGTGTTGTAACGTCCGCGCCCTATGGCGAGCGGGTTGCAGGACCGAGGGGGCTATCCGCGGGTCGGCGGCACTGGCCGGCTCTATCAGCAGCTTGGGCGGCTGGAACGCGAGAATGCCGCGCTGCGCGATCAGATTGACCGGCTGCAGCATGCCAACCAGCAGCTCCAGACCCGCGTGCGCACCCTGACTGCCCGAGTCGAGGAGCTGCGGCGGGCGGCCAAGCGCCAAGCGGCGCCGTTCTCCAAGAACACCCGCGCGCCGAACGCCAAGCGGCCGGGCCGTAAGCCCGGCACGGCCTACGGTCGTTGTGCTCGCCGGCAGGTCCCCCGTCGGGTCGACCGGGTGGTCGCCGTGGGGCTGCCTGCGGCCTGCCCGTCCTGCGGTGGGCGGCTGGGGGTGGAACGGGTGGCCTGCCAGTACCAGGAAGATCTGCCCCTACCACAGGCCAGCGTGATCACCCGCTACGACCTGCAGATCGGGCGCTGCCGCGGCTGCCGGCGGCGCATCCAGCCGCGTCATCCCGAGCAGACCTCCGATGCGCTGGCCGCGGCTGGGGTGCAGGTCGGCCCGCGGGCGGTCGCGCTGGCCGTCTGGCTGTCCAAGGGGGCTCGGGCTGCCGGCCGCCAAGGTCGCCTGTCTCCTCGGCCAGCTCGGCCTGAAGGTCAGCGCGGGTGGGGTGGTCCAGGCGCTGGCCCGCGCGGCCCGGCGGGCTGCGCCGACCTATGCCGCGCTCGTAGACGGCGTCAAGGCCAGCCCGGTCGTCGCGCCGGATGAGACCGGCTGGCGGGTCCAAGGGCGTAGGGCGTGGCTGTGGGCGTTTGCTGGCCAGGGCGTGGTTACCCACCGCATCGCTTGTGGTCGCGGCTTCGACGACGCCGCCGCGGTGCTCGGCGCCGACTATGCCGGGGTGCTGGAACGCGACGGGTGGGCGCCGTATCGCCGGTTCATCAAGGCGGCCCATCAGACCTGCCTGGCGCACCTGCTGCGGCGCTGCGGTGAGCTGCTGGATGGCGCCGAGCGAGGGCAGGCCAAGACCCCGCATGCGGTCCGCCGCATCCTGCAGCGTGCGCTTTGGGCCCGCGACCAGCGTGACGCCGGCGAGTTGGACGCCGCCCAGGTCGCGGCCGAGGTCGAGCGGCTCGGCGCCGCGGTCGACCGGCTGATCTCCGGCCGGACCGTCTACCCACCCAACCGGCGGCTGCTGGACCATCTCGGCCGTGAGCGCGACGCCCTGTTCACCTTCCTGCTCCGCGACGACGACGGAGTGCGGGTGCAAGCGACCAACTGGCGCGCCGAGCACGCCAGCCGCCCCGCGGTCGTCTGCCGCAAGGCATGGGGTGGCAACCGCACCTGGGCGGGCGCGGAGTGCTGGCAGGTGCTGAGCAGCCTGCTGGCCACCGCCCGGGCGCAGCAGCGCGACCCGGTCACGCTGCTGATGCCGCTGCTGCGCTCCCCCAGGGCGGTCCTGGCCGACCTTGCCATCCCCGCCAGGCCCTAGCACCGCCAGCGGCGCTGGCGCCGCCAGAGGCCCGTGAGCCCAGCCAGGCGCGCCCGACCAAGGGGCGCTTTCGGGTGACCGTCACCGAACTGGTCGACCACGCGCCACCGGGGCAGGGTTCCACGCTGCCGTCGGCGACCTCGACCATGCCCGCTGTGCGCCCAGCACGACAACGGCGGGCCATTGCAGGGGTTGGAGCGCAGCGGTGATGCCGAGCGCCAGCGACTCGGCTGTGAGGTCGGGCACACCTTCAGCCACTCACCACGGTCCGGTTAGCGACACCGGTTGGTGCCGTCGGTCGGACGCCACGATTGTGCCTGCCCGACGCAGCCGTTGACTTTTCCTCGACGATGAGACCAAAATGACTGGCTGGTCAGTCATTTTGGAGGCGGTATGAACCAGCATCGAGCATCGTGGACACGAGCGTCCGGACCAGACGTGCGGACACAGACGCGGGGATACGTGCCGGGGTGTTCACCGCCGGCGGCGGTGAGCGGTCCAGGAGCGGGTGGATGGGTGGAGCGCTTCCTTCGCCTCGTTGAGCCCGTGGTGCAGGGCCCGGCCGTCGTGGTGGTGACGATCGCGGTCTTTGCCGCCGCAGACGCGGTGGGCGGCCGGGGCGGGGTGGCCGTGGCCAGCGCGTACGTGCTGTTTCTCGGGGCGTACTGCGTGCTGAACTTCTGGCACTGCCGCGAGACGCACTGCGTGGTCACCGGAGTGGGCTGGACGCCGCTTGCCCTGCTGGGATTGGCTGCCGCGCTGGCACCGGGAGCGAGCATGTCCTGGTTCCGGGTGAACGTGGAGTCTTCCGCGTTTCTGGTGATCCTGGGCGTCGGCTACGCCCTGGAGTGGGCGGTGGCGGCCCGCACCGGGCGCCGGGCCCTGCGGTAGGACCAGGCATGCCCAAGCTCGCGGACTCGACGCGGACCGCGCGGCGCGCTCAGATCATCGCGGCCGCGCTGGCCTGCTTCGCCCGTGCGGGCTATCAGGCCACGACCATGGCGGATGTCGCCGCGGAGGCCGGGGTGTCCAAGGGAACGCCCTACCTGTATTTCCCGAGCAAGGAAGCGCTGTTCATCGCGCTGCACAACGAGTGGGACTGCGGGCTTGCCGACCGGGTCGACGCCGCGGTCCAAGCACTGGCCGAGCCCGAGCGCCGCTCGCCCCGGCGGGTGCTGCAGACCGTAGCGGCGGCGGTGGGCGCGCACGTCGTCGAACACCCCCAGACCTGCCGGGTCCTGATGGAGGCACGCACGCTGGCCGCCTACCACCCGGTGATCGCCACCGCCGTCCAGGCGGCCGACATCCGGACCCACGAGCAGCTCGAGGGCCTGATCCGGGCGGGTGTCGCGGCCGGCCAATGGCCGGCCGACACCGATCCGGCGCTGCAGGCCCGGCTGTTCACTGCCGCCCTGTACGGGCTGATGGCGCACTGGCATCTGGCGCCCGACTCGTTTTCTTGGGACGCCGCCGCCACAGCCCTGACCGGCGATCCAGCAGCAGACGCCGACAGCGCGTAACAGCGGGACGAGACCCGGGGGAAGTCAGTACGCTCTCGGGTGACCCTCACCGAACTGGTCGACCACACCGCCACCGTGGTCATGACGCCACCGGCACAGGTCGACGACCCTGACCATGCCCGCTGCGCGCCCAGCACGGCATCGGCGAGCTACCGCACCTGTTGGAGCACCTCGCCCAGCTCATCGCCGACCACCAGACCCGCTAACGCAATACGGCTCCATCCAGGAAATCACCAACTCGACATCGCATGGTTGGGGCGGCCCGAAGAACCCAGAGCATCCAGTATGGGCCGGAACATTGAACTGGGCCGACGTGCCGGCAGTCTTGGCTCACATTGCGTCGATGCCGTGGCAGAAGCCGGAGTCGGTCCAGGTGCTGGTGTGTGACCAGGAGGACCCGTACTTCCGGCTGTACATGATCCGCGGCGGGGAGATGCGTCAGTTCGCGCCGGCTCCACCGCCTGATGATGCCGGCCGGCTGCCGTGGTGAGGCCGAACTGGTCCAGGGCGTGGGGGTTGCATCGAGAAAGTGCCCTGCTGAGCGGAGGCACCGCAGCTCTGGCAGGCGTCATCCTCCCATGTCAGAGGGGCTTTCTCATGATCCGAACCAGCATCGCTCCATTACCGAAACGGTGGACTCAGGCTAAGCGCACCAAGCGTGGCCTGCTGACAAGCTGCTGACAGCGACGCCGACGGGGCAGCTCGGGGAAAGTGTTTGTGCTGGTGGGCCGACAGGGTTTGAACCTGTGACCTCTTCCGTGTCAGATCCCGCGAGGAATTACGCTGATGTAATTCGAGGCTATCAAGACGAGTGGAGGATCATGGCAAACGCGCACGTCACGGTCGATGTTGTCGCCGGGCCGCACGCATGATCCTTCACGATTCCTGCACAGCTGTACCGGACTTTCCGAGAAGCGTTTGCTGCCCGTCTGCTGCCTAACGCCTATCGAGTCTGTAGGGCGACACCTGGTTGATCACGGAGCGGTACGTGAACGTGAACACCAAGGGCGGCTGTTGTCAGAGGTCAAGGCGATCGGCGGTCGCGGCTCACTCACGGTCCCCGCGGCTGTCGCGGACCGGTCGCGGCGTGGTCAAGAACGCGCCCAACCCGCCTGGCCGCGCCGGCTGCGAGCAGCAGGCTGCCGGCGAGCTCGAGCAGGCCGGCCCCGAGCCCGCCGACCTCGGCGATGGCGGCGACGAGCATGGGGCCGCCGGCGTCGCCGAGCTCACGGCCGACCTCGGCGGCGCCCGTGGTCTGGCCGAGCCGGCCAGGCGGCGCAGTGGCGGTCAGGGCGGCGAAGCCGCCACCCAAACCGTGCATGCCCTGCACGCCGGGCCGGGGATGGCCGCCTCGCCCTGCGCAGTCCGCGCCCAGCCGACCGGGTAACATCCCAGGGCGGCGCCGCTCGACCCGGCGCAACCGGCCCGCCGAATCCGGGGGATCCCTGATGGCCGCGCTCGACCGCTCGGTCGCCGAGCTCCTCAACCGGATCGCCCAGCACCAGCCGCTTCGGCTGCTCGCCGCGGCGGTCGCCACCTACCTGGTCGCCCTGCCGATCCTGGTCGTGCTCTGGCTGGTGGTCGGCGCCGTCCGCCGCCGGAAGCCACGGCTGCTCAGCGTGCTCGCGCTCGCCACCCTCGGCGCCCTGGCCGCCGTCGGCCTCAACCTGCTCGTCGGCCACCTGTACTTCCGGCCCCGCCCCTACTGGGCCCTGCCGACCGTGCACGCGATCGGCGTCCGCCGCGGCGACAGCGCGTTCTTCTCCGTCTACTCCGCCGTCGCCGCCGCGCTCGCCGGCGGCCTGCTGCTGGTGGCCCGCCGCTGGGGCCTGGCCGCCGTCGGGGTGGCGCTGCTGGTCGGGCTCGGGCAGGTCGCCGTCGGCGCCAACTACCCCTTTGACGTGCTGGCCGGCCTGGCCGTCGGGGCGGCCTGTGCGGCCGCCCTGCTGCCCCTGCGCGATCGCACCGAGCGCCTGTCCGGCCGGCTGCTGCGCACGCCCGTCGCGCCACACGGGCCGCGGCGGCGGGAGCTGCGCCTGGGCGTCATCGCCCTGATCCTGCTGGCCGTGCTGGGCGGCTGGCTGGTCGCCCGCGTCCAGGACCACGGGCTGCGCATCGCGCTCAACCGGGCCGACGCGCGCCTTGGCGGCCACCTGCCCACCGACGCGCGGCTGTACCGGCCCACCACCATCGACACCCTCGCCGCGGGCCGCTGGCGGCCCACCCGCGCGCGGGTGTACGGGCAGGTCACCTACGTCAACCGCGAGCTCGACGGTGACGTCCACGTCGTGCTCAAAACCCCTGACGGGGCGTTCGTGGTCCTGGAGATCATCCCGGAGCTGCCCATCCCCGCCCCCCACGACGACGACCGCATCACCGCCTGGGGCATCGTCCGCCACGACGGCCTGCACAACTGGTGGGAGCTCCACCCGCTC
>Ga0137378_10001857_pt1 | contig 17920 bp, 10 predicted proteins | sample SagtaG_21_FD_104813 | JGI IMG/M metagenome (GOLD analysis project Ga0137378, IMG submission 104813) | Vadose zone soil microbial communities from Sagehorn Ranch, Mendocino, California, USA - Sage2_L_60_16 metaG | ecosystem: Environmental > Terrestrial > Soil > Vadose zone | place: USA... | reverse complement strand
GCGACGTCGGCCTGGACATTGAGCCCGGCTTGATCGACGTGCTGCTGACCGACCTCGGCGCGACGAGGCACGATTCCGGCTACGAGGCCGGCCGCCTGCCGCTACTGGCGCACGCCCTGCGCACCACGTGGCAACAACGCCACAGCCACATCCTGACCACTGCCGGCTACCGGATCACCGGCGGCATCCACGGTGCGGTAGCGACCACGGCCGAACGTGCCTACCAGGGGCTGACCCCGGCCGGTCAGCAGGCGGCCCGCATTGTGTTTCTCCGACTGGTCAGCATCGGTGACGGCACCGACGACACCCGCCGGCGAATCCCGCACACCACCCTGGTCAGCGAGGCGGCCGACCCACCCACCACAGCAGCTGTCGTCGACGCCTTCACCAGTGCCCGGCTGCTGACGCAGCAGGAACACAGCCTCGAGATCACCCACGACGCGTTGTTGCGCGCGTGGCCACGCCTGCAGATCTGGATCAACTCCGACCGGGACGGCAACCTCGTCCACCAGCAACTCGAAGACGCCGCCAGCACCTGGACACGCACGAACCACGACTCAGCCACGCTGTACCTGGGCAGTCGCCTGGACACGGCACGAACCTGGGCCATAACCCATCCGCCTTCGGTGAGTCCGGCGGTACGGGAGTTCCTGACGGCGTCAATCCGTCAACAGCGCCGCTCGTTCCGCCTTCGCCGGACAGCGGTCGTGCTGCTGGCCGTGCTCGCGCTGTTCGCGTCAGGCGCCGCCGCGGTCGCGTTCCACCAGAGCGCGGTCACTCGGCAACAACGCGACGACGCGGTCTTCAATCAGGTGACGGCCGAGGCCGGCCAGTTGCCCACCACGGACCTGTCACTCGCCGCGCAACTCGACCTGGTCGCGCACCGGATGCGCCCAACCGACCTGAACACGGACACCGCACTTATCAACACCGAGAACATCCCGCTGTCGATGACGTTGACCGACCACCGTGGTGCGGTCAACGCCGTGCAGTTCAGCCCGAAGGGCGGAATGCTGGCTAGTGCCAGCGAGGACGGCACGGTCCGACTGTGGAACGTTCGTGATCCCGCGCATCCGGCCCCGTTGGGGCGCCCTCTCCTCGGCCATCGCGGTGGTGTCGAAACGGTGGCGTTCAGCCCGGATGGCCAGGTCCTCGCGAGCGGCGGCAAGGACAGCACGGTCCGCTTGTGGGACATCAGGAATCCCGCTGATCCCGAACCGCTGGGCTCGCCCTTGACCATGTCCGGCGCGGCCGTGACCGAGTTGGCCTTCGATCCGCGGGGCGGCATGTTGGCCGGCGCCGGCAACGACGGCTCGATGGAACTGTGGGACGTCACCGACTCCCGGCAGGTCACGTCGATGGGATCCAGACAGGACCATACCCAGGGTATATCCGGCCTCGCCTTCAGCCCGCACGGTCACCTTCTGGCTACCGCGGGACTGGACCAGTCCGCGACTCTGTGGAATGTCACCGACCGTGCACATCCCCTGCTGTGGGCGCGTCTGCCCGAGACCAACGGGATACCGTCCGCCATGCACGGAATCGCGTTCCGTCCAGACGGGAACAAGCTGATCAGCGGCAGTGCCGACGGTGACCTCTGGACGTTCGACATTAGCGACCCGATGCATCCGAGGGCCACAGGATACATATTCGGAAGCCAAACCGGCGAAACCGCAGTGGCTTACAGTCCGGACGGCCAGTTCTTCGCCACCGCCAGCAGCGATCGCACCGTACGCTTGTGGTATGTGGCCGGCTCGGACGAGATTCCGATCGGGCCGGCACTGACCGGATACACCGGCGCCGTGGACTCGGTAGCCTTCAGCCCTGACAGTCACACGCTGGCGACAGCAAGTGTGGACGACACGATTCGGCTCTGGAACCTTCCGCGAACCGTCATGTCCGGCCATACCAATGGGATATCGTCGCTGGCGTACAGCGGGCACATTCTCGCCAGTGCCAGCACGGACAACACCGTTCGGCTGTGGAACATGGCCGACCCATTGCGCCCGGTCCCACTGGGCCGGCCGCTGACCGGAGCCACGAACTACGTGAACAGTGTGGCGTTCAGCCCAGACGGACACGTGCTGGCGAGCGGGAGCAGTGATGGCACGATCCGATTGTGGGACATGTCGGACCCCGCTCATGCGCGGTTGATCGGACAGCCGTTGACGATGACGATCCCGGAGGGCGCGCCTTATCAAGGCCTGGTCAACGGTGGCGTCACGGCCGTTGCCTTCAGTCCTGTCGGCCATCTTCTCGCGGCGGGCGGGCTTGATCTGGCTCTTGGTGATGGCCTGATACAGATGTGGAACATCGCCGACCCGAAGCATCCGACCGCGGACGGACAAGCGGTCATCGGTAGCAATATCGAAGTCAGCGCGGTCGCATTCCTTGGCGGCAGGCTGGAACTAGCCGCTTCCGGGGACAGCTTCACCACTGAATACGGTTGGATGCGGTTGTGGAACGTCGCGAACCAGACAAGCCTGAAGGTCGTCAGCCAGCAGAAAACCGGCTACCTCGACTACGTCAACGCGATCGCGGTCAACAGCAACGGAACGCTCCTCGCGAGTTCCGGATCGGATGGCTCCATTCAGATTTGGGATGTCCGCGATCCCACGAGATCGACCCGATTGGGTATGCCGTTGACCGGCCCCAGCAGCAACACCGGCGCCCTGGCATTCGATCACGCGGGCAACATGCTGGTCAGCGGCAGCGCAGACAAGACCCTTCGGCTCTGGAATGTCACCGACCCCACACATACGACGCAGCTCGGACTGCCGCTGATGGACCAGAGCGGTTCCGTCGGCGCGGTGCTGTTCAGCCCCGACGGTGACACCATCATCAACGGTGACAACGTCGGCCTGATCAACGTGTGGAACCTGAACGTCAATGTCGCCGTCCAACGGATCTGCGCCACCACGAACAACATCACCCCACAGCAGTGGCAGCACTACGTCGGCAACGCGGTCGCGTACAGCCCGCCCTGCCCTAGACCATGACACCCCTAACTGTGGGCCCGAACGGTGTGCCGACCAGCCCAGACGAGCACGCGGTGTCTGATGCACGCGTTGGTCGTCGTCATACGTCGTTGACTGCTGCAACTACAATCCACCGCGCGCTCGTCGAGGCCATCCTGTGGAAGGTACGCACCGGCGCACGCTGGGAGACATGCCACCGAAGTCGGTGCCCACAAAATTGGGTACGCCTGGTGGCAGCAGTGGCAAGACGATGGACTGTGGGCCAAATCGAACGCCACACGGAACTCCGCGGCCGACGCTAGTCCCGCATCAAGGCAGCCGGTCGACAAAGGGCGGCTGGCAACGATACTGCTGGATACCCACCGACCTTGAGCGGTTGTTCGGCTCGCTGCGGATGGTCAAGGTCGAGGCGTTCGCCAAGGTGGCGCGGTGTTGGGTGAACGCAAACTTCGCAAGATGTAGTTCACGTGCAGCCGCGCATTGAGCTGGCAGTTCCGCCCGATGGGCTGGTACGCGAACCTATCGCCGTGCCTGCCTCTGGTGATGAGTGGCCGCTACATCATGCGCAACGGAGAAGATTGCCAAGTAACTTGGATTGCCCCAGCCGTCATCGCCTTCGTCGTAGATGGACACCGTGTAGGCCAGAAGGCAGGAACAACACACGGCGTTCTCGGTATCCCGGCCTAGACGGACGGCACGCCCACAGCAGGGTACAACGGTGTTGAAGATTCCACGGCGAACTACCTCGCAGTACCGATGGATTACCCGGCCGGCTACCAGCTGCGATTGGTCGACCTCAAACGCTTCCGGACCGATCGGCGACAATGCTCTCTTCTCGGACAACAATCTGTCGACCTTCTCGTCAGATCGGGTTTTCCAGTCGCGCATGAGGTGGATGATTTCATGGGCCATGGCGGCGAGATCGGAGTTGTTGAGGCGATCGCCGCTGTGGCTGAGCGTCCAGCGGCGGTTGCCAAGGACACGCTCGATCTGTTGCTCGGCATCGCCAGGCACAAAAACGATCATGACTGGATCGCCATACGAGTCGTGCGCGATAGTCGGACCGGATGGGCGCCTTGCAAGATGCTTCCGATCCGACCAATCGCTGCGTGTAATGGGGCCAGCCGGGGCGCCCCGTCGCGTCTAGCACACGAATCAGTGCCGTCAACCAACGTAAGCGACAAGCTGTCGTGCGACGTCATGTCCGCTGCGATGTCAGCAACAACAGCGTCTGGACCGCGGGGCTCGGACGGGCATCGTCGAACGCACGATCGTGACGTCGCTACCCGCACGCTGACCGGGTCGGTGGCGATGGTTGTTCTGTTGGGATGCATACGTGTGTCCACAAGAATACCGCAGGAAGGTGGTATCACCCCGGTTAGGGCGGTAGCTCGGTAGAGCGCCGCAGGCGCGTTCGGGCTACGTTTATATGGACGCTCCGTATCGCCTGGTCTGTCAAGTCATCCGGCGACGCGAATGTTGTCGCCCGGTTCGCTTGTGACCTATCACCTTCGTTGGCGGAGCGCGTTCACGTCGGTTGACGGATGTGGTGCGGACTCGAAAGAGATGGTAACGTTGTGCTCAGAGCTAAGCGACTACATGTTCGCCGGGAAGCAGTGAAGGCAGCGCGCACGAAACGAGTCGTGGCGGAATGCGGCGTAGGTCCTCTCGGTTAGCTGATCTTCGGGAGGCTGCGGATTGCGTCTCTACTGCGCAGTTCGGTCGTAGCCTTATCCGATCAGGCGAGTGCCACCCCAGATTCTCTGATAGCTAGGAAGGAAGTGGGCGATCCAGGCGGCCAGAGTTTCCCATGCATCCGCCGGGTCGTCGATGGGGTGGCCAACCTCGTTGCAGATCTCAACGAGCCGCTGGACAGCCTTCATGGTGGTCAAGTTGCTGCACTCTCGTGCAATCTTTCCGGCAAATCCTTGTCGCAGGATGGCTCCCACGTAGATATTGAATGCGTCCTCGGTCGTGAGCCCGTTGGGTACGCCTAGCGTGTCTAGGTCGGGTCGAACGAGGTCCACCACGCTGTCTTCCCGCTGCCCGGCGTACACACGCCAGAGAACATCCGGGGGCCGGTAGGTAGGCAGCCAATCGGTGTGGCCCGCTGTCCCGACGGGCGTCCAAACAGGCGGCATGGGCAACGTAGCGGCGGCAGCGAGGACTGCGTCGCGGTCGGTTTCATTGGCGATGGAAGACGTCGCTCGCAACACGGCGAGCAGTGCCGCAAGTGCTGGATCTTCCGCTGAGGTTTCTACGAGAATCTCGACAGCGCCTGGTCGGGTCCAGCCCAAGCCATTGGTGGTCACGTTCGCCGAGCCGACCAAGGCTCGGACGCCGACCACGTATGCCTTCGCATGCAGGACAGGGTGCAGCGCCACCGTCCCGCCGCGTTCGCTGATCAGATCGAACACCCGGGGGTCGCTTACTCCGCTCGCGACCTCGTCGGGTCGCCAGCGCGTGAAGACCGCTAACGGGCACTCATGTAGCAATGCCGACAGGATGGGTTGGATACCTGGAACGGTGATGAAGGGCGCGATGATCGTGATGTCTTCCGCGTCACGTGCCAGTGCCAGGAGCCGGTCTCCACAGCGCTGTGGGTCAAAGCCTGCCGGGGTCACGCGTCGTCTTCTCCGTCCTGGCCTTCGTCCTCCTCGCCGAACGGTGAGGCTGCCTCGAACGCCTCGTCTTCGACGTATTCCGCGAGGCGGCGCCCCCATCCGTCTCGGAACTCCTGGAGCTGTCGGTACTGCGGACTCGTCCTGTGCTCGTTCTCGAGTCGCGACCATGCCAGCAGGAGCCAAGTCATCGCATCGGCGCTTTGCGCGAGCAGATTCTTGGCGTCGGTTTCGCTCATCTCCTGGATCTGCTCACTCGACAGCTGGAGAGGCTCGATCAGCTTCTTGTAGGCCGGATGGGCGTTGTTCAGACACAGGATCTCGAGGTTGAGTGCCTCGTCAGGCCAGAAAAACGCGTTGAGCTGCTTAACAGGACGCTTGATCACTTGGACGGTGACGCCGCGTCGATAATCAGCGAGGACAGCGCCGCGGACTTCTGGGGGCACGTCCTGTTCTTCCAGGATTCGATCAATGGCAGCTGCCGCCTGACCAGGATCGGGCTTGGTTTTGGCGAAGGTGGTCTCGCCGGGTGTCGGGCTGACGGTAGATCGGGTCTTCTTGACGGTGGATGCGACGTTGGTTATTTCGGGCTGGGCTCGGCGAGGGCCGGTGATCGCGTTCTTCTCATCCTTTCCCTCTGCCTTCATCTGAGTGGCAAGTTCTACGAGCTGATAGGCCATGTCGTACAGCTCAGCGATAGGATGATCTTCGTCGAAAAGTCCTTGTTCCAGTGCTTCGGGCTTGGCGACGCGATGTTCTCTCACGAGTCGAAGTGCCTGTGTGAAGTACGGCGCGTCCTGCTTGTTGTTCGTGACTCCGAATACCTCGTCGAGGCAGGGCTCGAAGGTGACTTCGATTCCCCACCATCGGTCTGTCGCTTCGGGGGCGAGTGTCTTCTCCAAGACCAACTCTCGGTCGGCGCGCATGACGGAGATGCCGGAGTTGTCGCGGGCATGGCGGCCTTGGTGTGTGTCCTTACCGGGATTGCGGCCGGGCCTCGACTGCGGCTTGGCTAGCGAGAGCCGCACGTGAACCGTCGATGTGCCCTGGCCATCCAGGCGCTGAATGGGGAAATCTCGAGGCGAGGTGTAGTGCTCGCTGAACGGTGACTCGTCCGTAATGCGTACTCGGCTCTCGGTGCCGTCTTCAGCGATCTCCGCCCGTTCCCAGTACCCCAGGGTGGTCTCGTCTGGCGACCGCAAGTAGAGCGGGTCGTTGGGGCGGACCTTGTTGAAGATATCTGGTCCGAGTAGTGTCTCCCCCTCCATGATCGCGACCTTGATACTGCGCCGCCGGGCGTCGGAGGTGAGGAAGTTGCGGTAAACACGGCCGAGGAGAGTCTCGGTGTGCGCGACCATCGCGTCCGCGCGTACCCACCGCAGCTTGTCGAGTACGGTCCATCGGATCGCGGTTCCGCTGTAGGCCGGCTGGCCTGTGGTCGTGTCGGGCATGGCGTGTGATTTGAACACGTCGAAGACCCAATCCGGCATAGGAAGGTAGTCGGGGCTGGATGGGTCGGTCGGCCACGGGACCGTGAGTGGCGCACCTTTTGCGGATGCTTCGACCTTGCCTAGATCCAAGTAGGTGTGGGCAGCGTTCTCTGGTTGCGACTTCTGCCATGTCCAGACATCAGTGCGCTTGCATTGGGATACGCTCGCCTGCGGTAGGCCCATGCCGAACCGGCCGATTCCCGAACGGTCGTCGTACTTGCCAGAGCCTCCGAAGGACAGCGCAAGATTCAGCGCCTCATCCGTCATTCCAACACCGTCGTCAATGACCCAGATTTCATCGACGCGGTTCGATGTGCGCGTCCTGCCTTGTACCTTGCGCTGCACGATGACCAGCAGGACTGTGTTGGCGTCGCCCCACTGAAACGAGTTGTCGATGAGCTCGGCTAGGGCGTAGTCGGTTCCCTTGTAGCCAGTGTCGCGGATCGACTTGACCGTCTGCGAACCAGAGAGGAGAGGTGCTTCTTTCGATGGGTTGGCAGGTGTTACCACAGGTTCTCCCAGTGTGTGAACGCAGACGCGATGGAGCCGAACGCAGGTACGGACGGGTCGACAACGGTCACGACGACGGCCTTCTTGTTGCCGCCGGCCTTCGGGCCTCGGATGCCGCGGCCGACCATTTGGCTGTAGAGCACGAGCGAACGTGTGGGGCGGGCGATGACGACCGCGCTCGTCTGCGGAGCGTCGAATCCGGTGGTGAGAACTCCATAGTTGACCAGCACGCGGGGTACTGGCGTCGGGCTTTTGAACATGCGGATCGCGGTGTCGCGGATCTCTGGCGCCGTGGTGCCGTCGACCGATTCGGCCAGCACGCCCGAGCCCCGCAACGTCGCCGCGACCAGGTGGGCGAGTTCGACGGATGCCGCGAACACGATCACGCGTCGATGCGACTCCTGAATGAGAGTGAGTGTCGTCGTGACGACTGCGTTGAGATAGTCCTCTTCGTCCATGCCCAACTCGACCGCTTCATCGCCGTTGGTCGAGGGTTCCGCGTCGATGTCCGGCAGTTCACCGAGGAGGCGGAACTCCGGTTTGGCCAGGTAGCCCTGCTGTATCAGGTACTCGACCGGGTTGGCCGCAGTGCCGGTCTCACCCGTGTCGAGTTCGACCTTTGTATGCTCGAAGAACTCGGCGAGGTCCTCATCGGTGTGAGATCCGACGAACGTCCGCCCCGGGGTAGCGCTCAGGCCGATGATGGGGGTGATGGGCTGGCCAGCCACCGACAACTGCTGCACTACCCGCCGGTAGGTCGGGGCGATGGCTTGGTGGGCTTCGTCGAAAACGATGAGCCCCAACCGGCGCCCCAGGTCGCCGATGAATCCGGGCTCGTCTTGACGTGCGTAGATCGTCTGTAGGCTCGCGACGAGGAGACCATCGGTCAGGTCGTCGCTACGCCACTCTTGACCACCCCACGCGGCGACGATCGGGACTTCGCGGTTGCCCAATGCGCCCCATGCGCGATGGAATTCGCGCGCCGCCTGATCGAGAAGCTCTCGGGTGGAGGCGACCCAGAGTACCGGCCGCCCTTCGTGTTCTCGAAGGATGTCACAGACCAGATTCAAGACCGTTCGGGTCTTCCCGGATCCTGTCGGCATGTGCAGCAGCAGACGGGTCCGGCCTTTCCGCAGCTGTGCTCGCAGTTGTGCGATGGCTCGCCGCTGATGCGGGAACAGCCCGTAGACCGGACCAGCCTCGGTGGGGAGCGGTGTCGGCGTGTCGCAGTGCGCCTCGGGCAGTCCGAGAAAGACAGCCACGCGACCTGCATTCGCGGTCATGTCTCGCGTGCTCAACTCGGAGCTGTTGAGTGCGAGGCGTGCCGCCAACAGTCGACGCTGTTCTTCCGGCAGCTCATCGGGTAGCACTCCGGCAGCCGCCAGGCGCCGAATGGCTGACAGCGGATCACCCAAGCACGCCAGGGCGATCACCGCGTCGACAGGCATCTCGCGAACAAGGCCGTCTCGAACAAGCTGGGTGAGCGTGTGTGCTACCCGGGCATCGACGAAGGAGCGCACATGCGTCGACGTTCTCAAGAGGTCAAAGACGGTGAACCGTTCCATCACGCCCGACCGCGACGTGAGAGGTGATCCGTTCCCATGGTTCCCATCTCCGCGGGCCTGCGGCGGTCACTTGTTGACAGATCAACGGGAAGGTACGAGGCACCTACCTCTACCTCGGTACTGTGGACCGTCGTCGAGTGAACCATCCCATCGACAAAGTCCATTTCAACCGAACCCTCCGTACGTCGTCACTCCGAGATCGCCACTCACCGGACCCTTATTACAGCGGACACCTCTGACATCGCCTCAAGAGGCTCGCCGTAACGGCTACGTCCCGCTCCTGTAATGTCGCGGTCTACCAGATTCCGCATCCCACGCGCGGGACCGGCGAGACCTCAGCGAGCGACATGACGTCGCTGGTCGCATGCCTCCCGCCACGCGACAGCGGCGACGAAGGCGACCCGCCCGACAGTGCCATGACCACAGTGGCACACCGCCGTCACATTGCGTGATCGTCTGCGCCGGAACGGTGCGTCCTGTCGGAACTTGTCACTGCGGTTGGTTATGATCGCAATGCACTCCTGGCGGAACGAGAGGACCTACCCCGAAGACCCACCAGGAGTGGCCAACGTACCCGTGCAGCAGTAGGGCAGGACATGGACGATGACTCGGTCGAGACAGACGTCGTCTACCTCGATTACAACGCAACCGCACCACTACGACCAGAAGCGCTCGAGGCGATCCTGACCGCGTTCCACCGAGTTGGCAACGCGTCCAGTCTCCATCAGGCTGGCCGCGACGCCGCCACAAGGGTTGACAGCGCTCGTCGACAACTCGCTGACCTGCTCAATTGCCAGCCTAGCGAGATCATCTTCACCTCCGGGGCCACGGAAGCGAACAATCTCGCTCTGCGTGCCACCTATGCCTGCGGAGGGACGCTGGTGACGAGCGCCGTTGAGCATCCAGCAATCCTAGAAACGGCGCGAGCCATCACCGCTGGTACATCCGACGACCCCGTGGTGCTGCCCGTGGACAAGGACGGCACTCTCGACCTCGGCGCCTTGGATGCAGTGCTCGACCGCGGCGACGTGTCCGTGGTCTCGGTCATGCTCGCCAACAACGAGACCGGCGTCCTGACCGATCTGGCACCCATCGTCAAAGCCGCCCACGCCGCTGGCGCGCTCGTGCACAGCGACGCGACGCAATTCGTCGGCCGGCTCCCGTTGGATTTTGCTGAACTCGAAGTCGACCTGCTGTCCCTGTCGGCCCACAAGTTCGGCGGCCCGCAGGGCGTCGGCGCGCTCATCGTCCGGCGCGACACCTCGCTGCCCTACACACCGCTGCTGATCGGCGGTGGTCAAGAACGTGGATGGCGGGCGGGCACGCTCAACGTCGCCGGGATCGCCGGACTCGGAGCTGCTGCCGACGCGGCGCAACGGCAGCTTAAAGAAGAAGCCGTCCGCGTCACCGCGCTCCGCGACGCGTTCGAAGCAGAGCTGATCGCGCGGGTGCCCGACTGCGTGATCAACGGCGGCCGCGTGGCCCGCCTTCCTGGGGTCACGAGCGTGACCTTCCCCGGGGTGCCGGCGGACGCGATCCTGGCCGCGATGCCGGATGTCGCGGCGTCGGATGGCAGTGCGTGCGCCTCCGGGGCTCCGAGCCCTAGCCATGTCCTGCTTGCGATGGGACATAGCCGTGACGATGCTGACTCGACAGTGCGCTTCTCGCTCGGCTATGCCACGACCCGGCGTGATGTCGAACGGTCCGTCGTTGCGGTCGCGCGTGCCGTCGGGCGTGTCCGCACGCTCCTAGCGGCCACCGCCTGACACCAGCGATTCGCGGCCCGCTGCCCTCATGAGCTTGTTTGTAGATCGAAAGGGTTTGTCTGATGTCCGATAGCAGCCTTGCCGATGCTGCCGAACCGAAGTTCGGGCGCCATGAGACGTTCGCGCCGCGCTTCGGTTGGTTGCACAAGGCGTACCTGGCGGTGAAGGGCGACAGCGAGACGTTCCATCGCGAGGACGCGCCGGTCACGCTCGGGGTGGGCAAGAACATGGTCAACGCCATGCGGTACTGGTGCCAGGCTTTCAAACTGACCGAGGAGCATCCTCACAAGGACCCGTCCTATCGGGCATACGTCGCGTCGCCGACGTGGCGGGCGGGGTGGCTGCTGGATGAGGAAGGCGCCGACCCCTACCTCGAGGACACGGGCAGTCTGTGGTTGCTCCACTGGTGGCTGCTCTCGTCGAGCCCCGAGGCCAAGTGCCTGGCGCCGAGCTGGTACGTGATGTTCCATCTCGCTCCGTTGTCTCGTGAGACATCCGAGGGAATGGCGACCATCATTACCCGGCACGTCCACGAGGACTACGACGAAGAACTATGGCCGGCATCGGAGTCCATTGGTCGCGACGTCGACTGTCTGATCAAGATGTACGCGCTGGATCAGGAGTTCAACCCGCTGTCGCCAGGCAGCTTCGAGGACCTGCTGGCCTGTCCTTTCCGCGAGCTTGGCCTGTTGGAAGGGCAAGGCAAGGGCAAAGAACGGGAATGGCTGTTCACCAGTGGATCCCGCTCCAACCTGCCGGCAGCCGTACTGGCCTACGCGTGCTTGGACTATGCCTCGCAGTTCTCGCCCAACGCCGGATCCATCTCGCTCGCTCGGCTCGCCAACGAGCCCGGCGCCCCAGGCCGGGCCTTCCGACTCGGTGAACCAGAACTCACCAAGGCGATCGAAACACTGGTCAACGAGCACCCCGATCTCCAGATCGTCGAAGCGCTCGGCCAGCGGAGCCTTGCCTTCGGCACGGCACCGCAAGCCCTCACTTGGGATGTCCTCGACGAGCACTACGGCCGGGTCCGCGAACGCGAAGGGTTCCCGACCCCTCAGATGTGGTCTCAGCAATATCCCAGCCTTGACCGTGGCAATCGCCAGCGTCCGCGTAAGAAAGCCGCCCCGCAGGCCGAGAGGTTGGCACTGATGGAGGAGAACGCGTGACAACCGCGACCAAGACCACGCGGCGCACTCGCCAGACCAAGGTCGTCGCGCACATTCCCGAGGGAATCAGCCTCATTGGTTCCGAGATGCGGTCCACCAATCTCGAGCGCGATGTCCGCGATCAGCACCTGTACTCACCCTATGTCGGGGCGCGAGCGCTGGACGTGCTTGACCGCATCACGAACGCGATCGCCGATCTCAAACGTACGCGGGCGTTCTCATTCACCGGTCCCTACGGTTCGGGCAAGTCCACCTTGGCGAACCTGTTCGATGCGTTCCTCGGGCACGATCCCGGCCGCCAGTCCGAAGCCGAGACTGCCGTCGCGACGACTAACCACGGTCTTGCCGCACGGTTGGCCCGGGTCCGCGACGAACTCGCCCCGCAAGGTTTCCTCGGGGCCGTCGCGACCGCCGACCGCGAACCGCTCGCGACAACGGTACGTCGCGCGTTGCACACAGCCGCAGAACGCCGATGGAAAAAGCGGCCGCCGAAGTCCGTAGCCCAGGCCCTCGCAGCGTGCGCGGAACACCGGGTACCCACCACCGAGAGCCTCGTGAAAGCGGTCAGCGCGCTATGTGCCGAGGCGCCCGTCCTATTGATCATCGACGAGTTCGGCAAAACGCTGGAACATCTCGCTGCTGAGGGCGACTCCAGCAGCGCCGAGAATGACGTGTACCTGCTCCAGGTTCTCGCCGAAAAAGGCGCGGGGCGCTCCGGGTTGCCGCTGTTCATAGTCACCCTTCAGCACCTGGCCTTCACTGACTACGCCGCGCGTTCCAGCACCATCCAAAGCAAGGAGTGGGCCAAGGTCCAAGGCCGCTTCGAGGACATCACCTTTACCCCAAATCTCGGTGACGCCGTTCACTTGCTGCGGCGCCGCTTTGACCTGTCCTCGGTCAAGCCCGCTGGCCGCAAGCTCATCGACACGCAGGCCCAGGCTGCGGCGGCGGCCTGGCGCACGCACGCGCTGAACGCCATCGTGGACATCTCGCAGGAAATGTTCGCCGATCTCTACCCGCTGCATCCGCTCACGGCGATCGTGGCGCCGTTTCTGGCTGCCCAGATCGGTCAGCACGACCGCAGCCTCACAGGTTTCTTGGCAAGTGACGAGCCACACACCGTACGCCGCGCACTGGACACATTGGCGACCAAGGCCCCGACTCGAGCGTCCACCCTCCGCCTGCCGCAGCTGTACGACTACTTCTTCGCCTCCGGCCGAACGACCCTCCTCGCCTCAGCCAATGCCAGCCGGTGGCTCGAAGTGGACAGCCGAATCAACGAGGCAAACGGACTGTCACCCGAGGACCAAAACGTCCTCAAGACCATCGGTATTCTGAACTTGATCGACGTCGATGGCGTCCTCCGCGCGACGCCCGCGATGATCCAGCTCGCGCTGCACGACCCAACCGATGCACAAGATCCCGAGCGTTTCGCTGCCCTGCAAGAGCGCCTCAACGAACTCGAGACCAACAGCTTCGTCGTCCATCGCGAATACAGCGACGAATACCGTATCTGGCAAGGCACCGACGTCAAGATCGACAAACGTGTCAACGACATTGCGGCCCGCCTTGAAGCACCCGATGTTGTCCGCTACTTCAACCAACAACTCGGAGCGGTACTACCCGTAGCGGTTGTGGCTGGCGGACACAGCCAACGCACCGGCATGCTGCGCTACTTCCGTACCGCGATCAGTCACCGCACCGATAAACTGCCAGGCCCCGAGGTGGTCACAGACGCCGCCGATGGCCTCATCGTGTACCACTTCGGCCCACTCACCGACCGGCCGGTGGTCAACTCACCACTACCGGTCTTGATCGGCACCAGCAGCAAGTCCGCGACAGTCCTCCAAGCTGGGATCACCCTCGTCGCCCTCCATGAACTTCTCGAGGACCAAACGCTCGACCGAATCGCAGCCAACGAGATCAAGGAACGCATCGCGGACATCTCACACCGCATCGGGAGCATGCTCGACGAGGCGTTCAACCCCGTCAGCCCACAATCTTCCTGGTATCTCTGGGACTCCGGCAACGACACCAGCACCGAACCCCGTGAGCAGATCAAGGCGCGCAGCTACTCCGGCCTGGTATCCAAAGCGTGCGACGCGGTGTACCCGTTCACTCCTCACATCCGCAACGAGATGGTCGGGCGTCACCAGCTCACCAGCATCGCCGCCAAGACCCGTCGTGAGCTGTTGACCGCGATGCTTCAACAGTCCGGCTACCCGCTGCTCGGCTACGACACGAACCGGTACACGGCCGAGCGTGCGATGTATGCCGGAGTAGTGCAGTACCTCGGCCTGCACCGCGAGGCCGACGCGTTCAGCAGCAGCTCAACCGCCAACGGCATCTTCACGCACGGCATCTCCCGGCCCAGCAAGCAGCAGGAAAACAACAGTATCCACCCAGCTTGGGAAGCCCTTGAAGAGGCACTGACCAACGCGAAACAACCCACCCCCATCGTCGACATCTACCACCAGCTCATGTCTCCCCCCTATGGAGTCAAAGCAGGCGTGGTCCCGATCCTGGTGGTTACCGCCCTCATCCTGCGAGCCGAGGACGTCGCGCTCTTTGAGGAGGGCAACTACTGTCAACGACTGACCCCCGACATCATCGAACGCATCAACGTTCCCTATCCAGATCGCTTCACCGTCAAGGCCATGCCGATTGGACGCGGCCAGCGCCGGCTCGTCGTCGACGGTCTGGCCTCATCCCTGGAAGTCGACGCTGCCACCTCACCATCAGCCCGCAACCCAAGACTGCTCGCGGTCACCCGAGCGATGTTGGAACGGGTCATGGTGCTTGTCCCCTACGCGCGGCAAACGCGATGCCTCAGCCCCGAGGCGCTCACGATTCGAGACGTTCTGTCCAAAGCAACCGACCCGGACGAGCTGATGTTCGCGGCTCTGCCGAAGTCACTGGGATTCGAGCCGATCTCCCTCAACGCCACCAAAGACGAGGCCACGGCCAACGCCTTCGTCGCCCAACTGAGCACGGCGCTGAACAACCTCTCCGACGCAGGCGCCGTGCTCCGGCAAGAGATCGTCACGACCATGGGCCGCGCGTTCCGGCTGCCACCAGACCTCGGCGAACTGCGCTCCGGCCTCACCGAGCGGTTGCGTGGATTCGCCAACGCCTCCCTCGAGCTCAACCTGCAGGGATTCGTATCCCGCGTGCTCAACGAGACGCTGTCGGATGAGGACTGGCTCGACCCGATCATCATCCGTCTCACGAACAAAGCCCTCGGAGATTGGACCGACCGAGACGCCGAAGGCTTTCCTCGACGAGTCGAGGAAATGGCACGAGCCCTCGACCGGGTCAGTCACCTCTACGACGTCCACCACTCGCCCACACCGGACACACCCGGGACGCGATCCGATCCTCGACAGATCGAAACCCGTCTACTGACGCTGACCACCCCCGAGGGAGCCGAAGAACGCACCCTCATCCATGTGCCGAAGAAGTCACGACAGGCAGCAGACAAACTTGTCGTCAGTGTTATCCGGCAAGCTGAGAAAGCGCTCGGCCCCGACGGCGCGCGCATCCTGCTCGCCGCCTTGGCCTAGCGGCTCGCCGCAACCGACCCAGATCCGGCCCAGCACAGGTAGGAGACGTCGTGACTGACACCACCAAGTCCAACGGCAAGAAGCGCCACGTCCTCGGTCTCTCCGGCGGGAAGGACTCCTCGGCGCTGGCGATCTACATGCGCGACAGCGTGCCCGAGATGGAGTACTTCTTCTGTGACACCGGTGCGGAGCTGCCAGAGACCTACGAGTACCTCAATCGGCTCGAGGCGGCGGTCGGCAAGCCGATCGTGCGGCTCAACAGCAGCCGCGACTTCGATCACTGGCTCGAGGTGTACCAAGGGACGCGCCCCAGCCCCCAGATGCGCTGGTGCACGAAGAACTTGAAGATCAAACCACTCGAAGAGTGGGTCGGCGACGACGACGTCATCTCCTACGTGGCCATCCGCGCGGACGAAAACCGACTGGGCTATGTCAGCACCAAGCCCAACATCTCCGCAGTGTTCCCCTTCCGCGAGCACGGGATCGACCGCGCCGGTGTCGACCGAATTCTCGATGAGGCCGGGATCGGCTTGCCGGACTACTACGAATGGCGCACTCGATCGGGCTGCTACTTCTGCTTCTTTCAGCGCAAGCACGAATGGGTGGGCCTCAAAGAACGACACCCGGAGCTTTTCGAGAAGGCGGTCGCATATGAGGAGAAGGTCAACTACCGGCACACGGCTATGCAGGACCGGCAATACACCTGGTCACACAACGAATCGCTGCGCGATCTGATCGCCCGCCGAGACGAAATCGAGGCCAAACATCAAGTAGCACTCGAGCGCGCGGCCAAACGAGTCAAGCCCAATCGTCCGCTCTTGGAGATCCTGGCCGATGCACACGATGAGGACGATGACCAGGCCGGTTGCGCCGTGTGCCATCTCTGACCCAATGCCACGTAGCCTAATTTGGTCATGTGGTTGTGCTGGGGTTTCGTATGTGGTTCGGCGTGGCTGGCTGAGGGAACAGGCCCATGATGGTGTGATCACCGATCCTGGCGCAGGATGTGATGGTGACGCCGGACCAGGTCTCGCTCGGAGTACTGGTCACGGCAGTGCCCCGAGACGCGGTCGATGACGCGATCGCGGTGTGCGGGGTCGGGGCCTAGCGTTCGGACGGGACACTGCCACCGCATGTGGTCGCCTACCTGACGATGGCGTTGTGCCTGTTCACTGAGGATGACTACACCGAGGTCGCGACCAAGGTCACCGGGTCGCTGGATCGGTGGGGATGCTGGAACCGGCCTGCGATCCCCAACTCCTCGGCCCCTTCGCGCAACACCGTGGTGCGCGGGTCCTCATGCTCGTCGACATGGCCACCGGGAAACAGCCACAGGCCTGCCTTGATGTGATCCACGAGCAGAACGCTGTGCCGGGTGTCGTCGAGCAACGCGAGATAGACGCAGATGTGCTTGTCCGGCGTTGCCGGCGGGGTGATGCGGAACAGCGATGCACCGGATTCGATCCACTGCAGCATGTCCGCCGCATCCCGGGCCTCGTGCTCGTCCAGCGGTGTCACCCCGGCCACGAGCTCGCGCACCACTGCTCGAGTGTCGGGCCCCTGGGCTGTCATGTTCGGGTTCCTCCGGTGCAACGCCGCATGGTTGAGCCGGCAACTACCAGTGGCGGCGGCATTGTGTCGATGTCCATCGAGTCGGTCGGACCGTAACAGCCCGGTCCGACGCGCTCGTGGAAACGCCCGGCCGGTTCGTGCCGGAGCGGATGGCGACCAGGGAAACGGCTAGCCCCAAGGCCGTGTAGTTAAGGGTTGGGTAGGGCCGTCAACCCCCTGAAAGCAAGAGACGGAGTTCCTGCTAGAACAACGTCGACCAAGATCGTTGATCAGCAGGAACCCCGTGGATACCCAGTCTGTCATCACCCGCACCATCACCCTGGCCGGGGGCCGGTACGCCCCCGGCCACCTCGGTGAACTCACCCAACACCTCCCGTTCGAGATGGTCGACGAGGCCCTGGCCGCGACCCGCACCACCCAGAACCGCCTACGGGACCTGCCCTCCCGAGTGGTGGTCTACCTACTGCTGGCCGCGTGCCTGTTCCCCGAGGTCGGGTATTCGGGTGTATGGCGCAAGCTGACCGCCGCGTTGGACGCTCTGCCCACCGCGACACCCACCGACAGTGGGTTGTCCCAGGCCCGCCTGCGGGTCGGTGTCGCGCCCCTACGGTGGCTGTTCGACCTGCTACGCGGCCCAGCAACCACCCTCGGGCAACACGGAACCTGGTGGCGGGGTCTGCTGGTCT
>Ga0137378_10001852_pt1 | contig 17943 bp, 18 predicted proteins | sample SagtaG_21_FD_104813 | JGI IMG/M metagenome (GOLD analysis project Ga0137378, IMG submission 104813) | Vadose zone soil microbial communities from Sagehorn Ranch, Mendocino, California, USA - Sage2_L_60_16 metaG | ecosystem: Environmental > Terrestrial > Soil > Vadose zone | place: USA... | reverse complement strand
GTTGTTCGGCGTCACGTTCCTGGCGGCGCCGCCCGATCACCCGGACCTACCCGCCCTGACGCAGCCGGATCGCGAAGCCGAGGTACGGGCGTTCGTCGAACGCTCCCGCGAAGGGAGCCGGTTCCGCGCCCGCGCCTCCGGGGACGAACGGGACGGGGCCTTCACCGGTTCGTTCGCCTCGCACCCGGCCACCGGGGAGCCGGTCCCGGTCTGGGTGGCCGACTACGTGGTGGGGGGCTACGGCACCGGCGCGGTCATGGGCGTGCCGGCCCACGACCGTCGAGACTTCGAGTTCGCCCGCACCATGGGCCTGCCGGTCCGGCCGGTGGTCGTCTCGGAGGAAATCTCCTCGGCAGAGGAACATGCACCGGCGGGCTCCGCCCCGTTCACCGGGCAGGGGGTCGTGGTCGATTCGGGCCCGTTCACCGGGATGTCCTCCGCGGAGGCGGGGCACGCCATCGCTGAATGGCTGGCGGCACACGGCCGCGGCAGGCCGAGGGTCCAGTACCGCCTGCGGGACTGGCTGATCTCGCGCCAGCGGTACTGGGGCCCGCCCATCCCCGTCGTCTATTGCGAGCGTTGCGGCGAGCAGCCCGTCCCGGACGAAGACCTCCCCGTCCTGCTGCCCCACGTCGAGGCCTACCGGCCCACCGGAACGGGGAAGTCACCGCTCGCGGCCGTGAAGGAGTTCGTCGAGACCACCTGCCCACGCTGTCGGGGTCCCGCCCGCCGTGAGACCGACGTGTCCGACACCTTCCTCGATTCGGCCTGGTACTTCCTGCGCTACCCGTCCTCCGACGTCGCCGACAGGCCGTGGGATGCCGAACGAACGGCCCGCATGCTGCCGGTCGACCTGTACGCGGGCGGGCGCGAGCACGTGGTGCGCCACCACCTGTACGCCCGGTTCGTCATCAGGGCGCTGCACGACCTGGGGCTGGTCCCGTTCGCCGAGCCCTTCCCCAAGATTCGCCTGCACGGCCTGCTGGTGAAGGATGGGGCCAAGATGAGCAAGAGCCGGGGGAACGTGGTGAATCCCGACGCCTACGTCGAACGAGCCGGGGCCGACGTCCTCCGGATGTACCTGCTGTTCTGCGGGGACTGGCAGGAGGGCGGCGACTTCCGCGACGACGGCATCGCCGGGATCGAACGCTTCGCTCGCCGGATCCACCGGCTGCTGGTCGAACCGGAGGCACACGAACCCGGCCCCGGCCTCGGCGACCTCAAGCCGCTCCACAGGGCGGCGGCGGCGGTCACCGGGGACCTCGAGCACCTCAAGTTCAACACGGCCATCGCCCGCCTGATGGAGCTGGTGGCCTGGGCCCAGCAGGAGCGTCACCGCTTGAACGGCGCCGAGTGGGACCGGGTGGCCCGGACCACCGCTCTGCTGGTGGCGCCGTTCGCCCCCCACCTGGCCGAGGAGGCCTGGGCCCGCATCGCCGGCGCCGATGCGTATTCGGTGCACACGCAGCCGTGGCCGGAGCCGGATCCCGCGGCGCTGGCGGAGGACGAGATCACCCTGGTCATCCAGGTCGACGGGCGGGTTCGGGACCGCGTCCAGGCGCCCGCCGGGATCGACCGCGACGAGGCCCTCGCCCTGGCCCTGGGCCGGCCCGGCGTTCGGCGCTCCCTCGACGGCGCCGAGCCCCGCCGGGTGGTGTTCGTCCCGGACCGCCTGATCAATCTGGTGAGTACATGACGACCGGTGAAACCGGCGTGCCATTCGTGGCGAAGGACTGTAGGTTGACGGCCTGCATCCGCCTCGACCCCAGGAGCGACCCATGACCTCGATGCCCCGAACCCTTGCCGGCGTCTTCTCCGGCCTGGCCCTGCTGCTCGGCGCGGCCGCGCTGGGCCCCTCGCCCTCGCTGGCCGCGCAGGGGAGACCGGCCCGGCCGGCGACGATCGTCGCCCCGCACATCACCGACTTCAACGGCGACGGCTACGCCGACCTGGCGGCCGGGGCCCACCTCGAGGACGTCGGGACGCTGGCGAACGCGGGTGCGGTGGACATCGTGTACGGCGGGCCCTCCGGCCTGCAGACCACCAGCCCGGCCACCCAGGAGTTCGACGCGAACAGCCCGGGCATGCCCAAGCCGGCCCAGGCGAACGCGCAGTTCGGGTTCAACATCGCCTCGGGCGACTTCAACGGGGACGGGTACACGGACCTCGCGGTTGGGGCGCCGAAGCAGAACCTCAGCGGCGGACTCACAGCGGCGGGGGCGATCTACGTCATCTACGGCTCCTCGGGCGGCCTGCAGACGGCGAGCCCGGCGGCCCAGTACTTCGACGCGAACTCGCCGGGCATGCCCTCGCCCGCCGTGGCCGGGGCCTTCTTCGGCCGGGCCCTCGTCGCCGGGGACTTCAACGGCGACGGGAAGGACGACCTCGGCGTGGGGGCACCCCGGATGGACCTGGGCGCCCTTACCGCGGCCGGAGGGACCTACGCCATCTACGGGTCCGGATCGGGGCTCCAGACCTCCACCCCGGCGGCCCAGTTCTGGACCCAGGACTCGCCGAACGTCCCGGACGACTCGGAGAGCAACGACTGGTTCGGCCGGGGCCTCGGAACGGGCGACTTCAATGGCGACGGGTACTTCGACCTGGCGGTCGGCGTGCCCCTGGAGGACCAGGAGGTCGGGACGAAGACCCACCGGGACGCGGGAGCGGTCAACGTGATCTACGGCTCGGCGTCGGGGCTGCAGTCGGCCTCGCCGCCCGCCCAGTTCTGGGACCAGGACTCGCCGAACGTGTTCAACAAGGATGAGACCGGGGACTACTTCGGCCACAACCTCGCCTTCGGGGACTTCAACGCCGACGGCTACGACGACCTCGCCATCGGGGTTCGGCTGGAGGACATCCTGAGCGGGAGCACGAACATCCGGGATGCCGGCGGAGTGAACGTGCTGTACGGCGGGCCGAGCGGGCTGCAGGCCGATTCGCCCATCAACCAGTTCTTCAGCCAGGAGGCCCACCACGTGCTCGACAGCGCGGAGAAGAACGAGCAGTTTGGGTTCAGCGTGATCGCCGGCGACTTCAACGGCGACGGCCGGGACGACCTGGCCATCGGGGCGGCCTTCGAGTCGATCCGGGGGCACGTCCCGGGCGCGGGCGGGATCAACGTGCTGTACGGCAGCAACACGGGGCTGCAGACGGACGACCCGATCAACCAGTGGTGGACCCAGGACTCGCCCCACGTGGCCGACCAGGCCGAAGCGGGCGACGCCTACGCGTTCAGCCTGATGTCGAACGACTACAACGGCGACGGCATGATCGACCTGGCCGTGGGCGCACCGCAGGAGGACCTGGAGCTGGTCTCGGGCACGCTGGTCGACGCGGGGGCCTTCGGGGTGCTGTACGGGAAGCCCGGCGGGCTGCAGACGGACAACCCGGTGAACCAGTTCTTCGACCAGGAGAGCCCGGGCATGCAGAACGACGCGGCCGACGGGAACAATTTCGGCTACGCGCTGACGTAAGGCCCGAAGGCCGGCCGCGGGCGCGGGCCCGTGCCGCCCGAGAAATAGCAGCTATTTCTATAGTAGTGGAGGACGGGGATGCCGGGTTTCGACGGTGGCGGCGGTGCAAGCGCTGGCGGACCTCGAACGGCCCCTAAAGAAATGAGGAGAGGATGACGATGCGCCGCGTTCAGTTCCTTGTTTGCCTCGTCTTCCTGGTTGGGGCCGCGGGTCTGGCCGCGCCGGCGGGGGCCTCCTCGGCGCCTGCCACTGCCCAGATCAAGTCCATCCCTGCGTCCGGCCCCCCAACGTCCACGGTGAAGGTCTCCGGAAGGGGGTTCGGTGCCTCCGAGATGATCGACGTTTCTTTCGATACCACGGCGGCGGCCACCGCCACCACGGACGTGTTCGGGAACTTCGCTGCCCGGGTCAGGGTCCCCGGCTCGGCCACCCCCGGGACCCACACGGTCACGGCGACCGGGCAATCCAGCGGGCTGTCTGCGAGCGCCCCCTTCCTCGTATGCACCGACTGGTCCAAGTTTCACATCGATCTGGCCAACTCGGGCAACAACACCTACGAGAACGTGCTGGGCCAGGCCAACGTCGGTTCAATGGTCGAACTCTGGAGCTTCCCCACCGCGACGAACGTAAGGAGGTCCTCCCCGGCCGTGGCCAACGGGGTGGTGTACGTGGGCTCTCGCCGCGCTGTGTACGCCCTGAACGCGTCCACCGGGACCAAGCTGTGGAGCTTCGGGGGCGGCTTTGCCTATTCATCCCCGGCCGTGGCCAACGGGGTGGTGTACGTGGGCTCACATGGTGGCAACGTGTATGCCATCAGCGCCTCCACCGGGGCCAAGCTGTGGAGTTTCGCAACGGGGAACGCGATCGACTCCTCCCCGGCCGTGGCCAATGGGGTGGTGTACGTGGGCTCCAACGATGGCAACGTCTATGCGCTGAGCGCCTCGACCGGGGCTGAGCTGTGGAGGTTCGACGCCGGGGGTGGCTCCTCACCCGCCGTGGCCAACGGGGTAGTGTATGTGGGCGGCGACGACGACAACGTGTACGCGCTAAACGCCTCCACCGGCGGTGAGCTGTGGAGGTTCGCTACCGGGAGCATAGTCACATCCTCACCCGCCGTGGCCAACGGGGTAGTGTATGTGGGCTCCGACAACGACAACGTGTACGCCCTGAACGCCTCCACCGGGGCCAAGCTGTGGAGCTTCGCCACGGCGTATCTCGTCGACTCCTCCCCGGCCGTGGCCAACGGGGTGGTGTACGTAGGCTCACAAGACCACAACGTGTACGCCCTGAGCGCCTCCACCGGGGCCAAGCTGTGGAGCTTCGCCACGGGGAGAGGGGTCGAGTCCTCCCCGGCCGTGGCCAACGGGGTGGTGTACGTAGGCTCACAGGATCACAACGTGTACGCCCTGAACGCCTCTACCGGAGCTGAGCTGTGGAGCTTCGCCACAGGGGACATCGTCACGTCCTCCCCGGCCGTGGCTAACGGGGTGGTGTACGTGGGCTCCTATGACGACTATGTGTACGCCTTTGGCCTTCCCTGATCGGCTCTCGCGAGAGGACGCAAGGCCGGGCTGCTAGGACGGGGGGGGCCCCCCTGCCCGAGACATAGCGCTATTTCTATAACAGTGGAGGGCGGGATGCCGATCTCGAAGGTGGTGGCGGCGGCGGTGCAGGCCACGCCGGTGTTCCTCGATCGCGAGGCCACGGTGGCCAAGTCCGAACGCCTGATCCGCGAGGCCGCGGCCGGCGGGGCGGGCCTGGTGGTGTTCGGCGAGACGTTCATCCCGGCGTACCCGGACTGGGTGTGGCGGGCCACACCGTGGGACCGGCTGTCCTCGGAGATGTTCTCCCGGCTGCTGGCGAACTCCGTGGAGGTGCCGTCGGCGACGACCGAGGCGCTGGCGGGCGGCCCGTAGAGCGAAGGCGTTCGTGTCGATGGGGGTGAACGAACGCGACGGTTCGACGCTGTACAACACCCAGGTGTACTTCGGGCCTGATGGCTCGTTGCTGGGCAAGCACCGCAAGCTCATGCCCACGGGCGGCGAGCGATTGGTGTGGGGCTACGGCGACGGTTCGACCCTGGTGACGTTCGACACGCCGTTCGGGCGGCTGGGCGGGCTTACGTGCTGGGAGAACTACATGCCGCTGGCGCGCTACGCGATGTACGCGCAGGGCATCGACGTGTGGTGCGCGCCCACTTGGGACACCAGCGACGTGTGGGTGCCGACGCTCCGACACATCGCGAAGGAGGGGCGGGTGTTCGTGATCGGGGTGGCGCCGTTGCTGCGCGGCTCCGACGTGCCGAGGGACATCCCGGGCGTGGATAAGCGGTACGGCGGGGAGGACGACTGGATGTCCCGCGGGCTGTCGGCGATCGTGGGCCCCGAGGGCGAGGTGCTGGCCGGCCCGCTGGTCGAGGAGGAGGGGATCCTCTACGCCGAGCTCGACGCCTCGGTGGCCAGGGCCAGCCGCTTCAAGTTCGACCCCGTGGGCCACTACTCGAGACCGGACGTGTTCCGCCTGGTGGTGGACACCGGATCGAACGTCCCAGCCGAACTGAACGGCGCCAGGACTGCCGGCGAGCCGGTGAAGCCTGCTCCGCCTGCAAGGAAGCCCTCGGCCCGTCGAACCCACTGAGCTCCCACACCAGGACCATGTCATCGCCTCTCGATATCCTGAAGCCGTCCGCTCCGGGGATGCGTCAAGAAGGAGGACACGATGGCGCTGAGAGAAGAACATCTCGATCACCGCGCGGAGGTGAGAGGGGATGTGGCTCAGCTTCGCACCGAGTTCCGCAAGGAGATCTCGGAGTTGCGCGCCGAGATTCGCAGACTCAGTTCAGACCTGATCACGGTGGCGCTGAGTGCAGGAGTTCGTCGATAGTCCCCGCCGTGGGCACTGATCCCGAGGTCCGATACGCGAGGGACCGCATCGGGTCCCGCGTCTCATTCCAGATTGCCGCGGCAGTCTTCTGGTGGGCTTTCGCCGGTTTCGGCTTCGTGTTCGGGGTCCACACGAGCAGTCCACTGGGGCTCCTGTTCTTTGTCCCGGCCGCCGTCGCGTGGTGCTCGCTCCTCGGATTCTTCATCGCTCGGCTCGGCTGGAGTCTCACTCGGGAGGTGCTGTGGGGTCGGCTCCATGGTTCGGGCCGGTTCTTCTTGTGGGTCGTGGTGGGCCGTCCGAATGGTGGGCGACGATGGCGGGAGTGGTTGGCGTGGAGCGCGGCCGTGGCCGGGTTCGGCGCCGCTGTAGCTTCCTATGCCATCGCGGTTGCTCGATCGTGGTGATGATCCGCAATCTCGATGGTGACCGCTCCCTCTCTTCCTCCGCCGCGCGAGCTTTGACGACCCTCTGACCCGCCCGTAAGCTGCCTTCGCTTCGCGGTGGGGGACTCTTCTCTTCGGAACGAAAGGCAGGCCTGATGACCAAGCGCGTGCTGATCATGGGGGCGGCGGGCCGGGACTTCCACAACTTCAACGTGGTCTATCGCGACGACCCCGGCACCGAGGTCGTGGCCTTCACCGCCACCCAGATCCCGTTCATCTCCGACCGCCGGTACCCGCCCGAGCTGGCCGGCCAGCGCTACCCCGAAGGCATCTCGATCCACCTCGAGGAGGAGCTGCCGGGACTCATCCGGAACCTCGCCGTGGACGAGGTCGTGTTCGCCTACTCGGACGTGCCCCACCCCTACGTCATGCACCGTGCCTCCACGGTGCTGGCCGCGGGTGCCTCCTTCATCCTCCTGGGGCCCAACGCCACCATGCTCGAGGGGACCGTCCCCATCGTGGCCGTCTGCGCCGTGAGGACAGGCTCCGGGAAGAGCCAGACCACGCGACGGGTCGTGCGGACCCTCAAGGACCACGGCAAGACGGTGGTGGTCGTCAGGCACCCCATGCCCTACGGCGACCTGGTGAGGCAGCGGGTCCAGCGGTTCGAGACGTTCGACGACCTCGACCGGGCCAACGTGACCATCGAGGAGCGCGAGGAGTTCGAACCCCACCTGCTCCGCGGCACGGTGGTCTATGCCGGCGTGGACTACGGGGCCATCCTCGAGCAGGCCCAGAAGGAGTGCGACGTCCTGGTGTGGGACGGCGGCAACAACGACTATCCCTTCTTCCGTCCCACCGTGCACATCACGGTGGCCGACCCGCTCCGGGCCGGCCACGAGCTGAGCTATCACCCAGGCGAGACGAACCTCCGGATGGCCGGGGTGATCGTGATCAACAAGGTCGACTCGGCCACGCCGGAGCAGGTGCAGGCGGTGGAGCGATCCATCACCTCGGCGAATCCCGGGGCCCTGGTGATCAAGGCTCGCAGCCCGGTCACCGTCGAGGACGGCGCCGCCATCGAGGGCAAGCGCGTCCTGGTGATCGAGGACGGCCCAACCCTCACCCACGGCGAGATGCTCTACGGGGCGGGGGTGGTCGCGGCCAGGCAGCACGGCGCCTCCGAGATCGTGGACCCCCGGGACCTCGCGGTCGGTTCGATGAGGGACGTCTACGCCAAGTACGAGGTGGGCCCGGTCCTCCCGGCCATGGGCTACTCGAAGGAGCAGCTCGAGGAGTTCGAACAGATGATCAACGGCGCCCCCGCCGACGCCGTGCTGATCGCCACGCCCATCGACCTCCGCAAGCTGGTCAACATCCGGAAGCCGGCGTTCCGGGTGTACTACGAGCTGGAGGAGGCCGAAGGCTCGCCCACAATGGAGGACGCCCTCCGACCGGTCCTGGACTGACCGCCGAGCGCGTCGCCCGCTCCGATAGCCTCTGTACGTGCGCGTCCGCGTGGCCACCTTCAACGTGCGGTCCTTCCGCCGGGGGTTCGACCTGGCGGTCGAGGCGTTCGACGACCTGCCCGACATCCTGTTGCTGCAGGAGAGCGGGCCGAAGCGGACCACGGCGGCGTTCGCGGAGACGCTGGGCATGCAGTTCGTCTCCTCGCACCGGGCCTTCCGGCAGGTGCACAACGCCGTGCTGTTCCGCCCGCCCTGGCGTGTGGTCCGGTCCGAGGCGAGGGACCTCACCCCGCAGGGACGAACCCTCCCCAGAGGGTTCGTCATGGCCCTGCTGCGGTTCCAGACCGCGCACCTCACGGCGGTGTCGGCGCACCTCGGGCTGTCGCCGAGGGAACGGGAGGTCCACGCGCGCGAGCTGACCGACGCGCTCCTGGCCAGCCCGGGGCCGATCATCGTGGGGGCGGACCTGAACGAGGGGCCGGAAGATTCCGCGGCCCGATGGATCGCGGGGCGCCTGTTCGACGCCTACGCTCGGAACGGCCACGGCCCGGGAGCCACGTTCCCTTCGGCGGCGCCCTCGGCGCGGATCGACTACCTGTTCGCCGGCGAAGGGGTCCGGGCGGTGAAATGCTGGGTCGGTGGAGAACGGTCGAGCCTGGCCTCGGACCACCTGCCGGTGATGGCGGAGCTCGAACTGGCCGAGCCGACATGACAGCCGATCGCATCTCGTTCGACCGCGCGGCCGAGTACTACGACCGAACCCGCTCGGCCCCGGAGTCCACCCGGCGAAAGCTCACCGAGATCCTGGCGGAGGAGCTGGCTCCGCGGGGGCGGGTCCTGGAGATCGGCGTGGGCACCGGCCGGATCGCCCTCCCACTGGACGAACGAGGGATCGCGCTCGCCGGCCTCGACGTGTCGATGGCCATGATGTCCAAGCTCCTGGAGAAGACCGGTCGAGCGATGCCGTTCCCCCTGGTCCAGGGCGACGCGCTGAGGCTGCCGTTCACGGACGGGGCGTTCGGGGCGGCGTTCGCGGTGCACGTGCTGCACCTCATCCCGGACTGGCGGGGGGTCCTCGGGGAGATGGTCCGGGTGGTCCGGCCCGGGGGAGCCGTGATGGTCGACCAGGGACACCCCGCCGGCCGGCGGTGGCGCGAGGCCGTCCAGCGCCGGTTCGAGCGGGAGACCGGGGTCGAACGCCGGTTCTCGGGGCTCTCCGATCTGAGCGACCTCGACGAGGCCATGGCGGCGCACGGCGCGACCCTCAGGCTTCTTCCTTCGGTGGGGGCGCGCGCCAGGAGCGCGCCCGAGCAGGCCATCGCCGAACTGGAGGAGGGCCTGTACTCGTGGACGTGGCAGGTCGACCCGGAGGCCCGGCGTCGTGCGGGGGCGGCCACGAGAGCGTGGGCGCGGGAACGCTGGGGCGACGTCACCCGGCCCCGGTGGAGCGCCTGGCGGGTCCAGTGGCGGGCCTACGACCTGCCCCGGGTTCGGTGACCGACCGGTTCCCGGATCAGCCGGGCTCAAGCGCGGGAGCCGTGCCTGTGGCTGGCTTTCGGTACCACCACCAGCCCAGGCCCAGCGCCCACACCGAGCACGCCGCTGCCCCCACCACCGTCGTGGCCGGTGCCCCGATCGCTTGGGCCGCCGCCCCGGCCAACAGCGCCCCGATCGGAAAGCCCGCGCCGAACGCCAGCATGAAGATGCTCAGGACCCGGCCCCGGTAGGCCTCGTCCACGTGGAGCTGGATGTCGCCGTTCGTCCCGGACACCGTGAACAGGTAGGCCGCGCCGTACAGCACCATCAGGGCCAATCCCGCCGGATAGGACGGCAGGGCCGCGAACAGCACCAGCGAGACCGCCAGCGCCAGGAGGGTGGCCGCGACCATGCCCGGCGAGACCCGCGCACCCAGCCGGCCCAGGCCGAGCGCGCCCAGCACAGAGCCCGCGCCCATCGCCGCCACCAGGGAGCCGTAGCCTCCGGCGCCCCGGCCGAACACGTCCGCGGCGAAGACCGGCAGCAGCGCCAGCACCGGCGCGCCGAAGAACGAGGCCACGGCGATGGTGGCGATCATGGTTCGGATCCGTCGCTGCCGCCACGTGTACCGCAGCCCGCTCCGTAACAGCTCTCCCACCGAGACCTCCCGGGACGGCTGGTGGTACGGCACCCGGATCAGCACCAGCGCCACCAGCACGGCCACGAAGGACAGCGCGTTGATGCCGAACACCAACCCCGGGCCGGCCGCCACGATCAGCGTGCCCCCGATGGCCGGGCCCACCACGCGGGCCAGGCTGAACTGCGCGGAGTTCAGGGCGATGGCGTTCACCATGGCCTCCGGCGGCACCAGCGACGGGATGAACGCCTGCCAGGTCGGCCCGTTCAGGGCGAACGCCAACCCCTGCCCGAAGGTGAGGGCGAGCACCGGGAACAGCCCGGGGTGCCCCACCCAGGCCAGGACGGCCAGCACCGCCGCGTCGAGCATCATGAAGCTCTGGGTCACCAGCAGGATGCGCTTGCGGTCGAGGCGGTCCGTGTAGACGCCGCCGATGGGGGAGAGCACGGTCGGTAGGAAGTTGACGAACGTGACCATGGAGACCCAGAAGGCCGACCGCGTCAGCAGGAACGCGTACCAGGCCAGCCCCACCGACTGCATCCAGGTCCCGACGTTCGAGAGGATCGCCCCCGTCCACAGCAGCCGGTAGTTCCGGTACCGGAGCGAATCGAACGACCCCACGCCGTCAACCGGTGGCCTACGCGCCCAGCTTCGTCCGGCACGCGGCCAGGGCCGTCTCGATGGCGCCCTCGAGTCCGAGGCCCGACGTGTTGAGCACGCAGTCGTAGAGCAGCCGATCCTCGATGTCGACGCCGTAGAACCGGCGGACGTAACCGGCCCGTTCGGCGTCTCGTCGCTTGCAGAGGGCACGGGCCTCGTCCTCGGTGAGGCCCTGCGACTTGGCCACACGGCGGGCCCGGTCGCCCAGCAGCCCCACCAGGTGGAAGTGGCAGGCGTCGGCCCGGCCGTGCAGCGCGGCCTGGGCCCCCCGGCCCAGGATCACGTAGCCACCCGCGTTCGCCAGCGACTCGCTGACCGCCCGGATGGCCTCGGCCAGCTCTCGGTCGTCCAGCCGGACGTCGGCCATGCCGAACTCTGGCGTGCCGTGGGCCAGGGCCATGCCGATCTGCTCGACGAGCGCTGGGGCCCGTTCGTCGCGATCCCGGGCCACCTCGGGATCCACCCCGAGCCGGGCCGCGGCCTGTTCGATCACCTCTCGGTCGACGAACCGGTAGTCCAGCCGCTCGGCCAGGGCGGGGGCCACGCGGAGGCCCCCCGCTCCGTACTGGCGCGAGACGGTGACGACCCCCACGGCCTCCGGTTGCCTACGCCGTCTCGGGTCGCGCGGTGCTTCGGGCCAGCTCGAGGACCCGTTCGAACAGCATCTCCGCGTCGTAGTCGAGCGTGGCCACGTGGTAGGAGTTGGGCAGGGTGACGAACTCCTTCTGCTCGCTGCCCGCCCGCTCGTAGACCCGCCTGGAGTTGGCCGCCTTCACCGTGTGGTCCTCGGGCGCGGAGAACACCACCAGGGGCAGCGTCAGGGAAGGGAGCTCGGCGTCGGCGGTTCGGAGCAGCTTCCCCATCTGGCCCGCCGCTCGGAGGGGAATCCGTTCATACACGATCTCGTCCTGTCCCGTCCTCTTGATGTCGTTGCCGACGCCCTTCACGGTCTTGGTGAACAGGCGGGCCAGGCCGGTCAGGGCGAGATCGGGCCGGCGGATCAACGCGTTGATCACGGCCAGCCCTCGCAACCGGTCCTGGTGCGTCGCGGCGAGATGGACGGCCAGTGCCGCGCCCATCGACATGCCCACCACGATCACGTCGGGGCAGCGGCTGGAGACGTCGGCCAGGGCGTCTTCGGCCTCCTTCACCCAGTCCTGCCAGGTGGTGGTGTCGAGGTCCTCCCAGTTCGTGCCGTGGCCGGGAAGCCTCGGTCCCACGCTGGACACGCCGCGTTCGGCCAGCCATTCGCCAAGCGGCCGCATCGACGCCGGGCAGCCGCTGAAGCCGTGGAGGAGCACCGCACCGGTGGGTCCCGCGTCGAACCGGAACTCCTCGGCGCCGGGGAGCACGCGTGTCTTCATCGCGAGCGATGGCCGGTGGGTGGCGGCATCACCGGCGGGAGTGGGTCCGGAACAACTGCGTCACCAGGAAGAGGCCGAACACGCCGGCCGCGCCGACCAGCACGACCAGGATGACCAGGAACGTCCACTCGAGGACGCCGAAGGCGAAAGGCACGGTGACTAGTTTCCCATCTCGGGGTTCGGCCTGTAGTCTAGTAGGGAGTAACCGGACCGTTGCCGGGAGGGTCCGAACACCGAAGGCGCCCACGCTGGGGGGAAGCGATGTTCTGGTTCCTCATGAAGTACGTGTTCCTCGGGCCCGTCCTGCGGCTGCTGTACCGGCCCAAGGCCATCGGCCTGGAGAACGTGCCCAAGGACGGGCCGGCCATCCTCGCCGCGAACCACCAGTCCTTCCTCGACGATCTGCTGCTCCCGCTGGTCGTGCCCCACCGCAAGGTCGTGTTCCTGGCCAAGGCCGACTACTTCGACAAGTGGTACCTGCGGTGGTTCTTCAAGGGGGCGAACGTGATCCCGGTGCGGCGGGAGAACCGCAGCGCCTCCGAGGCCGCGCTCAACGCCGGGGTCGATGCCCTCAAGCAGGGCTGCCTCGTGGGGATCTTCCCGGAGGGGACCCGCTCGCCGAACGGCAACCTGTACCGGGGCAAGACGGGCGTGGCCCGGATGGCCCTGGAGGGGCAGGTCCCGGTGATCCCCGTGGCCATCGTGGGGACGTTCGAGGCCCTGCCGTACGACCGGAAGATGCCCAAGCCGGGCCGGGTGGAGCTGCGGTTCGGGAAGCCGCTCACGTTCGAGCGGTTCTACGCCACGCCGGCCGACCGGTTCGTGCTGCGGTCGGTGACCGACGAGATCATGTACGAGATCATGATGCTCTCGGGCCAGGAGTACGTGGACGAGTACGCCTCGAAGTTCAAGAAGCCCAAGCCCGAGAAGCCCGTCGAGAAGGTGGTCGACCTGACCGCGGCGGAGGCCGGCCGGCAGGCCGAGGTGTCGAACAAGACCTGACGGCCGCGAGGATCGAGGTGAACCGAGGCCGCGTGTTTCGGTTCGACTCTTCGGTTCGACTCGAGGTACCTGCCGGCTCAGGCCTCGCGGGGGAGACCGGTGGCGGCCATCAGACGGGGGCGTTTGACCGCCCGCTGCTCGCTGCCCTCCTGGATCCACCTGGCGCCGCAGGCGGTGCAGAAGGCCCGCCGGTCGGGGCTGACCACGATGACGATCCTGGCAGACTGGCATACCGGACAGCGCGCCATTCCTCGGCTCCTCTCGCGTTGCTGTGGGCTGGCTTCTTCGCAGCGTCCCCCCAAGCTGGTGGCCCCTGTCTACCCGCCCGTCACAGGGGGAAAACAGTTGGCTCGCCGGTGACGGGGTTCTTTCAGTGACAAAACGTCGTTGGGCCCGACGTTCTTCCCGGTCAGGCCTCGCCGGCCCAGCCGAGGGCCCGTTCGACCGCCCGCCGCCATCCCTGGTAGCGCTCCTCTGCCGGTCCGGTGTGGCCGGGCTCGAAGTCCCGGTCCGAACGCCACTGGCCCGCGATCTCGGCGGTCGAGCCCCACACGCCCACGCCCAGCCCGGCCAGGTACGCCGCCCCCAGGGCCGTGGTCTCCTGGACGGAGGTTCGGCGAACCGGCACTCCCAGCAGGTCGGCCTGGAACTGCAGGAGGAGGTCCATCGCGCCGGCCCCGCCGTCGGCCTTCAGCTCCGTGAGGGGGATGGCGGCGTCGGCCCGCATGGCCTCGACGACGTCGCGGGTCTGGTAGGCCATGGCCTCGACGGCTGCCCGCACCAGGTGGGCCCTCGTGGTTCCCCGGGTCAGGCCGACGATGGCGCCGCGGGCGTGCGGGTCCCACCACGGCGCGCCCATGCCGGTCAGCGCCGGGACGAAGTACACGCCGCCGGTGTCGGGAACCGACTCGGCCAGCGGCCCGGCTTCGGCCGCGCTGTCGATGACCCCCAGGCCGTCCCGGAGCCACTGCAGGGCTGCCCCGGTGACGAAGATCGAACCCTCCAGCGCATACGCGGTCCGGCCGCCCTCTCCGCAGGCCATGGTGGTCAGGAGCTTCGAGGCCGAGGCCACGGGCCGGTTCCCCGTGTGCATCAGCACGAACGAGCCGGTTCCGTAGGTGTTCTTCGAGGCGCCGGGTTCGAAGCAGGCCTGGCCGAACAGCGCGGCCTGCTGGTCGCCGGCGATCCCCGCCACCGGGGCGGCGATCCCCAGGAAACGCTCGGGATCGGTGGTGCCGAACGCGCCGGAGGACGGCCGCACGTCGGGCAGCAGCTCGGAGGGGACGTCCAGCCGGTCGAGGATCTCCGGGTCCCACACCTGCCGGTGGATGTCGAAGAGCAGCGTTCGGGAGGCGTTCGTCCCGTCGGTGGCGTGGACCTCGCCCCCGGTGAGCCTGGCCAGCAGGTAGCTGTCCACCGTGCCGAAGGCGAGCCGGCCGGCCTCGGCGTCGAGGCGGGCGCCCTCGGTGTTCGCCAGCAGCCAGGCCAGCTTGGTCCCGGAGAAGTAGGGGTCGATCACCAGGCCGGTCCGTTGGGCGATCTTCGGTCCCCAGCCTTCGGCCTCCAACTCCTCGCACAGCGGGGCCGTCCGGCGGTCCTGCCACACGATGGCCGGCGCCACCGGCTTCAGCGTCGAACGCTCCCACAGCACCGTGGTCTCGCGCTGGTTGGTGATGCCCACCGCCTGGACACGTGAGGGAGTGACGGAGGCGGCGTTCAGCGCCTCGGTGGTCGACTGGAGCAGGGCGCTCCACCAGTCCTCGGGGTCGTGTTCGACCCAGCCGGGGCGGGGGAAGCTCTGGGCGAACTCGCGGTAGCCCCGGGACAGGACGGCGCCCTTCTCGTCGACGACGAGGGCTCGAACGCCCGTGGTCCCCGCGTCGATGGCCAGGATCGCGGTCACCCGGGCATGCTACCGGGCGACGGACGGCGGGAGGGCCCGGGCTACAATCCCGTTTCGATGGCCGACGGCACACACAGGGTCGGGATCCTCTGCGGCGGCGGACCGGCCCCGGGGATCAACTCGGTCATCTCGGCGGCCACCATCGAGGCCATCAACTCTGGGTGGGAGGTGGTCGGGGTCCTCGACGGGTTCGACCATCTCATCCGGGGCGAGACCGGCCACGTCATGCCGCTGTCCATCCCCAGCGTGTCGCGCATCCACGTGCAGGGGGGTTCGATCCTGTTCACCTCCCGGGCCAACCCCACCACGAAGGATCCCGAGGCCGAAGACCCCGACTGGCGCATGCACAACACCGTACGGTCGTTGAAGGAGCTGGGCATCGACTCGCTGGTCACCATCGGCGGGGACGACACGGCGTTCTCGGCGTCGAAGGTGGCCGAGGCGGCGGGCGGCGAGATCCGGGTGGCCCACGTCCCGAAGACCATCGACGACGACCTGCCCCTGCCGGGCGGCATGGCCACGTTCGGCTTCGAGACGGCCCGAGCGGTCGGTGTGGAGCTGGTCAACAACCTCATGACCGACGCGATGACCACGAAGCGATGGTTCTTCGTGCTGGCGATGGGGCGGTCGGCGGGGCACCTGGCCCTGGGGATCGCCAAGGCCGCGGGGGCCACGCTGGCGGTCATCGCCGAGGAGTTCCCTCCCCACCAGCCGGTTCGGCTGGAGCACCTGGTCGACCTGATCGACGCGGCGATGCTCAAGCGCGTCTCGCACGGTCGGCCGTTCGGGGTGGTGGTTCTGGCCGAGGGCATCGCCCTGCGCCTGGCCGAGGAGGATCTGAAGCGGGCCATGCCCGACGTGGAGGTGGACGAACACGGCCACATCCGCCTGGGCGAGCTGAACCTCGACGGCGTGCTCTCGGACATGATCAAGAAGCGGTTCAGGGAACGGGGACAGAAGGTCACGGTCACGCCGAAGAACATCGGCTACGAGCTCCGGTGCGCCCCGCCCATCCCGTTCGACATCGCCTACACCCGCGACCTGGGATATGGGGCCATCGACTACCTGCGGGGACTGTACGCGAACCGAAGCGACGAACACGGCGCCATGGTCACGATCCAGGAGGACCACATGGTGCCGATGCCGTTCGGCTCGTTCGACGATCCGGAGACCGGCCGGGTCCGGCTGCGCCAGGTGAACGTCCACAGCGGGACCTACCGGGTGGCCACCGAGTACATGATCCGCCTGGAGCAGGAGGACCTGGACGACGCCGAGAAGCTGGGAGCGATCGCCGACGCCGCCGGGATGACCTCCGAGGAGTTCCGGAAGCGCTACGGCTACCTGGTCGGGATAGGCCGATCGCCCACCTCTTAGCCCTTTCCAGCGTGTCCCGAACGGTGCTCCGGCGGCGCTCAGCCGGCTCGGCGTTGGCCGGTTTGCCTCGGGCGCTCCCGCTCTCGCTCCCGGCGGGCTTGCATCCGGGCCAGCGTGCTGGAGTCGTCCAGGTCCGGTGGCCGCCTTCGGGGCGCGCTGCGAGGCTGCGTTCGTCCCGGCGCCGCCGGCTGTGGGGACGGGGTCGTGGTCGGCGTGGGCGCCGGCTCGGCGGGTTCGTCCTCCTCGGTGAGCGTCTCGGGAAGGCTGGGCCCGGCCCCGGTCTCGGCGGACCTGGCCATGACCCAGATCCAGGCAAGGGCCGCGCCGAACGCCAGCAGGAAGGCGAGCGGCCAGATCAGCATCAGCCCGAAGGCGAAGACCATGACGCCCGCGGCGGGCATCCCCACCAGCGCGTGGGGCGACACGCGACTCATGACCCACCGGCCGGATTCGACCCACTCCCCGGCCCTCCACTGGAAGCCGGCCAGCACCACCACCGCGCCGACCAGCATGAGAAGCACCGCCAGCACCATTTCGGCCACCCTACCCCGTTCGGCTTGGCCGAAAACGAGCCCCTCTATACTCGGCCGTTGATGTCCCGGACCATCGACCTTCGATCCGACACCGTCACCCGGCCCACCGAGGCCATGCGGCGAGCCATGGCCGAGGCCGAGGTGGGCGACGACTGGTACGGCGACGATCCGACGGTGAACCGCCTGCAGGAACGCGCCGCGGAGGTCATGGGAACCGAGGCCGCCCTGTACCTCGTCACCGGCACCATGGCGAACGAGATCGCCCTGCACGTGCTGGTGCGACCAGGACATCTCGTGGTCACGGAGGCGCACTCGCACGTGGCCGGGACGGAGGCGGGCTCGGCGGCGGTCCTGGCCGGCGTCTCCTACCTTGCGTTGCACGCCGAGGGCTGCCGGCTCACCGCGGAGATGGTGGCCGAGGCGCTGGAGCCCGATCCCTACGACGTCGCCCGGATCGACCTGGTCACGGTGGAGAACACCCACAATGCCGGGATGGGGGCGGTGATGCCCCTGGACGAGCTGCAGCGGATCCGCAAGACCGCGTCGAACGCCGGCCTGCCGCTGTACCTGGACGGGGCCCGGCTGTTCAACGCGGCGTCGGCCGCCGGCATCTCCGTGGCCGAGCTCGCCGCCGAGGCCGATGCCCTGATGTTCTCCCTGTCGAAGGGCCTGGGGGCGCCGATCGGATCGGTGCTGTGCGGCTCGCGCGAGTTCGTTGCCGAGGCCCGCCGGGCCAAGATCCTGTTCGGCGCGGCGTGGCGCCAGGCGGGGGTGCTGGCCGCGGCC
>Ga0137378_10001847_pt1 | contig 17969 bp, 13 predicted proteins | sample SagtaG_21_FD_104813 | JGI IMG/M metagenome (GOLD analysis project Ga0137378, IMG submission 104813) | Vadose zone soil microbial communities from Sagehorn Ranch, Mendocino, California, USA - Sage2_L_60_16 metaG | ecosystem: Environmental > Terrestrial > Soil > Vadose zone | place: USA... | reverse complement strand
GTTCCACCGCGGCTTTCACCACGCGCGCAGCGGGGCTGAGATCGGCAACGAGGCCTTTGCGCATGCCGGCCGAATCAAGGGCCGCATGGCCGCGATAGCGCAGCGCGCCCTCATTCAGATCAGCCGCGAGCACGCGTGTGGCGGCGCTTCCGATGTCGAGCACTACGATCAGATTGTCGTCACTCTGGCTCATCGCATGCTCACTGGTCCTGCCCGTTGCCGGCAGCGGCGTTGTTCAGTTTATGTTTGCGAGCCAGGGCGGCTCGCCTGGCTTCTTCACGTTTTTTTTCGACAGCCGATTTTGATGCCGGCTTCGAACGCGCCTTGTGCTCAGGGCTTCGCGGCGCCGTCGGCTTTGCCGCGCCAGTGGAGTGCGTTGCCGGTGATGGCTTGACCGGGTTCGATGACGAGACCGTGGTTGCGTCAGGCAAGCTCTTTCCGTCGCCTGAAGTAACGGCAGTTTGCGCGGGACCGGAGCCAGGCGCCATCTCCAGCACCACCTGCTGCTCGTAGCGCAGATCGACTGCCGCCAGCCGCGGATACTGCTGCCGCCACTCTGCGATGTGCGCCTTGTATCGCTGATACCGCGTGAGGAACTGCTCGTCGCCGAAGTGCGCCAGAATGTCCGCGCCCTGCTCAGGCATCAACACGCGCGCATCTTCAGGGTTGGTTAGATCGATCTCGGAGATCTGCTCGGAGAGGTGCTGGCCGGTTGAATCGAGTTCGCTTACAAGGCGCTGGTAGACGGCCATGCGGGCGCGCCGCGAAGGCTGCGGATCACGCGCGTCGATCCCGGTGACCACCGGGAACGAGTAATGATGTTGCGACATCCGCGAGGCAGGCATGGAAAGCAGGACGCCATCGGCATCCACGAGCCCGATCTGCTGGCCCTGGCGCATGAACGCGATCGGCGTGCGCTCAACGACGTTGACGCGAATCTGATCGGGAAGCAGCCGCATCACGGTGGCGCGCTGCACCCACGGAATCTGCTCAAGCTGCTTGCGGCGCTCACTCAGGTGGATGAAGAAGATGTTCTTACCGATGTCCTCGCCGAATACCGGAAGCATCTCCGCGCGCGACACCTGAGTCAGGCCGGTTGCCTCGATGTTGCCGGTTCCCGCGATGCGAAAGCGGGCGTCGCGCTCGAGAAAATGCGCGACCGCCAGATATGCCGTAACGATGCTTCCCACGACGACGAGAGCGCCGAGTCCGAGAAAGATGCGCCCCGCCTTTGAAGCTGGACGCCACCACGGAGCGGAGGGCTTTTCAAAACGGCGGCGGCGCGGGGACTCATCGTCGTCCGGATCCGGCATCTCCAGCGGCATGCCCGGCAGAACGCGTCCCGATGGGGACGCGACCTGCTGCACGCGCCGGAACCGAGTTTCCGGAGACGCATCGTCCTCCCAGATGAGGGAGCCGTTTTTGGGACTGCGTTGAGTAGCCACGCCTGAGCAGGGTCGTGAGAATCGCCAGAATTCACTATAGGTCGTATTGATGAGGATTTCGTCACGGCGAAGACAGGGGGAACCCGGCGGGTAACGGGAGAACGAGATGTCAGCCTGATTTGGCACGCCGTTTGCCAGCAAAACGCCGCGCGAGGTGTAAATTTCAGATTTTTTTGGATTCAAAGCATATCGCCAGAGCGAAGCAAAGCCGGGTTACCGCTGGCCGGTTTGCGTTTGCACAGCGTCCGGCTGTACCAGCACCCCATCATCGAGCGATGCGGCCAGCAGACGATCGCCGGCAGCGCGCACCAGGAGCAGATGATAGCCGGTCTGATGCCACTTCCAATCCAGCGTCTTGGCATCGATGGCGTAGATAATGTCGCTTGCGCGCGAGCTGACCAGCACGGTGTTCTGTTGCGGATCGTAGTAGAGGTCGCTCACGTCAACCAGCGGAAGCCGGTGCACCCACATCCACGTCTTGCCCTTGTCTTGCGAGAAGTAGACGCCTTCGCGGGATCCGAGCCACAGCGTTCCGTCGGAAGAAAACGCGATGCGATGAATGCGGGTTACGGCCGTGGGAATGCCCATGGGCCACCACGTTTGGCCGGCATCATTGGAGAGCACCACGCCATTGGCGCGCGCCGCGGCCATTTCGACTCCGTGCGCGGTGATCGAAAGATAGTCGCCCACGCCCATCGCCGGACCGCCCTGCCACGTGGCGCCCTTGTCGTTGCTGGTTAAGAGCCCTCTGCTGGTGGCCGCCGTCCACACATCACTGGAAAGATCGAGAGCGTACACGCGGCCGGCGAGTTCGCGCACGCCTTCCTTCACTTTCTTCTCGACCGTTACATGCTTGCCGTGCAGCACCTCGTTCACAGGCTTGGCCACCGTGTTCTCGAGGACGTTGCGCGGCTTCCATGTGTCTGCGTCTTTCTCGATCGCGAAGATGCCGCTATTGGTTCCCGCCAGCACGACGCCATCCGCGCTCTGCGCCAGCGCGAACACATCGCGGCCCTCCAGGCCATCGGCCATTTGCTTCCATTGCGTGCCGCCGTCGGTCGAAACAAAGACGCCGCCGAAGGTCTTGTCGTTGACTACGCCGGCATACACGCGAGCGCGATCCTGCGCGTCGACAAGCAGTGCTTCCACCTTGCGCGCCGAGAATCCGCTGTTCGATCCCTTGAACGATACAGCCGCGTCTTTGCTGGACTGCACGCCGCTGCGATCGGCGGCCAGGAGCACGCGATCAGGATTTCCGGCATCTACAAAAACGTCGTTCACAATGACTTCCGGGCCTGTCATGCGGCGAAACGTGCGTCCCGCATCGGTCGTCTTGTAGAGGCCCTCCGTGGTTCCCGCGTAGACCGTATCGTGATGTACCGGGTCCTGTCGCAATACACGTGTGCGGCGCGCCGTAGCTGGAATTCCCTGAATCTTTTTGAACTGCACGCCGGCGTTTTCGCTCTTATAGATGCCGCTGCATGCGCTCATGTAGACGATGTTGGAGTGATCGGGATCGATGATGATGGAGAACACATCGGAGTCGTCAATGACGCCCTGCTTGATATTGGCCCAGTGCGCTCCACTATCTGTCGTCTTCCATGGCAGATGCCAGGTTCCGGCGTAGACGATATTGGGATCCTTGGGATCAATCGCAAGCGATTCCACCTCGTGAATCTCCGTACTGCCCAGCGGGCTGATGATCTTCCATGTCGTGCCGCCGTCCGTGGAACGAAACACGCCTTGCAGCGTGCCGGCGAAGAACGTGCGCGGATCCGACGGCGCCGACGCAAACGCTCGGATGGATTGCCCATGCAGCCCCTCGGCCTCTTGCCAGGTCTTCCCGGCATCGTGGCTGATCCAAAGCCCGCCATCCGCGCGATCGAACTTCCACGCCGCCGCATAGAGAAGAGCGGGATTGCCTGGATCCACCAGGATGTGATCGATCACGAGATCGTTGCTTGAGTCGAGCCGGGCGAGCCGGTGCCAGCTCGCTCCTTCATCCGTCGACTCGTAGATCAGGCTGGTGGTGGTGCCCAGGTAAAGGTGGCTTGGCTGGCCGGGCACAGCAGCGAGCGCGCGCGCATCGCCGCCGTCCGGTCCAACAGGCGTCCACGAAACCTGCGCGGCGTGCGCCAGGCCATGGGCCGCGAGAAAAATGAAGAGGCAGGCAGTGGCACTGCGTGTCGAAGTGCGTCGTGAAGGGGCAAAAGTGCGCAAAAGGCTCATCCAGACGTAAGGGGACGCTTGAAAGACATGACAGGCATATGTACCAGCCCTAGAGGACCGCGGACTTTGGCTTGCCCTGCTGCTCATTGTATGTTGCAGGCCGTCCGATGCTGACGTAGGTGAAGCCGTTAGCGGCCATGGTTGCGGGCTCGTAGAGGTTGCGTCCGTCGATGACGATTGGAAAGCGAAGCGCCCGATTAAGTCGGGGAAGATCGATCGTAGCGAATTCCGCCCAGTCGGTCAGGATCAGCACCGCATCGGCTTTTTGTGCGGCCTCGTAAAGGCTTCCGGCATAGGTGAGGGATTCAGATTCCGGAAGCACGGAGCGCGATCTCTCGATGGCAGCCGGATCGTAAGCGCAGACGTGAGCTCCCGCGGCCACCAACCTCTGAATCACATCGAGTGCCGGCGATTCGCGAATGTCATCGGTGTCGCATTTGAAAGCGAGTCCGAGAGCCGCAAGCCTCTTGCCGCGAAGTGTCCAGAGAGCGGCTCTTACCTTGTTAAAGAAGACATCGCGCTGTGCATCGTTAATTCTGCGAACCTCTTCAAGGATCTGGAAATTGAGCCCTTGCTGTTGTGCGACCCAGTGGAATGCGGCCACATCTTTGGGGAAGCAGGAGCCGCCGTATCCCAGGCCAGCGCGCAGGAACTTATGTCCGATGCGTTTGTCCAAGCCCATGCCGGCAGCGACGTCTTCGATATCCGCATCCACGCTCTCGGCGAGATTTGCCACCGCGTTGATGAAGGAGATCTTCAGGGCGAGAAAGGCGTTCGAAGCATGCTTGATAATCTCTGCGCTCTGTGCCGATGTGACGAGCAGGCTGGCGGGCTGGCTGGCGCTGCATGCGCCCGGGAGCGAGTCTGGATTGGTGTAGTAGCCGCCTTGTGCAAGGGGCGCGTAGATCCGCTTCAGAAGTTCGATTGACCGCTCAGTTCCGGCGCCTACCACAATGCGATCCGGGTGCAGAAAATCGCTGACCGCAGTACCTTCGCGCAGAAACTCCGGATTGGAAACCACGTCGAACAGATTCGCCGCGACCCCGTGGCGATGCAGGACGCGACGAATCCACTCGTTGGTGTATACCGGCACGGTACTTTTTTCAACGATCACCTTATAGGTGGAAATTGCGCGCGCGATCTCTGAGACCACGGCTTCCACAAAAGAAAGATCAGCGGCGCCTGTCTCACCCTGCGGCGTTCCGACGGCAATGAAGATCGCTTCGCTGCGACTCACGGCGTCGCCCAGATCGGTGGTGAAATGTATGCGCTTGCCGCGATGCTTGGCAAGTAGATCCGGAAGATGACGTTCGTATATGGGCACACCGCCATCGCGCAATGTCTTCACTTTGGCTTCGTCGTTGTCGACGCAAATAACCTGGTGTTCCATTTCGCCAAAACATGCGGCGGCAACGAGTCCAACATATCCCGATCCGATGACACAAATAGAGACAAATTCTGACATTCAGGCGTTATTCCTTTATCTCAGGTAATGGTGCACGGAAATTGTGCGGCTTAAACGATTCAGTGGCTTGTTGATCGCGCGCTCAACATAATTTGATTCTATTTTATAGGCTTGGCAGAGCCAATGGCATCCAGGCCGGCGTTCATGTGGGAGAGAAAAAAGGCCGACCCGCGAACCGGCCAGCCTCAGGAATTACGGAGAAAGATTCGGCTTGCCGGGCTATCAACTCAGTGGGAGTCGATAGCCCGGCAGACCCGTCGTCCAACAGCTTACTTCCTGGCGTGCGTGTGGTGCCGCTCAGGAAGCGGTTTGCGTACCTGAGCCTTCACCTTGGACTCGTCCACCGGTGTGGTTCCCGGCACGTCGGAGCCGAAGGTTGCGCCGGCAGGCACCAGGTAGTTCTCCACCTTCTGATCATCGCTGGTGCCGGTGGCCACGGTAATGCGCGATGGATCGATGCCCTTGTCGGTCACCAGGTATTCCTTGGTGTCCACCGCACGCTGCGCCGCCGTATCTTCAACTTCCTTGGCGTGCTTGCGGTGCGCGTTCATCTTCTCGGCCTTCTCTTGCGCGGCCTTCTCCTTGGCATTCGACTCGCCAACAACTACGGCCTTGGCATCGGTCTGCTTCTGCAGGTCGAGCGCAACCTCATCGAGGCAGGCCTTGGCTTCGTTGTCGACACGCGTCGGACGCTTCTTGTCGGTGCTGAAGGTGATGGAGCAGAGTGCCTGCGTGTGCGGCTGGGGCGGCGGAGGAGGAGCTTCGATCGTCACCGTGGTGTTCGACGAGGCGGTGTGCGCCTTGTCGTCCGCTACGTTGCCGGTGATCGTGACTGGACCGGTCGGAGCGCCCGTTGAAGAGAACGTCGCCGTGTTGCCTGTCCCGTTCACCGATCCGGCAGAAGCGTTGTAGGTGTAGGTCAGCGGACGATTCTGCGGACTCGTCGCCTGGCAGGTGACAGTCGCAGTGTCGCCCGGCTTGATCGTTGTGGGGCTGGCCGAGCAACTGATCGTCGGTGGTTCGAACTCCTTGACCGTGAATGAAGTTGAGCCTTCGGCGGCCGTTTGCCATGGCTTCAGCCCTTCCTTGCCAGGCTTGCCTTCCTTGGCGTCGCACTTCACCGTATGGGTGCCTGGAGACAGCGCGGAGGTGTCGACCGAGGCGTTGGCGCCGTTGCCCTTCACGCCATCACCCGACCAGCTGTAGACCACGTTCAGCTTGGGATCCTGCGAGCCCACCGTTGCGGTCAGGTTGACCGGATCGCCCGGGAAGACCGAGGTAGGATTCGCCGAGCAGGCCACCGTGAGCTGCGGCGGCGGGGCGATGCTGCCCACGTGGTACACCAGGCCCGTGCTCAGGCGCGCTACGTCGAGGTTGGCTCGTCCGCCGTAGACCCCGGGGCCCCAATTCGCATGCATGTATTGAAAGTCAGCCTGGAAGAGGCGAATGGCCAGGCGATGATTGAAAAATGGCGTCTCGTAATCCATGCCGCCGCCAGCGGTCAACGACGGTCCCCATGTGTACGGTTGATGGTCCGGACCGCCGATATACGACCCGCCTGCCAGGCCGTGAATAAATGGAGTGATCTCTTCGGTCGGGAACCGGAAAATGAGACCGCCCTGGATCGTCGTGATCCCGCTGTTGCTGCTTGACGAATTCTTCATCGTATCGTGGGTGCTGCCTTCAAGCTGCACACCCACATACTTGTTGAAGTACCGCGCGCCGCTCGCAATGATGCCCGCGTCTGAAGCCTTGAAGGTAAATGGAAGAGTGGTGACGCCATCCGGTTGCAAGGCATTCACGGTGCCCTTCGGAGCCAGGTAGCTATACCCGGCGAAAATATCCCAGCGGGACGGCGAGTCTGCTGAGGGACCCGTCTTTGTCGCAGGCTTGGCAGCGTCTTGGGCGGCCAGCCCCAGTGAGAACCCGGCTAAGGCTGTCGAAACCAGAATCCGGCTCAACGATTTCAACATCACACGATGCATTTGCTTCTCCTCCGCAAAAAATTTGAACAATAATTGATGGATCTTTGCGACCCTATTTCTGTCGGTGCCGCAGCTGCCAGAGCCTCGGAGCAAGTCTCCCGGCACATCACAGCATCACTAAACGGTACCATACGCAAAACCGGAAGGTTACATCTTTCTCAATAACATGCGGCCCGCTTTTGACCCGTTTCTGTTGTTCTCCGATGCATTTTTGACTCCCGCGATGTGAGGAATTTCCGCCGAGGATATTGCGTCAGTCTGGAACGCAAAAATCAACTCCAAATCGCATTTCACCTGCGAAACGAGCGCGTTCCCGAGACCATAGCTAGCATTCGGGGTTCAGTATGTCTGGGGTATGAAATTGAGGTGCAAGGCGACCGGATGCACTTTCGTGGTTAACAGCTACGATGCGGTTCGTGCGAAAACGATGATTTTCTTCTTACGCTGTAAGTTTCAGATCGCGGTATGAACGCGCCGCGACTCCGGTCTCGGCAAGGATAACCCATATTGCAGGCACCATCGACGGCTGAAGCCGAACAATTCACGATTTAGTCCGGCCACTTTTTCTGCCGACCTTTTGATTCTTGTCGACCCGCACCTTCCATGCCGTGCGCAAAGCTCCCGTTAGTAGGTCTTCGTTGGCAGCGGCCAGCCGGACGTGGGTAGCGCCGTTCCGCCCCCAGCCACCACCGACCGGCAAAAATACGTCCGGCGCTTCGACCACAAACATAGCTTGTTGTTCCGGCGTGAGCATCAGGTTTCCGTAGCCTTGGCTGACTGCCGCGAGCGTAGCGAAGATGCGGCCGCCCACCCGAAAATCAGCAGAGCCCATGTGCGCGCCTTCTTCGGCGCCCTCCATGCTCAGCGCGACGCGACGAAAATCAGACGGGGTCATGGCGTACTCCATAACTAGCCGGCGGTGCAGGGCTGGAATGAAGACCAGTCGATTCCCTGCTGATATTCCTCGTCAATGGGAAAGACGGTCTGGAAGGTGAACGCAAACTGCATAGGGCCATGAGCGTCGAGATGTGCGATGCGGCTTTTTGCTTCGACGATGCCCGGAATATGGCCGGCAGGCACCCACCACAAGGCAGTGTAAGCGCCCTCGAACCTCTCGAACCAGGCGTGCCGCATGCGAAGCAGCTCGCGATGCGTGCTGTGATAGACATACTGCCGCAGAGCTTCAACGCTCTCCCATACAGACATGTTGAGCAGCAGGCGTTCGTCTTCGAATGGCCTCAAGTACGTGGCGTTCCCCTCATTCGTCTGCAAACGCCACACGAATCCGGGGCTTGCATCGGCGAGAACGTTGATCTCTTCGAGGCGTTGAACGAATCCAGCCATGATCGGATCGTCGAGTTGTCCACGGATCCGGCCGATGTTTACCTGGGCGAGATGATAGCTGCTCATGGGTGGCCTCCGCCGGTTAAACGTTAGCCCCGGCCAATTCGTCCTGGAACTCCTCATTGAGCCAGCGTGAAAAGGCCGCGAAATCCTCATCGCGCCCAAGGAAATCGCGCACCATCTCGCGGCCGGGCTTGGAACCGCCTTGTTCCAGCACCGCTTTACGGTAGCGCGCTCCCGCATCGCCATCCAGCAGATTGCCGGGATCAAATTGCGCAAAGAAGTCCAGCGCGATCACCTTGTCAAACGCATAGGTGTAGTAGTTCGACGAGTATCCCGTGAGATGCCCGAAGCTCGTGTACATGCGATTCCCGTCGATCCACTTCCACGGCTGAAACCGCGTGTAGAGCTCCTTGATGGTTCGGTCGAGATCGACGCCAGCGGGGTTCTGGTCATGCAGATCGAGCGAAAGCGTCGTGTAGTAGATCTGTGTCCGCATGCCGTCGGCGCGCCCGAATGAGCTCGCAGCTTTCATCTTGCGAATGATCTCGCTGGGCAGCGTTTCCCGGGTTTCGTAGTGCTTGCCGAACGACTGCAGCAGCTTCTGATCGCGGAAGAACTCTTCAAGCATCTGCGATGGCACCTCTACAAAGTCGCCCTCGGTCGCAAACCCGGACAGTCCTGCCCACTCCGTGCGCCCGCCCAGGATCGCGTGCATCAGGTGCCCGAATTCATGGAAAAAAGTTACGACGTCGTTGTATTGCATGAGCCCCGGATCGCCCACCTCGCCGCCGGGAAAATTGCAAATGAGCGCCGCCTCCGGCATGTAGCGCCCGCGCACACCCGTCACCACCGGCGCGGCGGAGAACCACTTGTCCTTGCCCTCGCGCGGGTGCATGTCGAGATAGAACCGGCCGACCCGCTTTCCGTTCTCAAACACATCGAACACCGACACCGACGCATCCCACCCCCGCACGTCCGACGGCTGGAACTCCACTTTGAACAGCCTCGACGCCGTCTCCAGGATGCCAGCCTCCACCTGCGCGTAGGGGAAGTATGGCCGCACCGATTGCGAATCGAAATCGAACGCTGAGCGGCGGTACTGCTCATACCAGTAGCCGCGACTGGCCATGTCGATTTCGCTCAACCCCGGTTCCTGGCCACGAGCAAACTCCATGATCATGTCGTGTTCGCGCCGCGCCCCGTCACGGCTCGCCTCATCCAATTTTCCCAGGAACACCCGCGCGTTCGCCGCCGATTTCATCATCTGGTCGGCCGTGGCCAGGTCCGCCCAACTGCGGAACCCCAGCACGTCCGCAATCTCCTGTCGCGTGGCCAGCAACTGCTCGAGGATGGCCTTGTTCTCCGGGTACGCGCGCGTGTTGTAGGCCAAAAACATCCGCTGCCGGAGTACCGCGTTCGAAGCAAAGGTCATCACCGGCTGCATGTCGGGCTGGTCGGTGGTCAGCGTGACCTTGCCCTCATCGTCCTGCTGGTGCCGCGCCACGTAATCGGCAGGCAGCCCGGCAAGCTCTTCCACGGTAGCGGTAATCGTCTTGCCGCCCTCCTGGATGTTGCGGCTGAAGTCCAGCGAGTGCCTCGTGGCCTTCTCATGCAACGCCTGCAGGTGCGCGCGCGTCGCATCGTCCTTGTCCACGCCGGCCAGGCGATAGCTCAGCAGCGTGCGCTCCACGTAGTGCTTCGTCGCCGCGCTACAGTGCTCAATGTTCATCGCCACCAGCGCCTCGTGGACGCCGCGGTTGAGGCTCAAAGCGGAGCCGGCCTGCGACACACGCTGCGCCTCGAGTTGCGCCTGGTCGCGCACAGCCTTGTCCGCCGCAACGGAATTGAGGACGCCCGCTTGCGCCCCGGCAAGGCCAAGCTGCTCAATCGCAGCGTCGTATAGCCGCAGCGTGTTTTCCGGCGTGCGCGGACGGTCCACGGCCAGCAGTGCGGCCAGCGCCTCCTCATGGACCGCGAGTCGCGCACTCACCCACGCCTTGAGCGCCTCGGCCGACTCGGCTCCGCCGGCCTCCCACGCATGAATCTCTTCGCAAACGGAAACGGCTTCTAAAGGATCGACAGGCATCGGGAGAATAACCTCCAAACTTCTAGGTTGCCACAGCGGGAAGCGCCGGAGGAGCCTCGCGCAAACGCACAACCTTGCATACCAACCTTAACCCTTCTAAGATGCGTCAGTTGGCCCTATGAAAAAGCCCGCTTCGCTACCGGCCGCCACTGCCTCCCCTCGCCCTCGTTTGCGCCTGGGGCGAATCTGCACGGCGATTCAGGCCGGCACGCCGGCGGAGATGCTGCAGCGCGCCGCCGCAGCCCTCAGCGACACCCGCTTCATCGAGTTCCGCCTCGATTCCCTTCCCCGCCCGTCCGCGGTCCTTCCAAAGATCAAAACCTTTCTCGCGGAGCACGCGACCGTCACCGCCATCGGGACGTGCCGCCGCCAACCACATGGAGGCAACTTCGCTGGGTCTTCGCCGGAGGAGTTCGACGTACTTGTAAGAGCCGCGCGCGCCGGCTGCCAGGTCATCGATCTCGAAGTCGAATCCGCGGAGGAAGCTTCACCCGAGCAGTTTGAAAAATTCCGTGTCGCGCTGCGACATGCCGGCGTCACGCTCCTCATCAGTTTTCACGATTTTTCGCGGACCCGCGGCCTCGACCAGGCAGCAGATCACATCGCGTCCTTCGAGCCCGACATCGTCAAGGTCGTCTCGACCGCTCAGACGCTGGCTGACAATCTCGCAGTGATCCGTTTGCTTGAAGACCGTTCAACCAAAACGCGCATCGTCGCCATCGCCATGGGTGAAGAGGGCCTTGTGAGCCGCGTGCTCGGCCCACGCGCCGGCAGCACATTCACCTTCGCCTCGCTCGAGGACGGAACCGAGACCGCACCCGGCCAGGTGAGCGCGCACACGCTGCGCACCTTGTATCGCATTGACAAGCTCAATTCCGAGACTCGCATCTTCGGCGTCGCAGGCAACCCCATCGCACACTCGCTCTCGCCGCTCATGCACAACTCCGCGTTCCGCAGCGAAGGCGTGAATGCCGTGCTCCTGCCGCTCAAGGTTCGTGCGCTCTCTGATCTTCTCGCCCTCACTCTCGAGCTTCCCCTCAGCGGCGTCGCCATCACCATGCCGCTCAAGCGCGAGGTCCTGCCGCATCTCGACCATATGGACTCTCTCACCGAGCAGATTGGCGCCTGCAACACCCTGCGCGTTACGGCCGATGGCAAGCTTTACGGCTTCAATACCGATGTGGCCGGGGTGGTGCGTCCGCTCGAAAAGCGCCTCAAGCTGCGCGGCGCACGCGTGGCCGTGTTGGGCGCGGGCGGGGCGGCACGCGCGGCTGTGTTCGGGCTGGTCGACCAGGGTGCGGACGTCTTCATCGTCAACCGCACCTACGAGCACGCAGTCTCGCTTGCGAAGGCATCCCGAGCCGCCGCGCTAAAGCACCAGCAGCTGGCGAAGCAGCAGTTTGACGCGCTCATCAACTCCACGCCCTGCGGTATGACCGGATCGGCCCAGGCACTGCCGCTCGCGGAGAATGAACTCAACGCCGGCCTCGTCTTCGATATGGTCTACAACCCGCTTGAAACGCCGCTGCTCAAACTCGCCAAATCCCGCGGCATTCGCGTCATCAATGGACTCGAGATGTTTGTGCAGCAGGGAGCGCGTCAGTTCGAAATCTGGACCGGCAAGACGCCGCCCGAAGCAGAGATGGTGCGCGTCGTGCAGCGGGAGCTGCGGAATCGGGGATGACACGACCGATGTGCATCCATCACGCGATCGGCCGGTAACGACCCGTCTGGCGCATATCCGGAACCATGTGCCGAAACAGATAAACCAGCTTCATCCACCCGCTCGTTTCAACTAAGATGAGCACTCTCCCCAAAGGTCACTGTTTCGCCCCTGATAGCGGCCTTTCCAGTGCAAGATCGCCACCACCTAGACGGCTGCGGGAAGTACGAGAAGTATTCCAGCAACAACCGCACAAAATGTTTGGAGAGTCTCCCTAGTCATCAGAGCCGAGACCGGAAACACGCAGCCGACACCAGCTATCCGTCCACAATCGGATACGCTCAAATCTGCTCAGACCCCAGCGGAACGGATGCTGACCACAAAGCCTACCTTTCGTTACCTAACCACATTCCTCGATGAAGCAACTCTTGAGCTTCGAAAGCAGCCAACTTGAGTCGAAGTCATCTAACACTCGGGTGAATTCGTTCTCAGGAGGTGGTATGCCAGAAAAAGCTCTCACCGAAAAGGCTAAGGAGGATGCACCGCAGAATAGGCACCTGTGGCCATCCATCGACAGGTTTGTGCGTGAAAATCCAGAGGATATCCAGCGGGGCAGGAAGCCGGCATCGGGGACTGGATTCGGAATGGGCCGCGCGCAAACTGAGTCAGGTGTGGTGTGGATTACGGCTATCTTCATGGCTATTTTCCACGCCGGCGCGATCGCCGCACTGTTTTTCTTCAGCTGGACGAACCTGATTGTGGCGGCAGTTCTTTATGTCCTCGCCATCAACTGCGGGATCGGCATGGGGTACCATCGCCTTCTGGTTCACCGCGGATACCAGGTACCCAAAGCCGTTGAATACTTCCTGACGGTTTGCGGCACGCTGGCCCTGGAAGGAGGTCCGATCGCCTGGGTGGCGACGCATCGCATCCATCATCAACATAGCGATCGCAAGGGAGATCCGCACACGCCGCAGGAAGGCACCTGGTGGGCGCACATGGGCTGGATCATCACAGGGCGCGCGCTCAATACGCAGACTGAGGCCCTGGCCCACTACGCACCGGATCTCGCCAAGGACCGCGTTCAGGTCTGGCTGAGCAAATACCACTGGGTGCCGTTGACCATTCTGGGGATTGGACTACTGTTGGTAGGAACTCTTACCGCGGGGATCAGAGCTGGAGTGGGCCTGTTCTTATGGGGCATCTTCCTGCGCGTTACGCTTGGTCTTCATGCCACATGGCTCGTGAATTCCGCCACACATCTGCATGGGGGACGGCGTTTCGCGACGCAGGACGAGTCTCGTAACAGCTGGTGGGTGGCGCTCCTTACCGGTGGCGAGGGCTGGCATAACAATCACCATGCGAATCCAGTTTCGGCTCGGCACGGTCTTACGTGGTATGAATTCGACCCCAATTATTACGGCATTTGGCTGCTGAAAAAACTGGGGCTCGCGAAGCAGGTTCGAATCGCGAAATTCACACGGCGGGATCCGGACCCCGAGACGGTGTCCAGGACACACAGGACAACATCTTGATGCTGTCGTGTTGGGTTATCGGTTCACTTGGACTGCGACCATCTCAGGAGTCCACTTGGACTTCTCGAGAGACTGCAAGACTTCCATGGCCGTTATTCTCCCCATCAAAAGAGCCAAATTGCGTTCAAGCGTTGTTTGGATGGGTTTGCGGTCGATGCGTTGGACGTATTCGGCGCATGGCAGGCCAACACGACTCACTTTCACAACAAATTTTGTATGTTGCATAGGCTCCCTGTGTGGGTTGCGATCTCGCTGAAAAGAGGCGCTTATGGAAAGACAGCTGCCGGCAAGGACGTCTCGCTGCCGGCAGCCACCTGCCTGAATTAGAGAGCCTGCACGTTTTCTGCCTGGAAGCCCTTGGGGCCCTTCGTCAGCGAGAACTCGACGGCCTGGCCTTCCTGCAGACTGCGGAATCCGTTTGACCGGATTGCCGAGAAATGCACGAAGACATCGTCCCCGGACTGCCGGCTGATAAAGCCAAAGCCCTTTGCATCATTAAACCACTTCACTGTTCCTTGTTCCATTTTATACCTGTTTCAATTTTTGAATTTCTGCTAAGAAGAGTCGCTGCGAGTGAAGAGGATGACGCTATTGCGGAGCCAACATCAAATGCGGATGAATCTAAGAAGCTGATATCTATTGGACGCAGCAAACGGCAAAAGGATTCGTGCGCAGTGAGCGAATTATCGCCAATTCGCTTATCTGTGTTCGAATGCGAGACTCCGGGACCCGAGTTGCTCAGGATTCAGCGGCGGGCAGACGGAGGCGGGAGCCTGAGAAGAGGGTGATATCGCTTGAAGTCTTTCGTGTGATTGCTAGATCGGAGAGTATCTCGCCTACTATCGAAGAGAACTTGAAGCCGTGGCCGGAGAAACCCGCGGCGATGCTGACCTGCGGATGCTGTGGATGGGCATCGATGAGGAAGTGCTCGTCGGGTGTCATGGTGTACATGCAGGTGACGGCGCGAGAGACCTCTCCGTTCAGTGCAGGAATTCGGAATTCGATTGCGGAGCGGATTGCTGCCACATCCCGTGGATGGATACTGCGGTCTATTGTGGACGGTTTGCAATGCTCGCACCCGGAGTGAATGGCGACCTTTGGATCACCGGTTTCGTCGATGCGTGGGAAGCCATAGAACAAGGGGCCTTGCTCTGGCTCCCATAGGAAGATAGGGAAAGCGTTCTTGTCGAAGGCAGCATGTTGGGCGGTGGGGCGAAGCCAGAACATGACCCGGCGTGAGACGGTCAGGGGGACCGGTGGGCTGGTAACGAGCTCATTGGTCCATGGCCCCACGGAAAGGACCAGGGATTTGGCCTGGTAGGTCCGCTTTTCAGTAACGACGGTTACACCCTCCCCCGATTCAGCAGCGGTCCATGAGAGGATTGGCTCCTCGAAACGAAGGTCTGCTCCTCTGTTCGACGCGCATCGCAGATGCTGCCTGATACATTCCTCGGGCCTCAGGTAGCCGATTTTCTGTTCGTAGAACGCTACCTCATCCTCTGCCAGGACAAACTGAGGGAAGCGCCGCTTCATCTCCTTCGCGTCGAACAAGTCATGCGCAAGACCATGCACATGGGCGCTCTTCAAGCAGCCGGTGATGAGGCCGCATTGTGGGGATCCAATGGCGACGCCACCGGTGATGTTCAGCAGGTTCTGTGAGCTTTCCGCTTCCAGTTCCTCCCAAAGTTGATAGGCCCGCAGCACGAGCGGAACGTAGGCCGGGTGTTCGAAGTAGGCCTGGCGAATGATGCGAGACTCTCCGTGCGATGAGCCTTGATCATGGGCTGGAGTGCGAGCCTCCAGGCCCAGCACCTTTGCACCTCGCTTGGCGAGGTGGTAAGCCGTGGAGCTTCCCATGGCGCCAAGGCCGGCCACGATGACATCAAACGCGGGTTCCACGGTTCGCCTCATGGTCAAAAGTCCTGAGATTGCAAGTGCCGGTATCCCAGAATACAGCCCGTTTCGGGAAAGCAGTTTTTTGGCGTGACGGGGCGCGGGGAATTAACATCAAAGGAAGTACCTGGGGATGTCGTCTCCGGGCACGGGCCGGTGCGGGTAAGGAGTCGAAATGGCCGGCGAAGGAAAGTCCCTTAGACGGGGAGGAGTTTGAATTTGAGCGACCGTTTTTTGTTTACATCGGAGTCCGTGACGGAAGGTCATCCGGACAAGATTGCCGACCAGGTTTCAGATGCGATTCTGGACGCGTGCCTGGAGCAGGATCCGTATAGCCGCGTGGCGGCGGAGACGCTTACGGCGACGGGCCTGGTGGTGATTGCAGGCGAGATCACGACCAAGGCGTATGTGGATTTTCAGACGCTGGTGCGAGGCGTGGTGGCCTCGATCGGCTACGACAACGCGGTGTACGGGTTTGACTCGAACACGTGCGCAGTGATCTCGACGATCAACAAGCAGAGCGGCGACATTGCGCAGGGTGTGGACACGGGCGGCGCGGGCGACCAGGGCATGATGTTCGGTTATGCGTCGAACGAGACTCCGGAGCTGATGCCGATTGCGATTTCGCTGGCGCACAAGCTGACGCGGCGGCTGACGGAAGTGCGGAAAAGCGGCAAGCTCTCGTATCTGCGGCCGGACGGCAAGAGCCAAGTGACGGTGGAGTACGACGAGAATCGCAAGCCGGTGCGCGTGGATGCGGTGGTGATCTCGAGCCAACACTCGGAGACGGTGGGCAACGACGAGTTGCACGCCGACATTCTGAAGCACGTGATCCAGGCGGTGATTCCGGCGAAACTGCTGGATGAGCACACAAAGTATCACATCAACCCGACGGGCCGGTTTGTGATTGGCGGGCCGATGGGCGATACGGGGCTGACGGGCCGCAAGATCATTGTGGACACATACGGCGGCGCGGGACGGCACGGCGGCGGAGCCTTCAGCGGCAAAGACCCGACCAAGGTGGATCGCTCGGCAGCGTACGTGGCGCGTTACATTGCCAAGAACATTGTGGCGGCCGGGCTGGCGGATCGCTGCGAAGTGCAGCTGGCCTACGCGATCGGCGTGGCCGATCCGGTGAGCGTGCTGGTGGATACCTTTGGCACCGGCAAGCTGACCGCCAAGCAACTGACGGAGCTGGTGCGGAAGAACTTCGCGCTGACGCCGAAGGGGATTATCGAGAGCCTGAACCTGCGGCGGCCTATTTATCGGCAGACCGCGGCGTATGGGCATTTTGGCCGTAATGAGCCGGACTTCACGTGGGAAGCCACGGACAAGGCCGCGGCGCTGGCAGAACAGGCGACCGCGGTGGTGCCGGTGGTGGTCGCGAAGTAAAGACGGTCGATTTGAAATGGAATGAAGAGGGGATCCCTGGCGGGGTCCCTTTTTTTTGGGTGGATTGAGTTTGACTGGCTTGTTTTTGATGGAGGGCAGGCGGGCGGAATAGAATGCGGCGGGGAGCCGACGTGGGCTGACTGGCGCACCATCCGGGTGGAAGTGCCGTCTAATCTGTTGTTTCTATGCTGTGGTTTTCTATGCTGGAATTAGGTTTCCGGCCGACAACGAGGAGAACGCGATGCGGATTGTGGCTTTATTCGGGGTTTGTCTTGGCTTGGTGGCAGGAGCAGCGGGGGCAGGGGCGCAGACTGGGGCGCCTTGGAGCTATCTGGGAAGGACGGGGCCGCTGAACTGGGGGAAGCTCGACCCGGCGTATAAGGCGTGCTCACAGGGACATGAGCAGTCGCCGATCGATATTCGCGGGGCGCACTTGAACAAGGCGCTGGCGCCGCTGGAGTTTCATTACATCTCTGGGCCGGTGACGGTGGAAAACACCGGCAACCTGATTGTGGTGCACGTGAACCCGGGCGGCTACATGGTGGCGGACGGGGTGCGGTACGGTTTGGAGAAGCTTGAGTTTCACCATCCCAGCGAGTCGGCGGTCAAGGGCAAGCTTACGGACATGGACGTGGAGATGGTGCACCGGAGCGCCGACGGGAAGATGGCGATCGTGGAGGTGCGGTTCCTGATGGATCAAGCCGCACCAAATGCGACGATGGCCGCGCTTTGGGAACATCTGCCCACGGCGGCGGGAGCGAGCGAGAAGGTGACCGGCCTGGTGAATGCGAGCGGATTTCTGCCGGTGGATCGCGGCTATTGGACTTATATGGGATCGTTGACCACGCCGCCGTGCACCGAGGGGGTGCGGTGGTTTGTGATGGAGCAGGAATTGAGCGTCAGCCGCGAGCAGGTGCGGCAGTTCTCAG
>Ga0137378_10001845_pt1 | contig 17970 bp, 19 predicted proteins | sample SagtaG_21_FD_104813 | JGI IMG/M metagenome (GOLD analysis project Ga0137378, IMG submission 104813) | Vadose zone soil microbial communities from Sagehorn Ranch, Mendocino, California, USA - Sage2_L_60_16 metaG | ecosystem: Environmental > Terrestrial > Soil > Vadose zone | place: USA... | reverse complement strand
TTCGCGCCGCGCGGCACGCGCTCAAGGTCGTGCTGACATTCGCGTTGCTCGACAGGCAGCGCATGCGAGTAGATGAGCTGCCGGCCTATCTCGACCGGGTCGGTATTTACCGCGACTTCAACGATCGCTTCTTCCGTCTTCCCGCGACAAGCCTGGCCGAGCTGCTCGTCGGAGAACTCGAACGTGCGGGCGCAGTGCGGCGCGAAGACGGCTGGCTGCGGCCACGCTGATTCGTCTGCGGAATAAGGCGCGTCCCGCCGGTCGATTGCCATCAGCGATCAGCCGCGAAATTGCGCGGCGAAGCTCCTGATCCCGTCGAGCAGCATCTCGATCGCCACTGCGGTGAGCACGAGCCCGATGAGGCGCTCGAAGGCGCGGATGGTGCGCTCGCCCAGGAGGCGCTGCAGCCGGCCCGCGGCGGCGAGCGTAATCGTCGTCACCGCCATCGCTCCGGATAGCGCGGCCGCCCATGTCCCGGCGTGCTGAGGATCGCGCGACGCCATCAGCATGACCGTGGCCATCGCGGACGGCCCGGCGATCGCCGGTATCGCCAGCGGCACGATGAACGGCTCCGCGCCGGCGGAATCGCCGAAGATCCCTTCTGGGTGCGAGAACACCATTCTCAATGCGATCAGAAAAAGAATCACGCCGCCGGCGATCGACAGCGACGTTTCTGTCAAGCGCATCAGCGTCAGGAACGCGTGGCCTGCGAACAGGAACACGAGCAGCACGACGTAGGCGACGAGACATTCGCGCAGGACGATGCGCACATGTCTTTCCGACGGGGTTGCGTGGAGCGTGCTCACCACCAGCGGGACATTGCCGATGGGGTCGAGGACCAGAATGAGAAGAATGGTCGCGGAAACGAGTTCTGAGTTCATCGGAGCCCGATCGCCGGATTGCGCGAACCGCAGTATATCGGGCGTCGCGGTCGACGCACGAACGGACCGGTCACCGAAACCCTTGACACGTGCATCAGTGAAGCTTCACTCGCGGCTCCATCCGCCGCCGCAAGAATCGCCCGACGGTGTCGAAGACGACGCGCATATAGCCGTAAATCGCCACCTGATGCAGCTTGTACAGCGACGCGTACATCCAGCGCGCGATCAGTCCCTGGATCAGCATGCTCCCGCCGATAAGCCGTCCCATCAGGCTGCCGATGGCGGTGAGCTCGCCCAGCGAGACCAGCGAGCCGAAATCGCGGAAGTGAAACTCCGGCAGCGGCTTGCCGGCAAGGCGCGCCTGCATCGTCTTCACGAGCATCATTGCCTGCTGATAAGCGGCCTGTGCGCGCGGCGGCACGAGCGCGTCCGGCTTGGGCGAGTCGGGCCATGGACAGGCGGCACAGTCGCCGAACGCAAAAATATCGGGATCTCGCGTCGTCTGGAGCGTGAGCGTGACGACAAGCTGATGGGAGCGATTGGTCTCGAGGCCGTCGAGCTGCGCGAGGAAAGGCGGCGCCTGAATCCCCGCCGCCCAGACGACGAGATCGGCCGGCAAATCAGTGCCGTCCGCGAGCCGCACGCTGCGGGCGTCGACTGCGACGACCCGCTCGGACGTGCGCACCGTGATGTCGAGCCCTTGCAGCAGCTGTGTCGCCGCCTCGGCGATACGTTCGCCGAGTTGTGGGAGAATGCGCGGCGCCGCCTCTAGCAGCGTCAAATGGATGTCCCTGGCGGGATCGAGTTTGTCGAGACCGTAGCCCGCATGCGCTCGCGTCGTCTGACGGATTTCGGCGGCAAGCTCGACTCCGGTTGCGCCCGCGCCGATGATCACGATGTCGACGCTCGACGGCTGGCCCGAAGCGGCTCGCCCATCGGCGCGCACGCACGCGGCGAGCAATCGCCGGTGAAATCGCTCGGCATCGGGAGGCGTGTCGAGCGAAATCGCGTATTCGGCGATGCCGGGTACGCCGAAATCGTTGCCGGTGCTGCCGACGCAGAGAACGAGCGTGTCGTAGGCGAGCACGCGCTCCGGAAGCATTTCCCGGTCGTCGTCGTCGTGCACCGCACTCAGCGTGAGCTGTCGGCGCTTGCGGTCGAGCGCGTTGATCGCACCCTGGCGGAAACGGAAGCGATGCCAGTGCGCCAGCGCGAGGTAGTCGACGCCGTGCGCGTCGGCATCCATGCGCCCCGCCGCGACCTCGTGCAGCAGCGGCTTCCACATGTGTGTCTCGGAACTATCGACCAGCGTGATCTCGGCGCGATGGCGCTGTCCCAGTTTGTCGCCGAGCGCGCACGCGAGCGGCAGGCCGCCCGCACCGCCGCCGACGATGGCGATGCGATGCAAGACGGGATCGCCGCCGTCACGAGGAGGATTCGTCATCGCTCCCGGTGCTGCCGGCTGCCCCGTCATCGAGCGACTTGGCGATCCGCCGCAGCGTCGCGGTCTGCGTCTTCAGCGCGTAATCGAAAAGCGCGAGGCGCTGCTCGACCAGCTCGCCGCTGAGCGATACGGAATCCGCGGGCGCAAGCTTGAGAAAAGCGTCGGCCTCGCCGGTATCAATGCAGATCGTCATTCCCGACTTTTTCGCGATATGCATCATCGCCGAATTTTCCGAAAGGCAATGCATGTACAGCCGTGTGACAAACCGATTGCGGGCGTGCTCCACGGCGCGCGCAAACAGCGAGCTGCCGATGCCCTTGCCGCGATATCCGGGAAGCACCGAGAGGCCGAGCTCCGCCGAATCGCCGCTGAACGCGGCGTGCACGACGCCGGTGAGCCGCAGGTCGTCGTCATAGACGCCGAACACCGCATCGTCGTCGAAGTCGATCCCATCGACGTATTTCGCGATCGATTCCGGCCCGAACGTCGTGCCGAAGCGCAGCCTTATGTCTTCGGCGGGGAGTTGGGTGAAATGCTCCAGCAGAGCGGGCCGCACACCCTCGCCGAGCCGCTGAACCGGGACGCTCAAGGTTTCACCGATGTTTCATGCAACATGTTTGGTGTCGATCAGTCTGCCATCACCACGCCTTCGCGTCGCGGGTCGGCGCCTCCGATCCAGCGCCCGCGCGCGCGCACGATCGTTTGCACGCCGCTATTCTGTTCCGAAATGCGAACCTCGTGCCCGAGGGCCTCGAGCCTCGATTGCAGGGCGACTGCCGCGGTGCCTTTTTCGAGCTCGGTAGGCCCGTTCCGGCTGCCTACATTGGGCAAATCGATCGCGGCCTGCGCGTCGAGTCCCCAGTCGAGCACGCCCAGAAGATTTTTCGCCACGTAATTGATGATCGCCGAACCGTTGGGCGATCCTGTCAGCAACACGACCCTGCCCAACCGATCGTAGACGATGGTGGGCGCCATCGAAGAGCGCGGCCGCTTGCCGCCTTCGACGCGATTGGCAACCGGCCTGCCGTTCGCCGCCGGAGAAAAGGAAAAGTCGGTAAGCTCGTTGTTGAGTAGAAATCCGCTACGCGTCATAAGCCGGCTCCCGAAGGCCTGCTCGATCGACGCCGTCATCGCCACTGCGTTGCCGTAGCGATCGACAATGGACAGGTGCGAAGTCGAAGGAAGCTCCAGCGCTTCGGACGACGCGCGCCTTCCGCTCTCGGCCCGGCGCGTTTCAGGGTCTCCGGGGTCGGCGCGCCCCATGCTCGAGTCGATGCGGATCGATGCCGACCGCGCGTGCAGGTACGCGCGATCGGTGAGGCCGCGCGGCACAGCGACGAAATCCGGGTCGGCGATATATTCGCCGCGGTCCGCATAGGCGAGCCTCCCGGCCTCGCTGAACACGTGCGTGCTCATCAGCGATTGCGCGCCGAGCGAGGCCATATCGAAACGTTCGAGCATGCCGAGAATCTGCAGCACGGCGATGCCGCCCGACGATGGCGGCGGCGCGCCGCAGACCCGGTAGCGACGATACGCGCCGCACACCGCGGCGCGCACTCTGGGGACGTAACCTGCCAGGTCGGCCTCGCTCATATCGCCCGGATTCGAGGCGGCGCCCGCCACGGTCTGCAAGACGTCACGGGCAATATCGCCGGAATAGAACGCGTCCGCGCCTTCGGCCGCGATCCGACGCAGCGTGGCCGCGAACGCCGGATTGCGCAGCAGCTGCCCGACGCGGAGCGCGGAGCCGTCGGAATTGTGAAAATACGCAGCGGCAAGGCCTTCATTGAGATGCGAATCCGCGGCGATAAGCAGATGCAGGCGTGGACTCACCGCAAAGCCATGCTCGGCGATTTCGATCGCGGGCACGAAAAGCTTCGCCCACGGCAGTCGTCCGTGTCGCCGGTGCGCAAGTGCAAGCATGCGCAAGACACCCGGAACTCCGACCGACCTCCCGCCAACGACGGCGTCGTAGAACGCCCGCGGTTCGCCTTGAGCGTCGAGAAAACGATCCGGCGTCGCCGCTCGCGGCGCGGTTTCCCGGCCGTCGTAGACCAGCGGGCGCTGCGTCCGAGCGTCGTGGACGAGCATGAAGGCGCCACCTCCGATGCCCGAAGATTGCGGTTCCACGAGATTGAGCACGAGCTGAACCGCGATCGCCGCATCGATCGCGGAACCTCCCTGCACGAGAATTCGATAACCGGCTTCGACCGCGAGCGGGTGTGCCGCGGCGACCATCTCCCGCTTGCCCTCGACTGCATGCTTCGGCGTCCAGCCGCTCGAGGGCTGAGTATCCTGCGCGCGGCCGTGGACGGCGACGGCGCCGATCACCGCCACGAGCAAGATGACAGGAAGTCGCGTGCGCAGAGGCGTCTCCGTTTTAAGTACGATTCCGAAGCATTCTAACCGGCGCGCATTGCAAATATCTGCGCTCGACCGCATGCTTCGCATCCTTAAGTCCCTGGTGCTCGTTGCCGACCTCGCAACGCAGACGCGCAAGCCGATGAGACGCTCGCTGTTACCCGAATCCGTCGAACGCTATGTCACCAGGGAGGTGACCGTCGTGACGCCGCTGCAGGCCCGGCTGCGCGCCGAGACGGCGAAGCTTCCCAACGCCGGCATGCAGATCAGCGCCGATCAGGGCGCTCTGCTTGCGCTGCTCGTGCGCATGATCGGCGCGCGGCTCGCTCTCTAAATTAGCACGTTCACGGTTTACAGCGCACTGGCAGTGGCATCGGCCCTGCCAAAAGACGGCAAGCTCGTCTGCTGCGACGTCAGCGAGGAATGGACCGACATTGCGTGTCGCTACTGGAAGGAAGCGGGGATATTGCAGCGCATTGAGCTGCACCTCGCTCCTGCGCTCGAAACGCTCGACGGATTGCTGCGCGGGGACGGAGCAGGATCGTTCGATTTCGCATTCATCGACGCGGACAAGAGTAACTACGACGCCTATTACGAGGCGTGCCTCGACCTGCTGCGCACGGGCGGGGTCGTCGCGCTCGACAACATGCTCTGGGGCGGAGAGGTCGCCGATCCGGACGTGCACGACAGGGACACCGACGCACTGCGCGCGCTCAACGCCAAGATTCGCGATGACAAGCGCGTCGATGCGTGCCTGATGACCGTGGGCGACGGCGTGATGGTCGCACGCAAGCGGGCATAGCTGCTGCGCGCAAATAGCTGCACTATTCTCCTCTCAGAGCAACAGAGGCTGACCCATCCCCAACCTGACCCTCCTTCGCCAAGCTCAGAGCCTGCCCTGAGCCTGCCGAAGGGACAGCCTCTTGAAGAGGAGGGAACAACTCGCGAATTCGCCGATCACCCCGCCCGACTCCTTCCCCCTCAGGGGAAGGTCGGGATGGGGGTGGGTGACGCTTTTATTTCTTTGCCGGAGACGACGAACCGCCAGCCGCGGGGGCGGGTACAGGCGCGAGCCCCGGCATGCTAGCGGGCGCGGAGGGTGCGATGCCCGGCTGCGCCGCAGGCGCCGGCGCGGAGGGTGCGAGGCCAGGCTGCTTTGCCGGCACGGATGCAGGCGCGGACGGCGTCACGATGACTGGAGGCCCTCCGGGGGCAAATCGCGCCGACCCGTGAATCGCCAGCAGCGGTACGATCATCAACGCGACGATGTTGATGATCTTGATCAGCGGATTCACCGCGGGCCCCGCGGTATCCTTGTACGGGTCGCCGACCGTGTCGCCGGTCACCGCCGCCTTGTGCGCGTCGGACCCCTTGCCTCCCAGGTTTCCGTCCTCGATGTACTTCTTGGCGTTGTCCCATGCGCCGCCGCCGGTGGTCATCGATATCGCTACAAAGAGTCCAGTGATGATCGTGCCCATCAGCAAGCCGCCCAGCGCGACCGGCCCGAGGACGAGCCCGACGACCACGGGAACGAGCACGGGGAGCAGCGAGGGAACGATCATCTCGCGGATCGCCGCCTTAGTCAGCATGTCCACCGCGACACCGTATTCCGGTTTCGCGGTGCCTTCCATGATGCCCTTGATCTCCTTGAACTGGCGCCGCACCTCGACAACCACCGCGCCCGCGGCGCGCCCCACCGCCTCCATCGCCATCGCGCCGAACAAATATGGAATCAGGCCGCCCAGGAACAATCCGATGATCACCATGTGGTTCGACAGGTCGAAGGACACATCGATGTTCGAGCGTGACAGCGCGTGCGTGTAATCGGCGAAAAGGACGAGCGCGGCGAGGCCCGCGGATCCGATCGCGTAGCCTTTGGTGACAGCCTTGGTCGTATTGCCGACGGCATCGAGGGGATCGGTGATCGCGCGCACGGAATCCGGGAGATCGGCCATCTCGGCGATGCCGCCCGCGTTGTCGGTGATGGGGCCATACGCATCGAGTGCGACGATGATCCCCGTCATCGACAGCATCGCGGTCGCTGCAACGGCGATACCGTAGAGCCCCGCGAGCCAGTAGGACGCGAAAATCGCGATGCATACCGAGATAACCGGCCACGCGGTCGCCCTCATCGACACGCCCAGGCCGGCGATGATGTTGGTCGCGTGCCCCGTCGTCGACGCCTGCGCAACGTGACGGACGGGCTTGAACTCGGTCGCCGTGTAGTACTCGGTGATGACGACCATGGCCGCGGTGAGCGCGAGGCCGATGATGCCCGCGCCCCAGAGATGGAGCGTCGTGAGCTCGGGATTGGTTGCGACCACTCCTGCCATCAGCTTGTCGGTGATGAACCAGAAGCCGATGGCCGACAAGCCCCCCGCAACCATCAGACCGCGGTAGAGGGCGTTCATGATCTTTCCGCCGGGCCTGGCCTTGACGAAAAAGCAGCCGACGATCGAGGCGAGAATCGAGAAGCCACCCAAAGCGAGCGGGTAGGTAACGGCGTCGGCTGCATTGGCGGGGAGCAGCAGCGCACCGAGCAGCATGGTGGCGACGATCGTGACGGCGTAGGTCTCGAACAGGTCCGCCGCCATGCCGGCGCAATCGCCGACGTTGTCGCCGACGTTGTCCGCGATGACCGCGGGATTGCGCGGATCGTCCTCGGGTATTCCCGCTTCGACCTTGCCAACCAGGTCGGCGCCGACGTCTGCGCCCTTGGTGAAAATGCCGCCGCCCAACCGCGCGAAAATCGAGATGAGCGACCCGCCGAAGGCAAGCCCGACCAGCGGCTCGATGGTTTCGTGGAGCCCCTCGCGCAGGGCGTTCGGCGCATACGTCGCGGATTGCACGAGAAACCAGTAGAAGCCCGCCACCCCGAGCAGCCCCAATCCGACCACGAGCAGGCCGGTGATCGCACCGCCGCGGAACGCAACCGCAAGCGCTTCGTTCAAGCCCGTGCGCGCCGCTTCGGCGGTCCGTACGTTCGAACGGACCGACACGTTCATGCCGATGTAGCCGGCAAGACCCGACAGCACCGCGCCGACGGCAAAGCCGCTGGCGGTGCGCGAGCCGATCGCCCACCAGATGATGACGAAGAGGACGATGCCGACGATGCCGATGGTCGTGTATTGCCGGTTGAGGTACGCCTGCGCGCCGGCCTGGATTGCCGCGGCGATCTCGCGCATGCGCTCGTTGCCGGCCGGCTTGGCCAGAATCCAGCCGATCGACCATGCGCCGTACGCGAGCGCAGCGAGCGCGCAGACAAGCGCGAACACAAGTGCGGTTGACATCGAGAATCCCCTCTAAGCGGTAATGCGAAATCGTTGGTGTCCGGGGCGTGGGCTCGCTTGGAATCCACCCGGCGCTCCCGGCCGGCACCGTCTTCAAGACAGCACCGGAAAACGCGCTATTTTGCCAGCGACCGGTCCAGGAAGTCGAGCCGATCCTGTCCCCAGAACGGCTCGTCGCGATAGATGAACGTCGGCGCTCCGAAGACCTGGCGGTCGATTGCTTCCTGCGTCAATGCGTCGTAGCGGGCCGAAAGCTCACCGGAGGCGGCGCGCTCGCCGATCGCCGAGGCGTCGAACCCCTGCTCGCGCGCGATCGCGGCCAGCGTTTGGAGGTCGGCCGCGTTGCGCTCCTCGACCCACACCGCGCGCATGATCGCGCCGCTCAACCGCAGGGCGTCGTCGGTCCCGCGCTCGAGCGCGGCGAGTATCCATTTCGAGGAAGCATCGCCAGGCACGGGAAAGAACTTCGGCTGCACGTTGAGCGGCAATGCGAGGTGCTCGCTCCAGCGCTTGAGCTCGAACAAGCGGTACGCCTGGCGCTGAGGCGCGCGTGCTTTCAGCGGAAGCCCGCCGGACACGGCGAAGACTTTCCCGAGATCGACCGGCTTGACCACGATTTGCGCGCCGTGCCTGCGCGCGATCGCGATAAATCGCTCGTGCCCAAGGTAGGTGAACGGCGAGATGGGCGTGAAGAAATAATCGACGGTCTTGGACATGGCCTTGCCTCGATGACGCTGCGCCGCTACGCCGGCGAGAGCGCAGGTTTCAGACCTTGAACTCGGTACCCAGCCTTTTGGGCACTGCGGCGTTCTTCAGCCGCACGTAACTCGGCAGGCCGTCCTTGAACGGCGGATAGTCCTCGCCGCGAACCAGCGGCGCCAGATAAGCCCGCGCCTTTGGCGTGATCCCGAAGCCGTCGGACGAAATGAAATCGCGCGGCAGGCTCTTCTCGATGTTCGCGACCTTTTCCAGCGGCGAAACGCCGATCTTCCAGCGATAGGGCTTGTCCGAAGTGCGCACGATCGCCGGCATGACGCCGTTGTTGCCCGCAAGCGCGAGCTCCACCGCGGCCTTGCCGACCGCGTAGGCGTGCTCCACATCGGTCCTCGACGCGAGATGCCGCGCGGCACGCTGCAGATAATCGGCGACGGCCCAGTGGTACTTGTGGCCCAGGCGGTCCTTGACCAGCGCGGCGATGAGCGGCCCGATCCCGCCGAGCTGGGCGTGCCCGAACGCGTCCTTCGTGCCCGCCTCGGCCATCAGCTTGCCCTCGGCGTTGCGCAAGCCCTCGGAGACGCCGACGCAGCAATAGCCGAATCGCTTCACCTTGGCGTCGACGTCGGCGAGGAACCGAGCCTCATCGAAAGCGATCTCGGGAAACAGCAGCACCAGCGGAATCGGCGTTTTGTCGTCGTCCGCCAGACCGACCGCCGCGGTGATCCATCCGGCGTGGCGGCCCATGACCTCGAGAACGAAAACGCGCGTCGAGGTTTTTGCCATCGACGCGACGTCGAAAGCCGCCTCCCGCATCGACGTGGCGACATATTTCGCCACCGACCCGAAGCCCGGGCAGCAGTCGGTGACGGGCAGATCGTTGTCGACGGTCTTGGGAACGAGGACCGCGCTGACCGGATAGCCCATCTGCGCCGCGAGCTGCGAAACCTTGAGGCACGTGTCCGCCGAATCGTTGCCGCCGTTGTAGAAAAAATATCCGATGTCATGCGCGCGGAACACCTCGAGGAGGCGCCGGTATTGCGCCGGGTCATCGGCGATGTCCTTGAGCTTGTAGCGACACGAGCCGAACGCGCCGGCCGGCGTGTGCATCAGCGCCGCGATGGCGGGCGGCGATTCCTTGCTGGTGTCGATCAGATCCTCGGTCAGCGCGCCGATGATCCCGTTGCGGCCCGCATAGACTCTTGCGATGCGATCGCGGTGCGCTCGCGCGGTCTGGATGATCGCGCACGCGGAAACGTTGATGACCGCGGTCACCCCGCCCGATTGCGCATAGAAAGCGTTGCGTCCGCGCACGTCAGGAGCGCAACGCCGCAAGGCACGCCGCGCGAATCGCTTCGACGCTGCCGACGCCGGAGACCTTGCGATACTTGGGCGCGCGAGGATCGCCCGCGGCCTTCCATTGCGAGTAGTACGCCACCAGCGGCTGCGTTTGCTCGTGGTAGACGGCGAGCCGCTTTTTCACGGTCTCCTCGCGATCATCCTCGCGTTGAACCAGCGGCTCTCCGGTCACGTCGTCGCGGTCGGCGACCTTCGGCGGATTGAACTTGATGTGATAGGTGCGACCCGACGCGAGGTGCACGCGGCGCCCGCTCATACGCTCGATGATGACCTCGTCCGAGACGTCGATCTCGAGCACATAGTCGATTGCGACCGCGGCGTCTCTCATCGCCTGCGCTTGAGGAATCGTGCGTGGAAAGCCGTCGAACAAATACCCTCGCGCGCAATCGGGCTCCTTCAACCGTTCCAGGACCAGCCCGATGATGATGTTGTCGGATACGAGCGCGCCCGAGTCCATGACCTCTTTCGCGGCGACGCCGAGCGGCGTGCCGGCTTTCACCGCTGTGCGCAGCATGTCACCGGTCGAGATCTGAGGAATGCCGTACGCTTCCTTGATGAACGTGGCCTGCGTGCCTTTGCCCGCGCCCGGCGGTCCGAGCAAGATGAGTCGCATGATGGCGGGCAATTAAGGCGCGCGACGGCGCAGCGCGCGGCCGAGACTCTCTGCCTCGGATTGCGCGTCGATCTCCGGCCGCCGTTCGCCGAATCGGCGCATGATTCTGGACGGAAACGCCGCAGGGGTCAAACCTTGCCCTGCGCATAGAGCCCGCGCACGCGATCGAGGTCCTGCTCGGTGTCGACGCCGGGGGCCGGGACGCCCGCCGTGACACAAACGATGATGCGGTACCCGTGCCATAGCGCGCGAAGCTGCTCGAGCGCCTCGAATTTTTCGATCGCCGCCGGCGCGAGGTCCGGATAACGACGCAGAAACGCGACGCGGTACGCGTAGAGACCGTAGTGACGATAGAGCGGCAGCCCGCGAGGAACGCGGTATCGGTCAGCCGCAAACGCATCGCGCGCCCACGGGATCGTTGCGCGGCTGAAATACAGAGCATAGCCGCTACGGTCGAGAACGACCTTGACGACATTGGGATTGAACGCTTCGTCGGAACCTTCGATCGAATGGCACGCGGTGGCGATCGATGCGTCGGCGTGCGCCGCGAGCTTGGCGGCAACTTCCCGGATGAGCGCCGGCGCGAGCAGCGGCTCGTCGCCCTGCACGTTGACCACGATCGCATCGTCGTCGAAGCCCAGCTGGATTGCCGCTTCGGCGAGGCGGTCGGTTCCGGTGGGATGATCGTCGCGCGTCATCGCGACGTCGATGCCGTGCTTCGCGGCCGCGGCGCGAATCCGCTCGTCGTCGGTGGCAACGACGACTCGCTGTGCGCCGCTGGCTATTGCGCGTTCGGCAACCCTCACCACCATCGGCTTGCCGGCGATATCGCATAACGGCTTGCCCGGTAGCCTCGTCGACGCGTAACGCGCCGGTATGAGAACGCTGAATATCACTCGCGTGGCCGGGCTATTGGTATTCGGACGGCTCGAGCTTTCGCGCCTCCTCCTCCAGCATGACCGGAATGCCATCGCGCACCGGATAGGCGAGGCGCGCGCTCTTGGAAATGAGCTCCTGGCGTTCCCTGTCATAGGTCAGCGGTCCCTTCGTGACGGGGCACACCAAGAGCTCAAGCAGCTTTGGATCCACGGAGTTTCTCCTCGACAAGCGTGATGAGCGCTGGATCGACGATCGCGGCAACGGGCAGCGCCCAGCAGCGGTCATCGGCAAACGTCGCGCATTTTACCGCATCCTTCTCTGTCATCAGGATCGACGTCGCACCCGGAATCTCGAGGTCCCGGGGCGTGTACCGGTGGTGATCCGGATATTCGTGGAGCGTCGGGCTGATGCCGAGCGCGCGTAGCTGCGCGAAAAAACGCCCGGGGTTACCGATGCCCGCGAGCGCGTGCACACCGGGACCCTTGAACGCGGAAGCGTCGCACGTGACCGAGGTGTGATTCACCCTGACAAATCGGCTTGCCGCGAGCCGGGTCTCGAACTCGCGCGGCGAGATGCGGGCGGCCGATTGCGCGAGGCGCACGACGGCATCGACCTCCTCGAGCCGCGCCGCCGGCTCGCGCAACGGCCCTGCAGGCATAAGCCAGCCGTTGCCGCAGCCGCGGCTTGCGTCGACCGCGCAGATTTCCGCGTCGCGAGCCAGCGCGTAATGCTGCAGCCCGTCGTCCGCGATGACGACGTTGCATTCCGGGTGTTGCGCGACCAGCGCGCGTCCCGCGGCGACGCGATCGCGGCCGATCCACACAGGCCATCCGGAGCGTGCGAGCAGTACCGGTTCGTCGCCGACTTCATCCGGATCCGAAGCGGCGTCGACGCGGCGTGGCGAGGCGGAGGTCCCACCGTGACCGCGGCTGACGATGCCGGGCGTCCAGCCTCGCGCGGCGAGACCGCTCGCGATCGCCAGTGCGAGCGGCGTCTTGCCGGTGCCGCCCGCGGCGATGTTACCGACGACGACGACCGCAGCGCCGATGCGATGCGAGCGCAGGACACGCGCTCGATAAAGTCCCCGGTGCAACGCGACTGCAGCCGCGAACACCAGCGACAAAGGCGCGAGCAGCGCCGTCAGCACGGTCAGGCGCGGTGCGTACCAGTCAGCGACCAGACGCCGGGCGAGGCTCATGGCTTATCGTCGTCCCGGCGGAGGCCGGACCCAAGGTTCCTTTGCAGATCCTTCGACTCGCTTCGCTCGCTCAGGATGACCGTTTGGCAAAGGCGCTTTTGCGCGCGCCAAACGTTCACTTGGCGGTGGTCTGGGTCGCGAAGGTGATGTGGATCAAGCCCGCCTGCCGCGCGGCCTCCATCACGTGGATGACCGACTGGTGAGTGGCGTTTGCGTCGGCATTGATGATCACCACCGGGTCCTTCGCGCCAGCCGCCGCGCGGCTCAGTGCCTCGCCCAGCGCGGCAACCGTCGTGAACGGGAACACGGTCTTGTCGATGACGTACCGGCCCTGCGCGTCGACTCCGACATTGATCTCCTTAGGGCGCTGCTTCATCTGGTCCGCGTCGGCTTCCGGCAGCGTGATCTGTAGCTCGGCGACGCGTTGATAGGTCGTTGTCACCATCAGGAAAATAAGGATGACCAGCAGGACGTCGATCAACGGGATGAAGTTGATCTCGGGTTCGTCGCGGGGCCGGCCGCCACGGAGGTTCACTGCACCGACCTATTTGCGCTCGCCGTGCGCGAGCTCGACGAGCTTGATCGCCTGCTGCTCCATTTCGAGGACCAGGCTGTCGACCTTGGCGCGAAAGTGGCGGTAGAAAATCATGCTGGGTATGGCGACGATCAGGCCGAGCGCCGTGTTGTACAGAGCGACCGAAATGCCGTGCGCGAGCTGGATCGGGTTCGATCCCGTGGCCGACTGCGAGCCGAAGATCTCGATCATGCCGACCACGGTGCCGAAGAGTCCGAGCAGCGGCGCCATGGCGGCGATCGTTCCCAGCGTGGTGAGAAAGCGCTCCTGCTCGTGGCTGACGATTCTGCCGACTTCCTCGATGGCTTCTTTCATCACCGGACGCGGACTCTTGATGTTCGCGAGCCCTGCCGCAAGCACCCGTCCGAGCGGACCCTGCATCGCGGTTCTGGCCAGCACTTCCTGCGTCAGGCCGTGCTGCTTGTAGTCGGCGAGGACGCGGTCGACCATTCCCGCGGGAGCGACGATGCTTTGTCGAAGGGACCACAAGCGCTCGAAAATCAGCGCCAACGCAATGATCGACGCGAAAATCAGCGGCCATATCGGCCACCCCGCCGCCTGAATGATGGACCACACGGAGACTTTTCCCTTCGAAGCGAAGCGTGAACTCTAGCGTGTACCCCACGATTCGGCAAGGAGATCGCCATTCGCAGCAGCACAATCGCCCAGCTGATTTCTTGCGAAGCTTTGCGCTGTGCGCGCGGTCGACACTGTCTCAGCGGCGCGGATTGCGCGCTGCGCCGGCATGGGGCTCGGCGAGCGTCGCAACCATTGCGGCACCGCCGAGCACGATGATCCAGGTGACATAGATCCAGATCAGGAACAGTGGCACCGCGGCAAGCGCACCGTAGATCATTTCATACGACGATACATTGCGAACGTAAAAACCGAAGCCCGCTTTCGCTGCCTCGAAGGCGATGGCCGCGCATAGCGCGCCGATAAAGGCGGCGCGCACCGGGACACGGCGTGCGGGTACAAGCACGTAGACCATCGTCAAGGCGAACGTCGCGACAGCGACGGCCAGAGGCCGCGCGACGAACGGCAGCGCGCCCAAGCCAAGCGGCGCAGCGGCAACCCAGTGACCCATCAGCCACGACGTGAAATACACCGTGGCCCCGATCAGCACGGGTGCGGCGACAAACCCGATCGCATAAACGGCGGCGCGGCGCACGACCGATCGCGCACGATGGATTCCCCAAATGGCATTGATCTCCCCTTCGACTTGAGCGACCAGCAGAACCGCAGCAAGCACGACAAAAGCCATTCCGAGGCCCGTGATGCCGGCCGATTTGCCGGTGAACTCCGAGATATGCGCTCGCACGGTGCTGCTGCTTCCCGGGAGCAGGTATCGCAGTAGGAATGGCTCGAGCGCATCGAGCCATTCCTGGAAGACGGCGAAGTGGGCGACATAGCTGAACGCGACGGTAAAAAGGGGCACGATGCCGAGCGTCGTCGTGAAGGAGAGACTCGCTGCGACGCGCGCGCACTCTGCGTCGCGCAGCCGGCGCACGACGCGAGCGAGCAACGGCATTGCGCTCACGCCGGCAAACGAGTCCGTGTTGTGCCGGTGATCAAGCAAACCAACGGCTGACCCACCACGCGGTCGCGGCCATGAATGCGGAGCACGGAATCGTCAGCAGCCACGCCCAGACGATGCGTTGCGCGAGCCCCCATCTCACCGCCGACAGCTTGCGCGTGGCGCCGACGCCGATGATCGCGCCGGTGATGGTGTGCGTCGTCGACACGGGGATCCCCAGGCCGGTGGCCAAGAACAGCGTAATCGCGCCTCCCGTTTCTGCACAGAATCCACCGACAGGCTTGAGTTTGGTGATCCGCATGCCCATGGTCTTCACGATGCGCCATCCGCCGAACAAAGTGCCCAGCGCGATGGCAGCCTGGCACGCCAGCACGACCCAGAACGGGACATGAAAGGTGGTTCCGCCCATGCCCGCGGAAAAGAGCACCATCGCGATGATACCCATCGTCTTTTGTGCATCGTTTCCACCGTGGCCGAGGCTGTAGAACGACGCGGAGACGAACTGCAGGCGGCGAAACCAGCGATCGACTCGATGCGGGGCAGTCCTCGCGAACGTGTGCGCGACGATGACCATGAACAGCATTCCAAGCAGAAACCCGAGCAGCGGCGAGCCAACGATCGCCAGGATGATGATCAAGAAGCCCTTGCCCACCAATGCGGCGAGGCCGCCCTTTGCCACCGCCGCGCCGGCGAGCCCGCCGATCAGCGCGTGCGACGACGATGACGGAATGCCGTAGTACCAGGTGATGACGTTCCAGGCGATCGCGCCGACCAGCGCACCCAGAATCACATGATGATCGACGATCGCCGGGAGGATGACACCGGTCCCGATGGTATTCGCGACATGCAGTCCGAATACAAGGAAGGCGATGAAGTTGAAAAACGCCGCCCACGCCACGGCGTAGTGCGGCCGGAGCACGCGTGTCGACACGATCGTCGCAATCGAGTTCGCGGCGTCGTGAAAGCCGTTGAGGAAATCGAATGCGAGAGCGATGGCGATCAGCAGGACGACCGTGCCGAAGCTTACAGGATCCATGCAACGACGCTTACGCGTTTTCCAGCACGATGCTCTCGATTATGTTGGCCACGTCGTCGCATTTGTCGGTGACCGATTCGAGCAGCTGGTAGATGTCCTTGAGCTTGATGATTTGCTTGGCGTCCGGCTCCTCGCGGAAGAGCTTCGCCATCGCCGAGCGCATCACATGATCGGCATCCGCCTCGAGCCGCTCGATTTCTGCGCAGATCTTGAGCGTCGAATCTGGATCGCCGCCCGTTTCGAGCTTCGTGACCGCTTGTTGGACTTTCGCGCAGCATGCGACGCAGATGTCGGCCAGGCGTTTCGCCTCGTCCGGCACGACGCGCAAATCATATAGGAAGAGGCATTGTGCGACGTCTTCCATCAAGTCGAGAATGTCGTCCATTCTCGTGATCAACTGATGGATTTCGTCCCGATCGAGCGGAGTGATGAACGTCTGATGAAGGAGCGCGATAGTCTGCCGGGTAACCTGATCCGCCTGTTTTTCGTAGCGCTCGATATTTCGGCGCCGCGACTCGAGATCGGAGATATCCTCGAGCAGCGCCTTGAGCTCGGCGGCGGCGAGCGTCGCGAGCTGGGCGTGCTGGTTGAAAAAGTCGAAAAACTTACCCTGGCGGGGAAGCAGGCGGGGCATCGAGGCCTCCGGTCATGTCATACGATTATCGCATCGCCCGCGCGCGCTTCTCAAACGAAATCTGAGATGCATGCGGCAGGTCCGTTGTGTCGGGCGCGCAAAACGCGCTATGCTGGACGCTCGAAGCGCGTTGGGGTGACGTGATGAGCGATGCAGAAAAACGGACGGAAACCGCCGTGCTCGGAGGAGGATGCTTCTGGTGCCTGGAGGCGGTCTTCGACCAGCTTCAGGGGGTCCGCGCCGTCGAGTCCGGGTACGCCGGCGGTCGCGCCGCGAACCCGACCTACGAGGAGGTTTGTTCCGGCGCCACGGGGCACGCCGAAGTCGTGAAGATCGACTTCGACCCTTCCGTGCTGTCTTTTCGCGATCTGCTCAAGGTTTTTTTTTCCATTCACGATCCGACGACGAAGGACCGCCAGGGTAACGACGTCGGAACGCAATACCGCTCGGTGATCTTTGCGCAGACCCCGACCCAGCGCGAAGAAGCAAACACCGTGATCGCCGAGCTTTCGCGCGACAAGCTGTGGGATAAGCCCATCGTCACCGAAGTCGCGAGCAACGCGCCGTTCTTTTCCGCTGAGCGTTACCACCAGGAATATTTCACGCGCAATGCGGGACAGCCGTATTGCCAGATCGTCGTCGCGCCCAAGGTCGCCAAGTTCCGCAAGCAATACGTCGATAGGCTCAAGCGCCCGCAACCCGCAGCTTAGGGCACCCTACTTCCTGCGCGCGAACAGGCCTCCGCCCGCGAGCGCAGCGCCGACCGACCAGAAGACCGGCGCGAGCCCGAGCGTGGAGCCGACCGCGCCGAACAGGAGCGGCACGGCAAAAGTCGACGCGTTGACGATCGACATGCGCACGCCGGCCGCCTCGCCCATGCGTCCCGCCGGAGCGATGCTGTGCAGGAGCGACATCACCATCGGCTGCGAGCTTCCGAGCGCCAGCCCCAGCGTGAACGACAGCGCCATCAGCGGCCCGACGTGCTCCACAAAGGGAAACAGAGCGTACGTCGCCGCCCCGACGAACAGCGCCGTGGTCAGCACTTCGAATTCGGAAAAGCGTCGCGCGATGCGCGGCATGACCAGGCGCACCGCAAAGGTTGCGGCAGCGAAGGACGCGAGGATCACGCCGATTCGCGACGCTGACAGGCCGATCTTGGCTCCGTAGATGGGAATAAAGAAGCTGTGCATGTCCCAAGCCATCGCCAGCAGCGCGTTGACGATGAAAACGCGTTGGAGCTGACGGTTACGAAGCAGCTCGGCGACTCGTCCCGACGACGCGCGTGCGTAGCCCCGCTGCGGTCCGGGAAGCGCCAGCACGCCGCGCCAGAGCACCGCAACGGGCACCAGCGGCAGGCACGTCAGCAACGCAAACGTCGCCACGAAGCTCGCGCCGTCGATCATCAGCCCCGCAGTCAACGGGCCACAAAAGCCGGATATCGAATAGCCGA
>Ga0137378_10001842_pt1 | contig 17987 bp, 14 predicted proteins | sample SagtaG_21_FD_104813 | JGI IMG/M metagenome (GOLD analysis project Ga0137378, IMG submission 104813) | Vadose zone soil microbial communities from Sagehorn Ranch, Mendocino, California, USA - Sage2_L_60_16 metaG | ecosystem: Environmental > Terrestrial > Soil > Vadose zone | place: USA... | reverse complement strand
ACAACTGTCACCATGTGGTGCCGCTGCATTATGCGGTGTTAGCCCAAGTTTCCCTGGGTTATTCCCCACCCGAAGGTAGATTACCTACGTGTTACTCACCCGTGCGCCACTTTACTCGTTCCCCGAAGGGAACTTTCTCGTTCGACTTGCATGTCTGAGGCACGCCGCCAGCGTTGATTCTGAGCCAGGATCAAACTCTCGTTATAAGTTTGTTCACTGGAACATTATCTTACTGGTCTATATCAGTCTCGATAATGACTCTTCTTCAGAGTTTTGCCGCGAACTTTATCGTTCGCGTTTGACTCTCAAAAGTCTTGAGACGGACACGCTCTATCTAGTTTTCAAAGATCGAATTCCAACTTGTCCTTGGATTGCCTTACGGACAGCTTGAACTTGCCCTAAGCAAACGGGGAGTTTAACGGACGTTACCTCAAGTGTCAAGCGCAGGTTAGAAGTTTTTCACTGATAACTTCATTGCGGCTAGCTGTTGGTTGTCTGTGCTTTTGAAAAGGCCGCGGTTAAGTCAGCCGCATAAACCTATTGCTGTCACGCCAGCCACTACCGGATTCGCGACGCTATCTCTAGGCCATAGTAGGAATCGTTAGTTCGCTCTTGCTCCCAATGTCTTCTTATCCGCTCGTCTTCTTCAACGAAAAACCTCATCCCGTTGTGCCATGCCCTCCAGACTTCTTGATAAATGTAGCCGCGTCGATAAAAAAGATATTCCTCAGAGCACAAATTGAAGTAATCGTTCAAGATATCTATTTCGTGTATGGTGAGTTCCTTCGCCGACTCGCCTGACGCAATTCGATTCAAAGACTCATTGATCTTGTCATAGCGGCGATTGAATGACATAAACAATTCCTTGAACAGCCGTAACTCCTCAAGCTTCTGCTTCTGAATGAAATATACCGCGGAAGCCAGACCGCCTAGTGCAGTGAGAAGAATCGTTATCTCGTCTTTAGACTTTGAACTTCGCACAAACCACGCGCCTACTACCACTACAAAGAGCAATGCCGCGAGGAAGTAATATTGAAAGATCAGATGCTTGACCTTGGGATAGACCATTTGCCTGATTGCGACTTAAGTGGTCAGTTTTAGAGCCGGGCGCGCTTTGATAGATTGCATTTTCGGCAGAGCAATTGAAGGTTAACCGCCGAGGTTGCGCCTCCCATGCTGAATGGAATGACGTGATCGTACTCGAGATATTCTTGCGCGCCGCACTGCACACATCTTCCTTGGTCCCTCTGCCAGACCTCAATTTTTATCTGCTGCGGAATCGAACGCGATGCTCCGCTCGGAGAATCCAACACTTGGCGGTTGGCGGTCTTTGCCAGCCATAGCAGAATTTGAGCAATTAACTCATTTTTAGAAGTAGCATAATCTCCGCTTCCGTACCCACCGCTCAATTCGATACTCACAAACGCTTCCCCGTAATCCGTCACGTTAACTATCTTGTGATGCGGAAACTCAAATCGATTCAGATCAGACAGAAACAGGACTCGTTGATTAGTAATGAACATTCTGCCGTCCGTCTGATCCGAAGTGACTGGCTCAGTGAATGCCGCCGGAACCTCGCAATGCATAACCTCTCCCGCAGGTACAATAATACTGGGTGAACAAGCTGGGAGTTTTCCTTTCCCCGCCTGAAGCACGCTTCTTAAATAATTAATCTCTTGATCTATTTCGAGGCAAAATCGCGGATTCAAATTTAGAAAGGTCTTGATGGCATTGACGGGGTCAATCGCCCGCTCTATAAGTTCGATTGAAACCTCTAATTTCCAATCTTCAAGATTTCTTCCCTCGTTGCGTTCTTGAATGCGATGTTCGAGAGTCTCATTCCCTGCTTTCGCGTCCAACCACGAAAGGATGCTTGTTCGAATCGTAGGGAAAAATGAACTGAGTTGAACGTTATTCTGTGATAGTAGCTCCACAATGCTGCCAAGGCGTTCGGTTGACGAGAAATTCTCAGACACCGCCTGTTCAAATAGATCCCTCGCATTCTGTTCAATATCTTGATAGCACAATAAGCAATACCCTGACTGGGCGTAATCGTTTTCAGCCTCCCTTTTCATGATCAGCTTTCCGCATGAACTGCACGGTCTAAACTTTTCGCCAATAGACCGACCCAAGTCATAAATCTCCTCCATTTGTTGGCGATGTTGCCTTTGTTCGGCGTGCCATTTTGTCCGCTCAGAGTCGCGCTGCCTTCGCCAACATTCAAAACAAAATTGCAGGCCTTTAGGATCTGGCATCACTTCGAACGCTGATAGTCCCTTACCGCACGCCGAACAGTAACCAACGATGCGGTTACGCTGCTCATCTGATTCACGCACAATTTCTTCGGCTGCTCGAAGGTCCTCTGGCAATTGCTCGTTCGGAAAATGCTCCTTAATTGTTTTGAGGACAGAACGCGGCGGGATTTTGTTATCCAGTGCAAATTTCAGACTTTCGTCGAGTTTGGCATTCGGCGCAAAATCTTCGGCGCGAGCTTGTTCGTACATCAGGAGGAACTCATTGAGGATTTGCTGGAAACACCTGAGGCAATGGGCTGATCGTCCGTGCTCAGTCTCAGCCTCCGATGCTGCGATTACAGCACGGCAACTAAGGCATCTTTTCTCGTTGGCTTGAATCTCGTTTGGCATTTGCTTCGGCTTACAACGCGCTGTAACTTAACGGCCCCGCTTTTCCAACCACCGCCGAAACGAGTCCTGACTTTCGCCGGAAGCTTTGCCAGGGATTAGATTCTCGACGCCTAGCATTACCCGCCCGCTACCGCAGGCGGTTCTGACCTGATGTCTTCGTCCAGATCGGGTCAATGATCTTAAGTCCGCGCAGCGGACGACCGACAATAGCCCAGCGATTCATCGCTGGGAATCGATCCAGCAATTATTATTAGTCCGTGAAACGGACGGCTGAAGCTACCGAGCCGGAAGCTACATCGAACACTCAACCTTAGAAACCTGATATTCGATTGCGAGTGAATCTGGCATCCCCCGCGTTTTCCGTAACGACTATTTCAGTCGTCCGCTGCGCGGACTGTCTTTAATGACCACTAACCGATCCCACCGATGAATCGGTGGGCTATTTTCAAACGTCCGCTGCGCGGACTCCTCAAGCTAGTCACGAACCACCCGCCCGCTTTTCCAGCCATCGCCGAAACGAGTCCTGACCTTCGCCTGAAGGTTTGCCGAGGAGTAGATTCTCGACGCTAATGTCTTCATCCAGATCGGGCCAGTGAATTCCCTCTCGGTCTCCAATCCATCTCCAGCTGCTTCTCTCTTCTGGCGTGCCGTGAACAAGCCGTGGATACCACGCCAGCGGCACGGTAATCGAGCGCCCGTCGCTTAGATCGACGATCAAGCTTTCTTCCGTAACGACGAGACTCTGTGCTCGGACTTCAGCGACTAAAGTACTCATTCCAACTCCTAATCAAGTCTTCTCGATTGTCCTCTACCAGCTTCTGGACGCGATTGATTTCGCTACTGCCAAATCCGCCGCTGCGTTGCAATCTCACCGGGTCGAGCCAAAACTTGGCGACTTGATCGTCGCGCTCAACGTGGACATGTTCCGGTTCGTCGCGATCACCGGCGTAAAAATAGAACCGATAAGGTCCAGTTCGCAAGATAGTCGGCATCGCGCTGCACTACCACTCCTTATTTCCGCTTCCTCCCCTTCACCTCTCCGGGCGGCGTAATCCGCATTACTCCGTGGTCGTCGCGATATAAATTGTATTTCACTTCGTTAATCTTTCCGCTCTCGTCTTTAATTCTGACCGAGAATGTTTTGTTCGCGCTGTGCCCTTCAACTCGAAGCGGCAGATATCCTTCAAGGTCGGGGCTGCGATAAGCGGTGTAATGGTCTTGGTGTTGCTTTTCGTATCCGAGCACATAGATACGGTCGAAATCCGGTTCGTCGAGCTTACGCGGTTCCTTCGCAGAGCTCTTTTCCAGAATCACCCAACTGCCGGGCCTGGATTCCTTCGCCACATCCTTCGTCTTGCCTGCCGAACCTTCATCTGCACTATCGTCGTCGAGCCGGCGCCACGCTACGAACTCGCGACCAGTGCGGTAGTAAATAATATCGCTAGGGACCATCAACTCGACTTGTTTTCCAAAGATCCATCCCTCCGGTGCCGGGGAAATGGATGGAGACAATCGCACCTTGTACCAGAGTTCTGTGGTTTCCTGATCCTCCGGCTCTTCAACACTCTCGGCACCTTTGTTTGTTCTCGTAGTCGCGCTTCCGGGTTTTGGTGCTGTGTCGCTCTCGCTAGATTCAGTTCCCTTCTGCTTAGGCACACGTTTCCAGCCGATGATCTCAAAACTTGAGCCGCTATCGAGCCGCATCATGATGTTCTCATTATTAGCGCGGTCGGGGGTCAAACGAAGATTCGAGCTGGCATGTAATTGACTGGTCGCCTGGGCGGGGATCGCCTTATCCTCTTCAGCAAGCTTGCGCGCGCTGTCGAGCACTTTCTCCGGCATGATGTTGCGCGCCTCAATCCAGCCTTCGGTCTTTTCCTCATCGTGCGCGCGCACCCGATACCATCTTTCTTTCTTGCTGTTATCGCTCGGGTCAGCCACGTCGATTGAATCGAGGACATCAAGCACATCGCCCCGGTTTACTTCGAGAAGGTCAGCCGCTACCACCGCGGTTGAACTTCGGATCTGCGCACTTCGCGCTACCACCGTTCCACTGTTGCTCCGACTAGCAATCGCGCTGCAGCCGCTCAGGAGCAACGATACAAGCAAAATCGTAACGCTGAGTAACAACCCAACTGAGAATCCGGAGTTGAAAGCCGATTGGCAAAACGCTTTACGATTTAACATGGCTTGTCTCATTCTTCTTCAGCCGTGCTTCCGCTGCGTCGGACGCAAGTAATCATTGTAACCCAACTCACGCAACAAATCGCGCTGCTGCCGTGTCAGTGGCTCTCGGACAGCAATGTGCGTTCGCAAACCAGTACGCTGCACCTCGATGCCAAACGCCGACAGCTCTCTGGGAAGATCAATTTCTATCGGATGTCGAATGAAGGCTTCCGGGAACCCCCGCATTCCGGCCTCACGCGCTAGCGCTGCGATCACAGCATCGCTGCCGTCAGCGCTTGGAACTTGTGCAGCCACACGTTTGTCAGATTCCGATAACCGATATAGGCGAAAGAATTCCCGGTATACATCGTCGAGCGAACGCTTGCCATGACTTTGACTTCGTAGCTTTAGATCATAGAGGAACGCCACCAGCATGCTCTTACGATAGACAACGGACTCGCCCGTGGTCCATCGCCGTTGTGACGCTTCGACGAGCGACCAACGATCGCGATCCATTGCATTCTCGTAAGCGTCATACGTGCGGCCAATAGCAGTCAGGAACTCCTGAAACGTGAGCAATCCCAAGCGAACATCAGTGCGTGCGGCCTGATAAACCGTGAAGCCTTCGTAGAACCAATCATAATCACTATTCACCCGTACACCGTTCGGGATCCAAAGATGAAACAATTCATGAGCCAGCGGCACGCTCAATTGCGCCAGGGCCGCGATCTTACTTGGTTGTTTTGAGAACAGAAGTGTAACTGTCCAGCCGCGGGTCTCGGCACTCCATTTGCCAGCAGCGGAGGTTTCGTTAAGAGGCAGCAGGATCAAGGTCGCTTGTCGGGACGGCATAGAGTCAAACACAGCATGATGTGTCTTGAGGACATCAGCAGCCATGCTTAGCACCTCATTATCCGCGAAAGCCCATTCCCCGTCTGACACGAAATTCAAAGTCATTCCCGATACCGTTATTCGCGACGGCCGAAGGTGATGGCCGATCACAAACACCGAAGCATCCGCATACTGGATTGCATAGTCCCCGGCGGCGTTTTGACTCTCATTTGAATAGGCAGCCCATCCCTGAGGAAGAAGCAGATGGACTATCGGCTGTTCTGCCGTTGTTTCCGGTGGAGCTGTCTTGTCGCCGTTCACGGTCACGCGGTTTACTGCTTGAGAGGGCATTGGTAGCAAATCGCCAAGCATTAGCAGTCCGCGTTCCTTGCTCAACCATGACATCCTCGCTGCGTCGGAGCCGCGCGCGGTCTGAGAGAGATTGACCTCGTAACGAAATTTCGTTGCTGGTGCGATCGCCTCAAATTGACCTGGCGCGATCTTATGGTTCAAGATTTCGGCGTGCGCCGCATCGAAAAGCTCAAGTCCTTCGATCCGCTCTGCCAGTTCAGAAATTCCGGCGTAGTCATTGCGAAATGACCAAACCCTGCTCGGCGCGGCAGTTCCTTCGATCACCACTCGTAAAACGCCAACCCGAATTGTTACGTTTGTTTGTTGGGCGTGGGCAAAAGGTGAGAAAAAGCAGGCTAAGAGGACGCAGACAAAGACTGCAGAAATGTATCGAAGACGCAAAGCTTTTCGCACCGAGATGGATAAACGTGACAGACTCTTTATGCTCGATTCTCGAATAATGAAATCTCCGTGAAGTCCGTTTGAAAGTTAGATTGACATGCTGTTAGTCGCTGTCTAAACTACATCGATTAGTCTAGCATCGAACTTCAGAGCTGTGATCAGCAAGTCAGCATGCCTTCGTTTTGTTAATCCCGCGAGACGCACGCGTCTCATGGCGGTCGTGTTGTTGGCTGCGCTCTCCTGGGCCACAACAGCCGAGTTTACCCACCATCATGGCACTGCAGGGTTCAATCAATCGCTTTCTAATCCAACGCAAGCGAAGCAGATTTCGATCATCCCGAGCGTTGAATCAACTGCTACCAAAGGCACTTCCTCGCGGTCCAGGACTGTTGCTGAATGTCTAATCTGCCAGCTTCATCAGAATCTTTCCAGCACTCTTTTCAGCGATCCGCCTAGAGTCGCATCCGCTGAAACGAAGATTCGGTATGCCGTAACGACGGCTCTTTTCCGCCTTTCCGAATTCCGGTCCGACCAGCAGGGCCGCGCGCCTCCATCAAATCTCTAAGCCGCTAATCGCCGTTCGTGTGCGCGCTCATGTTTTTGGAGCCGCGCATTTTCAAAAGCCAGCGACGTTAGCCTTTCTGAAATCTCAGTTCATAGGGCAAAGGCTTGTCTGGCAGTCAATCCGATAGGAGGCATCATGATAGGGGCTCAGAGAAGCGTTCTTACGATCGCATTCGTATTTCTAATTCTGGTTTCGATTTTCCTGACCGCGTCTGTAGACACGAAAGGGCAGAGCCTTACCGCGGGCACAGTTAGCGGCGTCGTAGTAGATCCGAATGGCGCCGTTGTGCCGAACGCTGAGGTCGTGATTTTTAATCCCATAACCGGCTATAAGCGCACGGCGAACACCGGCACTGACGGTTCGTTTCATTTCGCCGACGTACCACCAAACAACTATCAACTGACAGCATCGGGAGCGGGCTTTGCGCCGGCAACGCAAACCCTCACGGTGCGCACGTCAGTCCCCATCAATTTGCGGGTGTCTCTCGCTATTAGCAGCGCCACCGAAACTGTCACGGTCACGGGTAATGCCGCGGAAGTAATCGAAAACGTCCCCACAACGCACACCGATGTCGACCAAACACTAATTACCAGGTTGCCCGTAAGATCGCCCGGCTCCGGTTTGAGCGACGTAGTGACTCTCGCCGCGCCCGGAGTCGTAGCCGACTCGAATGGATTCTTCCACCCGCTCGGGGATCACGCGCAAACATCTTACTCGGTGGACAATCAACCGATTTCGGACCAGCAGAGCAAGACCTTCTCAACGCAATTGCCGCCCAATGCCGTGCAGTCGCTTGAGGTAATCACTGGTGCAACGCCCGCAGAGTACGGCGACAAGACTAGTCTTGTGATTAACGCGATTACAAAGTCCGGATTGAATCAGACGAAACCGACCGGCGGGTTTAGTACGACCTATGGCACGTTCGGAACGATTAGTCAGGATGCTTCGCTGGGTTATGGCAATCCGAAGCTCGGCAACTTCGTAACTTTTAACTTTGAGCGCTCGGGCCGTTTTCTCGACTCGCCCGAATTCACCGTGCTGCACGATCGGGGAACATCCGGTAACATCTTCGACCGCATCGATTACAGCCCGAATTCCAAAGACTCCTTCCACCTGAATCTCTTTTTGGCGCGTAACTCCTTTCAAACGCCAAATCAGTTCGATCAGCAAGCTCTGGGACAGGATCAGCGCCAGCTGGTCCACAGTCTCAACATCGCGCCGGGTTACGTTCACATCTTCAGTCCCACGACAGTGCTAACGATCAATCCTTATTACCGGCTCGACAACTTCAAGTATTTTGCCAGTCCCAATCCATTTGCTGATCAAACAATCACATTCAGCGAATCACGGCGCTTGAATAATGTTGGAATCAAGGCTGACCTGTCATACGTGAAGGGGAAGCATAATGCGAAGTTCGGCGCGCAATTCTCTCACACTCTTCTGACCGAAGGATTTAATTTCGGAATCACTGATCCTGATTTCAACGATCCGGCCAGCCCTGATTTTCTGCCAGGACTCTTGCCCTTCGACCTGACGCGCGGCGGTCACTACTTCGTTTTCAATGGCCACGCCGACATTAAGCAGGAAGCTTTTTATGTGCAGGACAGCGTTACGCTGGGTCAAGCAACGGCATCGTTAGGTCTGCGTTTCGATAACTACGATGGCATTACCAAAGGTCGGTTGCTCCAACCACGGCTCGGCATTTCCTATCATGTGAAGCGAACTGCAACCATCCTGCGCGGTTCGTTCACGCGAAACTTCGAAACGCCATACAACGAGAATCTGGTGCTTTCCAGCGCCACAGGCGCCGGCGGCCTGGCTAACGGCGTGCTTGGCGATGCCAGCAACCTGCCGCTGCGACCCGGTACCCGCAGCCAATTTAATGCTGGCTTTCAGCAGGCGATTGGCAGGTACATCGTGCTCGACGCGGACTACTTCAACAAGAGAACGAACAATGCCTACGACTTCAATGCCCTGCTGAACACGTCGGTTACTTTCCCAATTTCATGGCAAAAATCGAAGCTCGACGGTTTTTCTTTTCGGGCGAATCTCACAAATTACAAAGGCTTCTCAGCCTTCATGGTTGCTGGCCACACTCGCGCGCGCTTCTTTCCGCCTGAGAGCGGCGGGTTGTTTTTCAATTCGGACTTACCGACAGGAGTCTTTCGCATCGATCACGACCAGAAGTTCGAGCAAACAACTCAGTTGCAATACCAGTTCCTGCGGTGGAAGAAACTTGCGCCCTATGTGAATTTCACCTGGCGATATGACAGCGGTCTGGTAGCAGGTTCGGTGCCGGACTTCGCTTCGGCGCTCGACTTCACGGCCGACCAGCAAGCACAGATCGGACTCTTCTGCGCTAGCACCTTCGCAACGCCAACCGAGCCGATTCTGGCATGCTCAGATTCAAACCGCGGCGCGCTGCGGGTTCGGATTCCGGCTGATGGTACTGAGAATGACGACACGAATCCGCCGCGAATCGCGCCTCGCCATTTGTTCGATTTCAGCGTCGGCACCGACAACCTCTTCCGTGGGGACCGCACGAAGGTGACTCTTCGCTTTACCGGAATCAACATTACTAACAAGGTAGCGCTGTACAATTTCCTGTCGACATTCAGCGGCACGCACTTCGTGACGCCACGCGCGTTTCAGGTGCAGGCCGGAATAACCTTTTAACTCATTCACGTGAGCTGAGACTACGACCGTCGCGTTCGCTAACACCGGACGCGACGGTTTTCATTTGTCTGTTATTAAGGATTCGGGCAAGTTCACATTCGAGTTGGGGTGAAGAAAGACTGAACAATCACAACCTCGAAGCGGTTTTGAAACGCAGGGTTGCCGCGCCACACGGCTGCCCTGGAAATGGTATTGTCAGAAGGGCCGCAACCCCTGGGCGGTTGTTGCGTTCTCCTCGCGCTTAACCCGACGTAGCCGCCAAGCGGCAACAGCGGGGTCCCCACGCGGGCAGACCGCGTCGGGTGCTAGCGTTGGGCCTTGTTCGACAACCGCTTCGCGGTTGAAGCAGCCAGTTATTATTCGGTTTCTCGGCTATTGCAAGCATCCAAACCTAAAGTCTGTCTGTGAGTATTAGCATCGACTCGCTTTCAGACATTTAACGAGAAACGAAACGTCAGAAATTGAAACAGTGTCCACACCTACTCGTACGACGCCTCATCGATATTCATCACTCGTTCGCTCATAGGCGGGGTATGAACCGTCCACATCGTGAATTTCTCCACCTACAAGCGGCGGAACAAAGGTGCAGATCACGCGCATCCTTGTTTTCACGTTGAGACGATGTCGATCGTGCTTGTCGAGTGCGTACAACGTACCCGGCGTGATCAAGTAGGTCCTTCCGGTCGCCAGGTCCTCAAGCATTCCCTCGCCTTCGATACAATAGACAGACTCCAAATGGTTCTTGTACCAGAACACTTGGTCTAAGCCTGGTTCGAGGATGGCATCAGTGAGTGTTACACCCATGCCGTCATCTGTATGCAGGAATCGGCAACTCGACCAACCGTTCGTTCGTATTTCGCCTTTCGTACCTTTGAGGTTCTCCTTTGTTTTTACGATCATAGCCCAACCTCTCTGCCACCTCGTTTCTCATGGAAGGCCACGCCGAACGGTGGAATTCAGCGGGCGCGGGCGAACACCATTCAAGCATCGCCGGATAGAGCTAACGCATACCCACAGCTCGCGCTGTGGGCTATTGATATGCCGCCAGCGATGCGGGCTTCACATGATTCCATTCGGAGCGATCCAACGTCCGAGTTGACCGGGCGCGGCGATTATCGACAACGTGAGAGCCAATTAACAAGTTAAGGAACGCGCACCCCGCGCTCCGGTCCACGAATTGTTCGACATCGTCTCACGAAACAAAGAGCGAAGGGCAAAGGACGCCGGCGCTCTGTAGCTAATTCTTAGTTACCGGTTGTGGCATAGAAATGGGAGCGCGCTCTTTGTTCAGCATGGACCGAGCAATGGCGATGGTGGCGTTAGCGCGGGGCGCCTCGCCCTGGAAGCCGCGCGCCAACTGGACGGTCCGATCATAATCGTCGTTCGCCAACTTGCCGAATATTCCTTCGATATCAAAATCGGGGACGCTCTCTTTTCGGAACGAGAGCTGACTCTTGCCATTTACCTCCAGGGCGAGCAAACCGTCTTCGCCCGTAAAACCTTCGGTCGAGTTTGCCGCTTTGACCGCATCGAATAGGCGTCCCATGCCCGCGACGGCTCTATCAATCTTAAGGCATTGGCGATGGCCAGTAAGCCACGCGATCGATCCAGATCGACTTCTTCGATACGGCGGGCCTCAGCGGTTGCATCGTCAACCAAAGATAGAGCTCTTTCACGATCAGTTTTCGCGAGCAGTTTCGCCGCCTGTGTCAGGAGCCACACTCGCTGTATATGAGTTAACTCTCCGATGCGGGCCAGTTCCAGAGCGATCTCAATCTTCTTCTTCGAGGTGGCGTTGATGGCCAAACAAGGGTCAACCCACGCTTGCGCCTGTTTGCGAAACCAGCTTTCTTCAATCTTGCTCACATAGTCTCGCGCCCGCATGTCGTCCTTGCTAAGCGCCAGCAAGGCCAGTTTAAGGTAGAGTTCGTCGCGCTCTTCTGACGTCCTGGCGTGCTCGATCTGATCCAGCAGGGGTTGTTCCTGATCGGCAAGCGCCTTCTCGGGAGTGAGACCTTTTTGTGTCCAGTCATTTCCCGTTGACGCGCGGCATCGCTGATTAGAGAACTGAGGGCCTCAAACTGGCCCCGAATTGCTGTGGCAATTTCCTGCGGTGCGTACTGCTCAAATAGTGGCATCATGCGCCTAACGACCATGTATGTGCCGATAATTCCCGCTGTGCGCTGGTCCTGCTCTGGCGGTGGTTGGGGCTGCAGCAAAACGCCGGCAGCGGTGTGAAAAAAAGCCAATCTCACCTGCGGACTTACGCCCGCAGGCGGACGGCCGGCAGTCCGGCACTCGAAGCACCGCCATCGGTGCTGAAGATCACGTACAGTTGAGGCGTGAAAATATAAGATGAAAGGATTGAGATCGTGTTTGCGTCCGCCTGTATATTGCTGCCGGTGCTGGCCAGCATGGCCGCGTAACGCTGGTCGGCGGCAACGGGATTCTTATCGCGCAGCCGTGTGAGAAAATCCACAGTCGGTATGGTTACGCTACCAAGCACAGGATCGGCAAATTGCGGAGCCCGCTCGATGTCCACCGTGCTTAGCAGTTCTTTTGCCAGATTCAGTCTTTGCTGCGACGCCTCACCAAGCGCCCACAAGTTGGGGCTCGAGTTTTCGCCTTTAGTCTCCTGTTGATCCGGCTTAACCTTCTGAAGAAACTCCTCAGCGAGTAGACGATCCCGCCGGGCTGCCAGCTTTAAGACTTCCACGCGGAAATTAGGAGGAAGCTGGCCGAGCACAAGATGTTCCTGGCTCTCTCGATCGGCGATCTCCGCTGCCTCCCAAGCGTTGCGGAAAAGTGTGCGGCCTTGCTCGGCATCAACGCTCCACAAAACGTCCGCAATTCGAGCCAGGGAGCGGGCGCGCACCGTTTGATCGCGAAAACTGCGCGCGTCGTTGGCTAATGAAATCAACAACGAACGGGCTTGCGACTGGCGCTCCTTTACGAGGCGCTCGGCTTCTGTCTTCCCATTGGATTTGTCCCTTTCGACGGCATCGAGAGGAGCTCTTGGCTTCGTTGCCGGTGACTGAGCAGAAGCAGAATGTGGCAGGAAGATTAAGCCCACGCCAACAATGATAGAAAGACAGGAGCGATTCATCGATACTCCAACTGATCTTATGAAGCAGGTTTCCCTGTCAGGACTTGCCGCAATTGATCCAGGACAAGATGTCGAACCATCGAATTCACCGGGCGCGGGCGAATGCCATTCAACCGCCGCCGGATAAAGCTAGTTGAGGCGCTTCGGTGCAATGAGTTGGGTGCGGCGTCCATTTGCTACTTACTCTGCGGATGGTACATCTGCTTGAGCATCTCTCGATACTCTGCTAAGGAGGATAAACCGGCTTCCGCACGACGCTTATCCACGTTGGGTTCATCCGCTATCGGATAGAGCACGGGTTCCCCTCCTTTCCATTGATCGAAGGGCGTTGCCCTTGACCCATACACCTGTGGCCTTCCATCCTCTACCAGCACACGATCTATGAAGAGCGCATAATTTGGACCAGAGAGGTCGCCTGTCTTGTACTCTTTTTGCATGAGCGGTAACAACTCTTTTTGAAACGAATGGTCGGCGTGCTGAACCAGGATGAACGCTGCTTCCGTGCCGTCCCACCCGACGAGTTCAGGTCCCGGCCACCCGTATCTTCTGATGATACCTTTCATCCTCGCGGTATTTCGCGAATCAATCACGTCCATGCGCGCTAAGATCCCTTTGCTCAGATGATCAACGCCGCTTTTGATCATTTCGTTTCGGATGTTTTGATCTTGCTCAACCATCGTAAGCAACTCTTTCCTCAGCGCCAAGTTAGTAACTGGCGTAACATAGCTCTTCCTCTTGTCCTCTTTTTCTCGCAGATGCACAAGGAGCCTTTGTGGCTTGTTAGCTTTTCCAGCCGGAATGAGTTGTATCGGGATAATGATTTTCTGCAAATCGCCTGCCAAAGCGATCAGCACATACTTTCCGGGTGCGATGTTGGCAAACTCAAACTGACCTTTACCGTCGGTTGTGACAGTAGCGACAAACTCGCTATTCTTTTTGTTGAAAAGAGTCACACACAAACCATTCCCCGACCCTAACTCCCACTTCTGTGAAGGTGACGCATATACGGCCTGCCCCTCAATCCGATTTAGCCGATAGCTTTTTACGTTAATCTGAGGGGTTGAGTATCTGATTGAGAGCACTTACTTTGCGGCTGCTGCGCAGACACATCCATGTGCCAATGGATGATGGCGGTTAACGTGAAGATGATAATGGCCTTGAGTTGATAGATGACAAATTTAGCGCCCAACGCCCGGCATCACCCGCCGCGCACTCAACTGCGCTACCGCCAAGTTACCGATGAGAGGCACGCTGACTCGCCGTCAGGTGCACGCCGTTGTTGGGCGGCATCTCAGGCGCGCAAGCCTCGGATCAACGCTGCCGGAAGGAATATATGCGTGTCCCTTTGGGCGCCGATTTTTTGGTGCCAGGATTGTTGAAGCGCTGCATATGTTGCGAGCGAACAGGCCGAGCGACTCGTAATGGTACCGGTGCTGTCTACCGCGGATGCCGCAGCATTGGACCTTTGCACTTCCCGGGAGCACCCGGTGATCCGTCACCCTATGAGCCTCCCGACGCGTCCGGCATGCTCGCAAGGGAGCTGCATTCGAACCTTTCGCACGGCGGCCCGCCTCACGCTGCGGGCATGACGTTCGGATTCAGTCGAAAGAGATTTGTTATGCGGCGCCAGCCCGAGTCACGGACGTTACTTCAGTGCAGTGCGAGTCCAAGTCTTACCATCCGCATACGTGATAGACCAAACGGTTAATTTGTAACTCGTCAAGACGGGCGCACCTGCAAGACCGGTAATAGCGCTGCTGCCGATCAAACCGGTACTGGTGTGATGCGGATACAGATTAGAGCCAATTGTATTAACACCTTTGCGACCATCGACAGGGCGATCGTAGGTATCAATCCCGCCAATTTCGAATTTACTAATGGCCACAGTGCCGATGTTTTCTGCCACGAACTGAACTCTAGCCTCCTGCGGACTGTTGCACACCGCATCTGAAACTGTGATTCGCAGAGGAACATCAAGTTGTGGTTCGACAGACACGAGACCCTCACGACACGGCAGGCTGAATAACTTTACTGATCTATTAACGCGAGGAAGAACAAAACGACGCGAACTGATGCCAACGCCCAGAGTGAATGTTAGTAAGCCAACAAAAACGAGTGCGGGAAATGTTTTCATATAGCTTTCCTGTTACTAAGGATCTCCATTTCTTCACCAGCATACTCGTATGATCACGCTTGGGTGTGTGCCTCATAACATCTGAGTTCAGGTGGCGCGGGCGGTGACGCGCAACCCGCGCCGGACGAAGCTAGTTGAGAAAGGCGCTATCCCGCGGTCTTACGCAACGATTTTGTTAGGCGGCTAGTTCGGATTAGTCCTCAATCTGATTCAGTGATAATAACCGCACGGCCATCGGGATCGCGAATGGTTGCGTAGTTGCCGCGACCTGTGTCGGACGTCGATTCGGCCTGTATTCCTCGCGATGCAAGCCGCCGAAGAGCCTCAGAAACAGATTGGACTTTTAAGCCTATGACGGGATCCGAGCCTCCAACCTTGTGAATCTCATCGTCCGCAAGATCGACGCAGAGCCGCAAACCGCCAGCGTCTATGATGAAAAAATGACCTGCTTTTTCCTCGGTAACGGAGAAGCCAAGTGCGTCGACCCAGAAACTCCGCGCACGATAGAGGTCGAGGGTAGTTATCGCTACGAATGAATATCGCTCGAACATCATCTACCTACAGCCCCGCCCAACGGCCGCGAGTTGAGCGGCACCCCCGGGGAGCTGGCGAAAGCGCTTTACAGCTTTCGCACGAGGGCGCAGCCGCGCGAGCGGTGTCCGCTCCAACACAGAATTGTGTGCCGGCTCCGCGTCACACGAATTCTTAAGACATGTTCTGCCGCCCGTGATTGGAACCATTCAATGTTTGACAAGTAATTCGCGCCATAAGAATTGCCGAACGCTACGAACCCGGCTGTACTCTAGCGAAAGATTGGCCCACCACAGATAACCCGCTTACGCCCGCATTTGGGTCAACTTTGAATGTCAACCGAGATGTGTTTCCGGGCATGAACTTGACCTCAAATGTATCTCCCGTTAGATGGACAAGCGATGAAGAGATATTGCCGAACTTGAAAGATAGAGATTTCCCATTCACAGCAACGACAATTCTTCCCCATTCAGGATTCTCGTAAGCTCCTGCGTAAGCCCCTAAGTCAAGCGTCGGGTTGGTTGCTTTTTCTTCCCCGCTTCCTTTAGCAGCCGCTTTCTTGGCTCTTTCTTCCTTCTCTTTTTGCAGGTTGGCGAGGTATTCATCAATCTTGGGATTGGAGTCTGCTCGAAGCGGTCTCTTATGAATTAGATAATCGTAAATATCGCACGCAATCAAATCCGGTAGAAGAAAACTGTCCGTGCTTTCATTAGCCAGAACGACAACGCCGATTTTATGTTCGGGCATAAATGAAACATGAGGACGGAAGCCGGGAAATTCACCGAAGCAATGAATCAATTTATTGTCGTTGTAGGTGCCGATGTTCCAGCCCAGACTGTAAGCATATCTTTTGAATTTGTAGAACTCGCGCCTTTGGTCAATCTGCGGAGAAAGTATCTCCTCCAAAGAAGCAGCCGGGATGATTTGCTTGCCCTCATATTTGCCGCCGTTCATATTCACAATCAACCATCTTGCTAAGTCTTCTGCGCTTGAAACCATCCCGCCCGCCGCGTGCATAGTGTTATCTTCTTTATAAGGTAGTTCGGTGAAACCGCCGTCTTCCGCAAGGTAGGGAAGCGCGTAATCGCCGCTCGCTTTAGCCTTCGACGCGAAAGCAGAAGTATTTTTCAAACCGAGCGGGGTGAGGATTTTACGTTCGGTAATCTGTTGCCAAGTTTCACCCGCAGCTTTCTCCATCGCATAACTGGCGACGATGTATCCGATGTTTGAGTATCTGAACTCTGGCGAAATAGGCTTACTGTAATTGCTCAGTAGATTCAGAATGACATTTGCATCATACTGCCCTGTATAAGCGGTGCGAAAATTTATCGCTTCATTACTGATGCCTGACCGATGAGTTAAAAGGTCACGCACGCTGATTTGTTCGACTGACAAAGGAGGCTTTAAAACGAGACTTGGAAAGTATTTCTTTATCGAAGTGTCTAAGTCCAACTTTCCTTCATCAGCGAGCAGCTTTGCGGCGGTAGCGGTGAAAGATTTTGTTGTTGAAGCGATGTAGAACTGGGTCTGAGGCGTAACTGGGAGCTTTGCCTTAACATCCCGATAGCCAAAGCCTTGAGCGAAGATAATTTTATCGCCGCCTACAACCGCAACTGCCAGTCCCGGCGTGACCGGGATTCTCTTCATTACGTCTGCGACATACTGCGAGAGTCCTTTGAGATTATCTTGCCTTTGAGAGACTGGATCTTCTGCCGGAACATTGGGCAGTCTGTTCTGACGCGCTTCGATATTGCTCGTAAATCTTGGCGCAAGAAACGCAAATAAAATCAGGGTGGCAACAATTTTTCGCCCCAACGGATTAGCTCCTTTATCGGAATGGCAATGCCTAACGCTTCACCGTTTCCTTCGTGACATATCTGTCCTAGGCTCGCAAAGAAAAGCGGCAGAACGGTTGAGTTGACGTGGGCGCGCGCCAGCGACAACTTTGAATCAGAGAAGTTAGTTGAGAAGCGAGCTGTCGTGCCTCGCGTCCAACGACAGACTGTGTGAAAACTCTGATTGACGGCGCGACTATAATCATCAAGGTTCGTGACTTCGAGCAAGAAGGAGGAGCGTTTATGGATTACATCCGCGGCGTGACGCGCAATCAAGTAATGCTGTTTCCCGAATCGGTCGAGGATTATATCACCAAGGACAATCCCATTCGTTTCATCGATGCTTTCGTGAGCGGTCTGGACCTGGCCAGGTTGGGCTTCCTGCGCGCGCAGCCGGCGGAGACGGGTCGGCCGGCTTACGATCCGGGCGACCTTTTGCGGCTTTGTCTTTACGGGTATCTGAATCGAGTGCGCTCGTCGGATGCTGGAGCGCGAGACGAAAGTCAACGTCGAAGTGATGTGGCTTTTGGGAAAACTGAGTCCGGACTTCAAGACGGTGGCCGACTTTCGCCGCGACAATCTGCAGGCCATTAAGCAAGTCTGTCGCGAGTTCACTTTGCTCTGCCGGAAGCTGAAGCTGTTTGGCGGGGAGTTGGTGGCGGTGGACGGCAGCAAGTTCAAGGCGGTGAACAATCGGCGGCGCAACTTCAACGAAGCGCGTTTGACCAAAGCGATTAAAGCGATT
>Ga0137378_10001833_pt1 | contig 18030 bp, 16 predicted proteins | sample SagtaG_21_FD_104813 | JGI IMG/M metagenome (GOLD analysis project Ga0137378, IMG submission 104813) | Vadose zone soil microbial communities from Sagehorn Ranch, Mendocino, California, USA - Sage2_L_60_16 metaG | ecosystem: Environmental > Terrestrial > Soil > Vadose zone | place: USA... | reverse complement strand
GCTCAGGCCAGGTGCGAAAAGCCCTCGAAGAAGTGTTCCATCAGACCATGCCTCCCGGCGCAGGATTCGACTATTCAGGTATGTCGTACCAGGAGCAGGTGGCGGAAAAGGGCGTTCCTTCGTGGGCCGTGTTCGGATTGTCTCTCTCCTTTGTCTTCCTCATTCTTGCAGCACTTTACGAAAGCTGGACTCTGCCCTTCAGCGTGCTGCTCAGTACACCCGTCGCGATTCTCGGTGCGTACCTCGCTCTCCATGCGCGCGCATTTGAAAACGACGTCTTCGCAACCATCGGTCTCGTCATGCTGATCGGATTGTCCGCCAAGAACGCAATCCTCATCGTCGAGTTCGCAAAGCTGAATTACGAGTCCGGGCAGAGCATATGTGAGTCGGCGCTCAACGCGGCCCGCCTGCGTTTCAGGCCCATCGTCATGACCGCACTGGCATTTATTGTTGGCTGCTTGCCTCTGTGGGTCGCTACCGGCTCCGGCGCTGCTTCACGCCGCATTCTGGGCACGGTCGTTGTTGGTGGCATGACGCTCTCGACAGTGCTCGGACTCATCTTCATCCCCGTCACCTTCTCGGTTGTCGAATATCTTTCGCATCGCTTCGTTCGCGGGGGCAAGGACATCACCATGGACTGCAAATCGGTGCCAAAGAGGCGACCCGCGAAGGAAGTTAAACCGGCCGAAATACCTGCACCGGCCGAAGGAGACTAAGCATGATTCGTTTTCCCCTCTCCATGAGGCCTTCTTTGTTCTGCGCCGTCCTTTTTGGTTTTGTTTTGTTATCCGGCTGCAAGGTGGGACCGAACTACCAGCGGCCACAACTGACGGCGCCTCCGGCCTTCCGAGGTGCGGACGAAGCAGCCGTGTCTTCCGAAAGTAAGAATTCTCTCGGTGACGAACAATGGACTGCGGTCTATCAGGAGCCGGAACTGCAGGAACTTGTCCGCAAAGCCCTCGTCACCAACTACGACGTGCGGATTGCAGCGCGACACATCCTGGAACAGCAGGCGCAGGTCAGGATCACGCGTTCGCAGCAGTTCCCTACGATTTCGCTGGGGGGAACAGGCATCGGCGCAAGCTTGCCATCGTCTCTCGGTTCGCAGATACCTAATCCCCTGGTGGATGGCTCGTTCAGCTTATCGGCGGCATGGACACCAGATTTCTGGGGCTTATATCGCCGCCAAACCGAGGCCGCCCGGGCGCAGTTGCTGGCGCAAACCTGGGCTCAGCGCGCAGTTCGCCTGACGCTCGTACAGCAAGTGGCAACATATTATCTTGAGATTCGCGCCCTCGACCGCCAGCTCGAAATTACCAAACAGACAATCAAGGTTCGCCAGGATTCTCTCGAGTTGACAAAAACCCTCGAGGGCGGAGGATCTGTCCCGCTGTCTGACGTTCGACAGGCGGAACAACTGCTGTATACCGCCACCTCGCAGGTTCCACAGATCGAGCAGCAGATTCAGCAAACGGAGAATGCGATCAGCGTGTTGCTCGGCGCGAATCCTGGACCGATCACACACGCAGATCCCAATGCGTTGACGCCGCCGCCGCAGGATGTGCCAACCGGGCTGCCTTCGCAACTGCTCGAACGCAGACCGGACATCCAGCAGGCCGAAGCAACTCTCATTGCCGCCAATGCGCAGATCGGTGTGGCTCGCGCCCAGTTCTTTCCCAGTCTTTCCATCAGTGGCTCGGGCGGTGTGGGAGGCGACAGTTTTTCAAGCATCTTCGACACCGCAGGGAAGACCGTCTACGGAATCGGCACTCTGACACAACCGCTCTTCGCAGGAGGTAAACTGCGCGGTCAACTTGAGCTCTCGGAACAGACAAAGGAGGAGATGGTGCTGAATTATCAGAAGACCATTTCTCAAGCCTTCCGAGATGTCTCCAATGCCCTTATCGCCTTGAGAAAGCAGCGCGAGTATCGCGAGCAGCAGGAGAAACTTGTGGCCGCGGCTGAGGACGCCGTTCGTCTCGCCCGCGTCCGCTATCAGGGTGGATCGACGGGATATCTAGAGGTGCTCACAACAGATTCGAACTTGTTCGCCGCTCAACTGAACCTTGTAACCGCACAGCAGAACGAAGCGCTGACGATTGTGCAGCTCTACAGCGCACTGGGCGGAGGCTGGCAAACCTGATCTGCCAAACTAAAGCATTAAAAGAACTTGGACCCGGCCTATCGAAGCATCTGGCAGACAACTTGAATCGGTCAACGCATAGGGCTATACTCGAAGAATAATATACGACTAAAATAGTCGTATATTGGGATCGAGCGGAAAGTTGATCAGCAGCGATGCACCTTGAAGAACGAAAGATGGTGACGTGCTGGTCATCGCGTTCCAGGGAGATGGCATGGCTTCGAGTATCGACACAATTCGAGATCTGGCTCTGCAGGACTATAAATGGGGATTCGTCACCGATATTGAAGCAGAGAGAGTTCCGCGAGGATTGAATGAGGAGACGGTTCGCCTGATTTCGGCCAAGAAGCGCGAACCCGAGTTCATGTTGCAGTGGAGGCTCAAGGCCTACCGTCATTGGGCGTCCCTCGAGAAGGCGCAGGCAGAACCGAAGTGGGCGAACATTCACTACGGGCCGATTGACTATCAGAACATCGTGTACTACTCGGCGCCGAAGCAGAAACCAAACCTCAAGAGTCTCAGCGAACTGGATCCAGAGATTCTCCGCACCTATGAAAAGTTGGGAATTCCGCTTGCCGAGCAGCAGCTTCTTGCCGGCGTGGCGGTCGACGCCGTGTTCGATAGCGTTTCTGTCGCAACCACGTTCAAGGAGAAGCTGGCGGAACTGGGCATCGTGTTCTGCTCTTTTTCTGAGGCTGTCGAGAAATATCCTGAGCTTGTGCAGACGTACCTTGGCACCGTGGTGCCGCACACGGATAACTTTTTTGCTGCTCTGAATGCGGCGGTCTTCAGCGATGGCTCGTTCGTGTATGTGCCGAAAGGCGTTCGCTGTCCGATGGAACTTTCAACTTATTTCCGCATCAACGCCGCGGAGACGGGACAGTTCGAGCGCACCCTGATTGTGGCCGACGAAGGCTCCTACGTAAGCTATCTCGAGGGCTGCACGGCGCCGATCCGCGACGAAAACCAGTTGCATGCCGCGGTAGTGGAACTGGTGGCACTGGACAACGCCCAGATCAAGTATTCGACAGTGCAGAACTGGTATCCGGGCGACAAGCAGGGACGCGGCGGAATCTACAACTTCGTGACCAAGCGCGGAAAATGCGCAGGTGTGAATTCGAGGATTTCGTGGACTCAGGTTGAGACTGGATCCGCCATTACCTGGAAATATCCAGGCTGCATCCTGCAAGGCGACAACTCGGTGGGCGAGTTCTATTCCGTGGCGCTCACGAACAATTATCAGCAGGCCGACACGGGGACGAAGATGATCCACATCGGCAAGAACACACGAAGCACGATCGTATCGAAGGGAATCTCAGCCGGCCACGGACAAAATACCTATCGAGGCATGGTGAAGATATTGAAAGGAGCGAAAGGGGCGCGCAATTACACCCAATGCGACTCGCTGCTGATTGGCGATCAGTGCGGCGCACACACGTTTCCTTATATCGAAGTCAAGAACTCTTCGGCTCACATGGAACACGAGGCCTCCACTTCGAAGATTGGCGAGGATCAGCTGTTTTATCTGCAGCAGCGGGGGCTGAAGCTGGAGGACGCCGTGTCGATGATTGTCAACGGCTTCTGCAAGCAGGTATTTCGCGAGTTGCCGATGGAGTTTGCGGTGGAGGCACAAAAACTGCTGGGCGTCAGCCTCGAAGGCAGCGTTGGCTAAAACCGCATCGAAGAGATTGCGCGGCAAACGAGGTGAGGGGATGAGTCTACTGGAGATCCACAATCTGCACGCTGAAGTCGGTGGGCACGAGATTCTGAAAGGCGTCGACCTGACAATCAATGCCGGCGAAATCCATTCCATCATGGGCCCGAACGGCTCAGGCAAGAGTACGTTGGCGCAGGTATTGTCTCGGCGTGACTCGTACCGTGTGACGGCAGGAGACGTTTCATTCAACGGCAAGGATTTGCTTGCGATGAAGCCCGAAGAGGCCGCATGTGAAGGCGTCTTCATGGCCTTTCAGTACCCAGTCGAGATCCCCGGAATCGGGAACGCGCACTTTCTCCGCAGCGCGCTCAATGCTATCCGCAAATATCGCGGGGTGGACGAACTTGACGCGATGGATTTTCTCCCCTTCTTTCGCGAGAAGTTGAATTTGCTGGAGATGGACGAGAAGCTCATGAGCCGCTCTGTGAATGAGGGCTTTTCAGGCGGCGAAAAGAAGCGCAATGAGATATTGCAAATGGCCGTACTCGAGCCAACGCTTGCGATTCTGGATGAGACAGACTCCGGGCTCGACATCGACGCCATGAGGATTGTGGCCAAGGGTGTGAATGCAATGCGCGATCCGGGACGGGCGATGTTGGTGGTGACGCACTATCAGCGGCTACTGAACTACATCGTTCCCGATTTCGTGCATGTGCTGGTGGATGGGCGCATTGTGCGCTCCGGCGGCCCCGAACTCGCGCGGGCGTTGGAAGAGACCGGCTATGGCTCGATCGAGTCGGAAGCACGCCAGCCGGTTCCGGCATCTGCCTGAGACAGGAGCATAATGGCGGTAGAAACAGTCCAACTCGAAAGCTATGTGGATAACTTCACGGAGTTTGCGCACGAAACGGCGGCGATAGTTCCGCGCTGGCTGCGCGAACTGCGTGAAAACGCATTTGCACGCTTTTGCTCAGTCGGGTTTCCGACCACGCGGGATGAGGATTGGCGCTTCACAAATGTCGCCGCTTTGGCACGGACTCCATTTCAATTGGCACATGACGGTTCAGGTTCGTTGAGGGCTCTCGAACTGAACGCGAGGTGTATCAATGGGGCCGCGGCACGCATGGTCATTGTCAATGGGCGTTTCTCGCCGGAGTTATCGAACTGGGGCACACTGCCGGAAGGCGTGACGGTGAGTGGCCTCCGCGAAGGAATTGAACGGGACCCTGAAACGGTGGCCAAACACCTGGGGCGTTATCTTGACATCGAGCGCGATCCATTCTGCGCGGCCAACACAGCATTCGCCGCAGACGGAATTTACATCTTGGTGAAACGGGGTGTAGTGGTGGAACATCCGATTCATCTGCTTTTCGTTTCTACGAGCGGCAGCGAACCCTCGATGACGCATCCACGCAATCTGATACTGGTTGAAGATGAGGGCCAGGCATCCATTGTTGAGGAGTACGTCTCGTCCGGTGTGGAAATTCCTGCATTCTCAAACGCGGTGACCGAACTTGTGGCGGGCGCCAGCGCAAATGTCACGCACACAATGATCGAGCGCGAACATCTGCAGACCTACAATTTTTCGACCTTGCGCATTGAGCAGGCACGAAGTGCCAACGTTGCTTCGCACTCATTGCTGCTAGGTGGCGGGCTTGTGCGCAACAATGTGCATCCGGTGCTTGCGGGCGAGGGCAGCGAGTGCTTGATCAACGGATTGTTTATCGGGAGCGGCCGGCAGCATCTCGACAACTACATGCTGGTGGAGCACCGCAGCCCGCACGGTGCCAGCAGGCAGTTTTACAACGGCATTCTCGATGATCGCGCGCACGGAGTCTTTCATGGCCGCATTATTGTGCACAAGGATGCGCAGAAGACTGACGCCAAGCAGACAAACCGCAACCTGCTCCTCAACGACGATGCGCAAATCGATACCAAGCCGCAATTGGAAATCCACGCCGATGATGTGAAGTGCACGCACGGGGCGACGATCGGGCAGATTGACGAGAACGCATTGTTCTATCTACGCTCGCGAGGCATCGATGAAGGGAATGCCCGTCACCTTCTGCTGCAGGCGTTTGCTGGCGAGTGCCTCGATCGCATGTTGCGGGGCGCAGCTCGCGATTATGCCGAAGCAGCGGTTCAAGAGCGGTTGCTTTCGCTCGCCCCTACATCTTCGTCGCGAGGCGAAGCCCATGAGGAGGGACGAGGAAGAGACCTGCAGGAGGTGGGATGAGCATGCGTGCCACACTGTCGGGACAGTCTGCCGAGGCAGCTGTTCAGTCTATCGCGCCGAGGTTCGATGTCGAACAAGTTCGCGCCGACTTTCCTATTCTGCGCGAGCGAGTCCACGAGCGGCCTCTTGTGTATCTGGACAATGCCGCGACATCGCAGAAGCCGGAGAGCGTGATTGAGGCGATGGTGCATTATTACCGGCACGATAACGCCAATATTCATCGCGGTGTGCATCTGCTTTCGCAACGGGCGACAGAAGCTTACGAAGCGGCGCGCGGGAAGATTCAAGCGTTTCTCCATGCCCGAGATGCGCACGAGATCATTTTTGTGCGCGGCGCCACCGAGGCCATCAATCTAGTGGCCCAAACCTACGTCCGCCAACACTTGGGCGCGAGCGATGAGGTGTTGATCACCGCAATGGAACACCATTCCAACATCGTACCGTGGCAGATTCTCTGCCTGGAGAAGGGTGCGAGGTTGCGCGTGGCCCCAATCAACGATCGCGGTGAATTGGATCTCGATGAATTCGGGAGCCTGCTCAATCCGCGTACGAAGATCATCTCCGTCGCTCATGTCTCGAACGCGTTGGGTACCATCAATCCGGTGAAGTGGATCATCCGCATGGCGCACGCGATGAACATTCCAGTGCTTGTGGACGGAGCACAGGCCGTGCCGCACATGCCTATCGATGTTGAGGACCTCGATTGCGATTACTACGTGTTTTCCGGACACAAGGTCTATGGGCCGACTGGCATTGGCGCTTTGTATGGCAAGTCGGCACTGCTTGAAGACATGCCGCCCTATCAAGGTGGCGGCGACATGATCAGCTCGGTCACCTTTGAGAAGACCATCTATAACAAGGTGCCGCACAAGTTCGAGGCGGGCACTCCGGATATTGCCGGAGTGATCGGCCTGGGCGCGGCGATCAGCTACGTGAGCGAGTTGGGTATCAGCGCTATCAGTGCACACGAACGCGAGTTGCTGACCTACGCCACGGAACGAATAGGAGAAATTCAAGGCGTCCAGCTTGTGGGAACGGCGCGCGAAAAGGCCGGCGTGCTTTCGTTTGTCATGGACGGTATTCATCCTCACGACATCGGCACGATCCTGGACCAGGAAGGAATCGCGGTCCGAACCGGGCACCACTGCGCGCAACCGGTGATGGACCGCTTCGGCGTTCCAGCGACCGTGCGGGCTTCTTTCGGGCTTTACAACTCAAAGTACGAGATCGATGCTCTGGTCGCAGGCATTGAAAAGGTACGGGAGATATTAGGCTAATGGCCGATTTGCGGGACATATATCAGGAAGTAATTTTGGAGCACGCCAAGTCTCCACGGAATCATCGCGCGATGGCAACTCCAAGTCGGAAGGCCGAAGGATACAATCCGCTCTGCGGTGATCACTGTACGGTGTTCCTCGCAATGCAGGGAGAGGTTATTGAGGACATTGCGTTCCAAGGGTCCGGTTGCGCCATTTCGCGGGCCTCGGCGTCGATGATGACGCAAAGCCTGAAGGGAAAAACCGTAGGCGAAGCGGAAGACCTGTTCCAGAATTTTCACCGCATGGTTACCGGCCAAAGCAGTAATGGGAATCATCCGGAGATCGGTAAGCTCGCTGTGTTTGCCGGCGTCGCTGAATTTCCCGCTCGTGTGAAGTGCGCCACCTTGGCCTGGCATACGCTGGAGGCGGCGCTCCACGGAGATCGCGAACCCGTCACGACCGAGTAGACACGATACGCACGCCAATGGAGTCTTTGTCATGATGGAAACCGTTGAACTCAAGCGTGACTGCAAAGTGATCGCCATACCCAGCGGCCTGCGCCAAGTGCTGCCACAGGGATCGACCGTGCGCATTGTTCAGGCGCGCGGCAACAGCTTTACAGTTTCGTCCAATATCCATGCGATGTACCGGATCGACGCGACAGATGCCGATGCGCTGGGCATTCGCGGGCCGGCGCCTGGTGAGCCCGGACAGCAAGGTCCGTTCAGCGAGCAACTGGTGTGGGACACGCTGAAGACGGTGTACGACCCGGAGATTCCTGTCAACGTTGTCGATCTTGGGCTCATCTATTCTTGCGCGATCTCGCCGCATGAGCGGAGTGGGAATGTAGTCACCATTCGAATGGCGATGACTTCTCCTGGCTGCGGCATGAGCAACGTGTTGAAAGCCGATGTGGAAAGCAAACTTCAGCGGCTGCCTGAGGTGGCGGAAACACGTGTAGAAGTCGTCTTCGATCCGCCGTGGAATCCGAGCCGAATGTCGGAGGCAGCCCGGTTACAGTTGGGTCTTGATTTGGAAAGCGGTAACTCACCGCGCCTTACGCAAATTTCCTAGTGCCTTCGATTCGATAGAGCGCTCCCGGCTACGAACATCGTAAGCTGCAAATTTCCCGTCCGGCTTTGTTGGTCGCCTTCGTCTGAAGCTCCCACCCCACATGTGCTGCCGCACAGGGCCACTCATGCGAAATCGTATTTTGTGACGAATTGCGCGTTCGCGGGGATTAGGGGCTGCAATCTGAGCCGAGAAGTAAGTTATCGGGACTCATAACATCTGAACGACGAAAGTCTGCCGCTAACGTACCCATAGTGCGGGGAGTCTCTGTAGCGTCCGACTGCCCGATTCTGCTGTTCGCGCGAGCCGGTCACATCAATCGCACAGATTAGTGGAGGCCGGGATGCTTATCAAGTGCAATCCATTGCGAACTGTCGCCGCTGAGTCGTTAATAGTGGTCGTTCTCTGTCTCGGGAGTGATGTCAAGACTCTCGCATCTCCGATAGCGCCCGACATCCCCGACATTCAAGGAACTACGGATCAAAGGCGTGTCGGGAAGGAACTCGCGTTGGGGAGAGCTTACCTGACCGGCGATGGTGCTCCTCAGGACCTCCACCAGGCTGCTTATTGGTACGAGAAAGCCGCCGGACTCGGTGATCCTCTAGCGCAGAATGAAATCGGCTATTTCTACCAAGTCGGAATCGGAGTCCCCGTTGATCCAGTTCGAGCGGTGCACTGGTATCAGTTGTCGGCTTCCAATGGACTTACCAGCGCAAAAGTCAATCTCGCAGTTACCTACATCAGGGGAATCGGCGTACAAAAGAGTCCTAAGACTGGCGAGAAGTTACTGATGGAGGCTGCCAACAAGGGGAACGGCATCGCGGCCACCTATCTGGGCGATATGCACCTTCTCGGGGTTGGAATGCCCAGGGATGAGGCTGCCGCGGAGAAGTGGTATGAAAAATCCGCCAAGATGCACAGTTACCTGGGGAACTTCCGCATGGGGATGATCTTGTCTGATCCAAACCGGCATCCACAGGACCTCAAGCGAGCACTCTCGCTCCTTCGCGCGTCGGCCTCAGCCGGCTTCGTACCTGCCAAGCATGCTGCAGGCCTACTGCTTGTGAATCACCCTGATATATGCACTTCTCACGACGAAGCGTTGACACTCCTGAACAAAGCGGCGAATGCGGGTATGTGGAAATCATCCGTGGTACTGGGAGCCCTTGCGCGCGATGGAAAATGGGTTCCTCGAGATTCACGGCAGGCATACCTTCACTTCCGCGCGGGAGAACTGCAGGGCGGAGAGGCCGCGAGCGCAGTCGTCAAGAATGACTTGCAAGCTCTCTCGGTCAAGCTCAGCGCAGAGGAACGTATGCGACTTGATGAGGAAGCAAGTGGGTGGGCTCAGGAGCACAGTCACTTATTGGCAATGGTTTACAAGGGCCACAACAAGAAACTGCTTGGCCCAACAGTAGCTGCCCTTGCCGATCCTGAATCGGGATCTCATGCGGGGCTTCTCGTTCCGCTTGCCGCGTTTTGAGCTATTGCCACGCGAATTGAATGAGCCGCGGAACGTGAAACTTCGGCCCCGCCGCGGCTCCTCGAACGGAGCTGCGCTGTAACTGTTAGTCGCCCCAATGGTTCATCGGCCTACGCTTAATCGATCGATTCAATGCATTGTGGATAACGAGGTTGTGTCTGCCTCTGGCGGCCGCGTAAACCGTGGGGCCGAGGGCCGCTTGTCACGCCACCTAATATCCGATTGAGGTGCGTGAGCGATGCCGTCCACATGCCGGTATGCCACGAAAAGTCCTCCTCAGATTGCAGCCCGAGGTGCCGCAGCCGAAGGATGCTTCGTTCGAAGTAGCCGCATAGGCGGATATCCACACGACTCTCTGGTGTGCACAGCCCCCCGGACACCTTCCACGAAAAGATCAGTTTGCGCCTGATGCACGCGGAGTATGATCCGGCGATTCTGATTACCGATCCGGTGTTGCAGAAATGCTCCCACAGAAAGCCGTCAACACGACGACACACTGTGGCGTGGCAGTCTGAGTGATACCCCGGGACAGATAGCCAGGCTTCCATATACTCGGGGATAGTAAGTGCTTCGAAGATGCGCCGCGTGTCAGCGGCCACGCTGACTTCGATGTTGATGGCTCGCGCGGCCGCCGTATTCGCACTGGCGCCCTTCCTGGTGACTAATCCGCTCGCTTCGCTGTGCTCTGTTTGGAGTGATGTTGATCCGCGATTCATTCTGCAGACTAAGGTGCAGGCCGTCATCCAATCGATTGCAATCAACGAGATTAGTGACGAACGGCTAAGGATTGACTGGCAATGCCGTGGTGCCTGAGATCGGTTGCATGAACGAGTCAGATCGATGATCGCGAGCCTCGTGCACACCTGTTAAGTTCTGGAATACTGCGCAGTTGCCCTACCGGTTTGTGTATTGTGTGACGAATAGCATCCTGGCGAGTTGAGCAGCATTCTCGATAACACGAAAGTGGGTTGACAAATCGAAAGCCGACCAGACTTACGTGGCGTAACGTTCCATTATTTGGATTTTGCTAGCGATGCAGCACCTCAAGGATTCGCAACCTGTATCCACGGCTCATGGCAATCTTCTGACCATCGGTCATCAAGACGAATGACTCGCCATCCTGTTCCGTGCGCACTTCCTTCACGAAATCAAGGTTGACGATGAATGACCGGTGCACGCGCAGAAATGATTGGGGGTCCAGCCTTGCCTCCAAATGGGACATGGTCTCTCTCAGGAGGTGGGTCTCCGCGCCCGTGCAGAGGCGCACGTAGTTTTCTTCCGCGCCGACCCATCGGATATCCGCGACGGGAAGAAACAGGATGCGGCCGCGGGATTTAAAAACAATGCGCGTGGCAGGGAGGGAACCTTCTTCCTTCCCGGTGTTTGCGACAACTGATGAAAGGCGAGCCAGAGCGCGCTCCCGGACTCGTTGAACCGCAGAGTGCAGCCGCTCGGGGCTGAACGGCTTGAGCAGATAATCTACCGCGTGGACTTCAAATGCGCGGAGTGCGTACTGGTCGTATGCCGTAGTGAACACAATTGCCGGCATCGGCAAATCTCTCTCTGAGGACAGAGCGCCGATCACATCGAATCCGTCCATCCCAGGCATTCTGATATCCAGAAAAAGCAGTTCAGGCTTCGTGATCCGCACCAACTCAATGGTTTCCGAGGCAGACGTGCATTCGCCCACGACCTCGACGTCTCGCTCGTCGCGGAGTAGCTGGCGCAGTTTCTGCCGGGCCAGGACTTCATCGTCAGCCAAGATAGCCTGTATCATCCCACACCGAATTTCGTGACCGTTTCCCGGGGTGCGTTCGATAACTGATTGGGAATGATGATCGTAACTGTGACATGAGACGGGTCAGTCTGAACCATTTTGAACGTCCAATTGCTGCCGTAGTGAAGTTGAAGACGGCTTCTGGTATTTGCGATGCCAACTCCGTGTCCATTTGAGTTCGCGGAGCCAAGGCCCATGCCAACTCCACTGTTGGTGACTTTGAAGACCACGTCATTGTTCGCTGCCCGAACCTCGATGAAGAGTTCCCCATCCCTGTCTACCTTCGAAAGTCCATGAGCGTAGGCATTCTCCACGATGGGTTGCAGAATCATCGCGGGAACAAGGACGTCGTGCAGCTCCGGATCCACGGATACCCAGCGCCGCATCCGATCAGAGTAACGCCTGTCTTGCATGGAGAGGTAGACCTCAATAAACTCGATCTCGTCGTGCAGTGGGATCATTTGTACCGATCCACGTTCCAGACTGATACGCAACAAGCTGCTCAGTTGTTCAAGCATTTCATCGGCTGCGTCAACATCGGTGCGCATCAGGCTGGATATGCTGTTCATGGCGTTGAAGAGGAAGTGCGGGTTAAGCTGCATGCGCAATGCAGATAGCCGCGCGTTTGCAAGTTGAACCTCAAGTTGAGCGGCAGCTGTCTCGCTCTCGCGGGACTTTTGGTAGTAACCCAGTCCCTTGAAGAGAAGGAACGAACACCCAAATACCACCATGTCATCGACGATGTTCGCGTTCAAATGGAAGCGAAGCCTCGTCCAATAGGGCATATGTGGGCGATTCAAAGGCAGGCCCGGAAAGATCAGGACAAAGAGCATTTCCTTGGCCACGCTGGCGGCAATGCTCAGCGGCACCGTCGTGCTCAACAGGGCCCACAGGCCGGCACTTTGGATAAAAGAGCCGACCAGCCGCCACATGATCCAGCTGAGAGTGCCCCAAATTGCGAATTCCATGACCCACGATTCAAGCTCGATGACAATTCCCAGGTGGTAACCCCAGCGGCGCAGATTAAGCCAATCCTGCAGGGCAAAGAGGGCGCCCAGCAGGGCCCAGATGCCGATAAAGAATGCCGGGTGCATGAGAACGAGTTGGCCTCTGGTCGGTGCACCGCGGTGTGAGGTTGATGAGGGATTCGCCTTTTCTTTCATTCCAATTCTGTCCTCTCCCGGAGACCCTCGGTCGTCGTTCAGCTCGAAAAGAGAAGCAGTGGGGCAGCCTGCCCGGCCCGCACACTGGTGCGTCAGGATTCTCCAACTCATGGCCGACTGAAAGAGCAGGTCACTTTGGATCGGAATGGGGCAACTGGCAATAACCGGTTATGGCACAACTGGGGAAACGCGTCTCGTGACGAACAGGCGCCTGATTTTCGATTGGACTGGCACTCTCAGACGAGGTTACAAGCCATGCGATACAAGGTAGTCTTCGCGGTCACCAAAATCATAGCCCAAATCCTAATTAGAGCCGCATTCGTCCGCGTAAAACCGCACTTCGTCACAAATAGACTAACGACCGTGATTTATTGTTGCCTAAGTATGTAAGAAAGGTGCAGGGTAACCCGGAGTCAGTCGCGGATATGAAACCGCACGAAGGTTATCCTGTTGTAGTTCATTCAGTCCTCTCAGCAAGTTCGGCCAGGCATTAACCGATGGCCCAGCAAGTGGCGTATTCGCGTGTGATAGCTACGGCTCATCGGGATCTTTTGACCGTTCACGAGATGGACAACAAAGTCGTCCTTTGCATCTGTCCGGATCTCTTTGACGTACTGCAGATTTACAATTGCCGATCGATGGACACGAAGGAACATCTGCGGGTCGAGGCGCTCCTCCATTGACGAGATTGTATTTCGCAAAAGATGCGACTCCGTCCCATTGGAAATGCGAATGTAATTTTCTTCCGCCGCAATCCAGCGAATCTCGGAAACCTGCAGGAACAGAATGCGACCACGAGATTTGAATACAACGCGGGTGAGGGGTTCCTGCCCTCTCCCCGCGAGACTTTGCTCAGCCGCCGGCGAAGCGCTGGCAAGCTGATCCTTCGCTCGTTGAACAGCGGACCGGAGGCGCTCGACGGTGAAGGGCTTGAGCAGATAATCGACTGCCTGCGCATCGAACGCGCGCAAAGCATATTGATCGTACGCGGTGGTGAAGATAACTCGCGGCATCGACATGGTCTTATCCGCGGATATCTCCTCAAGGACTGCGAAGGCGTCTTGGCCTGGCATGCACACATCCAGAAACATAACTTGAGGTGTGGTCTGTCGCAGCAGCCGAAGGACTTCGGATCCGTTTGTAGCCTCGCCCACGACCGTGACGTCGGGGTCCGCTCGAAGCAGTTCGCGCAGTTTCTTGCGTGCGAGAGGTTCATCGTCCGCAACCAAGGTTTGAATCATGACTGACCTCCGTCCACTACCGACCAGCGCATGGGAGCCCGCCCTTGATGATCCGAGGGGTTGGTAATCAGATGTGCAAGCCTAGAGCCAAAGAGTTCCGCGCCGATGTGTTTGATATCCGGAGCGTTAGTGCAGGCGGATCGTTGAAGAGGCACGCGCGAATGACCGAATCCGAAACGGCTTGTCCGGAAACGGACACTCTACTCGGTCTCAAAAGCTGATGGACGACTGGCTAGGGCGGCGTTCGAAAACGGGTAACCGAATGTGGACATCGCATCTTCATGCCCGACTTTGCCGTAACGGTGCAGGCTTTGAGAGGGCGTCTCCGATTCCTCGGGGCCTGCTCTACGACGTTTCCTCGATCTTGATTACCATGGCGGTGAAGGTGGCGTCGACGGCGAGCAGAATCTGATGAGGGGTACCGGCGGCGATGTGGGCCACGTCGCCGGCGCGGAGTTCCTGGCGGGCGCCGTCGGCGACCACGGAGCCTCTCACTTCGCCGGGGCCGACGCTTTGCGGGTTCACGATAATGCCGCCGGTCACCATCGTCGCGCGTCCGTCGAGGACGATGAACAGGTCGGCGAAGTGTTCGTGGAGTTCAGCGATGCCGCTGCGCAGCCGCACGGAGAGCTGGATGTTGTGGCGCGGGAACTCTTTCAGGATTTCGTTGGCAGAGCCTTCGCCGGCCCTCGCCATCTGTTTGAGGTAGGCGGCGCGCTCCATAAGAACCGGGCGCGTGGTGTGGTCCACGGACTCCTGCTCCGGCTTTCGTCCGGGCTTACGGGATTCCGCGGCCGGATCGTCCGCGGCCAGCAACTGTTTCAGAATTCGATCGGAAATCATCTTAATCTCGCGCACGGGTTAAAGATTGCTTAACTCTGGTTCGTTGTCGGCGCGTCGGCAAGTTGCCGGGCGCGGCTGAAGACATTGAGAAACATGGGGCGGGTGAGCCGGCCGGTGTTAGTGTTCTGCAGCGAAGGGTGATAGCTGGTGATGACGCTCAGTCCATTTTGGAGGGCGAACTCCGCCCCATGCGCGAAAACGAACTCGCGGCGAGATGCGATGAAGCCATTGTGCTGCGCCCAGTTGAGAAGGCCGTCGAAGGCGATGTGGCCTAGGCAGACGACCACGCGCAGGTTCTTCAGCAGCCGCATCTCTTCATCGAGCCAGGGAGCGCAGTTGCGGAGTTCCTCGGTGGTGGGCTTGTTGCCTGGCGGCGCGCAGCGGGCAACTGCGGTGATCCACATGTCGTGCAATTGCATGCCATCGTTGCGCGAGGTGGCATTGGGCTGCGAGGCGAAACCGGCGTCGTGAAGAACGGGAAACATAAAATCGCCTGAACCATCGCCGGTGAACGGGCGGCCGGTGCGATTGGATCCATGCGCGCCGGGCGCTAGGCCGAGCAGCATTACGCGGGCGAGCGGATTGCCAAAGGACGGGACGGGGCGGCCCCAGTATTCCCATTCCGCGTAGGCCCGGCGGCGCACGGACGCGACATTCTCGCAATGCTCCCGCAACCGGGCGCACCGATCGCACGCAATTACCTGCGCGTTCAGGTCGTCGAGCGTAACGGGAGCCGCGGTTGCGAGACTGGTGACGGGCGCGGACGAGATCGGGGAAGAGCCCATACAATTATCTTAGGCTCGGAGGGGTTCCAATTTAAGCGCGCTCGCACTTGAATTGGCTCCGAAACCTCCGTGCATCCCGCGCGCGGGAAACTCATCCCATAGGTGTCGGAACGACTGTCGGAATGCCCGCGCGGACATTGGTGCGGGTGTGTGACAATACGGCCCAAGCGGGTCAAATTTCTCTCACAGGAGACATGCGATGAAGAGTGCAAAGCTGTTGCTGCTGGCCGGCGACTTTGTCGAAGACTACGAGATCATGGTGCCGTTCCAGGCATTGCAGATGGTGGGCCACAGGGTGGATGCGGTGTGCCCGGGCAAGAAGAAGGGTGAGCAGGTGCGCACGGCTATTCACGATTTTGAGGGCGATCAGACCTACACCGAGAAGCGCGGCCACAACTTCACGCTGAACGCGACATTTGGCGAAGTGAAAGCCGAAGACTACGACGGACTGGTAGTACCCGGCGGCCGCGCGCCCGAGTATTTGCGGCTGAACGAGCAGGTGTTGGACATCGTGCGTCACTTCGCCCACGAATGCAAGCCGATTGCCGCGCTTTGCCACGGGCCGCAACTGCTGGCCGCCGCGGGCGTGTTGAAGGGCCGCAAGCTGAACGCGTATCCCGCGTGCGCACCGGAGGTGGAACTGGCCGGCGGAACGTTTGTGAAGCTGGACTTCGCAGATGCCATGGTGGACGGTAACCTTGTGACAGGTCCGGCATGGACAGCGCATCCGGCGTGGCTGGCAAAGTACCTGGAAGTGATGGAAGCTTACCTGGTGGCGAAGGGCACGCTGGTTCATGCTTGAGGCGTGCTTGATTCATGCGTGAGCTGCGGCGTCCCTGGGTGCGCGCACATTGCGCAGCGGGAGCGCCGTGCTTGCGCTAAGCACCTTCTGCACTTCCGAGAGGATCGAGAGCGCGATCGATGCAGGCGTGTCGGCGCCGAGGTCGAGGCCGGTTGGCGCGTGGAGATCTTCGAGCCATTGATCGATGAGCTTCGCGGAGGGAACGTGCTGTAACAGCCGCGCGGCTTCGGTGATGGCTTCACGCGTGCGGCGCTGCGGGCCGAGGACTCCGATGTAGGCGAGCGTACGGCCGCCGCCCAGCAGCCACGCCAGAATGCGGGAATCCTGCTCGAAGCTATGCGTGATGAGCACGGCAACGTCAGTGGGGTGAAGATCGAGAGCCGGCGGCGCAGCGCTGGGGAGTTCGCGGATGTCGAAGGCGTGAACTTCATCGGCCTTGGCAAAACGCGCACGCGTGGCGAGGTGTGAACGGCCATCGGCGATAGCCACGAACCAGCCGAGTTCGCGAGCAAGATTCAGCAGCGGCTTTGCGTCGTCTCCGGCACCGAAGATCCACAGGCCCGGGCGCGCGGTGCGGTAGTCGACCCAGACACGCGTGGGGGCGGAGTCGATGTCGATCGTCGTATCTTGAGGGCTGCGGTTTTCGAGCGCTTGCGCGGCCAACAGAGCCAGGTCTCCCTGGGCTCGGTCTTCGTCGAGGAGCGGGGCGACTGAGTCTCGCGTAAGCGCGGATGCAAAGGCGCGGCGGCCGATGCGGGGTCCCTCCAGCACAGTTGCGATGGCGAGCGGAACGCGCGCTTCGAATGCGGCATACAGCGCTTGCAGCAGTGGCGCAGCGGTCTGCCGGCGCTCAAGAAGGATATACACAACTCCGCCGCATCCTGATCCGTAGGGCAAATCGCCATCGTCGTCGAGCGTGGAGTAGCGCTCCACCACAGGGCCATCGCTTGTGAGCCACCACGCTTTTTTCGCAACAGCGGCTTCGAGGCATCCGCCGCTTACGGTCCCGGAGCGGCGGACATCCTGAGCAATCAGCATGCGCCGCGCCGGACGGCGATAGCTCGATCATTAAACCGTGACCACCGTGGCCAGCACATAATCCGCGCCGGCGGCTTCAAGCTCGCGCCACAAAGGAAGGATGTGTTCGAAATCCGTCATGCGCTCCCGGTTGCTTTTAAACTGACACAATCTTCGACTTCAGCAAATCTTCGATCCGCACAGGCAGCTCGCGCACGCGCACTCCCGTAGCGTGATGGACAGCGGCGGTGATAGCCGCAGCAACGCCTGCGAGCCCAATCTCGCCTACGCCGCGCGCACCGTACTCGCCCATGATGGGGTCAGGATAATTGAGGAACGTGACGTCGATGTCTGGCGTGTCCGCGCAGGTGGCCACGATGTAGTCGGCGAAGTTGCCGTTGATCGGTTGGCCGGTGCGCTCATCGTAGCGGGTTTCTTCCAGCATTCCCATGCCGACGCCCATGACCACGGCGCCGGCGACCTGGTTGATTGCCGCGGCGGGGTTGATGATGCGGCCCGCATCAATCACGGTGACGACGCGGCTCACGCCCAG
>Ga0137378_10001816_pt1 | contig 18120 bp, 15 predicted proteins | sample SagtaG_21_FD_104813 | JGI IMG/M metagenome (GOLD analysis project Ga0137378, IMG submission 104813) | Vadose zone soil microbial communities from Sagehorn Ranch, Mendocino, California, USA - Sage2_L_60_16 metaG | ecosystem: Environmental > Terrestrial > Soil > Vadose zone | place: USA... | reverse complement strand
TATTATCAAGAACAGTCCGCGACGAATATGCTTCCATCCATGTTCGTGTTCCTCGTGTTCGAAGAGCTGAATGGTAAGGTAAGCCAGCCAGGAACACCCAATCACCGCCGGGATCAAGTAAAGCGCCGTGTTAGCTAATCCAACGCTGGCGATAGCCAAAAGGGTAAGCCATACCAGATCGCTTCGGTTGCCGTCACTCAGGAATCGATAGGTGAGCGCAAGAGCCAGCGGTGATGCTAAGACCAAGACGATCGATCTGCCCTGCCACAGATAAGCAGCTGCCACCCCAAATGACCCATAGCGGAAAACAGTCCCGACTACTGCTGACCCGGGATTGTCCACGAGCAAAAATCCCACTCCAAGCAATGCTCCCGTCGCCGCTGGCCAGCGACGCAATCCAAATCGTCGGGCGCACCAGTAGAGGACAAAGGGAATGGCAAACGCAGTCAGTGTATGGCCAATTATCTGATAAAGGTAGAGAGGATCGATTCCAAGGTAATGTCCCAAAAAGGCCATGAGCATCTCATGGCTGGTCGCCAGATGAACCGGGGAAAAGATCGCCGCGTCCATATCAACACTTGTTTGGCGGAGAAAGATCGGCTGGTTCAATGCCGAAAGTTGACTTAGCGCTCTATGGAAATAGACTACGTCATCCTGGTTCGGTCGTCGCACAAAGAGGACCGTAATTGCGCAGAGCAAGGCCAGAAACAGGAGAAGGATTTGGGAAGGATGAAACCGATATCCCTGGCCAGGCGTTGCGTTGGTTTTCTTCCACAGCCGCCCTAACAAGAAGAAACCAGCAATAGCGATAGCCAGAAAACACCACGTAATCGTTTTCGCCGGCCATCTCAGAACAAGAACAAGCTGATAGGCGAGAGTCCAAAATGCGAGGCCGGCTATCGGCAGTAGCAGAACATCGCCGGCGCGGGATTCGGGCGTGTCGGAGATCAGCATGGTCTGTTCCATCGAATCCTTTAAAATCCCGGCTTTTTGCAACGGTCTTTTGAGGAGGCAACTAGGTAGAGCCTTCTAAATGGCCGGCGAACATGCTTAGATTCGCGCTCTGGTCCCGAAAAAACCAGAACAGTTGGAAAAGGGATAAGTTCTCTTTGGCGGACAGCATGCGAATAGAGGGGCACCTGCTAAAGAAAATTCGCAAGCGCCGGATCCCCGGATCCCATGTAGCCGCCCTTTCCCAGAGTGATGTGCGCTGGATTTTTGGGAAATCGTCTTGAATACTACGGTTGAGTAAATGCGTACGATTATTGTCACAGGCTCCGCAGGATTGATCGGCTCGGAGGCCGTAAAGCATTTCGCAAAGGAGGGTGCCCGCGTTGTTGGGATCGATAACGACATGCGCGCGCAATTCTTTGGCACGGAAGCATCGACGAAAAAAAACACGTGATCATTTGGTTGCAAGCATCCGTGGTTACGACCACTATAACCTCGACATTCGGGATTCTACCGCGGTCGGAGAGTTATTCAAACGCTATCGCGGAAAGATCGATGCGATTGTGCATACAGCCTCACAACCGTCGCACGACTGGGCGGCCCGCGATCCGCAGACTGATTTTACGGTTAACGCAAACGGCACATTGAACTTGCTCGAAGCGGCAAGAACATTTTCTCCCGAAGCGCCATTTATTTTTACTTCGACAAATAAGGTTTACGGCGACACACCGAACCGCCTGCCACTGCAGGAACTGCCGATGCGCTGGGAAATTAAGCCGGACATGAGTATGAACCGGGAATCCCCGAAACCATGAGCATCGATTACGTTAGGCTTTACGATTCTTATGGCCCTTGCGACTTGGTCGGTCTTCGAAGTAGATGCCCCAGATTTGAAACGGATTAAGCGCAGGGTGGGAACCGGTGTTGTAGCACCACGCCTGAAAGATGGCCTGGGTGAGCGCTATCATCGACAGTGACCACGCGCCCCCTCCTCGGCGATGAAATAAGAAGGGCAGAGCCCCTACCACCGCGCAGACTAACAGAATAGCCCAAGTGTCTTTGCAGACAGGACGCAGCCAAAACACCGGCATGGGGTGGGTCAGAACCCAAACGGCAGGAATCAGAGCTCCCAACGGATATACGATCCGGAGACCCTGGCGAATCAGTTGAAGTCGAGATTGCCGTGACATCTTAATTGTGGGTCGGCCGATGCCAAGTGGTAAACTTATTGCCATTAATGCTTAAAGTTGAACAACAAGGAGTCACGGGTCCTGGAATCGTGTGAGAGCAGCGGGGTGACCAGGGACCTTTCGCACAACAGCAAAAATCGTAGCAGCCACGAGGGAAGCCATTGTGATGGGATTCAAGATCATCAGGACCCAAAAGAGCGTAGGCCGATACTCAAACTCGACACGATTCTTGCCGGCCGGCAAGAGCACACCAGTCTGCCATTCGTTTACACGCAGAAGCGGCTGCTTCTTGCCGTTCACCCGCACCTTCCAAGCCGGCGTAAACCATTCATTCAAGATCAGAAGCGAAGCCGAATCAGACTCAACTTCAGAATAACTCCGGTTCGCTTGATCGACGATCTTTACCAGTTGGTCTTGGCCACGTGGCAACATCGGCGAGCTACGCAAAAAACGCCTGGCTATATCGAAGTGATCGGGAGTCACGTACGCCTCCGCGAGATAATCAAAGCCCGTGCTAATTCTGTTTAGGAACTCATTCTCGTTCTTGCAGGATCCTGCCACACGATGCACCATGGTGAGCCGCCCCATTGGATTGCGATTTTCGTATAGCCGGTAGCCTTCCGTTTCCATGATCTCCTTTGCGCCTTCGTCAGTAGGTGAATTCTCAGGACCGCATAACACGTAACGCGCCCCCATCATCTCGCGAAGATGCGGAATATTCGTAAGAAGACTGAAACGAAATTGATCATATGGCTGCGGGGTGAGCTGATTGTAAAAGCTTTTTAACCCATAATAACTTGCGTTCATTGCCCAAAGCCGGTGCGAAAACGCCTTATCGCGGAAATCTATCCGATAATCGGTAGCATCGATCTTGTCCGCGAAGCTTTGGAGAACTCTGTGACTTAGCAAATTTACGGGCGTGTTAAAACCGGACTGCGAAATGAAAAATCCTCTTACCGGAATGACCATTCCAGCGATCGAGACGAGTAGCCCAGCCGACACCACATCTTTGTAGCGAGATATCCTACTGATACGCCCGAGCACGAACAGGATTGGTGCCAATGCCAGCATCCAAAATTGGGTCCGACTTCGGCCGTAGCCGTTCTGAAAAAGCTCCCATAGAATGATGCCAGCAAAAATTAGCACCGATATTGCCGGCAGAATAAGGAGACGAGCATTACGGCGCTCTTTGTATTGCTCAAGGTTTTGCGCTAAAAGGTTATATCCAAACCCGCTTAGGAACGAAACGCCAATAACAAAGAGAACGAGATGACGTCCTGCCTGCCGAATCCTGTTAACCAGGGGAAGATGAAAGTTTACATAGGCCAATCCCAGATTGGTCCCAAAACCGGAAAGCAACCCATATAAAGCGATGACTCCAAAAGCCAGCACGAGCATGCGGAGAAAAGGGTCGAGTCGGCGAAAGTAGATCGCAGCTAGCAAGGTTCCGAGCACACCAAGCGGGCCTACGTAAGGACTGCCGACGATGGCAATCCAGGTTGGCCTTACTACGATACCTATCACCTGGTTCAACGTGAGTTGATGCAGATTAAAATGGTCCCATGGAATAGAGCCGTGCCCGATCACCGCCGCGCCCGTACCGATGTGCCGAATCATGTTGCCTGTAGCGATGGACATCGGGAGTATCGCCGCTCCGGCCAGTCCGAACGCAATAGCAGCGCAAAGCGCCAGAGACCATCCTACGCGCCAGAAATCCCCAAACTTCCGCCGAAGACACAACCACCCCACGCCAGCCGCAAATAGGATTAGACAACTCAGAGCCGCATGAATTACCGGCTGTGAGGCGCTAGCCAGTGCCAGCAGACCCGCCGCAATGGAAAAGACAAATATTCCAAAGGCCCTCCCAGGAAATCGCAACAGTAACACGCCACCCGCGAGCAGTAATGGTAGCCATGCATAGGGCGCTGTGATAGTTATCCAGCTAGCATAGAGTTCCGTATTCCGCGCTAACATTCCGACGGAGGCCCCGATGTACGCGGCCCACGGCGGAACCGTCGCGCAGCGTAACAAGACATAGAGGTTAACATAAAAAACAAAGGCGTGGAGTAGCGTTAGATTGGTTAGCGTGTAAAGGGACGCGAGTGGTTGCCCATAGTTGATCAGCCCAAAAAAATAAAACGGATAGAGAATCGAAAACTGCGGACTATCGAACACCGGAAACCCGGTACCAATATTCGGCAGGTAGTACGGAACGTCACCAGACGACGCCAAACGCGATACCTCGGAGAATATAGGCCCGTAGAGATAGAGGTTATCTAGAAAGGGTCCAAAGAGCAGATGCGATGTAAAAAATGGCCCGTATCGAAGAATAAACGTAACCACGAGAGCAACAATGGCGAAGAAGTCGGAAGCGTATCGACGGCGAAGCGATGCGGTGTTAGTCATTGTTTCGATAGGACCCTGGCAGGGGCCATGAATTACAACTAGTCTATCCTATCCTTCAGCGGCGCGATCGGCTTCTTCTTCGCGACCGTGGTTGATGAACTGATAACAATTAGCGTCGAGTTTCTCCGTAGCTGCATGTCCTCGACTTTTGCTTGGGAAAGCTCGAAAGCCGGCAAAGTTGTATCCCACACCTCATTTTGGCGCGCCGCCATCGCGTGGTACACTTCGGTCGGCCATCGCCCGCTCAATCATCTCCGAGGCTCTATCCAAGCTCATAAATCAAGTCGCTTGCCGCAAAAATCAGAGCCTAACGCATCGACCCTAATTCGCAATGCGTTCGTCTGCCGGCGCGCAAAATTCACTGAAAGGCGAAATCCCATAGTTGACAAAAGCTTCACTGGCCAATCGATTCCGTTTCGGCGATAAAGGCGGCAAATGGAATCTGCTTCAGACAACACAGTTCTGATCATCGAGGATGAACGCGATGTCCTCGATCTGCTCGCGCTTAATTTGCGCAAAGCGGGCTTCACTACTTCGATTGCTGCTGATGGCGCTGCCGGATTGGAGAAGGCGCGTAGCGAAAAACCGGCTTTCATTATTCTCGATCTGATGTTGCCGAAAATGCCCGGATTGGAAGTATGCAAAGTTCTGAAGAGCGATCCGGGGACGCGCCAGATTCCGATCATGATGTTAACCGCGAAGGCTGAAGAGATAGACCGGATAGTGGGTTTGGAATTTGGTGCGGACGATTATGTGACGAAGCCTTTCAGTCCACGAGAAGTGCTCCTACGCATTCGGGCAATTATGCGCCGCGGCGAGGCGAAACAATATGATGAACGTCTGACGGCTGGACCCATTACAATTGATCCAGCGCGTCACGAAGTTTCTGTCAATGACAAGCGAATTAACCTCACCAGCCTCGAATTCAAACTTTTGCGCACGCTCATGCAGCGACGCGGTCGTGTCCAGGCCCGCGACCGTTTGCTCAATGACGTCTGGGGTTATGAAAGTGTCATCGACACGCGCACGGTGGACACGCATGTGCGACGGCTGCGAAAAAAACTTGGCAAAGCCGCCGATGTAATCGAAAGCGTACGCGGGTTCGGCTATCGCTTGAGGGAAAAGTAAGGCGAGATGTGGTGGTTAATCCTGGCTCTGATCTGCGCCACATTCGCAGTCACCGCACTGGTTCTCTGGCGAAAATGGGCCGTGCCATGGCCACAAATTGAGCAGCTCGTTTCGCAAATAGCCCGCGGCGAACGGCCGCCCACTTTCCTGGTTGATGGCAGAGGAGAGGCGAAACGCGTTGGCCTGGCGCTGGAGAGCATTTTTGCCCGGCAGCAAGAACTCGATCGCCAGATCGCAGGACGCGAATCCGGCACGCAAACGATTCTTAGCGCGATGCAAGATGGTCTGCTCGTAGTTGATAGGCGCCGGCGTATTACCCTCATGAATCGAACGTTCCAGAAACTGTTCGAGCTGCGAGACCCAGCCGTTGGCGTGCCCTTGCTTGACGAGGTCCGCCACGCAACGCTGGATTGGCTAATTGCGGAAACGCTGCGCACCGGCGAAGCGATGCGCAGCGAGTTGAACCTGGCCGATTCGCGAACCCACAGCGAGCGGCACATCGAAGTCAGCGCTGTTCCGATCAAAAAGGCTGCCGACGAGACGACCGGCGCGGTCGTAATTTGCCACGATATCACGGAATTGAAGCGGCTGGACCAAATCCGGAGCGATTTCGTAGCGAATGTTTCGCATGAGTTGCGGACTCCATTGTCGATCTTACGCGGCTACATCGAGATGTTGCTCGATAATCCGAAAACTTCACGAGAGGAATTGGCGCGGACCCTTGCAATCATGGAACGGCATTCCAAACGGCTCGGGCGTCTAGTCGATGATCTGCTGAGCCTTGCTCGACTGGAATCATCCAACGCAAGCCTGGAGCTCAGCGCTGTACGGATAGAGGACTTGTTTAATAACGTCATCCGTGACTGGAAAGAAAAACTCACGGCGAAGAATCTGAAAGTGATTGTCGATCTTCCACCAGACGCACCGACGTTTCGCGGAGATGAGACCCGGCTGCAAGAAGTACTCTACAATCTGCTGGAAAACGCGGTGAAATATTCGCGCGAGAACGGGCAGATTCATTTGCGAGCGGCGAAGCGTGGCTCTGAACTGGTGCTCAGCGTAACCGATAACGGACTTGGAATCAGCAAAGATGATCTGCCACGAATTTTCGAGCGCTTTTATCGCGCTGACAAGGCTCGCAGTCGCGAGCTCGGTGGCACCGGTCTAGGGCTGGCGATTGTGAAACATATCGCCCAATTGCACGGTGGTCGGGTAGAAGCCGAAAGCGAGCTTGGCAAAGGAACCACGATTCGCGTGGTGTTGCCGGTGGGAACTGCCAAATGACGAAGGAACGTCCAATGCCCAACTCCGAAAGGATTCGCGAGCAGGCAATCCAATGTCGAATGAAAGATTATGTTCACTGTATAAATGACTTAAAACGCGCCAGTGGGTAGGCGCGTCGCTCCGTACGCGCCGTCGTCTCCGCGAAGCGGCGTGCAGAGGACCGCCCGCCGTACCTGAACGCGAGGGTTCCATACTTGCGAGGCTTCGTTATTCCGTTCCTGTCACACAAAAGTAACATTAAAGATTTTGACCCTTCGCCGCGCGCTGCGGCAGGCTGAGGAGTATGAAATTTCTCAAATTTGGCCGTAAGATTTTGGCGATTGTACTCTTAACCGGAGTAAGTGCGACCGCCTCAGCGCAGATGATGATTAACGGTGCGGGCGCAACTTTCCCGTATCCTATCTACTCAAAATGGTTCGATGAGTACGCGAAAGTCGATCCCTCGGTTCGATTTAATTATCAATCGATCGGGTCGGGCGGAGGCCAAAAACAAATCCTTGCTCAGACCGTGGATTTCGGCGCATCGGATGGGCCGATGAGTGACGACAATCTGGCGAAGGCACCGGGCAAACTTCTGCATATCCCGACTGTCGCCGGAGCGGATGTAGTTGCCTACAATCTAACTGGGAATCCGACGTTAAAATTCGACGCAGACACGATCGCGGGAATTTTTTTAGGGCAAATCAAAAAATGGAATGACGCAAAGATCGCGGCGCTAAACCCTGGAGTCACGTTGCCCGATCAGGAAATTGTGGTCGTCCACCGCTCCGATGGCAGCGGGACGACGTTCATTTTCACCGATTACCTGAGCAAGATCAACCCGGAATGGAAAACGAAAGTGGGCACCAATACCTCCGTAAACTGGCCGACCGGCATCGGTGGTAAAGGCAATGAAGGCGTGGCTGGGCAGATCAAGCAAACTCCCGGCGCGGTCGGCTACGTGGAGCTGATCTATGCGGTGCAAAACAAGATGCCGTATGCCGAGATAAAAAACGCAACTGGTGAGTTTGTTAAACCGTCGCTCGAATCGATCACCGCCGCGCTTGCCACAGCGAACATTCCGGATGATTTCCGCTTCTCCATCACCAATGCACCGGGCAAAGACGCGTACCCCATTTCTGGCGCGACCTGGCTGCTGGTTTACGAACAACAAAAGGATCCGGCCAAAGGGAAGAAACTGGTCGCCTTTCTAAAGTGGGCCGCCAAAGACGGCGAAAAAATGGCCAGGGACCTCCAATATGCGCCCCTGCCGGAGAATCTTCAGCAACGTGTCCTGAAGCGAATCGACGAAATCAAAATGTGATGTGAGCCATGGAGATTGCCACACCTCCAGCTCAGAAAATTTTCGGGGCACCCCTTGCGCCGCGTTCAGCGGCGCGGGCGATGGCCCCGCCCTCGCGCTTTGGTGACAAAGCGTTCGAGTGGGTCACGCTCACGATGGCGCTGGCGGTGGTTGTGCTCATCATTTTAATTGGTTGGCAGCTGTGGCAGGGATCTTCGCTTGCAGTCCAAAAGTTTGGATTTCATTTTCTCACCACTTCGACTTGGGACCCGGTCGCGGAGCAATTCGGCGCGCTCCCATTTATTTACGGAACACTGGTTTCTTCCTTGATTGCGTTGCTCATTGCCGTGCCGTTGAGCATCGCAACTGCGGTTTATCTGACGGAACTTGCGCCGCTCTGGTTGCGGCAACCGATTGTTTCGTTGATCGAAATGCTGGCGGCGATTCCGAGTGTCATCCTTGGGCTATGGGGCATCTTCGTCATGATCCCGTGGTTGCGCGATTATCCATTTCCGCTGCTGAAACGGCTCTTCGGCTGGACGCCATTCTTCAGCGGCCCGATCTACGGAACCAGCATGCTGGCCGGCGGAATCATTATCGCAATCATGATTCTGCCGATCATCACGTCAGTTTCCCGCGAGATTCTGCGCAGTGTACCAAACTTGCAACGCGAAGCTGCGTACGCGTTGGGGGCGACGCGCTGGGAGGTGACCCGGATTGCGGTTCTAAGTTATGCGAGAAAGGGGTTGTTTGGCGCAGTCATCCTCGGTCTCGGACGCGCTTTGGGTGAAACGATGGCGGTCACGATGGTCATCGGCAACACGCCACAGATCGCGGCATCGCTTTTCAAGCCTGGCTATACGCTCGCCAGCGTGATTGCGAACGAGTTCACGGAGGCGACCACTGATCTTTATCTCCAGGCGTTGTTCGAAATTGGGCTGGTCCTTTTTGGATTAACCATCTTGGTGAACCTTCTCGCCCAGCTGCTCCTCCGGACCATTACCACAGCATCAGCCACACGCGCGGTACAATAGCCATGCACTCCAAACGAGTGAACAACCATTCCTGGCGCAAAATCAAAAGCGCGCTGGCATCCGGCATCGCCTTTGTTTCTGCCCTTCTTGTTATCGCGCCACTGGGTCTCGTGTTCTTTTATCTTCTCGTCAATGGCGCCGGTTCGATAAACTGGGACTTTTTCACCAAGTTGCCGGCGCCAGTCGGAGCGGTTGGTGGCGGAATGGTGAACGCGATCGTCGGCTCGCTGGAGTTGCTCGCGCTGGCAGGCGCGATTGGCATTCCGGTCGGCGTTTTGGGTGGAGTGTACCTGGCCGAATACGGCTCCGCCCGGATCAATTCAATCCTGCGATTTCTCGCTGATGTCCTGAATGGAATCCCATCGATCACGTGGGGGGTCGTTGTTTATGGCTTGGTCGTCTTGCGTTTCAAAGGCTTCTCGGCTTATGCTGGCGGCCTGGCGCTTGGGTTGATCATGATTCCACTCATCTTGCGCACGACCGAGGAAGTCATTCTCCTGGTGCCAAATGGTTATCGCGAGGCCGCTCTCGCGCTCGGCGTCGCTCGCTGGAAAACGATCGTACACATCGTAATGAAGACTGCATCCAAGGGAATTATCACGGGTGTTCTGCTGGCGTTAGCACGAATTGGCGGGGAGACTGCGCCGCTTCTTTTCACCGCGTTCGGCAATCGGTTTTGGAACCATAGCCTCGGTCAACCGATTGCTGCGCTTCCGTTGCAGATTTTTACGTACGCGATTTCTCCCTACGACGATTGGCATCGCCAAGCCTGGGCCGGCGCGCTCGTACTCGTCACCGGCGTTTTTTGCGTTAATGTACTGGTTAGAATCTTGACTCGCGGCCGGGCGGCGTCCGTCGTCTAGAACACTCGCGAATGGATAATTTAGTTATGGAAACTCCCGAGCGAAGCGTTATGGAGCGCGTCGAACGGCCTGCGCAGTCGCCCCCCAGTGCTGAGCCTGCGCCACCGCTGACTTTTCAGGTGAAGAATCTGTCAATCTGGTACGGCGAGAAGCGCGCCATTGATAATGCGACGCTTAATATCGCATCGAACGCCGTGACAGCGATTATCGGGCCGAGCGGTTGCGGCAAATCAACTTTCATCCGCTCTCTCAATCGCATGCATGAGCTCGTGCCGAAGACGCGCGTCGAAGGGACTGTTCTTCTTCACGGCGAGGATCTCTATTCCAGCGCCGTTGATCCTGCGATCGTTCGCCGCCGAGTCGGGATGGTGTTCCAGAAATCCAATCCCTTTCCGACAATGTCGATCGGCGAGAACGTCGTCGTCGGCTTGCGATTGAACGGAGTACGCAACCAAAAATTTCTCAACGAACGGTTGGAAAAATCGCTCCGTATGGCGGCGCTTTGGGATGAGGTGAAAGATGATCTGGAAAAATCGGGCACAAGTCTTTCCGGCGGCCAGCAGCAGAGGCTTTGCATCGCACGTGCCCTCGCAGTAGAGCCGGAAGTGCTTTTGATGGACGAGCCCTGTTCGGCGCTTGATCCGATCGCCACGGCGAAGATTGAGGAATTGATCTATGAGCTCAAAACCCACTACACGATTGTGACAGTCACGCACAACATGCAACAGGCCGGGCGCATCTCCGATTACACTGCCTTCTTTTATCTTGGACGACTGATCGAGTTTGGGCCTACGACGAAAATTTTTACCAATCCAAGCGAACGACAGACGGAAGATTATATCACGGGCCGATTTGGATAATGATGGTAGGACGCGACCGCTGGGCACGCCGAAGATTAGGAATAAGATTGAGACTAAGAGTGAGAGGAAGAACATGGGCGTAAGTAGGAACGAGTGGGGAGAGTAAGATGATCGCGCCAAGACATATTCTCGGAACATTTGATGAAGCACTGGCGTCGCTGCGCAACAACGTTCTAATGATGTCGAGCCTGACCGAGCGCAGTTTAGAGCGGGCGATGAAGGGCTTGTTTGATCGCGACGACGATCTTTGTGCAAATGCGATCGCCGACGATGAAGAGATCGACCAACTGGAGAAACAGATCGACAAGGATGGGGTCGATATTCTACTGCGCTTTCAACCAGTCGCGTCGGACCTGCGTCGCGTGGTGTCTGCAATGAAACTTTCATCGAACCTCGAGCGCATGGCCGATCAGGCAACGACGATTGCGCGCCGCGCGCGAAAGTTAAATCAGCATCCCCCGTTGGCGGAAGTTGAATTAGTCAGACCGATGTACGAACACGCCATGTCGATGTTTAAGGACAGCGTGGATGCTTTCGCGCGCGAGGATGTCGATCTCGGACGTGCAGTCGTCCCGCGCGATCAAGGGCTGGACGAGTTGAACCACGCGGCCAGTCGCAAATTAATCGAGCGCATGGCGCAGGGTCCGGAGCAGCTGCGGGGCTACTTGAATCTGATTTTTGTTGGCCGTTGCCTCGAACGAGTGGGCGATCACGCCACCAATATTGCCGAAGACGCAGTTTACGCGGCCGCAGCTGAAGATATTCGGCACCAGTCTGTGATAGCCACGGCATGACAAGCCCGGCGGCCAGATCTCCCGCTCTTGCCTAACTTCAAAACCAATGGTTGCATGGATTATGCGCGCTCGTTTTTGGGCCGCGGATTCCAGAGAGCGATAAATGCCGACAGCGGTTGCCAAGACGAGTGTTGCCGAAGAGTCCTCCGCCGGGGTGGAGCTCCTGCGGAAGGAAGTTCCTCAAGAAGAGCGTTTTTCTGATCCACGAAATTTTATCAATCGCGAACTGAGCTGGCTCGAGTTCAATCGACGTGTTCTCGAAGAAGCGCAGGATCCGACTCAGCCGCTCATCGAGCGGGTGAAGTTTCTCACCATCTTTAGTTCGAACCTCGATGAGTTTTTTGAGATCCGCGTCGCTGGGATCAAGCAGCAGATCCAGAGCGAGACAAGTGACGTGGGCCCGGATGGTTTGAGCCCGACCGAGACGTTCAACAACATCCAGCGGGTTGTGCGCGAACTCGTGGCGACGCAATGCGTCCTGTGGAAAAATGAATTACTACCGGAACTGGCGAAGAACGGCATTTACGTGCGCGAGATGGCGGAATTGCCGACGAAACGGGCGGCATGGGCGCATCGCTATTTTCAGCAGGAGGTCCTTCCGATGCTCACCCCCTTGGCCGTGGATGCCAGCCATCCGTTCCCGCGCCTTTTGAACCGAAGTCATAATCTGCTGGTACGGGCGAAACTGCAGCGGGGCGGGGAGGCATTGCACGCGATTGTGCAAGTGCCCAGAGCGGTATCGCGCTTGATTGCCTTGCCACGCGGCAAAAGCGTGGACGAGCCGTGGGAGTACATTTATCTCGCCTCACTCATCAAACAGCACATCGGCGAATTGTTTCCCGGTTTGATCCTGGACGAAGTGCACGCGTTTCGGGTCACTCGCAACAGCGATCTCTATATCGATGAGGAAGAAGCGGAAAATCTTCTGCGCACCATCGAGCAGGAACTGCGGCGATCAAGCCGCGGCAATGCCGTCCGCCTCGAAGTGGAAGCCGATTGTCCCAAAGACGTTCTCGAATTGCTGCTGAGGTTCTTTGACCTGACGGAGGCCGATGCTTACAAACTCGACGGCCCGCTTTCCATGACGCATCTGATGCCGCTGGTCACTAATGACGCATTCGCGAAGCTCAAGGACCGGCCATTTCAGCCGGCGCGCGATCCCGCGCTGCCGCCGCATGTCGACTTTTTCGAAGTGTTGCGACGCCAGGATGTGCTGCTCCATCATCCTTACGACAGCTTCGATCAAATTGTCGAGTGGATCGAAGCGGCAGCGCGGGATCCGCACGTGCTGGCGATTAAAATCACATTGTATCGCACAAGCGGTGATTCGCCAATTGTCGGAGCGCTCATCGAAGCAGCCAATGCTGGAAAACAAGTCACCGCCATTGTTGAGCTTCGTGCACGTTTCGATGAGGCAAGCAACATTCAATGGGCCCGGCGTCTGGAGGAAGCCGGCGCGCATGTCATCTACGGGGTAGTCGGTCTAAAAACGCATTCCAAGGCGCTGCTCATTGTTCGCCGCGACGCGGATCAACTCCGGCGCTACGTCCACCTGGGCACTGGCAACTATCACTCGCGCACCGCGCGTATTTATACCGACTTTAGTTTGCTCACCACCGAGCCGAAATTGACCGAGGAAGTGGCAATTGTCTTCAATACTCTTACAGGCCTCGCCGGTTATCCTGGTCTCAAAAAATTGATGGTCGCGCCATTCGATATGCATAGCCGCCTTATCCGATTAATTGAACGCGAACGCGACAACGCGCGAGCAGGCAAACCGGCTCGCATTGTTGCGAAGTTAAACGCACTCGTCGATCACGAGATCATTGAGAAACTGTATCAAGCTTCCTGCGCAGATGTGAGCATCGATTTGATAGTCCGCGGCATTTGTTGCTTACGGCCAAAAATCCCCGGCTTGAGCGAGAATATTCGCGTCATCAGCATTGTCGGCCGCTTTCTCGAGCACAGCCGGATTTTTCATTTTGAGAATGGCGGACAACCTAAGGTCTTCCTTTCAAGTGCGGATTGGATGCCGCGAAATTTTTACCGGCGCATTGAACTTGCGTTTCCTGTCGAGAATCCAGCGTTGCGCGATCAGATCATCAACGAGGTGCTTCCGAGCTTTTTACACGATCGCGTCAAGGCGCGGGAGTTGCAGCCCAGTGGAAAATACCGGCGTTTGAAACCCGAGGGCTCGGAGCCGCGCGCCCAGGCACAGTGGCATTTCCGTGAGGTTTCCCGCGAGCGAGCGAAAAAAATGCCCAGGCCGAAGAAAAAATTGCGCGCGGATAAATTGGTTCCGATAACGGTCGCGGACGAAAAATCTGTTGCGGCGATCGAGCGCCAGCCGGACTCGCAGACCTCGGCAGCGGCTCCCAAGCAATCGTCATGAAGAAAGCGATCCTGGTAATCGATATCGGGGGCTCAAATGTGAAGCTAATGATTTCCCGCACGGAGAAGCGAAAATTCAAATCTGGCCCGAAATTGACACCGCGTGAGATGATCTCGCACACCAGACCATTACTGGAGGATTGGAAATTTGATGCGATCTCGATGGGATTCCCGTCGCCCGTGCGCAACGGAAAGATCCTGAGCGAACCAAAACACTTGGGCAAGGGCTGGGTTGGATTTGATTTCAAGAAAGCGCTCGGCAAACCAGTCCGTATTATCAACGACGCAGCCATGCAGGCGCTCGGCAGTTATCACGGCCGCCGAATGCTTTTTCTAGGGCTCGGCACAGGACTTGGCTCGGCACTTGTATGGGACAATTATGTCCTCCCGCTCGAACTGGGGGATTTGCCTTACCGCAACGGCAGCATCATTGAGCATTATCTCGGCAAACCAGGCTTGACGCGCCTCGGCGAGAAGACCTGGCAGCGCGACGTGCGTTATGCCCTCGTGCAACTGAAGAAATCGCTCATTGCCGATTACGTGGTGCTCGGGGGCGGGAATGCCAAGAAATTAAACGTGCTTCCGGAGGGAGTGAAACTTGGGCATAATCGCAATGCGTTTCTGGGTGGAACGCGCCTCTGGCAAATGGACGCGCGGAAGCGGCGCCGCAAATGGCAGATTCTTTAGAAAGTGATCCAATGAAACTCTATTTTCTCAGACACGGTGAGGCCGATTGGCCGGACTGGAAACAGTCTGATGACGAACGTCCACTAACCAAACGCGGAAAAAAAGAAATGCGCGATGTTGGAAGATTTCTCATGGATCTAAAGATACGACCGGACTTGATCGTAACCAGCCCGCTGCCACGCGCCTCGCAGACGGCCGAGATCGCGGCCGATTATCTGAAAGCAAAATTGCGGAAGGATGAGCTGCTCGCGCCCGGATTCGGCACCGGTCAGCTTCGAACAGTGCTAAAGCGGCATCGCGCAAAAACTTTGATGCTAGTCGGTCACGAACCGGACTTCACCAACATCATTTCGGGATTGACCGGGGCATCGCTCAAACTTTCCAAGGCCGGTGTGGCGCTGGTCGATGTCGATCCTGAATCTGAAGAAGGAAAACTTCTCTGGCTTTTTCCATCTAAGATCGCCAGGAAATAGCTGTGCGGTTCTAACCTCTCACTAATTTAGCGTTGCGCTAACAGATAAATTGCCGCCAGCGTGAGAAGAAAGTAAGGAACGAGCACCGCCGCTCCGGCATAATCTTTTGCCATCCGCTGCCCGAAGAATAGCGCAACAATTGCGATAGCGGAGACGACCGCGCCATAGAAGGCAAGCGTCGAATCGCGCGAAAGAATTATCACGACGCACCCAATCGCGCTGAGTGTCCCGGCTGCAACTTCAAGGATAGTGATCACCGTCACCATGGCGGGCACAACCCCGGCAAGCGGACTCTTGGCGAAATGTCCTTTTAACCATTCCACATTACCGCGACGATCGACAACTTTATCAATTCCCGACTGGAGGAAAAGAACGGCGAGAAACGCGGAGCTAAGGATTTCCAAAAGAAATATTGCTCCTGTGAGAGTATGCAGAGTTGGCATGTAACGACTCTAATAGTGAACGCTTCACGATTGTCGATCTTGTTCGCGCCGATACTGCGCAAAAAATTGGACAGCAGGCGGACAGATGCATTGGGCAAGCAAAAAACAGGGACGCGGTTTTATCCGCGTCCCTGTTTCAGACTACTTATTATGAGTGACCTAGTGACCGACTATAGCGTAGTATGCGAAGTGCAGATCGTTGGTGTCCGGGCCATCGAGATTGATCCAACCTTGCACCACTTCGCCGTGAGCCGCATTGACAGTGACCGTCAATGTGGTCGAACCGTTGGCCGGCACAGTCACGCTGTCCGGCACGGTGATCCGGTCATCGCCAGCACTCAAGATTCCAGCGTCAAAGACGCTCGGGACAGTGTCCCCGAATGTACTCGGGGTGAACATCGTCTTCGAGACGCTGAACGTTTCGTCGGTGCCAGTCGGGTTGGACAGTGTGATCACAAGCGACGTCGGATGGCCGACGGTAACCTTGCCGAAACTTGCTGCGACAGGATCTAACCACGTCGTCGCGTCTGCCGCCACAGAGAGGTTCTCACGTCCGGCTCCCTGCGCTGTCGGTCCGATGTCGTGCAAGCCGGTCTTGGCATCCTTGATCACCAAGTCGGCGCGGTTGACGAGCGCCGACTTGACCTGCGCGGGCGACCAGGACGGATTGAGGTTCAAGAGCACAGCAGCCGACCCGGCAATGTGCGGCGTCGACATCGACGTGCCGCTGAAGAAGGCCCAACCGGTACCATCGCCCGGGCAGGTGTCGGGTTTGCCCACGCACGTGATCGAACTGAGGACATTGACGCCGACGGAGGTCAGGTCAGGCTTGACGGCAAAATCAACGGCCGTTGGGCCCTGACTACTGAAGCCAGCCAGAATGTCCGCGTTGGGAGTGATGAACTCCTGGAACGTGGCCACCGCCGACGCGGTGGTCGCTCCTGACGCCCGCAGGTCTGCGCCCTCATTCAGGCCGATCATGACTGCCGGCAGGTCGTCGCCGCCGCCGCCGTCCTTGGCCATGGCGGTTGGGTCACCGGCGACATTGTTGATCACGAGCACTCCGACAGCACCGGCGGCGATCGCGTTGCGTACCTTCGTGCTGAAGGTGCACGTCCCTCGGTCGATGATCGCCAGCTTGCCGGAAGCTCCCGGATCGACGCTCGTGCAAGAGGTGCTGTGGGTGTCGAAGAGATCAAACGACGCGGTGGGAAGAGGGGGAAATTCTCCGACGGCCGCACCGATCGTTGTTCCGCCGCCCGCCGGATACGTAAACGGCTGGCCAACGAAGTGCTGGTTTGTGCTCGCGCCGACCGTGATAATCTTACGCGCTCGGCCGGGCGACTCAATGGTACCTGGGCCGGGGCCGCTGTTACCGGCCGCCACGGCCACGACTAAACCCGCGTCCACTGCGTTATCGAGCCCCATCGCAAGCAGGTCGTTGTTACCATGGAAGCTGCCGCCAAGCGAAAGATTGAGAACGTCCATTCCATCAGCGACCGCAGCATCGACCGCGTTGAGGATATCCTCGCTGCGAGCGCTGACAACGTTATCTGGGAAAACATTGTAGTTCCCCAGCCACGCGCCCGGTGCTATCCCGGACATGTCATCGATGCTCACGCCGTTGACCACCGCAGTCTGGCCAGTTACCCCTGCGGCATCTCCGGCAGTATGGGTCCCGTGGTCTTGGATGGCCTGGGCGTCGAGGCCCTGCTGACGGGCCTTGTTATAGAAGACTTTGGCAACAATGACTTTTGGCGAGACGTACTTGCAGTCTTGATCTGGCGTGTGCGAATTGCTATCTGCTGCATCGCACTTGGGAAATCCGGGGGGAAAGCTGAAGCCAGTTGGGTCGAAGAAGGGGTGCGTCTCGTCAATCCCCGTGTCGATGTCTCCAATCTTGACGCCCGCCCCGGCGACGGATCTGCCGCCCGCGGCAGCCCAGGCATCCGATGCATTGATGATCTTGTAGCTCTCGCTCAGGTTAGGATGATAAAGGGCGTTATACTGGACCTGTTGCACCATGGGAGCCCTTGCGATTGTCTCCAGCGGTGTCCCGTTCAGTTGCACGGCGACCGCGTTGAGTGCGACATCATACTCACTAGTTATCCTCGCCCTAGAGGCATTGGTTCGCAGCCATCGTCTGAACTCGTTCCGCCCAGCAGACAGCTGGGCGCGGTACGACCTTACAGTGTTACTATTGAAATCAATTTTCTTGCCCGCCGCTGGTTTGGTAGCGGCATGAATACTTAGTGGATCGCCTTTGAGTTGGACAATCGCACTCGATCTGTCCACGTCCGGGCCCGGGTTGAAGGCGTCAGCACTAGCGTTTGG
>Ga0137378_10001813_pt1 | contig 18132 bp, 12 predicted proteins | sample SagtaG_21_FD_104813 | JGI IMG/M metagenome (GOLD analysis project Ga0137378, IMG submission 104813) | Vadose zone soil microbial communities from Sagehorn Ranch, Mendocino, California, USA - Sage2_L_60_16 metaG | ecosystem: Environmental > Terrestrial > Soil > Vadose zone | place: USA... | reverse complement strand
CACGCCGCGGGAACTGAGAAACCGCTTTGGCAGGCTCGTTTTGCTTGTCTATTTACTCTTCACGCGTCGGATAAATCAGAAGCGGTTTTGTAGAAGCCGAAGCTCCGCGTCCGTTGCCAAGTGCTTCGTGAGATCGCGTACCCGACTACGTCGCCCGCTTTGTAGACAATCAGCTACATGCACCACGGACTGTTAAGGTAACGCTGAACTCCATTGCGCAGAATGGCTGACTTCCTCGGCGTCATATCCAGGTCCGGGTCCGACCAGCTCCGAAGCATAGCCCGCGCCGTCTCAGTTGTAAAAGTTCCGGTCGGATCGATAACCTCCATCTCGCCGCGTCCGCCGCCAGTGATCTGTTGCACTTTCTCCTCGAGCGTCATGCGCGACAGCAAATCGGCCACGCGGTCCTCAATCGCGAGTCCAGGATTGCGATATTTGGGAGTGTTGTCCTGAGCTTTTTCCTGACTCCTTGCCGTTGCGCACAAAATCGTCACGCAGACGGTCAATGACAGCATGATGTTGCGGCATGAGATTCTCATGTGAAGCCGGAACCGCCTTTTAAGGGGATTAGTAATCCAAAGTACGGAAGTATAGACGGCGCAGTTCCTTTTGTGTGGGAGGATGTGCAACAGGCGCACGGGCGAGGTACATACGGGCGACAGTTTGCATCAATTACTATCAGAGTTTGGATGAACTCTGGGTTCGAATGCGTTTGCCCTTCTTGCTCACGTCCCTAACGCTCCTCGCCCTATCTGCCGCTACACAGGTCCGCAAAGGATCAATTCGTGGCACGGTTCTCGCCGACGATGGTAGACCCGTTGCGGGTGCCCACATTTCCGCGGAGGTAATGCAAGGTTCGAAGATTCGAACCGTTCTCGACGCAAAGACCGATGATCTTGGGATCTTCTTGTTCTCGCGACTAGCGGCAGGGAAATATCGCATGTCTGCTGAAAAACGGGAGGATGGCTACCTATCTACTCGACGTGATATCACCTGCGAACCAGCCCCGGCTACGATTGTTCGTACACCAGACACACTGACGGCCACCACCGTGATCCGCTTCGGCCCCAAAGCCGGTATCATTACGGGATTGGTGAGAGATTCAGCCACAGGCAGGTCGATTCCCGCTCACCTGAGTTTGGCGCCCATGTCCGGCTGCGGTTGGTCAACCACCGGTGACTGCTGGGACTTTCAAGTTCCGGCTGCTAATCCCGGCCGATACAGAGGTTAAGTTTGGAGCATGCGCGGAAGGTTATAAACCTTGGCTCTATGCTGATCCTTCAGATCTTTCCCACCCAGTTTATCTGCGACTGAGACAGGGCGCCGAGTTGGAGGTCGACATCAAGCTCGGACACAGTTTGGACGATCCGCAAACGCCCTGCGTATCGGGCAAATACTAACAACGCAGGTGTCCCTCTTATTCGTTGCGAAATGGCCGTTACAGCCATAGCCTTTGCATATCACTTCTAGTCATCCGCGTTGGCTGTAACCGATGGGCCCACGCCAACTTCTTGGTCCTTGTACTGCAGCTGATAAAGCTTGTAGTAGATGCCGCGCTGCGCCAATAGCTGCTGGTGCATGCCCATTTCCCGCAGCTGGGCTTTGTGCATGACAAGGATCTTGTCCGCGCGCTGGATCGTAGACAGCCGGTGGGCAATGATAATTGACGTGCGGCCTTCGACCATTTTTCCCAGCGCGTCGCGTACTTTGAATTCAGTTTCGGTGTCAACGCTGGATGTAGCTTCGTCCAAAATCAAAATTTTCGGCGCGTGAGCAAGGGCCCGCGCAAACGAAATCAACTGCTTCTGCCCAGTCGAAAGGGTCGATCCACGCTCGCGCACTTCTTCCTTGTAGGTGTCGGGCAGGTTGTGGATGAAATCGGCGAGATTGACGTCCTCTGCGGCCTGTCTTACCTGTTCATCGGTGATCCAGTCTGTTCCGAGCCGGATGTTGCCCTCGATTGTTCCAGTGAACAGAAAAGGATCCTGCAACACCACCCCGAACCGGCGGCGCAGATCGGCCAGTGGCATTTCTTTCACGTCAAGGCCATCAATTCGAATGGCGCCTCGCTGCACATCATAGAACCGCAAGAGCAGAGAAATGATTGTGGTCTTCCCAGCTCCGGTGTGTCCGACGATCGCGACGGTTTCCCCTGGCTCGATGGTGAAGCTGACATCGCGCAGCACCCAATCCGGTTCGCTGTGACCTAACGTGGAGCTACTCTCCACTGGACGGGCGTGGACGCCCGTCTCCACACGATCACTCCTGCCATCCCGCGAATTGTCTTTTAGCATATCGCGATACGCAAACCACACACGATCAAATTCAATCCTGCCTGGCCCGCCGGGCTTCCGAGTTACGGGGGCCTCAGTGATTTCCGCCGGAGTATCCAACAGCTTGAACACGCGCTCCGCCGCAGCCATGGCCGATTGCAGGATGTTGTACTTTTCGCTCAAATCCTGAATGGGACGGAAGAAGCGCTGCGCATATTGCATGAATGCGACCAGGACTCCCAGAGTGGTCACATTCTGGACCAAATGAAGCGCAATCAGAGTCTTCGGGCTGAAACTGACGCTAACACCGGTCAGCACCCAGCCGCGAAGCACATCATGTCCGCCGAACCAAATCACGCACGCAATCGCAATCGACGAAAAAATTTCGACGACAGGATAATAGACCGCATGCGCCATGATGGCGTCTTTGAACGCCTCCATATGCTGCGCGTTCACTTCGGAAAAAGTTTCAAATGCCTTCTTCTCGCGATTGAAGAGCTGCAAAACCACCATGCCACTCACGTGCTCTTGCAGGTGAGCGTTAATGCGCGCAATCGCCACACGAATTCGCCGGTAGGAGTCGCGCACCCTGTCGCGAAAAATCCTCGTGGCAAAGGCAATGAAGGGCAACACTGCGAACGTGATCAGTGCCAGCTTCCAGTTCACGCAAAGCATGATGGCCAGAATGCCAGCCAGCACAAAAATGTCTTCAAAAATGGACACCACGCCTGACGTGAACATTTCGTTCAAAGCATCAACGTCGCTGGTAACGCGGGTGACCAGCCGTCCCACCGGATTCTTGTCATAGAAGCCGATGTGCATGCGCTGCAGGTGGCGGAAAATTTCGCTGCGCAAGTCGAACATCACCATTTGTCCGGCCCACTGCATAAAGTAGGTTTGCAGGTACTCGAGCAGAAAGCTGAAAGTGATCAGACCGACGTAAATTGCTCCGATTTGCGCAATTCCTGTGAGGGGACGAGGACTCAACCATCGCGACAGGAGTGAGGGCGCTTGGTGCGCCGGGGCCAGATACCGGTCAATAGCCACCATGGTCAGGAACGGCCCCAGCACATCGGCTCCGGCCTTTAGCACGATCGAGGCCAGAGCCAACGCAACCTTCCATCTATAAGGGCGCAGGTATTTGAGCAACCGCTTCATCAGCCGGCTGTCGTACGCTTTTCCGAGGACTTCTTCTTCGTGGGGAGAGGCCATAACGCGATTAAGACTATTTTAGATAGATGGGCGGAAAGAGTTTTTGGATTGAAAAACTTAGGGATACTGTCACCCCTTCCGGTAGAAATCGGGGATTCAGGCGGTCCGTTCGCGCACACCCGGTCGGCAACTTAGCTCCCTACGTAACGCGCATACAAGCTTCGCGCCACCGCAGTATCCGTTGTGCCCTTGATGATCGCCCTGCCATCCGGGAAGAGCGTCATCTCGAACGGATCTTTCCAAAACTTAAGCACAAACTCGGTATGGCGAACCCTGCCGTGTGGCTTCAGTCGCTGGCTCATGTCGCCCAAATCGATGGGCCGGGCGCGCTCGTGAATCTGGACCGAATTCCGGCCGCACATGGTGATGTGGGGACGTCCTTCGCCCGCCAAGTGGGGGAATTCGCGACGTCCGCAAGTTCGACAGTCTCCCCTCGGCACCGCCGCCGAAATCTCTGCCCGCTCATTGCACCACAAGTCCTGCGAAAGCAGGGTACGCCTGAGCTGTGATTTCGCTCCGACCAGGAATTTTATGGCTTCGGTGGCCGCAATTGAAGCAGTCTGATTTACTGCAGAATTTAGTATCCCGGCCGTCTCACAGGTCTCCAGCGCTCCCGAAGGACTCTCAGGAAAGATGCAGCTCAAACACGCAGTTTCGCCAGGAATGATGTTCATCGTGATCGCGTAACTGCCCACAGCCGCCACATAAATCCAGGGCAGGGAATTCTTCACAGCGAAGTCATTAATCAGGTACCGCGTTTCAAAGTTGTCGGTCCCGTCCAGAATCAACTGTACACCGTTCAACAGTTGTTCGACATTCTCAGGCCGTAGATCCGAAACGTGAGGTTCAGCGGCAGTCTGTGAATTGAAACTCGCAATCTTCCTGCACGCCGCAATTGCCTTCGGCACCGACTGCGCCGCATCTGCTTCATCAAATAAGCTCTGCCGCTGAAGGTTGCTCGCCTCGACGTAATCACGGTCAATGATTCGCAGCGTGCCCACTCCCGCGCGCGCCAGCAGTGCTGCCAGCGCCGACCCCGTCGCGCCGCAGCCCACAATGGCCACACGAGAGTCCAATAGGCGTTGCTGTCCTTCGGCGCCTATTCCGGCAAACAACAACTGACGCGAGTATCTTTCCTTAAGTTCGGGTTTCATTCAGGTATCAATTTAGCTGGTGCACCGGCTAGGAATGTCGCGAACCACCGCATCCACTCTAGTTCTCCGGCCAGACATTTATTATAAGTGGCGATGGCTCCGGAGTTGCGAGGCGCGCGCATTCGTGTGCATCAAATCTTATATTTCCCGGAAATTTCGCGTAGGAGCTTTTTTGCGTAGAGAGGGATTTGCCCGTGCTTTCGTCGCTATCGCCGTCGCCTGGTGCCTGACACCTGGGGACCTGTGGTCGCGTCCGCAAGCGGGCCATGCGGAGCAGACTCTTGCCCAAACTGGCTCTGCCTGTTTTGGCAACGTTGTCAGGAAGATTGAATTTCCGGGCGCCAGTGAAACCGATCAGCGGGCCTTGCGCAACCTGCTCCCACTTCATGAAGGAGAAACGCTCGACCGCGCTCGTCTCCAGGAGAGCCTGCGCGTGCTTTTTGCTACTGGCCGCTTTGCCGACCTCAGGGCTGAGTGTGACCGCTCCACCGACGGCCAAGTGCTGCTCACGTTTCCCAACACTCCTAACTTTTTCGTTGGCAGCATCAGCGTAGAGGGCGCTCCCGGTCACCCCAGCGAATCGCAAATTGTGAATGCCTCCAAATTGCAATTGGGAGAGGTCTTTACTGCCGACAAACTAAATCGCGGGCTGACGAATATTCGCCGGCTCATGGAAGAAAATGATTTTTACCGCTCATCCATCACTCACTCCGAGCAGCAGAATGCAGTGACTCAGCAGGTCGAGGTCACTTTCCACATTCACTCCGGCGATCCCGCCCGAGTCGGCAACGTGAACATCAACGGAAAAGGCCTGTTCTCGAGCGGGCAAGTGGAAGACATGGTGCGCCTGCATCCCGGCGACGTCGTCTCCGCCCAGAAGGTTGCCACTGGCCTGGAACGAATTCGCAAGCAATACCAGAAACACAACCGCTGGCTGGCGCAGGTGAGCATTGCCGAAAAAAAATATATTCCTGAGACCAACAAAGTGGATTACACGCTTGCGGTTGAATCGGGCCCGGTAGTTGAGATCCGCGCCGAAGGCTTTCACCTCAGCCGAGGCACCATGAGGCGGTACGTGCCGGTCTACGAAGAGCATGCGCTCGACGACGATCTTCTGAACGAAGGCCGCCGGAACCTCCTCGGCTACATGGAATCCCGCGGCTATTTCGATGCCAGCGTTGACCTGAGAAGAGAGTCAGACGAGAAGCAGAATTTGTTGCGTGTGATTTATCAGATCGATCCTGGCGACCGGCACAAGATCGTAAAGGTGCAAATCACCGGCAACAAGTTTTTCCGCCAGGATGACTTGCGCCCGCTTCTGCACGTGCAGGAAGCCAGTGTTCTCCTATCGAATGGCCGGTACAGCCAGGCGCTTCTGCGCGGCGACGCCCGCGATATCGAGAACATGTACCGCGCCAATGGGTTCGCCCAGGTGAAGGTGGACACTCAAGTTGAGGACAATTACCGCGGCGCTAAGAACCAGGTAGCGGTCGTCATTCGCATCGACGAAGGCCCTCAGACGGTAGTTGGTGCATTTCAAATTACCGGAAATGCCACTCAGGCTGCGGACTCTCTGCCTCCTCTGAATACGGGCCCGGGCCAACCTTTCTCCGATTCGCGCATTGCAGACGATCGCGACATCATTCTCAATTACTACTTCAATAGCGGATTCCCTAACGCCACCTTTGAGGCCACAGCCAAACCCGTCGCCGACAATCGCATGGACGTAACTTTCAACATTCACGAAGGCGAGCGCATTCATGTCGACCAGGTTCTGGTCGCGGGCCGCGAGCACACCAAGCCGTTCGTCGTCGATCACGAACTCCAGATGAAGTCCGGCGATCCCCTAAGCCAGGGCGATCTTCTTGGAACGCAACAGAAACTCTACGATCTGGGAATTTTCAGCCAAGTCGATACCGCCGTCCAGAACCCCGAGGGCGTTCAGCCTCGCAAAAACGTGCTCGTGCAAGTGCAGGAAGCCAAGCGTTATACGTTCAATTACGGGATTGGCTTTGAGTTTCAAACCGGACAACCGAGTTCAAACCCCATGGGCAATCCGGGGATTAGTCCGCTGGCATCGTTTGACGTGACCCGCCTCAACTTCCGTGGCCGTGATCACACAATTACTTTCGAATCGAGGGTCGGACGTTTACAGCAACGTGGACTTATCAGCTACGAGGCTCCGCACTGGTTCAACAGCCCCAATCTGAAGCTGACGTTCACTGGTTTTTTCGACCACACCTTGGATGTATCAACCTTCACATCCCAGCGCCTTGAAGGCTTGACTCAAGCAGAGCAGGTCGTCAGCAGAAGGGCCGACAGCTCTGCAGTATCCATTATCACCTACCGCTTTAATTATCGTTTGGTCAAAGCGCTCAACATCTCGGACACAATCAGCCAGGACCAAATACCCCTTCTTTCCCAGCCCGTGCGAGTGGGGGAACCGGGCTTGGGCTACATCCGCAATCATCGTGACAGCGACCTAGAAGCCACAAGGGGAAGTTACATCACAGTCGATATGGGCGTGGCGGCCCATTATTTTGGATCCGAAGCGGATTTCAGCCGCGTCCTGGTACAGAATTCCACCTATCATCCTTTTGGAAAGGCAGGCAAAGCCAAGAAGCAGCTTGTGTTCGCGCGCTCCACGCGCGTTGGATTAGAAAATCCCTTCTCGAAAACCATCATCACACAGTCCGGGGAACCAGTCACCGGAACTCCAACACTGATTCCATTACCGGAACGCTTCTTCATGGGAGGCGGCAATTCGCATCGCGGCTTCGGTCTGAATCAAGCTGGCCCGCGTGATCCAACCACAGGATTTCCTCTTGGTGGCTCCGCCTTGTTCCTGAACAATTTCGAACTACGGTTTCCCTCGCCTACACTGCCGTTTGTCCAGGACAACATGAGCTTTGCGGTTTTCCATGACATGGGTAACGTCTTCACCGACGGCACTCACATGCTGGATAGCTTGCTGCGCTGGCATCAGAACAAAGGATTGTGCTCGCAGAACCTCAATACCCTGTTCCAGGCTGGCGCGGGTGCCGCCCGATGTAACTACAACTACATCTCTCATGCCATCGGGCTTGGCGTCCGTTACAAAACACCTGTCGGGCCGGTTCGGTTTGATTTTGGATACAACTTGAATCCTACGGTCTATCCCTATTTCTGTAAAACGACGACGAACACGCCGGATTGCCCGCCTGCATACACTTTCATGGGCACGAAACAAGCCAGCCCCTTCAACGTTTACTTTAGTATCGGACAGACATTCTGATGCGGCTACAATCGGCCATCTTCGGACTTCTTCTGCTCACCGCGGCAAGCCTGCGGGGCGGCGAGGTCTTGGATCGAATTGTTGCCAACGTAAACGGCAACGTCATTTTGCAAAGTGATTGGGACGACGAATTAAATTACGAATGCTTTATGTCCAACCGCTCCACCCAGAACCTGACGCAGGAGGACCGTAATGCCACTCTCACCCGCCTGATTGATCAGGAACTGCTGCGCGAGCAGATGCGCTCCAATGACTTCACACCCGCTGCTGCAGACGACGTCGATAAGCAAATCGAAGGACTGAAACAAGACTATTCCCGAGATCATGAGGGAAAGTCCTGGAGCGTGGCTTTATCGAGCTACGGCGTTTCTGAAGCCGGCGTAAAAGCCCACGTTGCACTTGAGCTGAATCAGTTGCGCTTGGTTGACGCCCGGCTCCGCCCCTCGGTCCAGATCAATGCGGTAGAGGTTGAAAATTACTACAAGGAGCAGTTGGTACCTAAGTCTTCCTCGGTGCACCCTATCACGTTGCAGGAAGCCGCTCCGAAGATTCGTGAAGTACTAACGCAGCAGAAAATCGACCAGCTGCTAACTTCTTGGCTTGAGACTCTGCGCTCGCAAGCGCAAATCCGCATATTCGTTCCTGATTTTCCGGCTCCGCAGGTTGCGCAACCATGAGCCGCCCCGGAATCCGCTGGCGCAAAGTCGCCAAGTATTTTGTTTCGTGCTTCCTGCTTTTCCTCCTTCTCCTGTCTGGCGCGCTCTGGTATGTCACCACTGACTCATTCCAGCAGATGGTCCGTCGCCGTCTGACTGCGGAAATCGAGCGCGTCACAGGAGGACGTGTCGAGCTCGGCAGCTTCCACGCAATCCCGCTTCGCTTCGAGGTGGAAGTGCGCGACCTCACCATCCATGGGCGGGAAGCGGCAGGCGAAGTCCCCTTCGTTCATGTGGACCGCATGAGCGCGATCATAAATATCTCCTCCGCCCTGGGCGCTAAAATCGGCTTCCATTCACTCACCCTGGACCATCCGGTCGTGCACGTTATCTTCTATCCAGACGGAAGCACGAACCAGCCCGGCCCGGAGAAAACCGGTAGCGCCGACTTCGAGCAACTGTTCGCTTTCTCCATTGACAGGCTCAATGTTAGACGCGGCGAATTGCTGTGGCAAGACAAGCGACTACCGCTCGATTTCACCACCAACGATGTCTCTGCCCGCCTGAGCTATTCATTCCTGCACCGGCGCTACTCGGGCAATCTGGTGATCGGAAAGGCTGAGACCCAGTTCGATGGCTATCACCCCGTCGCCTGGACAGCACAGTCAGTCTTTGCCGTCGATCGGAGCGGTGTGCAGGTGCAATCATTGAACGTCGCGGCGGAACATACTCAGTTCCAGGCCAGCGGAGTTATTGCGAATTTGCTTAATCCCTCATTAAAAGGGAACTACCACCTTGATCTCGATCTCGCCCAGCTCGCATCTGTCTCCCGCCAGCCTCAACTGAAGGCCGGTAATCTTGTGATCACCGGGAGCGGGTCATGGTCTAGCCAGACTTTTGCCTCGTCTGGAAAATTTCAGGCAAAAGAAGTTGCATGGCAAGACAAGACTCTTTCTGCGCGAAACCTCGCCGCCGCCGGCAACTTCTCGCTCGATCCGCAAAAGATCTCGCTTTCCCAGATAGAAGGCCGTGCCCTCGGCGGCACATTTGCGTCTGACGCGGAGGTCGCGAATTGGCAGACTCCCGCAAAGCCAACGAAGAATTCGAACGGGGAAGAACGCGGAGTTATAAAAATCAAGGGAAAGGACGTTTCCTTGGCGGAGTTGCTGTCTAGCCGCGGTCCGCAATTCCGCCCTGTTAACAAGCTGAAGCTGGCAGCGGGCCTTTCGGGTACGTCTGAGATCCGCTGGAGAAGTAATTTTCGCAACGCCGAGATTACCGCCGCGTTGGACCTCACTCGGCCCAGTCGCTCGCGCGGCGACGAAGTCCCAGCTGACGGCACCACGCATTTTTCCTACAGGGCTAGATCGGGAGAGATGCAAATCGCCGACTTGTCCCTGACTACGCCAGCTACCCAGATTCGCGCTTCGGGCGCCATGACCTCATCATCTGCCCTCAGGGTTTCGTTTGCCACGACGGACCTCCGCGAGTGGCAGCCGTTGATCGCCGAACTGTTCCCGTCCGGCTTGCCGGTGGTCGTCCATGGCCGCGCGGCGTTCAACGGCACCGCCTCGGGTCAGTTCTCGAATCCCATCCTCGCGGGCAATTTGCAACTGCAAGACTTTGAGACCTCCCTTCAGCTGAATCCATCCGCTGCTCGAGCCCAGCTGCACTGGGATTCCCTTGCTGCGGACGTGCAGGCTTCTTCTCGAACTCTCGCCATTCACAACGCTACTCTTCACCGCGCTGACGAGAGCCTGAAAGGGGACGGTAGCCTGGCCTTGAGCGCCTGGAAGCTCACGCCCGACAGTCCCTTCCGCCTTCACCTCGACATTCAAAATATGGACGCGGCTGAACTTGCTGGGCTCGAAGGATTTGACCACACTATCTCCGGAAAGCTCTCCACAACTGTCGAACTCGCTGGGACCGTGGCCAAGCCTGAAGGCCAGGCAAGCGTCAGCCTTTTGCATGCGTCGGTTCGTGGCCACGTCCTCGACACTGCCAGTGCTTTACTAGTTCTCAACGGCAGCCAGGTCTCTTTCCGGCAGCTCCAGCTTGCCCGCGGTGAAGCTCATGTTTCCGGCAGCGGCAACTACGACCTCTCTTCTCACATTTTTCAATTGGATCTCAATGGCAAGGACTTCGATCTCTCTGAGTTTTCTCAAGTGGAAGCCTCGCGGATACAGGTCGCAGGCAAACTCGATTTCTCGGCGCGCGCATCAGGAACTCTCGAAGAACCGGCAGTGACCGCCAATCTGCGCTTTCGCGATCTGGTCTTCAACGAGGAAGCAGCCGGCAATTTTTCACTGGATGTGGTATCGCACGGTCCGGACGTGCACCTTACCGGACATTCGGATTCGCCGAAGGCCGAACTGCTAGTCGATGGAAATGTGAGGCTTCGCGATCAGTGGCCAGCCCGCATCGATTTCCATTTCACCCGCCTCGATGTAGACCCGTTTCTGGAAAGCTACCTTCACGGGCACGTCACCGGGCATTCAGCGGTAGCAGGCGACCTCCTGCTCGAAGGGCCGCTTCGCGATCCGCAGCGGCTGAATCTTGCCGGCAACCTCACCGATTTCTATGCCGAACTGCAGAAGGTCAAGCTTCGCAACGATGGCCCTATTCGCTTCAGCCTCTCGCAGAGCGGCGTGAAGTTCGAGAACTTCCACATACTCGGCGAGAACACAGATTTCTCAGGCAGCGGCACCGCTATGCTTGCCGGTGAGCACGCCATCGATTTCCAGGGTCGCGGCAAAATCGATCTGCATCTGCTACAGACATATGGCACAGACTTTACCAGTTCCGGAACCCTGACCGGGGCAGCTCACGTGACCGGCACTCTCGAAGCCCCGCAAGTTAGGGGCAGCATGGAGGTGCAAAATGGCGCTATTGCAGACATTAACCTTCCGAATGCTCTAAGCGAGATCAACGGAACCCTCCTCTTCAGCCAGAACCAGATTACGATCCAGCGCCTGACCGCGCGCACGGGAGGTGGCACAGTTGCCTTCACCGGCCATGCGGAAGTCGCCGGAAAACAGATCAACTTTGACCTGACTGCCAGTGCAAACGACGTGCGGTTGCGTTATCCGCCGGGCGTCAGTTCAACTGCGGATGCCGAGCTGCACTGGGCCGGCAGCTCCTCAGGTTCGCAGCTCTCGGGCGATATCACTGTAACCAAGCTAGGCTTCACGCCTGGGTTCGATTTTGGCGCGTATCTGCAGCGTGCGGCCCAGGTTTCCAGTCTTCCTCAGACCGACCCGCTGTTGAACAATATCCGCCTCGACTTGCACGTGGTGACTACCCCCGAGCTGCAGATGCAGACCAGCGTCGTACGCCTGCAGGGTGAAGCCGACCTACGCATTCGCGGCAACGCAGCCAAACCGGTTTTGCTGGGACGCGCCGATGTCTTCGAAGGCGAAGCTTACTTGAACGGCACCAAGTATCGTCTTGAACGAGGTGGCGTTACATTCACCAATCCAGCGATCACAACTCCGTTCGTAGATCTTGAGGCAATCACTCGTATTCGCGACTATGACATCACGCTCTCGCTGAGTGGTGATGTCAGCAAATCGAATGGCCTGAAGACAAACTACCGCTCCGATCCGCCTCTGCCCACGGCCGATATCATTACGCTGCTCGCTTTCGGTCAGACCACAGAAGAGTCTGCCCAACTCCAGCAGGCGAATCAATCCGCCTTTAGTCAGCAGGCTTCAAACGCCATGCTCGCTGCCGCCCTGAATGCAACCTTGAACAATCGGGCCCAACGTCTGTTCGGCAATAGCCGCATCAAAATTGATCCTCAGGGACTCACAACGGAAACATCCACAACTCAGAGCGGTCCTGCGGTAAGCATCGAGCAGCAAGTGAAAGACAATCTCACGATCACCTATACGACAAATGTTGCTCAGACCTCCCAGCAGCTCATTCGTGCGGAGTACAACATCTCTCGCAATGTCTCAATCGTCGCCATCCGCGACCAAAACGGAGTAGTAAGCTTCGACGTAAAAATCCGCCGCCGCAAACGCTGACCACGGCTTGCGTCCAGAACTCTGCGGGAGCATCCTGAAGGTCGAATGTCGTGGACGGATTCCGCTCCCGAAACCGATCCATATGCCGGCGAACGCCGTCGCATGGTCGAGTCACAGCTCCGCCACCGTGGTATCCACGACGAGCGCGTTCTCGACGCCATGGCCCGAATCCCTCGCCATTGTTTTGTCCCAGAGGATTTCAGATCACAAGCCTATGGTGACCACCCCATCCCAATCGCGGAGAACCAGACAATTTCCCAGCCATTCATCGTCGCGGTGTCGCTGCAGGCGCTTGCGTTGACCGGATCCGAATCCGTGCTCGAAGTCGGCACCGGTTCCGGATACCAGACTGCTTTGCTCGCCGTCGTTGCTCGTATCGTGTACTCGATCGAACGCTATGCCACTCTGGCGCACGGCGCCGAAACCATCCTTGCACGCCTGGGTTTGAACAATGTGAGAGTCGTAGTTGGGGATGGTAGTCGCGGCTTGCGCGAGTTCGCGCCTTACGACGCGATCCTAGTTTCAGCGGCCGCCCCCAGCGTGCCGCAGAGTCTGCTCGATCAACTCTCTGAAAACGGGAGGATGGTGATTCCCGTAGGGCCTACGCACGCGCAGGAGTTGGAATTGATTCGCAAGCAGGATGGCAAACCTGTCGCGCAAACGCTTGAAGGATGTCGGTTTGTGCCGCTCATCGGTGCAGAGGGTTACTGAATCACGTTTGGATGCCAGGGCTGCCGATACAACCCCTCCAACGAATCCCGACTCTTGAGTATGGGCCCCGATTGAAAGAAGAAGGAAGGTAAGGGCGATGAAAAAGACAATTTTATTGGTCATGACGGTGCTAGTCACAATCTCCACATGGGCGCAGGCCCCTGCTGTTGGCAGCGGACGTTACGACCAGCAGATTCAACAAGAAGTGACCAAAATCCTGAGTTCGAAAGATAAATGGCAGGGAATGACTGCCTCCACGGAAGATGGCATAGTCACTTTGCAGGGCACAACCAAGCTGCTGATCGACAAACTCGACGTGCAGAAGAAAATCAGCAAACTTGACCACGTGCAGGGTGTGCGCAATCAGGTAGAGGTCGCCACCACAGTACCCGATGACCAACTGCAGAAGGAACTCGCCGACAAGTTGCGCTACGACCGGGTCGGTTACGGCGTCGCATTCAACGCACTGGGATTAAATGTACAGAATGGCGTGGTCACGATCAACGGCGATGTTCGGGACTATCCGGCTCGCGATTCCGCCATCGCCATCGCAGAAACAACGCCCGGGGTGAAGGAAGTAGTAGACAACATCAACGTGCTTCCGACGTCACCCATGGATGATGACATCCGATTGCGGGTAGCGCGGGCTGTTTACGGAAATCCGTCGCTATCAAAATATGCGTTGGACCCGGCAAAGCCCATTCGCATTGTGGTTGAGAACGGGCACGTCACACTCTACGGAGTGGTGGATAGCCAGATGGATAAGCAGATTGCAGAAACGCAGGCCAAGTCCGTGCCCAATGTCTTCAGCGTTGATGACAAGCTGATGGTCGCGGGGTCGGCCGCAAGATAGCGCTGCTGAATCTAGATTAGTGACCGGGCCGCTCTGGCCCGGTTTTTTCTTGGGAGGCCGCGCGCTGCAATGCGCTTGAGCCGCGAAGCGGCGGAAGAATGCAGCCCAGGGCGCAAGCCCTGGGTAGAGCCGCGAATGCCAAGCCCTGAAGGGGCGAAAGAATGCTCGCGACAGAGTTCACAGCGGTCGCCCCGATTAGAGCAACGATTGACGATGCCAACATGAACAACCGTTTGGTAGATTCGAGGCGTTTTGAAATAATATCTTTGGACAAAAAAACTATGACAGAAAAAGTCGCGAAACCCGATTCAGAATGGCAGAAAGAGCTTTCGCCTGAGCAATACCAGGTGACTCGCAAGGCCGGCACCGAACCCGCCTTCTCTGGAAGATATTGGAACACCAAAGATCCGGGAACGTACACTTGCGCCTGCTGCGGGCAACCGCTATTCAGCTCAGAAACAAAATTTGATTCCGGGACAGGTTGGCCGAGTTTCTACAAACCCGCAGCTGAGGGCGTGGTAGAGGAACATACCGACAGTACTTACGGCATGAGGCGGACCGAGGTGCGCTGCTCGCGCTGTGATGCGCACCTGGGTCACGTTTTCCCCGATGGCCCGCGCCCGACGGGAATGCGCTACTGCATGAACTCCGCTGCGCTGGAATTGAAACCGAAGAGTAAAGAGCAGGAGTGACCCGATACCCAGGCGATGGTCGCGGGAGGGCATGACTCGTGCCGAAGGCGGTAACTCACGGGAGGGCATGACTTCCAGTCGTGCCGAACAGGTGCTCTAGTGAAATGGGCTTTAGCCGCTGCGGTGTGCTTTCCCACAGGGGCTAAAGCCCGAAATTCTTAAGCGTCGAAACGGCACGACTGGAAGTCATGCCCTCCCAACCCCATTCGCCAGGCGAGGTCCGTGACAACTAACCGCCAAGCAGGGTGCCCCCGGGTGCCCCTCCTTCGCGTTCTTTGCGAAAGGGCGGGTGACAAACTAATTACTCTTTCCCGCGGCTGCCCCAAAAGCCTTAGGCGTCTCTGAAGCCTTTTCGTGCTTCTGTTCCGACGGCGTCAACTGCACGCTGCCGCGCAACAATGCACCATCTTCCACGCTGATGCGCTGGCTGACGATGTCGCCGGTGAGCGAGCCTTCGCTACGGATATCCACACGGTCGCCGCACTCAACGTTGCCAGTGACCTTGCCCATAATGACGACTTCACGCGCCGAAATGTTGGCCGTTACAACGCCATTGCGGCCAACGGTCACGCGATGATCTTTAAAAGTAAGCGTGCCTTCCACGCGGCCGTCAATATAAAGCGATTCGCTGCCGCTGATCTCGCCTTTAATGACCAGTGTGCGTCCGATGGTGGCCTGTTCGATCGGCGACGTGACGGTCTTGACCGGAGCACCAGGGTTCAGGGTTGAGGGTGTGAATTGCGTCTTGGGAGCGTTGTCGCTTGAATGCAGCATCGGAAGCCTTCCTTTGTTGTCCGCGCGTTGCGGCGAATTGTTAAGGTAATAGTGACTATGGCACGGGCTACGAATGGACGGCAGGTTACGGAAGGACTCGTACGGGTGGAGGATGGTTGAAGGCTTCTAACTGGAACGGGTGTGGAGTCCGAACAGAACCCGGCAACAAAGGCTCTGCTTTGCGTACTTCGCGAAGCTTTGCGACCTTTGCGGTTTAAGACTTTTACGAGCCAACGCTCAATTCCTGCCCAATCTGCTCCCAATCTGAAATTCGTTGCTGAAGCGCACTTCGATTCTGCTCCAGTTCTCGTGTGAGCCGAGCGGTTTCCTCCGCGCTGACAAAGTTCTGCAGCGAGTGCTCACACGCAGCGATCGCGGCTTCGAGCCCCGAAATTTCTTGCTCCAATTCCTGAGCTCTGTCCTCCATCTGCTTGCGCTTGATCGGGTTCAGTCGCTTTGTCGAGGGTGATCCGTTGTCGCCTGGGCGGGCGTGGACGCCCGCCCCTACACGTTCATTGTCGGGGCGAGAGGGCTCAACGGAGGCCGCGACTTGCTCCTGCAGCTTGGCTGCGCCTCCCTGCTTGCGCCAGAGGAAGTCTTCGTAGTTTCCGGGATAGACTTCAACATGCCCACTGCCGATTTCAAAGACGCGTGTGGCCAGCTGGTCGATGAAATAGCGATCGTGGGAGACAAAAACAACCGTTCCGGTGTAGGTGCTCAGCGCGTGCAGCAGGATATCTTTGGCACGGATGTCGAGGTGGTTCGTCGGCTCGTCGAGCAGGAGAAAGTTTGCGGGATGGAGCAACATCCGCAAAAGAGCGTAGCGATTGCGCTCACCACCGGAGAGCACGCCAATTCGCTTGAATACTTCGTCGCCGGAGAACAGGAAACAGCCCAGAAGATTGCGCAAATCAGTTTCGCGGGATGATGGCGAGACCCGGCCGATGTCATCAATCAGACGCGCGTTCTGGTCGAGCTCTTTGTACTGGTCTTGCGCGAAGTAGTCGAACTCGACGTTGTGCCCCAACCGATATTCGCCTTGGGTGAGCAGCTCGCTTCCTGCGAGAAGTTTGATCAGCGTGGATTTTCCGGCGCCATTCACGCCAACCAGCGCAATCCGGTCGCCGCGCTCGATGATGAAATTTACATTTCGGAAGACTTCATGTGTGGGTCGGACATTCTTGTCCGACCTGTTCATCTCCGAGGCTGGTCGGACAAGAATGTCCGACCCACACGATCTCTGGCCATATGACTTCGCAACACCTACAAATTCCGCCACAATCCTTCCGCTCGGCTTTGGCTGCGGAAAAGAAAAATGAATGTTTTTTTCTTCTTCCGGAAGTTCGATGCGCGCGATCTTCTCCAGCTCTTTGATTCGGCTCTGCACCTGTTTCGCCTTGGTAGCCTGATAACGAAACCGGTTAATGAAGGCCTGCAACTGTTCAATGCGCTCGCGCTGATTCCGATACGCTGCCTCAAGCTGTTCCTGCCGCTGCGTCTTCTGCGTCAGGTACTTTTCGTAGTTCCCGCTATACGTCCAGATTTTCTTGTTCCAGATTTCAATAATTCGGTTGACGGTTACATCCAGAAAGTAGCGATCATGCGAAATCAGAACGAACGCGAACGGATAATTGGACAAATATTCTTCCAGCCAGTTTCGGGATTCGAGGTCGAGATGATTCGTGGGCTCGTCGAGCAGCAAAAGATTGGGCTTCTGCAACAGTAATTTGGCCAGCGCGATTCGCATTTGCCAGCCACCGGAGAATTCTTCCGTCTGCCGGTGCCAATCTTCAGGACGAAAACCCAGTCCGGCAAGGACTGTCCCAACCTGCGCCTCAATCGCATAGCCGTCATGTACACGGAATTCATGCTCAATCTGGTGATATCGCTCCGCCACCTGCTCGTATTTCGGAGAAGTATGGTCCAATTCCGCCATGCTCGACGTCAGTTGTTCCAGTTCCTGCTCCAAATTCCGCAGCCGCGAAAACACCGATATACACTCGGCAAAGACTGTGCGTCCCGTGAGCGTAAGTCCATCTTGCGGAAGGTATCCGGCGCTGATTCCCTTCGCCACGCTCACATTCCCGTAGTCGAGCGTTTCTGAGCCTGCCAGAATTTTCAGCAGAGTAGATTTTCCGGTGCCGTTTGCGCCCACCAGACCGACGCGGTCCCGCGGCGTGACCAGAAGATCAGTGTCTTCAAACAGGAGTTTGTGGCCGTAGTGCTTCCCGGCAGAGTTAAGCTGAATCATTTCCCGTTTCTATCTTCTCACGGAGAAAGTATTCACCACAGAGACACAGGGCCACAGAGCAAACCCATTTTCGGGACAAGGGTCGGAGTGCGCCTTCTCTGTGTCTCTGTGGTGAATTCGGGTTAGACGTGCGACGGTTGAAGCATCTGCATGGTGTGGAGGATGGTCGAGATTACGTTCTCATCCCCAACTGCGGTGTTGATCATCATGTGATAAAGCGCGCGGGTCGGCCAGTCTGCGCCGAAGTATCGCTT
>Ga0137378_10001811_pt1 | contig 18142 bp, 23 predicted proteins | sample SagtaG_21_FD_104813 | JGI IMG/M metagenome (GOLD analysis project Ga0137378, IMG submission 104813) | Vadose zone soil microbial communities from Sagehorn Ranch, Mendocino, California, USA - Sage2_L_60_16 metaG | ecosystem: Environmental > Terrestrial > Soil > Vadose zone | place: USA... | reverse complement strand
TGCTGGACGGCCAGGGAGGAGCCGTCCTCGGCGACGAGCACCCGGGCCCAGTCGGTCGTCCCGGCGTTGAACACCGTCCCCCCGATCTGTCCGGACGGCGGCTCCAGGAGCCCCAGGCTGGCCGGTCCCGTCCCGGACGGCCTGTCACATTGGCCGGCCGGGGTGCAGAGCGTTCCCTCGTGTCCCCAGTCCACCTGGGCCTGAGACCCGGGAAGGACCTCGAAACCCCGGTGCATCTGGTCGCGGCAGTCGCGCTCCCCGAACTCGGCCAGGATCTGGGGGCGCCGATCTCGGACGTAGAGTTTCACCCGCTCGTAGGAGCCCGAAGTGGTGAGGCTCACCCACCAGGCGCTCGTAGGCGGTGAAGGCAGCCATCCGGCCCTGGCTCCGCCGGAGCCAGGAGTCGATCACATCCCGGTAGGGGTCGATGAGCTTGGGCCGGGGCGGGCGGGGTCCGTAGGCAGGCGGCAGCGCCCTGTCCTGGCCGAAGTACTTCTTCACGGTGCGGGGTCGCAACCGGCCAGCCGGGCGATCTCGGTCCAGCCCACGCCGGCCTGAGCCAGCGGCTTGTACGAAAGCAGGTCCATCCAGTCCTCCTGCGGCATCATTGGGCTGCGGCTGGGAGATCGCATCAGGTCCAGACGCCAACATTTGGTTTACGGACTGGTGCGAGGGTGCGATCGCGAAGTTTATCCTTCACTAACCCCACCCGGATCCGGTCGGAGGTCGGAGCCGACCGAGGGGGCTCCCGGCCAGTGCGCGGTGTCTACCCACCGAGAGCTTCCCTATAGCGCTTCTCCAGCCGGCGCACACTCGTGCTAACTACAGATCGGGTCCGTGGGCTCGGGGGCGCCGCCGATCGCGGCGGGCTTCTTTTCGAACCAGGTATAGAGAGTGGCGCTCTGACGAAGAGTGAGCGCTTCCAGCTCCACGCTTTGCTCGGGGGCTGGTACTACAAGTCCGGCAACGGCATGCTACTCGCCCCAGATAGCCGGAACATCTTCTTCAAGGCGAGACACAACCTCACTTGTCCTACGTCTGATTTGGATCCACCCAAGCTGCTGCATTCCTTCCCTGACCTATCTGAGGACCAACAGCGTGGGTGCCTTTCGATCCGCCAGCTGTCTCTCCTTCGGACGCAGTTGAAGGGGGACCTAGCAATCTACGGGCCCGCTTATCTCTCCGGACTTCGTGCTCACGAGTTCCAGTTCCTTGCCGCCTGCAAGGTCCATTCGCACCGGCAACCTTGGCGAAGCCTGATGGGGAGGGTGGAAGCGAATTCTTCGCCGCTATCAGCTTCAGGAGGAGACCTAATGGGAGGGCAAAGCCCCGATCTTGAGATCGGACGGAGTTAGAGGCCTCGAAACGTAACGCTTGTGCGCTCGTGAACGGCTCCGCGGGCCGAGGGGACGCAGACAGTCGGACTTCCCGTGGCTGGATGGAGTTAGGGGCTTGGAAGACGTAACGCTCGGCCTGGCGGCTCCTCGGCTGAGACCGGTGCCTCCAGTTGCTTGCCTGCATGGAAGTTAGAGGCCCAGGAAACGTAACGGTCCTTGGAAGGCTCCAAGGATCGGGCTTTGCGCCTGGGGGCTCTCCGACTCCTTGTCGATGGAGAGAGGCCACGAACCGTAACGGTCGTTCTGCGGACCCCGCCCCATCCAATTCCTGCGTCCGAGCTTCGTCGGACCCCTCTGCTGGTCGCTCGTCATCCTTCCTAGCGCAACCATTGGTTCAAAATGGCGAGTACCGGTATCCGATTCTGTAACCGGAGGGAGGGAGATCACCATGCCTGAAGTGGTAGCGGCCCGTCCAGGGCGGCTGCAAGACTTCGCTGTCGGGGTCGCAAGTAATCTGCTGTCGGCCGCGGTCATCTACTTAGTGGGCCTCGCGGCTGGCGTCATCAAGGGCAAGGAGAGCGGCAAGGCGGCACCCGTCGCGGTCGCGATCGTGGTGGCTGCCGTTGCCGTCGTGCCGATATTCTATGTTCAAGCTCGCATGGCGATGGAGAGAGATAGGTCAGCTAGGCGCCGTTACATGGGTCTCTACATCGGTCTGAGCTACCTAGCAGTTGGGGGTGTGGTCGCCGTGGTGTTCCTTCTGCATCGGTATTACAGCTGGCACACCGTCGCTTGGATGACGGCGGCAATCTTCTACGCGTGCGCGATCCCTGGCTCCACTTGGGGCGTCTTGAAACGGCGTCAACGCGGTCTGCCTTCTTCGAATTCGGAGGAAGGTCAGACTCGGTCGCCCGCCTAGTCGGGGACTGTTCTCTCAGGTCCAGGGATTGGCAATGTGCCGCTCCGCGTCCTCGCATCACCCCCCCAAACGCCGAGAGCCGGATAGGGAAGTTCCTGGATACGCATGGCTACATCGAGCAACTCGTGGGCCTTGCCGAGGCGGTTCGAGTCGATACGGACGCCGCGGCGAGGCTCATACGATCTGTCCCGTCTGGGCACCTGTGGCGAGTCCTTCCGCTCATGGTTACCCGGCGCGTCGAGCCCGCTGCCTTCACCTCGGATCTCCCCGTCACCTTCGTCGTCATTGACGACTTCACCGCAGCCCTACACGGTGACGATCCTCCTCTGGGTCACCTGCCGATCCGGGAGGACAGGTCCTGGTTAGGCTAGACACCCCGGTGCCTGGCGGGTCGGGGACGGCCCTCTGATCATGGTGGGTGCTGGAGGGGGCGGCCCGTGGTGCTTCTGGCTGGCGGGGGCGTAGCAAGGATCACCGAACCCGACCACCCCACCCTCAGCCGGCCAGGCGCGGAGGCGCTCGGAGCACCGCACCATGAGGGCGACGGATTCGGCCCCAGCACCAGCTCCCGGATGCCGCTCGGGGGGAAGGAGACCACCCGGTTCTGCCCCGGCTCCAGCTGGTAGCGAAGTTGTGGGAGAACTGGACTCGAAGACGAGGCTGCCTCGGCGATCCGGCACCTGCGGCGCGTCCTTAGCCAGCTGGTCATCGAGTTGCGCGACGGCCGGAAGTTCCGCACAGTCCGGTTAGGATGGGGATCGAGCGAGTGGAGCGCCGCGTCCAGCGCCGACTGGCCCGACTCCCCATTGGTGCCCGTCGGGACCTGTTGCATGCTCTGGGCTCGTCCCTGGAGGTGCGGGCCGACCTCATCCGACGGGCCCACGAGCGGCCCGAGGGCCGGGAACTGGCCGAGATCCTGATGGACCTTGAAGCCGAGCCCCTGCTCAGGCTGGACGTGCTCGAGGCCCTCAAGGACTCCGTCCCACTCAGGTGAATCGTTCCGGGTTTCTTGGAGGCTCCAACTCGTGAGAGGTTGGAGCCATGACACGATGAAGCAGGTACCCGCAGGAGGTCCGTGAGCGGGCCGTACGGATGGTGTTCGAGCACCAGGAGGAGCACCCCTCCCAGTGGGCCGCGATCACCTCGATCGCCGTGAAGTTCGGGGTCTCATCGGAGACGCTCCGTAAGTGGGTCCGTCGCGCCGAGATCGACGGGGGCCACCGTCCGGGCCTGACCACCGAGGAACGCGAGCGGTTGAAGGTGCTGGAGCGAGAGAACCGAGAACTCCGCCGGGCCAACGAGATCCTCAAGTCCGCGGCGGCTTTCTTCGGGGCGGAGCTCGACCGCCGACCCACGAGATGATCGCTTACATCGCCGAGTACAAGGACTCCTACGGGGTCGAGCCGATCTGCGCGCTGCTGCCGATCGCCCCGTCCACCTACTACGACGCCAAGCACCGGCCGCCATCGGCCAGAGCGCTCCGGGACGCCGAGCTGAAGCCAGAGATCGCTCGGATCCACGCCGAGAACTTCGGGGTCTACGGCGCCGAGAAGGTGTGGCGGCAGCTGAGGCGCGAAAGGATCCCCGCGGCCCGATGCACGGTGGAACGGCTGATGCGTGACCTGGGCCTTCGTGGTGTGGTCCGGGGGAAGACCCGACGGACCACCACCCCCGACGAGGCCGCACCACGGCCGGCCGACTTGGTGGAACGCAACTTCTCCGCGACGCGGCCCAACCAGCTGTGGGTCGCCGACCTGTCCTACGTGGCGACCTGGTCGGGCTTCGTCTACGCCTCGTTCGTCATCGACGCGTACAGCCGGTTCATCGTGGGCTGGCAGACCTCCCGGTCGCTCCGGACCGATCTCGCCCTGGACGCCCTGGAGATGGCCATCTGGTCCCGCCGGGAGCGGCTCGACGGGCTCGTCCATCACAGCGACAGGGGTTCTCAATACCTCGCCATTCGCTACACCGAGCGCCTGGCGGAGGCCGGGGCCGTGACCTCGGTGGGGAGCCGCGGCGACTCCTACGACAACGCTCTGGCCGAGACGATCATCGGGCTGTACAAGACCGAGCTCATCCGTCGTCACGGGCCCTGGAAGGGCATCGACGACGTCGAGTACGCCACTTTGGAGTGGGTCGACTGGTTCAACCATCGGCGGCTCCTCGAACCGATCGGCCACGTCCCGCCGGCGGAGTTCGAGGCTGCCTATTACGGAGAGGAGGTCCTCAACTACACTCCGGGACTCAAGCAATCGAGCCTTCGGTGAACCCGGAACGATTCAATTCCTGGTGAGGCGACCGGAGAGAGCTACGAGGACATCTTGACATGAGGCGACATGGCGCCGGGCGAGGACACCCCTTGGCTGATCTTGCGTAGCTCATGCGAGGCGGTGTAGAAAGCGTCGGTGAGCTCGGAGACGAAGGCAGACGACCTAGCCTCTCTCATCGTAGCCATTGCCGCCGCCATGCTGAACGCGGCAAAGACAGGGGCCGACATTCATTCGAAGTCGGCCAGCATGCCCAAGCACACGCGAGGGCGAGCTCAGAGTATCGCCTACGGACTTGCAGATGATCTGCGCCGGCTCGAGGCTGAGATCGCGGTCTTCCAAGATGTGATCGTTTCAGCTCAACTGCCTGAAGGAGGGCGATTCAGCCTTGATAGTCGCACGTTCCTCACAAAGCCCGCGTTCGAAAGATACAAGCACTCATCTGGCGTCATCCTCGATCTCCTTCATCGACTTCAGAAAGCTGCTCTTCAACTGGAGGGCATTGCCCCCCATGTATACGGTCCTGACGCGTTCCAGGCGCAGGGGCTCGTCGAAGCGGTGATCGCGGATGTTCGTAGGGTCCTTCGCGAGGAAGATGCGACACTTGGGGAAGTCCTTTCGCGACTGCTGTCGATCGTCGGCGAGGTTTCGAAGCTTCTGGACAGCTTGACCGACCAGCTTCGAGAAGAGCCCCAATCGCACACCGAGCCGTCCTGACCCTTAGGTCAGGACTTTGAGGAGGGGAGTCAAGTTGGGCCACACTTCCATAGTGGTGGATCATCTTCCGAGGTTCGCGAGGAGAGACCCCTTGCTGCGCCGCCGCCCCTTCCAGTGGTGCTCGAACTCGTTCAGGACGTTCCTCGGCACGCAGGGGCCAGGGGGACCCTCCTCCAGCCATCGGTGTCGGCGCCCCACACTGAGGGCAGCCCTTAGGCCGCCGTGCAGACGCGCCTCAGGAGCCCCTCGATGGTGCCGCCGCTCCTGGCCGTCCACACCCCGCCGACCCTGAGTCCGTCTACTGTAAGGACTGCCGTGTCGAGTCCGACGTCCCGGTGCAGATGACACGGGCGGCGTTCGACCCCTCCTCGATTCGCGGCAGCACGTACGAGGGCCCGCATTGCGGACCCGCCCGGAGGTACGACAAGCGGGATCCCTTTTCCGGTAGTCGTAGCCAGCTTACTGCCGCCCTTCCCCCGACGGTGGAATGTGAGGATTGCATGGCCAGCCCCTCGGCGCGGGGGCCGGTCCAGCGATCTACGAGGGAGCGCGATCTCATCAGGACCGGCGGCGGGAGTTGACGAAGTTGGGAGTGGAAGGTCCCCAAAACAACTCTGACCACCAGGAGCCGGCACCACTTTCGGACCAAATGGACTGCTGCCGGAAGTCCCGGCCGTGACACTCTCCTGTCTACCATCGCGCCATGGCCACCTCCTTTCGCTCACAGGGGGCTTGAGCGACGAAGGCGTTGGCGTTTGTCTCGCACATGTATCGGACAACGGTAACAGGTACTCGATCGTCGGCAGCCGCAGATGCCTCGATCTCGAGTACAACGAAGCTGTTTCCGCGCCTGCTTTGACTGGCAGTCCCGGCGATGCACTGCATTAATCCGCCGTCTGGCTCACCTACGTCCTGGTCATGCTCATGGCCACAGAGTGCGAGGCCGAAACTCAGATCACGGAGCCGTTCCTCCACCTCGAAACGATTCTCTAGCATCATTACCCGACGTCTGGGAGTTGGGGGCCTAATCGGGTGATGAAGGACCGCGATGCGCAGACATGCGACTGCCGGCGAATTGCGGTCATCCTGCTCATCCTTTGTGACAACAGCCTCGAGAGCGTTCAATGCGGCTGGCGGGACTCGCCCACAGGCCAGAACATTGGCCCCGCCGGCGATGGTCGAATCGACAAGTAAATCCGCACCCGGAGGCTTCCAAGGTCTGCGTAGTACTCGGGCCCGACGAGAGTGCGGGGTGCGTGCGGCGGCCCCATGTCGTCCATGACCTGCTGCTTCGAGTGAGTGCCCCTTATGAATCCTCGCGCTAGCCCACCGTCCCAAACGTCGTGGTTTCCGAGCACGTGGCTGAAGCCGGCAATACCATATCCAAGCCCGGCGCGGAGTCGCGCGAGCCTGGTCTCCAGGTAGGTCAAGCCGAGCTCGATCTCTTCCCGGCTCCCAAGCGTCGTCAAGTCACCGGAAGCGACGCAATGAAGCAGCCAACCGTCGGTCGACGAGGTAAACGCTTGCCGGCCAGCATGTTGAGCCAGGCGCCGCAGCGTGTCATCGGTGGCCGCTGCCAACCCGCGGAACAACCTGCCGCGCACTCTCTTCCACAGGGCGGAAGAGCCGATGTGCAGGTCCGAGACATGGACAAGTCGGAGGCCGCTTGCCGCCATCAGACCCCCACGGGCTGCTGGCGAGGGCCAAGTTTTCGTCGTTGTTGGAGGAGACCTGCTGCGAGAGCAACGAGCAGTCGCCGTCGAAGTCGGCCCAAGACGAACCTGCCGCCCGACGTCGAGACCGCTGACCGGACGGTCGCCACGTTCCTAAGGAATGAGGGAACGTAAGCCCGCGGCGGAAACCCAGCCAATCTGTCGAGGGCCAGATTGACGGGTGGAACGAACGCATCGAGGATGAACTCTTCCTGCTCGCTCGGCTCGGTGTGGTAGAGATCCTCGCGAAGGAGATCAGCGTGGGCAGCAAGGACAGTCTTGGTCGCGCTGGGATCCCCCAGGAGAAGCAATCGCGTGAACATCTGTTGAACGTGCTCGGCTCGCGCTGTCGGGGATTCAGGGACCTCAACCGACAGCGCTGATTCCCAACCTGGGAATCCAGATCTCAACTCTGTTTCTCGCAATTGGCTCCACTCGAAGCGATGCCTGCCTGCGATTCTCTCGGCGTCTGGCCAGTCTTGATCCCCCTCGATCCGGATCGCAGCGGCCAGAAGCCGCGCGGCATCAAGGTCTCGGTCCGCAACCAGCGAGGGCCATTCGACGAACTCCCTCCGATCGCGGCCGACGAGGAAGGGGTTGGGCGAGTGGAACGGCGGGCGGAAGCCCAGCCTGTCGTTAAGACTGGGCTCGAAACGCCAGAGCACTTCCCAGAGGGCCGCGGCGACACTGTCCTCCTCTAGCGCAGATAGGAGAGGGACGAGTCCTTCAATCGGGTTCCACGATCGGATCAGGCCCCAGAGGCGCCTATCGAGCGCGACCGATCGGAGGCCAGCACGCCATGCCCCGTCTGACGTCCTCTTCACCTCCTCACATCGACAGCGGGCACAGTCTAGCCCGTGTGGCTCACGTTACGACCGGACACTTTGCGGAGTGAGCTCATCGATATCCCATCCTTTCATGACCAGGAGAGCGGGAGCGTCGGCGAAGAAGATCTCGGCCGGGCGACGGCCCTTGGTGCGGTACCCGCGATGGGGTCGATCGAAGTTGTAGAACCGGAGCCACGCAGCCAGGTCGGCGTCGATGTCGGCGGCCGAGGTGTAGAAGCGGTACCGGAAGGCGGTGCGGTAGTGCAGGTGCAGGACCGTGCCCTGGAACCGCTCCACGAAGGCGTTGAGGTCCGGGGAACGCGGCGGGATCCGGTGCACCGAGATCCCCAGCCGTCGGCACGTTCGCGTGAACTCACCCTTGAACTCCGGCCCGCCGTCCACCACCACCTCCTTCAGGGCGATGCCCGCCTCGAGGTAGACCGGCAGGACGTGGGCCCGGAGGAACTCGGCCGCGGCCCGGGCGCTCTTCTCCCCCCGCCTGACCGTGGCGAAGCCGAAGCTGCACGCTCCATCGACTGCCGAGTACTGCCAGATCTTGCCCACTCCCTTCAGGCGGCCGACGAACATGGTGTCGAGGAACACCTGCTCACCGACCACGTCGGAGCCGATGTGGCGCCGGGTGACCTCCTGGGCCCGGATGTCGCGCAGGACCCGTTCGGTGATCGGGCCGCCCTCCGTGGCCGCCAGGGCCTCGGCCGCGGCCAGGCGGGCCGGGCGGCGGGCCAGACCCGCCCGGCGGAGCACGTTGTACACCCCGCCGTGGGACACGCCCCAGGACCCGAACCGGGGCAGGGCCAGCCGGGCGGCTATGGTCCTGGGTCCCTCCGTGGGGTGTTCGATGGCGTAGGCGATGATCTGGTCCACCGCCGGCGCGCAGATCCTGCGATCGAATCGCGCCGAGGGCCTGGGCTTGGGGAGCAACCCGGGCTCGCCGTAGCGGTGGTAGCGCCCCCGGAGCTCGTAGAACCGGCTCCGGGACCATCCGGCGTCGCGGCAGGCCTGGACCACGCTCACCTCCCCCCGGGCCACGCGGTCCAACACCCGCTTGCGCATGCGTGCGAGACTCCCCGAGGGAGCCATGGGCGCCTCCTCCCCGTCGACTGCCTGGTCAACGGGAGGAGCATCACCCGGGCTCCCCTTGTCGTAATGGAGGCTGATGAAATGTCCGGCTTCAACGTGGGCAGTACGGTCTAGCGCCTCCCGCGGCGCCGCTCGGCGACCTGGCCCATCCAACTGCACCCCAGGTAGCGGCCGTCCTCGGCGTGGTAGTGCTCGAGGTACCAGCGCCTCCCGCAGGTCGGGCAGGCCCAGTCCTGCCACCCCGCCCGCTCGCGGTCCTGCTCGACCCTGGGCTGGCCCCGGATGACCCGGGCCACGGCCTGGCGCAAGTTGTCGAAGCGCATCACGGCGAACACGCCGCCCGAGAACCGAAGGCCCGCTCGATCCCGTCCCGCAGGGCGGTCTGGGTCTGGGCGGGGTAGGCGACGTGCAGCGCGGCCGCCAGGGCTCCTCGACTGAAAGAGCCTCCCCCAGTCCGCGCCCTACGAAGCGCGTTGTTGGGTCTGAACAGGGGTGGTGCGCGCCCGGTTGAGCCGATTTTCGGTGAGTGCGAAGACACGCTTCATCACCATAAGCAGCACGAAGACGAGGTGGGCCCCCAACCCGAGAGCAACGGCCGAGGCGACCCGAAGAAGCCAGCCGTTCGAGACGCTCACCACCACGTAGGCAATCGCAGCCACGATCGAGACGAGCGACGCGTAACCGGCGTTCGCCGCTAGCTCTTGGAGGAAAATGGCGTGCTGGGATGTCTCAGCACCTCGTTGCGGCGTCGAGTCGGCCCAGTTCATCGCGCGGTCGGATACCTGTAGCATCACCCCGAAGAAGAGGGCGCTCAACAGACCCGAGACGGTAAGCAGGCCAGCGGCCAGGAGCGCGTGAATTTCTACTTTGATAACGACGCAGACGATGACGAGCGCGACGGGCACGCCCTCCATTAGGAGGTAGTCCCTCACACGCCTCCGTTCCGTAATGGCATCCACGTAGGTGGCGCGATGAGCTCGCAGGATGTTCCGGACATCAATCTTCGCGTTGCCCGCCTTCATTGTTCCCCCTCGGCTGAAGTCACCACTTGCCCGGCCGCGGCCTTCAATGCCGCCGACAGACTTTCCGCAGTCGGGTCGCCATCGTCGTCAAACGTCAGATTTGTCAACTCTGCTGTAATCGGGTGGCCGGCGTCGGGCTCTTCTATGTTGTACGTCTTGTGCCCGTTGTCCGGAAGTACCACCTCAACGCTCGCCTCATCGAACGTGAGACCTTCGAACTCCACGATCTCTTGACGGACGGACTGGTCATGTTGGAACCGCCTGAGCAACGCGTTCTTCAGTCGTTCGCCGCGCCCAACGGCCGTGATTTTGAGTTCTAGTCGACCGATTTGTCCGGAGCGGACCCATTTGTCAGTAGCTGCGATGGCACGGTCCTGAGGTCGTTCGTACCGCACAAGCGTGACCTTTTCGATCCGGCCCTGCTCGATCGCCGCATCGAGAACGGATCTCGGCGTGTAAGGCCGTAGGTGCAGAGTCACGTCAGGGTACTGCTCTAGCAGTCCCGTCGTGATCCCCCGGTGCAGCAGCGTCTTGACGCCCCGACCGTTGTTGATGTGTGCGGCGAGGACGCCCATGTCGCCGTGAGCAGGCAGCTGGAACAGTGCGCCGCACTTCACCAGGTGCGTGTGCTCGGGTCGCTGGTGAAAGAGAATGTCACCATCAGGAGCGGCGATGTCCGCCGCGACGCCACTCTCTCCATGCTGCAGGACGGCGAAAAGGTCATCCCCATCAACATGCGAGTCGAGGCAGGCGAGGACACGGCCACCATCGGGATTCGCGACCTGGAAGTCCTGCAGCAGGTCGTTCAGGGCCACCGTGAAGCTCGTTCCGGTCTCGTCGAAGTCGCCTAGGAGCCGGGACTGTTCCTCACCGCGTGCGTACCTCTTTCGAACGCGAAGGGTATACAGGCCAGCGCGATGCCCCATGGGGAACCCCTACGTCGTTGGTGCCCGCGGTCGATTACGGGCCGGAGTATGCCACGTTGGAGCACTCGCCTCCAGGCTTGCACCGGCGATCGCCTCGAACGCCTCGGGGCCCCAAGGCCAAACTGAGACACTGCCCCCTGACGCTTCCAGGAGGTCCACAGGGCATAGGCCATCGCAACGAGGAGGCGCCACACCAGTAGAGCGGTCCTCGGGGTCTCCTTGAAAGTGGCTCTCGGATGGCTACCCGGCCAGGAAGCGGCGCACCAGATCCTCGACCCTCACCCCGAGGGCCTCACACACCAATCGGAGTTCGTAGACGTCGAGACGGCGCTCCCCGGTCTCGAACTTGGCGACGTAGGACTGCGAGCGCCCAAGCCGACCTGCCAGGTCCTCCTGGCGGAGGCCCGCCTGTCGCCTGGCATCCCGCAGGAGGCCCCCCAGCCGAACCAGCTGGCGACGATGCTCCCGCTGGAAGCGCACATCCCCCCGGCCCATGCCAGGACCGTAGGAACGCTTCCCCTCAAGTCCAAGATGGACTACGCTCCCGACCGCGCGCCGGAGGCGTCGAGAGAGGAGGGAGGGGAGGATGGTCTGCGGTCGCTGTGGAACTGCGGCGGCCCTCGGCGCACGCTTCTGCCGACGATGCGGGTCGCTCCTGCCAGAGGTGCCGGCAACCCAGACCGATCCCGCCGGCAGACCCCCTCAGGGTGGCGCCTCCCCGGCGGGATCCCGAGATCGGCCCGACGGGCAGCCCCGTCGCCAGCGAGCACTCCGGGTCCCTCTCCTTCTCGCCGTCGCGGTGATCGCGCTCGGCGCCACGGCAGTTGGCCTGGCGCTCCTGCTGTCTTCATCGAGCCCACCCGCGACCTCAGGCCAGGGGGCCGCCTCGGGTTCGTCAAGCGCCCATGCCGCGCCCGACCCCAGAGCGGTCGACGTCCGGACGCTGCTCCCCTCGGGGGAGGCGCCGCAGACCGTGCTCTATGGGGACCTAGACGGATCGCCTCCCGAGGAGATCGCCGTGTTGGCAGCGGGTCCGAAGCCGTCCTACAGCGACGTCCCACTCCCGCAGCTGGACCTCAAGGTGTTCTCCTGGCGGGGCGGGGCCTGGAACGGGATCCTGGACGCCTCGGCGTTCCCGGAGGGGGACCCCATCCTGTCTCTGCAGCAGGGCACGGGCCAAGAGGTGGGGCTGTTCAAGCTGGTCGACTTCCAGCAGGACGGCTCCCCCCAACTCGTGGTGGCGGTGACCCGGGTCGGCGGCAGCGCCGAGTCCACCGACCTGTGGGTGCTCTCGGACGAGGCCGGCACGGCCACCGACCTGCACCTGTCCGGGTTGCACGGATCCGTGTCGGTCGACGCCCAGCAGGTTCTCGTGACCGACCAGCCGTACTGTGGGGCGAGTCCCTTCTGCCCCGGGTTCCGCCTGACGGAGGTCATCGGGGCCTCTGGGCCAGCGGTCGATGTTCTGTCCACCCGGCGGGAGGCCGTCCCGGCCACCACCGCCGAGGAGGCGGCCCAGGGTCTCCTGTACGCTTGGCAGACGAACCACAAGGACGTGGCCGCCACGGTGGCCACGTCCCGGGCCATCCGCTCGCTGTTCGCCGACTCGTGGTCACCCGAGTACGTCTTCGGCACATGTTCGCCCGCGGGCGGCGAATTCATCTGCGGCTACAACCGGGGCTCGCAGCCATGGTTCACCCTCGACGTCGCCCCGACGGGTGGCGCCTACGAGGTGCAGTGGGTGGCCCCGCCCTCGAACGGAGGCGACTAACCCTCGAGCACCCGGGCCGAACCAGAATCGCTCTCGAGAGGGGAAGCAGATGTGGTGCGACCGATGCGGGAGTCCGAACGAGGCGGACGCGAACTTCTGCGAGTCGTGCGGACATGACCTGAGTCCGCCGAGTTCCGGGGAGCCACGCGGCGAGCCTGAGCGCAAGCAGATGGACGAGCGTCCACGCGGGTCTTCGGCTCCTGGCCCCACGCCCGACCCGGAAGTGAATCACGCCGGGCGGCCGGAGAGGCGGATGCGGTTAGGACGCGAACGTCCGCACACCAGAGGCCATAGGGGCGGGACACGCGTCTACCGGGAACCAGACCGGGCGGGCCTTCGTCCCCCCTGGCCATGGGCACGTCGGGGAATTACCGGGGCGAGACGAACTCAGGCGCTTGGGGCCGGAGTCTCTCCCCGCCCGCGTGAGGGGTTCAGGCACAGCAAGTCGCTCGTCGCTGGTGCGACTGCCACGGTGTTGGTTGTCTCCGGGATCGGACTCGGTCTGCTCATGACGAGGCGGACTCAGGCCTCCCCATGGGCTGGAAGTCCGGCCGAGACCATTCATCGTGACCTCGAGCTGTACAGCATCATTCCCTTCACGGCCCATTTGACTGTGAAGCTCTTCCAACCCATCTCGGCCCCAACCCTCTGCGCGCCCGCCCCGGCCTCCGGGTACGCCAACGTCCCCGTCGAGATCGACTTGTCCACACAGCCATCAGGCTCAATCGGGCTCCTCACCTTCATCTTCCTGCATCCGGTCGGACTGCCGAGTCGCCCCATCTGGAACTCCGATTGGGGAAACGGTCAAGACAGCCCCCTTCAGCCTGGGAGCCCCGCGCTGGACCTACAGGGAGGAAGGGCTGGCTGCATGTCCTTCGTGGGTTTCGCCTTCCCGTTCATCAGTTCTGGCGACCTGGTGCGCGGGGTGCTGATCAACGTCCCCGACGTGATTCCCCCAGGGGCGCACGAACGGGTCGAAATCGCCTTCGGCGGAAACACCGTTGATATCCCGGAGATCGAGGTCCCCATCGCCTAGCTAGTGGTCTGTCGGCGAAATAGTCTGGTAGCGGGCGGTCCTTCACCAGATCAAATCAACGACGGAGCACTAGGCGTTCCAGGCCTGTTGCAGTGGCCGGTAGTCGATAACGGTGATGCCTTCATGATCGAGGATCTCGCGTGCTTGCGGTGAGGTGAGGAACGCGTGGTCGCTTTGCCGGATCTGCCAGCCGGTTGGCTCGATCGTCTGCCATTGTTCGGTGCCGTGCGCTGGATGGATGGCCCATTCGTTGAGGCCTGGCGGTAGGTCGCGGAGCATTCGCGCGTAGGTTTCCGCCTTGTCATCGAGGCTGATGGAGTAGCTGTCCAGGAAGGCGTTATCGACGACCGGTTTGCCCTGCTCGCGAGCCTTGCGGCGGCCGTAGTCGAGCCAGACCCGTGCGGCGAGGCCGTACTCCTTGGCGAGCGCCATCGCCAAGGAGAGGATGTCGGCGCGGCCGCCGTCGGCCAGACAGTGCCAGTCGAGGTGCGTGGGTGCCAGTCCTACGTCGACCACAGCGTCGATCTGTGCGCGCAGCTCGCGTTCGACGTCGGTCAGCTTGGCCTCTGCGAGGAGCGCGGTGCGCTGGGCCGGCGTGTCGACGTAGAGCTCGTCGGTGTCGGGGTCGAGCAACGAGGGCACGTCGGCCTTGGCGGCGGCTGGGCCCCAGCGGTACTCGGGCGAGTCGCGGATGAGCGCGAGGTGGATGCCGAATGGGATGTGCGGGCGTTCGCGGAGCAGTCGCATCGCGTTCGCCGCCGCTGGGCACGGAACCATCAGGCTACAGGAGCTCGCGATGCCGTTCTCGATCGACTCCACCACGGCAGCGTTGACCGCGTCGTGCATGCCGAAGTCGTCACAGTTGACGATCAGCACCCGTGCGTCAGGCGCGAAACCCAGCAGCTCACTCGACAGTCGATCCATGACGCCCAAGTATGCCGCGCAACGCACCAACCGACGGCTCTGCAACGGCAGCTTCGAGTCCGTAGCCGCGCTCACCGAGGCCATCGATGTGTGCCGACGGAGGACCCCGACGATCCGAGGGGCCGCCCGGCCCGGACGGATCCGTCGGAGTCCAAGGCGAGCACCATGCCGTGCGGTTCGTACTCGGGCAGGGCCACCCCGGCGGCCGCCGCGGCGGTCCGGCCAGGCCCCACTCCCCGCGTAGTCGAAGCGGTGGCCGCCCCCCTCGGTGATCCCGAAGACGGGCTCGGGCCCCTCCCGGAGGATCCAGCGCCCCGAGGGAACATCGGGGTCCTGCGGCATGATCAGGACGGTCTTGGCCAGGCAGCGGTGCTCCCTCAACCACTGGAGCTCCCACCGCGTGCCCGGGTGGGCCGAGGGGACCATCACGATCGCCGTGGCCGGCCCGGGCGTCCCTGAACCTCTGTTCGAGCCTGTTATCCCGCCTCCAGCGGATGGCGGAGACCCCGCCCACCCAGGTCGCGGCAAGGTAGAGCACGAACCCAACGGCGAGCCCGTGGAATGCCGGGGCCGAGATCATCTCCGGTCCGGGAGCGGGCAGGAGCAGGAGGGTCAGCACCGAGCGCTGCCACCAGGGCCGGAGCCGCGGTCGCGCCGCCAGCTCCACGGCCACCAGGCAGAGGTAGCCGACGCTGGCCCACACGAACAGCGCCACGCCCCCACCTCCCGCCCCTCGAAGCCGGGGGAGCGCCCGGCAACGGGCAAGCCTCAGGGCGATCATGCGCTTCTCCCCGCGCCGGCGAGTGAGGCTGTGGTCAGGCGCAGCCGGGTGGAGGGGGCCTGGCGGCCTAGGGCCTCCCGCGGCGCCGCTCGGCGACCTCGCCCATCCAGCTGCACCCTAGGTAGCGGCCGTCCTCGGCGTGGTAGTGCTCGAGGTACCAGCGCCTCCCGCAGGTCGGGCAGGTCCAGTCCTGCCCCCCCGCCCGCTCGTCCATCCCCACCGTGGAGGGCGGGCGACACATGCACACGTGCTCGAATAGGCCGGCCACCAAGTTGCAGCGTACGCGGCGCCACAGACACGTCCGAACTGTTGTCACAACGCCCTCGACCCGTCGGGCTCACCCGACGCCGGAGGCCAGCACCTCTCCTTGCCCGGGGCGTCGTAGCGCTGGAGCCACAGGGGCGCCCCCGTCGCCGCGTCGTCTGCCACCGTGGCGTAGTCGAGGTCCCGGCTCGGGCTCGAGTTCTGGCTCTCCCCCTGGACGAACACCCGGGAGCCGTCGGGGCTCACCGCGAGCCCGGTGGGGCGATCGCTCCCCCCAGGGGCCGTTGTACCGGGCCACCCAGAGCTGGGCCCCCGGTATGCGAGTCATAGGCCACCGTGGCGTAGTCGGTCGGGGCGGTCCCGTGGTGGCTGGCTCCGGTGACGGACACCCTCCCCCCCGGGAGGGCTCACGGCCACCGCGACAGGTCGTCGATGGCGGGCCAGCCACGGGCGAGCGTCCTCTCGGCCCGCTCCCGCAGCCTCGGCAGCTCCGCCTCCTCCTGGGCGTTCCTCGGCTTGATGATCCCCGCGTCGATGTCCCGGAGCATTCGGGCCACGCCCGTCATCAAGGCTGCGCAGACCCCGAACCAGACCGACTGGTCCGAACCGTAGTCCGGATGCCCACCCGCAGACAGGGCCTCCCTGGCGATCTGAAGGACGAATTGCATGTCCGGCGGGACGTGGCGGAGGCTGTGCTCTCGGATGTCCTCGAGATCGGGCCTGTGGCGCGGTTCCCAGTGGTCGACGAGGTGGGCGATCCACAGCTCGATCGATTCGGCCGACCACGCCCGGTAGATGAGCTGGTTCACCTTCTGGAACAGCGCCGGGCCGTCTGGGCATACGGGCTGGGCGGGCTCGTCCGGTCTCGGGGGCGTGCAGCTGTAGGCCCGACACACGGAGCACCCCGGCGCCCACGTGAAGCGATGGGTTACGCCGGCCACGTCGACGTCGAACGGTACGGTCTCCCCGAGGTCCCGCTCCCTGGGCGACGTGGCCGGCGGGACCGGACCGCCCAGGTTGGCAGAGCGCCGCTGCTTCCCCTCCGCAAAGAGCACGGTGTCCTCGTCCAGGACCTCCCTCTCGGTCATTCGCCCTCCCCTCGGGTGGCCTGGACTACGCCCCGCCCCGGCACCCCACCGGAGGCCCCGGCCCTCCTGCCCCGGGATGATGCGCTCGCCGCGAGGACCTCGAGACCCGGGCCGCGGACCCACGCACCGCCGTCCAGGGCCCCCTCGGCGCCCGCTCCGGCCAGGACGTAGGCCAGGGCGTCGTTCACCTCCCCCAGCAGACGCTCCTGCCCCTCGATCACCTCCCATTCGGGGCAGGTGCAGGAGTCCGAGGCGTCAAGCCACTGGCCGGCCACCAGGCCCTCCCCCACCGGCTCGAACCGGAAGAGGTCCAACTCGAAGGCGACCTCCCACCCCGAGGGGTCGCGGAGGGTGACCTCTGGGGGCAGCGGCAGGCCGTCGGCCCGGCGCACCCGGACCTGCAGGACCTCCGGATCGGCCAGGAAGGCCGCCGTGGCCTGCTCCGCGCTCATGCCCCACCGCAGGGTCGTCCCGTCCCTACCCACCTTGAAAAGCAGCTCCGGCACGGCGTGGAGGCACTCCTGCCCCCGCTGGATCCACCTCCTCATCCGGGTGACCTCGAACGTCCGGTCCTCCTTCGCCATCGCCCCCATCGCCCCCCCTCCCGTGAACCCCTCGGTATCAGAACACCTCCTGACCGCCGTGACCATCTCGCGTCCCCCCTTCGTCGGGCCGGGTCGCCCCGGCGCCTGATGCTTCACTCCTCGTCGTCGAAGTCCCATTCCTCGTCCTCCCCTGGGGGGAGTTCCCCGGCGGGGTCCCTGATCGTGAACGGGTCCGCCGCCGGCTCGCGGCCCATCAGCTCGCGCAGTCGCACCCCGATCCGGTCCCGCTGCTCCTGGGTGGTGTTGTCGGCCACGGCGCGGCCGAAGCGCCACAGGGTGAGGAAGTACTCGTCGGCCCCCGCCCCCTTCACCAGGTCCTTCTCCAGGCCCACCAGGAGTTCGGCCAGGGCCCGGTACTCCCCCACACCGCGGGGCTTGAGCGAGCCCGAGGCCACGTCGGCTTGGGCCTGCGCGATCATGGCCTTGGCCCCGGCGTAGACCAGGGCCACCCCCGACGCCTGGGCGGCGCCGGCCCGGGCGTCTACCCCGACCTCCTTCAGCGCCCCCCGGCCCACCGCCAACCGGGCCTGGATGTCCGGCGCGAAGTGCGTCGCGGTGTGCCTGGCGATCGACATCCGCCCCGGACGATCCTCGGGGGCCCAGTGGGAGGTGAGCCCGGCGATGTCCCGCTCGATCTGCCGCAGCGGCACCATCGCCATGTACAGGGAGTTGACCCGGTGGTAGACGGCCGGCCCCTCCGGGTACTTCGGCGCGGGCTCGACGCCCTCCCCCGGAGGGAACGGGGTGAGGGCGGCGCACACCCGGCACTGCCGCGACCAGGAGAAGTCGTAGGTCGCCGGGCCCATCCTCACGGGGAGGGGGATGGCCTTCCTCCGATCCTGCGG
>Ga0137378_10001805_pt1 | contig 18163 bp, 13 predicted proteins | sample SagtaG_21_FD_104813 | JGI IMG/M metagenome (GOLD analysis project Ga0137378, IMG submission 104813) | Vadose zone soil microbial communities from Sagehorn Ranch, Mendocino, California, USA - Sage2_L_60_16 metaG | ecosystem: Environmental > Terrestrial > Soil > Vadose zone | place: USA... | reverse complement strand
TCAGCGCGGCCAAAATCGATGACGGTCCGGGAATGATCGTGAATGGCAGATTGCGTTTGATGCATTCCCGGATAAGGCGCGCGCCGGGGTCGGATAGCCCGGGCGTTCCGGCGTCCGTAATCAGCGCGACGTCTTCGCCTGTGGCGAGGCGTTCAATGAGCTGGGTCGTGCGCATCGCTTCGTTGTATTCGTGATAACTGAGGAACGGCTTCTTGATTTCGAAATGCTTCAACAACATCCCGGAATGCCGCGTGTCTTCAGCCGCGATCACATCGACTAATTTCAGCACCTCAAGCGCGCGCAACGTGATATCGCCCAGATTGCCGATCGGTGTAGCGACGACGTAAAGCATCGCACATGATCGATCAAAGTCGGTCTTTTGCTATCAAACGCGCCCAAGAAAGCAGGCTATTGATGAGACCCATCCGCATCTTCCTAACCATGTTTTCACTTCTAATAAAGCCGAGTCACTGGTGCAAAACGAATCGGTAAGAGGAGGCATATATGAGAAGAGGTATTTACGTGTTGGCGTTAGCGCCGCTTGCGTTAGCCGGCTGCGCGGAGGAACCGACGACAGTGACAACGACCACGACCACGCAGGAAGTGACGACCACGGGTCCAGCCCGAGAAGTAGTGGTGACTAGATCTCCGCCGCCAGTTCGGGTTGAAACGCAGACGGTGGCGCCGGGACCAGGATATGTCTGGACAAGCGGCTACTGGCGATGGACCGGAGCCGGCTACGCATGGGTGCCAGGCACTTGGGTAGTGCGCCCAAGACCGGCTGCAGTTTGGGTGCAAGGCCATTGGGTGCGTCGTCCCGGTGGCTGGGTGTGGGTCGCAGGCCACTGGCAGTAAACAGTGGGGCGGCGGTCACTGCATCTGGCAGATCGCTCGCGAAAGCTCACGCTATTGCACATTGTGAGCCGCTCGCAGGCCGGCGAAGATCACTGTGTTAAGGTGACAATCGCTCACTTCCTAGGGCTGTAGTTGATCTCCTTCGTTTTGGTTTCCGTTTCGCTGCGGTCGCCGCGGTGGGTGGGGATCTCGTCACCAGCCGAGCACTTTTGCGAACACGAGTGGCGCGACAATGGTCGCATCGGACTCGATGATGTATTTCGGAGTCTCAATGCTCAATTTGCCCCAGGTAATTTTCTCGTTGGGCACGGCGCCAGAATACGATCCGAAACTTGTGGTAGAATCACTTATCTGGCAGAAATACCCCCACTCGGGAACGAGCGTGCTGACTACGTCTTGATTGAGCATCGGCACAACACAAATCGGGAAATCGCCTGCAATGCCCCCGCCGATCTGAAAGAAGCCGATGGAAGACTCCGGTGATACGCGGCCGTACCATTCAGCCAGGTCCATCATGTATTCGATCCCAGAGCGCACGGTATGCACGTCGGTGATCGCTCCCGTGATGCAGCGCGCGGCATAAATATTTCCGAGCGTTGAATCCTCCCATCCGGGAACGAACAACGGAAGGTCCTTATGCGCGGCGGCTATCATCCAACTTTCCCCGGGGTCGATCTCGTAGAATTTCTTCAGCCGACATTCCCTCAAAATCTTGAAAAGGAATTCGTGCGGGAAAAACCGTTCTCCTTTCTTCGCAGCAGTCATCCACTCGTTAATGACCACCTTCTCGATCCGGCGGATGGCTTCCTCTTCCGGGATACACGTGTCCGTTACCCGGTTCAAATGACGAGCCAGCAGCTCTTTCTCTTGCTGCGGACTCAACTCCCGATAATTCGGAATGCGCTCGTACTTGCTACGCGCAACGAGATTAAACAGGTCCTCCTCCAGATTCGCGCCGGTGCAGGCAATGGCATGGACTTTGTCCTGACGAATCATTTCCGCGAGGGAGACTCCCAGTTCGGCCGTGCTCATTGCGCCAGCGAGCGTGATCATCATTTTCCCGCCACGGTCGAGATGCGCGATGTAGGCATCGGCAGCGTCTTTGAGGACTGCCGCGTTAAAGTGCCGATAATGATGGTCAATGAACTGACTGATGTTACGTGCCTTCACGCGCTCAACTTTTGCGATTTGTTTGTTCATTCTCGATCCACAAAGCGATTTATAACGTGCCGTCGAGCAATTGAGCACGCATTTTTTTTTGGCACGCCGACAGATTCTAAGGCAGCGAAGCGATAATCCGGGCAGCCAATGCTTCGGGCGTTATGCCGAGGACGAGAACGAGCAGAGCGAGCAATGTTAACGACATTCGCGACAACAAATCGACTTTTACTACCGATGTTTGGGTCGCTGATTCATCAACAAAAATTACTTTCAGCACAATAAGGTAATAGTAGAGCGAGATGAGACTGCCAAAGAGCGCCAGCGCGACGAGCCAAAGCAGGCCGTGATCTCCACTAGCGCGCAGCGCAGCGCTGAATAAGTAGAATTTTCCGAAAAATCCGGCCAGCGGCGGTATGCCAGCTAACGACAACATGAAGATCGCCATGCATCCAGCGAGCAACGGCGAACGCGTCCATAGCCCGGAAAAATTGGCAAAATCGTCACCGCCGGTTTTGTGTCGAACTAGCGCGACGACACCGAATGCGCCGACAAGAGTTATAGCGTAAGCAGTGGTGTAGAACAAAGTCGCGGAAAATCCGTCCCGCCCGCCAGCGACGAGTCCGAGCAGTGTGTAACCAGCATGGGCGACGGCCGAGTAGGCGAGCAGCCGTCGCACGTTGGTCTGAGCGAGAGCGACGAGATTGCCAACCAAGATCGACAATGCGGCCAGCGCAGCGAGCACGGGCGACCAGCCGGCCACCATCGCGTGCCAGTTCGCGCTGCCGTGTACCGGTGCGAAGCCAACGAGCACAATTTTTCCAAGCACGACGAACGACGCAACCTTGGAGCCTGAAGCAATAAATGCTGCGCTTGGAACGGGTGCCCCTTGGTAAGCATCAGGCGCCCAAAGATGGAATGGCGCGGCGGCGATTTTAAACGCGAAACCGATGAGAGTCATGACGATGCCGATAGCGAGCAGCGGTTGGACGTGCCCGATGGTTAGTTTTTGCCCCATGGCAGCAAGGCTGGTCGTTCCCGACATGCCGTAGATGAGACTGATTCCAAATAGCGTGAACGCGCTCGCCGTGCTGCCGAACAGGAAATATTTTAGGCCAGCTTCGGCGGAGCGCACGTCGGTTTTATCGAACGCCACCATGACATAAAGCGATAGGCCTGTGAGCTCGAGCCCGATGAAGATCACGAGCAGCTCTTCGCTGCCGACGAGCAGCATGAGGCCGATGGTAGCAAGCAGAAGCATGGCGAGATACTCGCCGGGATTGCGCGACTCGCGGTTTGTGCGCGCAAGGAACACAGTGAAAAGGGCTAGCGCAAGGCAGATAATCTTGAATAGCGACGTGAGCGGTGTGATCACAAGCATCCCACCAAACAGGGTCGCATTTTGCGGCAACATAAACACCGTGCCGATTGCGGTGGCGAGTCCTAGCGTGGCGACGATGGAACAGATCACAGAGGCAGTTTCCCGACCATTTGTTAGGCCGATTGCAAGAACAGCAAGCACCGTCACGACGACGATGGCTTCAGGCGAAGCGAGCTTAAGCAGGACGAGATAGGACACGGTGAAGAGTTACAAGAGTGAAAAGGTTACAAGGTTACCAAAAGGAGTACCGCCTGAGCCTTTGTAACCATGTAACTTTTGTAACATTTTTTAACCTCCGGCTTTGAGGATGCGCAGCGCTTCAACAGCCGGCTGAATGCGATCAAGCAAAAGTCTCGGATAAAGTCCTACAACGAGCGTTGCGAACATGAGCAGGCAAGCTCCAACTTTCTCAGCCAACGTGATTGTGTCGACATAGTCGGGCGAGTGGATCGAGCGCTCCGCGCTCGATGTTAGGAGTATCGGCAAAGACGACAATTGCGCAGCATCGCCCGACGGAGCGGCCGATCCACCTTTCGTTGCGGCTAGGTTCGCTTGCTTGTTCCAATCCGCGTCGACCGGCACACGGCCCTCTTGCGTTCGGACACTCGGAGGCGCCTCGCTGAAGAAGGATCTTTTGAGCGCACGTAACGTGAATGCGGCAACGAGCACCATGCCGGCACCCGTGATCCACACCGCGATCGGAAAAGTTTTCCATGCGCCGATCAGGATTGTGATTTCAGCTGCGAATCCGCTGAACCCGGGAATGCCCATTGAAGCGGCGGATGCGATGACAAACGTAAATGCGGCAAACGGCAGAGCACGGCTAAGGTTCATTCCCGAGAGCGCGTCGAGGTCGCGCGTGTGCGTGCGGCGATAGAGCATCCGTCCGCCCACGGCGAAGAGCAGAGCCGCGATCACGCCGTGCGAAAACATTTGCAGCACGGCGCCTGAGACGCCCAGAGCGTTGGCCGTGGCTAGACCGACCAGGACGAATCCCATATGGCTGACGCTCGAATAGCCAATAACAAATTTCAGGTCGCTCTGGCGCAGCGCCACTGCCGCAGCGTAAAGAATACCGATCACGGCGAGAACCGCGATCCATTTGCTCCAGATTTGGAAACCTTGCGGAAAGAGATTCATCGCCACGCGTAGCCCGCCGTAAGAACCGAGTTTCATCACGATGCCGGCCAGCAACATCGAACCCGCCGTCGGCGCGGCGGCGTGACCGGTCGGCGCCCAGGTGTGCAGCGGCCAGATGCCGGCCAGCACGGCAAACCCGAGGAATAAGACTGGAAACGCCCACAATTGTAGCTGCGGCGAGAATTGGAATTGCGCGAGCTGATTCAGGTCGAGCGAGCCGGCTGTCACGTAAGCGGCAAGAATACCGATGAAGACGAGCGCCCCACCGAAGAACGAATAAAGAGTCAGCTTCATCGCGCCATATTCCTTATTGGTCGATCCGAAGATCGCGATGAGAAAATATTTCGGAACGATCACGATCTCATAGAAGACAAAGAGCAAAAACAAATCGGCGCTCAGGAAGACGCCGTACGAACCGGCGACAACAAGCAACAGCCAGAAGAAAAATTCGTTCTGCCGATGTTCCACATCCCACGAGAAAAGCACTGTGCTCACCGCGACAATGCCCGTGACGAGAACCATTGTGAGGCTAATGCCATCGACCGCGAGATGATAATTCATCCCGAGCGCCGGTACCCACGGCGCACGCACGATCGTACTGAAATGCGCAAGATCGGCAATCGGTGTTCGGCATAACGCGATGAGACTGATTACGAATCCCGCGACGGTAGTTAACAGTGCGAGCCAGCGCGAAAACGCGCGCGGCATGAAAAGCAGCATGACCGCTCCCGTAAACGTGACGTAGATCGTCCAGGCGATCATTTCGGGGAGCGCACACGCCTCGCGTGTCCTTTCCGGCGCCTCGCCAGAGAGCCTCTTTTGCATCGAATTCTGAATGCGGAGCTTCGGGATTGCAGAAAACGTTCGCGATGGCGAGGGCGCCATCGCCAACACGCGAATCGCGTGCGCTCCCCAGCGCGTTCGCTCTTGAGGAAACTCGATAGCTTCGCCACGCCCTGTTCTATAGATGCGTGCGGGCGATGGCGGCGTCCGCCCCGGCCCTTTGATCTTCCAATTTGGAATATCAAACGTTCTGCCTCAGTGGTGAGTTGAGACATGAAGTCCGAGGAGAATCGGTCCTGATTACGATTCAGATCGGAACCGAGGAGCACGTTCTCGCCGCGAACATGGCGGATCCTTTCTGCGATGCGCCCCGTGGAAATTATGTCCTTGCTCATTCGCGGCGAACATCACCCAAACAAGTGCGCCATTTGAACGACGGTTGTATTGAAGATGTTGAAGATGAACTGCGGCGCGATGCCGACCACCAGCATGAGTAGCGTGACGGGAACGACGACAAGCTTTTCGCTTCGCAAAAGATCAGGGAACGCGCTGCAACTTTCGGCCAGGGGACCGCTGAAGAGCGCTTGCATGGCGCGCGCAAATGCAATCGCCGTGACGAGAAGACCGATTATTGCGACAGCGGTGAACGAAGCCGCCGTCGCGAATGAGCCCTTGAAAATAAGAAATTCGCCAATGAATCCGTTCAGCCCTGGCAAGCCGAGCGACGAAAACATGGCAACGCTCATCCAGCCACAGAGCAGCGGCGTCCGCTGCATCAATCCGCCGAAATCATTAACGCCGCGCAAGCCGCGGCGCTGCTCAAGCAAACCGACGTAATAGAACAAGGCGGCCGCGGTGATACCGTGATTAAAGATTTGCATGAAGACACCGCTCAACGCCGCGTGCGTGTCAATCTTTGCGGCGACGATAGGCGAGGCGGTAACGGCGAAGAGACCCAGCATGCAGTACCCGAGATGGTTGATCGACAGGTAAGCAACCATCCGTTTCAAATCCGATTGTGCCCAAGCGGCGAGTGATGCCAAAACAATCGAGCAAACCGCCAGCCCAAGCAGCCACGGGCCGAAGATTTTGATTTCGTTAGGGAAAAGCGGAAGCAACAGACGCACGAAACCGTAAACACCCATTTTCGATAACACGCCTGTCAGCACCATCGACACGCCGGTTGGTGCGCTTTCATAGGCGTCGGGTAGCCAGGTGTGAAATGGAAACAGTGGCACCTTCACCGCGAGTCCAAGAAAGATTCCGGCAAAGGCGAGCCACGCCACATTGCCGGTGAGCAGCCTGTTTTTTCCAAGCGCGGCCAGCGCAGCAAAATCGAATGTGCCCCTCGCGAAGTAGATTCCCAGGAATGCCAGCAGCATGGCAACGCTGCCAAGAAATGTGTAAAGGAAGAATTTCGTCGCCGCACGGTCGCGGTTTTCGCCGCCCCAGATTTTGATGAGCAGGAACCCAGGGATAAGGCTCATCTCGTAAAACAAAAACCAAAGAACGAAATTTTGCGCCGTAAACGTGCCGTAGAGCGCCGATTGCATGATGAGCATCAGCGCGGTGGCTCCGGCCTCGATGCGTTGCGCGAGGAATGCGAACGGGATGATGAGCGACGTGAGCAATACGAGCAAGAGACTCAAACCATCGACGCCAACGAGATATTCGGCGCCGATCGCGGGAATCCAAGCATGACGCTCGATCATCTGGAGGCCGGCAGCGCCGGGATCGAAGTTCCGCCACAACGTTAAGGCAAGGATCGCGGTGACGGCACTGGATACGAGAGCGACTCCGCGTGCATAATTTTTGGGCGCCACACTCACGACAAGGGCAGCGAGTAGTGGGACGAGAAATAGCGCTGTGATTAAACCAGCCATGCGTAAAGAAGCAGCAGCGCAAGCATGCCGATGGCGACGACGCCGAGATAAGTTTGGATTTGTCCTGAGTGCCAACCGGACATTACCCGGCCCAGACCACGCGTGCCGGTCATGGTTTCATCGACTCCGGCATTGATGCCACGCTCGTCCAAGTCCGTTGTGACAATTCCAAAGAGCTGGCCGAGCCTTCCAAGGGCCCGCACTAAACCGTCCCAAACGCGGCGATCCATCCACTCGGAGACGCGCGCGCTGGCCGTGGCGAACGCGATCACGGTCCGATCGTAAAGTTCGTCTAGCCACATTTTGTTTTCGAGGAAACGAAACAACGCAGGCTGCATGTACTCGAGCGGATCGGTCTCGGCCGGACGATGGCGATCTTGCACGCCGGCGCGGCGATACACCAGAACACCAAGTCCGATGCCGGCAGCTACGAGCACAAGCGACACGAAAAGCATCGGCTGGATCAATCGCGTGATATCAAACTGTGCCGATTCGCGAGCGAGATAACTGTGCAGCCACGGCCACGCAGGCGTGAGTACGACGCTGAAGAAAATTGCGCAAAGCGCGAGTACGATGAGCGGTGCTGTCATCACACCCGGGCTTTCGTGCGCGTCGCGGGACACAGACTGGAAGTCTCTGTTCCGGTGCCGGTCGCGTCGATCGCCGAAAAAGACGTAGATGATCTGGCGCGTCATGTAGAGCGCGGTCAGGATGATGCCGGCCAAAACGAGGTAATAGGGCACGTGCGACCTCGGCCAATCCGCCGTGGCGTGCAAAATTTCTTCTTTCGTCCAGCCTCCCGAAAAAAAGAGCGGCACGCCACTGAGCGCCATCATACCAACGGCGTATGTGAGGAATGTGACCGGCATGAACCGGCGCAGGCCGCCCATTTTGCGAATGTCCTGGTCATGATGACATCCGTGAATCACCGAGCCTGCGCCGAGAAATAGAAGCGCCTTGAAAAAACCGTGCGCGAGCAGATGCATGATACCAGCCGCTACACCGCCCACACCAAGCGACACCATCATCAGGCCAAGCTGGGACACGGTCGAGTAGGCGAGAATGCGTTTGATGTCCGCCTGAGCGATCGCGATGAGCGCAGCCATGAGTGCTGTGGTGACACCGATCCACACGACCACGGTTAGCGAAGGCGTTACGCCGCCGATCGCGCCTAACGAAAAGAGCGGATAGACGCGTGCGACGAGAAATACGCCCGCCGCAACCATGGTAGCGGCGTGGATCAACGCGCTAACCGGCGTCGGGCCCTCCATTGCATCCGGCAACCAAATATGCAGCGGGAATTGGCCCGATTTTCCAACCGCGCCGCAGAAAATCAGCAGCGCAATGTACGTGGCGCTTGCAGTGAGCATGGCGAGTCCCGCGTTGTCAAGGCAACCGTGTCCTTCATCGTAGAAAAGCAGTGTGCCGCTGCTGTGATAGAGCCAAAGCATGCCGAGAAAAAATCCCATGTCGCCGATGCGCGTTGTGATGAAGGCTTTTTTTGCGGCAGCCGCGGCGCTCGGCCTCTCGATCCAGAACCCGATGAGCAAATACGACGCGAGCCCGACCAGTTCCCAAAAAACGAACAGCAGAAGCAAACTGTTTGCGATAACGACGCCGAGCATCGCGCCGGAGAAAAACGAGAGATACGCGAAGAAGCGGGCGAAATGCTTATCATTGGCCATGTAACCGACGCTAAAGACAAAAATGCAAAGCCCAACCAGCGCGATCATCATCATCATCGCGGCCGCGAGGGGATCGAGCACCCAACCGATACGAAGCGCGGTCTCGCCGAAAGTGAACCAAGTGAAATTCTGAACCGCGCGGAAGCCGGTTGTATGCAACGTGGGAAAAAACGCGGAGATCGACAATCCTAGCGCAACGACCTGGCCAATGACTGCAAGCGCCGCCGCGCTTTTACGTCGGGAATTCGCCAAACTCAAAATCACGAGCGAAGCCGCGATCGGCGCCGCTGGGATTAGCCAGAGGTCAGAGACGATCCAGGAATTCATCCTTTGAGCTGATCGAATTGATCGACGTTGGTCGTTCGATAGTGCCGGTAAACGGAGATGACCAACGCAAGCCCAACCGCGGCTTCCGCCGCGGCAATGGCGATCGAAAAGATTGCGACCATTACCCCGGTGGGTGGATGCGGTCGGGGACTGAATCGCCAGAACGCAATGAAATTCAGGTTCGCTGCTGCGAGCATCATTTCGATGCCGATCAAGATGAAAATCGCGTGACGTCGGCTCAATGCGGCGAGAAGTCCAATGCAGAACAGTGCTGCGGAAACTATAAGAAAAGGTTCGAGCGTGGGTGTCATGCTAACAGCCGAGTTAAAAAGGTTGAAAGCGTTACATGGTTAAAAGCGCAGTTAGCGGCTGTGCCGATTTACATTGTAACGATGTAACCCTTGTAACTTTTTTAACGTTCTTCATTCATTACAAGAATAAGCGCGCCGATGAGTGCGGCGGTGAGCAGAAGCCCCACACATTGCAACGGCCAGACGTAATTCATCATCAGCGCTTCACCGATGCGCTTAACGGTCAGCGCGGGCATTTCCGGCGCCGCAAGAGAGAGGGATTGCGTCTTAAAAATCGCCCAAATCAACCCGCCGAATACGGCGATCGCGACGACAACGCCGCTCCAGTTGAACCGGCGATCCTTTTCGACGTCACGTCGCGTCAATAGAATCGTGAAGACGATCAGGACTGCGACCGCGCCGACATAGACGAAAACCTGCACCAACCCGACGAACTCCGCGCCGAGCAAAAAAAAGAACGCAGCCAGGCCGACGAATGCCACGGCGAAACTGAGCGCCGCGTGCATCAGCCTTTGCAAAGTTGCGGCCGCCAATGCGGCGGCCAGCGTGAGAATGGCAATGAGAATAAACGCGGCGCTGTTCATCCGACAAAACGCATGGCACGACAATCGAGTCCGGAAAACTCGACGGCTTTAAGCCGTCGAGTTTTAAACAGGCTGGCGTGGGGTCTGGTGGTTAATCGTGGAGTAACCGATGTGTTCATTCGGCGAAACGATAGATACGCGGCGCGAATTTCCTGCGCGTGTCGAGCAAGATCGACAGAGCGGTGTAGGCAATCGCAATCACCACAAGCGACCAAAGCCATCCGCGTAAGCCGCGACCGGCATAATGCCAGACGGCGGCTGCGACGACGCAGGTGAACGCCATCGGCAACATGAATTTCCAGGCGAAATTCATGATCTGATCGACACGCGTCCGGGGCAGCGTCCCGCGAAGCCAGATGTAAACCAAAAGCAGCGTGCTCAGCTTCGCGAAAAACCAGACATACGAGGGAACGAATTCGAGCGCGCGGATGGGTGCGTGCCAACCACCGAGAAACAACGTCGTAGCCAACCCAGTGATGGCGAACATCCCAATGTATTCGGCCATGAAAAACGTGGCGTATTTGAAACCGGAATATTCGGTCATGTGGCCGGCGACAATTTCCGATTCGCCTTCGGGCACATCGAATGGAGTGCGGTTTGATTCCACCAGGCCGGACACAAAAAACAAAACGAACGCGGTCGCGCCCCACGGCGTGAAAACGAACCAGTGCGGCACAAAGCCAAACACATAGCCATGCTGCGCCGCGACAATCGTGTCCGGGGTGAGCGAGCCGACGATCATCACTACCGGCAGCACTGTGATAATAAGCGGCAGCTCGTAGCTGATCATTTGCGCGATCGCGCGCATCGCGCCTAACATCGAAAACTTGTTGTTGCTGCCCCAGCCAGCCATAAAAACGGCGAGCTCCGTTGTCGATCCAACGGCAAAGAAAAAGAGGATCCCGCCATCAATTGTAAAAGGCGTCATGCCCCGGCCATATGGAATGATGCCGAGCGCGAGAATGGCGGTGGCAGCGATCAGGACTGGCGCAAGAAAATGCACAATCTTGTCGGCCCGCACCGGCACGATGTCTTCCTTGATCAGCATCTTGATGCCGTCCGCGATTGGCTGAAAGAGGCCGAACGGCCCGACCCGATTGGGGCCGTAACGATTCTGTATGCGCCCGAGGATTTTCCGTTCCAGCACAGACATGAGCGCAAAAAGCGTGAGAAATACACCGAGGAGCGCGAAAATGTTAATCAGGCTCGACGCGACTTGGACAAGCCAGTCGGGCGCGCCCGTTAGCCACGAAAGCAGCCATCGCTTTGCACTGACGAAGATCTGATCAAGGAAAGCCGTCATCCCCCGATGAAGAAAAGCGGTGCACCCACGTTTAATCAAGACAGAACACAGAATCGGTCACATTAATACCTGGTTTCAGCCAAGTGTCAGCGGAGCGGAATGAGCTTCCAGCTAATTTCCCCATGCGCAATTTCAAGCCATGCCACACTTGGGGGTGAACCGCGGTTGGGGCGCGTCACGCACCCAGGGTTCAGAAACAGAACAGTTCCGCGTCGTTCGATCCGTGGCACGTGCGTATGCCCGTGTAATAGAACATCGACATCGTCCGGCAATTGATCGGTGGGAACGTGTTGCAGACGAAATTTCGATCCACCGCGCACAAGATCGACAACTAGTGGCCATTCGAAATTGCCGTCGCAATTTCCGCGTACGTGAGTGACTCGGGGTCCAATCGCCCGCAGCTCGTCGAGAATGCTTTCCGTGCAAACATCTCCAAGATGCCAGATTTCATCGGCATCTTTGGCCGTTTCTCTCACGTTTTCCGGCAAACGATTGTGCGTGTCCGCCAGAACAAAAATTCGAAATGCGCGTGTGCGTTCTTTTGCCTTTGTCATGTCGAGACATCTCTTGCCACGTTCGAGTCCCAGATCGACGATCAGCTCCAAGACGATACAGTGGTTTACGTTCTTATCTTTTTCTTGCTGTTAGCTAGGCAAAAGGATAAAAGCGAAGCCGATGTCAGCTAAGCAGCTGGGCGATTTCACGCGGTTTCGCGTACTGGCCAAAACAAGGGCTTATAACAAGGAAAAGGAGCAAAGATGGCACTCTTGGAAGGGGACCCTCTTATTGGGTATTGGGAGCTGCAGCGTCGAAAAATGGCTGTGAGGTCACTGTGCCTATTCGGCCATTGGATCTGCTAAACGATGTGGCGGAGAAACCTTGGCCAGTTCGAGTGGCCTTTTTTCGTGGCCCAGATGGCGAACTGATCGAACTACTCGAAGACAAAACTGGCTACACGTGAGCGCAGGGCAGCTCGCCGCCGGTAAGGATTTGGGGCGACCCTATCTGCCTTCTTGCGTGGCTTGGACCGCCGTCTCACCATCGCGGGATTGCGACTCCAAAGTCGCTGTCGATGCTCTCATCTCTCTTAGCACGCGCGTTGATTTGTGCAGTCGCGGATGTTACGTAGCCCCGCCCGCCCGTCATGAGCCAGAACTACAAAGAGACATTAAACTTGCCATGCACGGAGTTTCCGATGAAGGCGAACCTCGGCGTGCGCGAGCCAGAAATGCTGAAAATGTGGGAGGAGACACGACTTTATCAGCAAATCCAGAAAGCGAGAGAAGATCGAGAGTTATTCGTCCTGCATGACGGGCCACCTTTCGCAAACGGCGACGTCCACATGGGCACAGCGCTAAACAAGATTCTCAAGGATTTCGTGGTGAAATCGCAGACTATGCTGGGTAAACGCGCGCCTTATATCCCTGGCTGGGACTGCCACGGTCTGCCGATCGAGTACAAAGTGGTCAGGGAATCCCGGGGTCTTTCTCCGCTCGAAGTCCGCAAGAAATCGGAAGCGTTCGCCCGAAAATTTGTCGACGTGCAGCGCGAGCAATTCAAGCGACTCGGCGTTTTCGGCGACTGGGAAAATCCATATCTGACAATGGATCCCAAATACGAAGCGGAAATTCTCAGAGCTTTCGCCGTGTTTGTTGAGGAAGATCTAGTTTATCAATCGAAGAAGCCGGTATTTTGGAGCACCGGCGCGCAGACGGCGCTCGCTGAAGCCGAAGTCGAATATCAGGAGCGGGACGACACCGCTGTTTACGTGAAGTTTCCGATCGTAAGCGGCGAATGGAAGAATAGCGCCAGCATCGCCATCTGGACAACGACGCCGTGGACGTTGCCGGCAAATCTCGCAATCGCGGTCGGTCCCAAGGAAATTTATGTTGTCCAGGAATTTTCCCGCGATGGCAGCTCTGAGACGTTGCTGCTCGCAGAAAAGCTCGTTTCGCAATTTTGCGCCAACACAAAATTCGAGCCTGTCGGCCAACCCAAGGAATCATTCCCCGGCAGCAAGATCGATCACGTAGGCGCGCAACATCCGTTTCTTGATCGCAAATCGACCGTGTTCACGGCCGATTTTGTCACGATGGACACTGGCACGGGCGCAGTACACATCGCGCCTGGTCATGGTGAAGACGATTACTTGTTAGGTAGGGAAAAAGGCTTGCAGATCTTGTCGCCGGTCGATGATCAGGGCCGTTTTACCGACGAAGCCGGTTTGCTAAATCTCACTGGGAGGTATGTCTTCGACGCCAACGTCGACATCGTCAATTTGCTGCGCGAGCGCGGCATGCTGCTCGGCCAGCAAAAATTTCATCATTCTTATCCTTACTGCTGGCGCTCGAAGACGCCGATCATCTTCCGGAATGTCGAGCAGTTCTTCATTAGGATTGACGAGCTGCGGGGCAAAGCGCTCCATGCCATCAAAACAGTGAAATGGATTCCAGCGTGGGGCGAGAACCGCATCGCGGGCACAGTCGAATCGCGTCCCGACTGGGTGATTTCGCGTCAACGCAGCTGGGGCGTCCCGCTCCCCGTCTTTTATTCAAAGGATGGCAAAGCGATTCTCGACGCGAAAATTATCCGCAAGCTCGCTGATCTGGTCGCGCAGCGCGGCTCAAATATTTGGTTTGAGTTGAACGATGTCGATCTCGCACGCGAGCTCGACTTGCCGGAGGGCACCACTCATCGCAACGATACGATCGACGTTTGGATCGACAGCGGCGTTTCACACAAGGCGGTTTGCGCACTCCATCCCGAGCTACGCGATCCGGCTGACATGTATCTCGAAGCAACCGACCAGCATCGCGGCTGGTTCCAATCCTCGCTCATGACCAGCGTCGCGCTCAACAATCGCGCACCGTACAAAATCTGCGTGACACACGGTTTCGTCGTCGATCTTGACGGGAAAAAGATTTCGAAATCGGGCACGTACGACAAGCCGACGGACGCCGGCCATTTCGTCGATCGTCACGGCGCCGATCTCGTTCGGCTCTGGGCCAGCAGCATCGATTATACGGACGACGTGCCCTTTTCTGAGGAGATGTTCACGCGCCTCGGCGACACATACCGGCGAATCAGAAACACGCTCCGCATCTTGTTGGGGAATCTTTACGATTCTCCTGTAGCCGGGGTCGGTGACCCCGGCCAGCCGGCATCACCGATGCCGGCTACAACGCTCATCGATCGCTGGATTCTGGAGCGGCTCGACAACGTGATTGCCGATTGTCGATCCGCTTATGAGGCGTTCGAGTTCCACAAGGTTTATCACACGCTCAACCAATTTTGCGCAGTGGACCTGAGCAGCCTCTACATCGACATCACAAAGGATCGGATGTATTGCGACGCGCCGGACTCCCCGCGCCGTCGCGCGACGCAAGCCGCGATGCACAAAATTTTCGATGCGCTCTCCCGATTACTTGCGCCGATTCTCGCATTCACTGCCGAGGAAACGTGGCGCCACTCAGGCGCCGGTGCTTCGGTTCATTTGCAGGAATTTCCACAGGTGCAACACTTACAGAACAGGGCGACCGCCCAAGTTGCCGAGCTTCTGAAATTGCGCGGCGTAATCGGGCAAGCGATTGAGCGCGCGCGTCAGGAGAAACTGATCGGGAATACTCTCGAGGCTGCGGTTGTTTTGCATTCGGACTCCGATGTCACGGAGAAAATCGATAAGGCAGAACTGGAAGAATTTTTTATTCTGAGCGATCTGACAATCCGCCAGGCAAACGAAGCGAGCGCTTCGGTCACGAAAACAGCGTATAAAAAGTGTGCTCGTTGCTGGCGTCATCGGCCAGCGGTCGGAGCGAGCACGACGCGTCCGGATTTATGCGACCGTTGCGAGCGCGTGGTTGCAGCTATCAGAGCTTAGCACCGTGGGCGCGTCATGTTTATAGTCGCCAGTCACCTCCAAAGCGGAAGCTCCGTAGGAGCGAAATGTCGTCTTGGTAGCGACACATGCCGCCCCTACGGAGCTGGGGCACCACATGTAATAGTTCCTATAAACATGCCGCGCCGACGGCGCTCAGGCGCGCCACGCGTTGTTGCGTTTCCTACTTAGGAATCGATTATGAAGTTTATTTTCTTTCTCTCGCTGCCGTTCTACGCGCTCGATCAATGGACGAAACAGGCGGTCCTGCAGTTCATTAGCCCCGACGAACCTCGCATTGTGATCCCAGATTTCTTCAACCTGGTTAACGTCACGAACACCGGCGCAGCGTTTGGTTCCTTCAGGAACAACAACGCCTTCTTCATCGTAATTTCATCTGTCGCACTTCTCGTTGTTCTGGTTCTCCTCTTCCGGCGACGAGCGCCCGATGTTTGGCGCGACGTCTCGCTGGCGCTTCTGCTCACCGGCATCCTGGGAAATCTTACCGATCGCCTTCTTTATGGACATGTGATCGATTTTCTTCTTTTCGATTTGCACATTCCGTACGCGCATCCCTGGCCCGCATTCAATGTCGCTGATTCGTGTATCTCGATTGCTGTGGTTCTCTTCATCATTCATGCCTTTTGGAAGGAGAAGAACGCAGCGGTCGGAGGATAGCCTTCCAGGCTGCCTCAGCCGCCGAGCGTCTTGTCCGCCACCGGACGGACTCGCTGCGGCGAGCTTGGCGAGTTCCGTAGCTGGAAGCCGATCGGCCGAATCAGGCAAAGATACCTTAACTTCCGAAGCGCGCGTTGCGCTTCGCACAACGAAGCGGCTACAGTGACCGGATATGAAACCGTCGCCGATGGAAATGACGGCGCGCGATGTCGTTGCGCGTTTACGCGAGAGCGGTCATATCGCGTACTTCGCTGGCGGTTGCGTTCGGGACATGGTTCGTGACCGGATACCGAAAGATTTCGACATTGCCACCGACGCCAGACCCGAAGTGGTGCAGCAGCTTTTTTCGCGCACGCACGCCGTCGGGGTGCATTTTGGTGTGATCCTGGTGTTGGAAAACAATTTTCAATTCGAGGTGGCGACGTTTCGTTCCGATGACGCTTATATCGATGGCAGGCATCCGAGCGCGGTGCACTTTTCATCTCCAGAAGAAGACGCAAAACGCCGCGATTTCACCATCAACGGGATGTTTTACGACCCGGTCGCGGAGAAAGTGATCGATTTCATCGGCGGTTGCGCAGATATCGCGGCGAAATTAGTACGGGCAATCGGCGATCCAGCACAGCGTTTCGCGGAAGACCGGTTGCGAATGCTGCGCGCGGTGCGCTTGGCCACTATACTCGATTACAAGATCGACAAGCAAACGTGGGATGCGCTCCTCGCGAATGCAGGCTCGATCAATGAGATCAGCGCGGAACGAATTCGCGACGAGCTGATACGCATTTTTCTGTCGCCAAACAGAGCGCGCGGGTGGGATTTGCTCGATTCGAGCGGATTAATGCGCGCCGTTTTGCCCGAGATCGATGAGATGAAGGGTTGCAAGCAGCCGGAGCAATTTCATCCCGAAGGCGATGTTTTCGAGCACACGCGATTGATGCTGCGATTTCTTCCGGAGCAGGTTTCTGTGCCGCTCGTTTTCTCTGTCTTGCTTCATGATGTGGCGAAACCACGCACCGCAACTGTGGATGAAACGGGGCGAATTCGTTTTAGCGGGCACGATCGTATGGGTGCAGAGATGACCGAGAAAATCATGCGACGTTTGCGATTTTCCGGCGCTGAAATCGATGCCACCGTCGAAATGGTGCGCCAGCACATGGTGTTTAAGGACGTACCCAAGATGCGCGAGGCAAAATTAAAACGTTTTATTGCGCGGCCGACTTTCGATGACGAGCTGGAGCTGCATCGGGTCGATTGCGAAGGCAGCCATCGCATGCTCGACAATTACGAGTTCCTCCTCCGCAAACGCGAAGAATTTGCGAGCGAGCCGATTATCCCGCCGCCGTTGGTGCGTGGAGACGATTTGATTGCGCTCGGTTTAAAGCCGGGCCCCAGGTTTGGCGAAATTCTGGAGGCGGTGGAGACGCGACAGCTTGAGGGCAACCTACGGACGCGCGAGGAGGCGCTCGAGTGGGTGCAGCGGGAGTATGCGCAGAGCGAGAAACATTGAAGCGTTGGAGGGTGGAAAGCTGGGAGTCAGGCCTGAGCCGTTACAAGAGTTAGTTGGTTAAAAAAAAGGAATTAGCGGCTGTGCCGATTTAACTTTGTAACCTTTGTAACTTTTTTAACGGCAAATATCGAACATCGAACATCGAATGAGAATTCTAATGATTAGCGCGGAAGGGCCGCCGTTGCAGCGCGCGGGGGCGCTAATCGACGTGATGGATGCGCTGCCAGGTGCGCTGCGTGCCCGCGGGCACGAGGTAAGCGTGACACTGCCGTATTACCGCGAAATTCGAGAGAACCCCGAATTCAAGGCAGAGGACACTGGCGTGACTGTCGATGTGCAGGTGGGCGACAAAACCTACGTTGCAGAGTACTTCGAGGGGCGGAGCGTCAGCGGCGTGCAGTTATTTCTCATTCGCTGCGATCCGTTTTTTGATCGCCCCGGAATTTACGGCGAGTACGGCGAGCCCTACGAAGATAACGCCACGCGATTCATTTTTTTCTGCAAGGCGGCATTGGAAATCGCGCGGCGATTGACGCCGTCATTGCAAATTTTGCACGTCCACGATTGGGCGGCCGCGCTGGTGCCGGTCTTTGTGCGCGCGCGGCATCTGCCTTTTGCGACGGTGCTGACGATCCATCGCGTTGCTGAGCAGGGTAGTTTCTGGGGGCTGGATTTCAACCTCATGAATCTGCCG
>Ga0137378_10001804_pt1 | contig 18165 bp, 20 predicted proteins | sample SagtaG_21_FD_104813 | JGI IMG/M metagenome (GOLD analysis project Ga0137378, IMG submission 104813) | Vadose zone soil microbial communities from Sagehorn Ranch, Mendocino, California, USA - Sage2_L_60_16 metaG | ecosystem: Environmental > Terrestrial > Soil > Vadose zone | place: USA... | reverse complement strand
GAGCAAGGCATGATCCAGCCCAAAACGGAAACGAGGAGAGCGGGGAAGAATCGCAAAGCGATCGAAGAGGCGTTAGGCGATCTGCGTGAAGAGAACACCGATGGGGGAAGCGCTGTCGAACTGCAAAGCTTAATCGAGCAGGCATGCAATTACTATCTAACCCATGGCTGCTTCCCCGACCACTACGAAGACATGCAGGCGGTTCCCATTCAGCAAACGGCGGTCCTCCCCTATGCAGGAGACGATGGGAGAGCTATGGGCCAATCCTACCGCATGTCTCTGGATCTAGAGCACAAAATGATCACGCTCGCCATCCGCACACCTTCGGAATCAGGCAAGTGGGCACGCAACTGGCGGGAAAAGACGATCAAAATGGTCCTGCCTGAGCTTGTCCTTTCTCGCGTGAAACAGGGGCAGGTCCTGGCTCCCAGCTTGCGGGAAATCAAACAGCCAGATGGAGTTCGCTATGCCGTCCTCGATTTTATCGTCGAGGTTCCCATCCCAGAAGCCGCCAGGTGGCCTTCCATGCGGTATGTGCTTGGGTTGATTGGGGGGTGCGCACGCTCGTCACAGCCAGCGTGGTCGATCTGGAGGGCCATCGAGTTGGGCGTCCCTTCTTTCTGGACACAGGGCCGTTTGATGGACGACAAGCCCGCACCCGGCGGCAGATCGACATCCTCAAGGCGAAAGTGGCCAAAGTGCAAGCCCGCCGTGACCATTTCTCCGAGGGTGATCCCGGGCAGGAGCCAGCCACGCGAAAACTTGCAGTGTTGCGCCGGGAGATTGCCCGGTGCTGGCGAAAGTACGAGACCGGGAATAAAGACCTCGCCCATCTCGCTGCGAATGTGCTACTCCTGCTCGCCACGGCTTCTGGCTGTGAACTAATCGCTGGAGAGTCACTCAAGTCGATGAAATCCACAGGGCGGGGCAAAGACGCCCGCGGGAAGTGGAGGAACTGGCGCAACAACTCGCAGATCCGGGGCGAGTTATGGCGCACCCTTCGCTACAAATGCTACCTGTCGGGCATTCGGCTCGAATGGCAACAGCCCCGGAAAACGTCACATACGTGCCATCATTGCGGCAAGCCTGCCGACACCTTCCGCTCGCCCGCTCATCTCGATAAGGTCAATGATTGGGGAGCCTGGCTCGTTTGCTCGAACCCAAATTGTCAGTGGAATGGCTCGCGGGACTATACCGCTTCCCTCAACATTGCCCGCCTTGGGGCCTCCTTGTTCAGACACGCACAATCCACCGGACGTATACATCATCCTTCCATTGCTGACACAGCGGTGAAAGCCGTGTCCTATATGGGCGCGGTTGAGGTGCTACGGTAATGCATCATACAATACCCTTGCGAGGTGCATGTTGAACGAAGAGCAAGATCTTCTTCCAGTTGAGCAACAGACGCTCACATTTTATGGCAAGCCTATTGTTGTTGCGCGCCTGCCTGATGGGCAGCCAGGTGTAGTCCTTCGTTTCCTCTGTGAAAATCTCCAGATCGATACAGCCGCGCAAACGCAACGCATTCGAAGTACAGAAGCGATCGCGGAAGACCTTGTTTTTTGCGCGGGTCGAGACTGACGGGGGCTCTCAAAGAATGGCGGTGCTCATTCTGCATGCCGTTCCTTTCTGGCTGGCGGGTATCGATCCCAAACGAGTGCGCGGGGAGATTCGCCAGGAAATCTTACATTACCAGCGCGAAGTGATTGATGTCCTCTACGCCTGGCGCAGTCTCCCAAAGCGATGGCGGCCCCGCGAGGGCTCGTGCCGGTGGAACAGACTACGAGACCGGAGGTACCACCTGACGACGCGGGTCTCGATGCCTGGCGCGAATATTGTCATCGGATGGTGCTCTGGATTGATTGGCAGCGTGATATCGACGTCTGGCGTGGAAGTGTCGAATCTCGCTTAGACGGCGTTTGGGGTACTCAGGTATGCTGATATCCCCGACCAGGACTGGCCGCGAGTGGCACAGTGGTTCCGGGTACAGCTAGAGCCATGGCAAAAAAAGTGATGCTTTATCAAATGACGAAGAAGGGCATGAGTTGTGAAGGTGTTGCAGCTTATTCAGACCAGGCTCTTCGCCTTCTCTTTCTCTCCTGAGAAAATGCTGCTATACTTGCTGGTAGCAAGATACTAATACAGCCTCGCGGAAGTAACGCAGGAGTCTAGAAACGGGCAGGAGGTCCTTTGTAGGGGAAGTCGAAAGGCCCCATTGGACGTGCGATTGTAGTAAGCAATAAAGGCCAGGATGCGGGTACGCAACTCCTGCACAGAGAGGCAACTGAGCCGGGAAAGCAAGCGACGAACAAGGAGAGAGAACCAGATCTCCATCTGGTTGAGCCAGGAGCTGTGTCTGGGAGTGTAGACGCGCGCGAATGCGATGGCTTGTGTCGGAGAGAAAGGCCGCCCGGGTACTCATGTTGGCGAGATGACCACTTTTCCCTTTGAGACCCAGTTCCTCCTGGATGCCACACTGCTCTGCTACCAGGTGCACCAGCGCTTCGGATTGATGGGTATTGAGTTGATCAGTGACAAAGATCCAGCCGGCTTGCGGATGCGTTTGGATAGTCTGGGTGATATGCGCGGCAAAGTCGGCAAAGGTCGCGCGGGGGTCCAATGCTGGGAGCCACAAGTTGTCCGGTCGCGACGTCCAGGTTGGCGATCAAACTCTGCGTGCCATGCCGCTTGTCTTCGAATTCCTCTCGCTCAACATGACTGGGCAGCATGGGCAAGGATGGATGGAGCCGCTCAAGAGCCTGAATGCCGGTCATCTCATCGGTACTCCTCACATGGGCACCTTGCGCCGCAAGCACGGGAGTTGCCTGGGAGACTTCACACACCGTACAGATTTGCTCGCTCAGTTCAGTGGGGTCATCTGGCGGGGGAGTAAGCCAATATCGCTTGCGATGGGGCTGGAAAGCGCTCACCTTTTAAAAAGCGCTCCACGGTGCGGGGAGAAATCTTCGTCACGATGCCCCGTTTGATGGCTTCATCAGCCAGTTCGCGTGGCGTCCAATGACTTACCGACCGCTCTGCCGCCTCGGGTTTTTCACACGGAAGCCGCCATGATCTGCATGAACTGCTCGAAGGTGAAGGTGGCGGGCGCTCCTGGGCGGGGCTCATCAGTCAAAAGGACTTCAATGGCCTGACTCAGCAGTTTTGGCTTGCCTGTCGCTTCGATGGCCTGCAAACGGGACTCAGCCGCTCGCCAGCGATCACGCCACCGTCGCAGCGTTTCATCGTCCACGTGCTGGTGCTGCGATATCTTCGTCTTGCTCGTTCCCTTGCATGCGTCCAAGATGATTTGCGCTCGCTTGACGAGTCGCTGCGCGCTCGTGGGGCGTCTTCTCATGTGCTGAAGGATGTCGAGTTGCAAGGCACTGACATGGATTGGGGCTGCCTGAGGCTCTGGCATAGCCTGTTTCTCCTTCGCATCGCTTTTTCCCTCATTCTATCATACCCCACCCTCCTGCGTTACTTCCGCGAGGCTGTACTAGCACAAGGAGACCGCGGTGACGATATTGCTCTCCCTGAAAGGAGCTAATGTATGGAAGAGGATGCCAATCTGATGACCCGTGAGCAGTACATAGAGATGCTCATTGATGTCTCATGTTGGGATGCCTCAGAAATGGAGTCAGGCTTCAGGTCCTGGTGCGAACGACATGTCCCAACCTGGCGTACACAGGGATATGATGAAACGTGGATTCGTCGCCGCATTGAAACGGCGCAGAGCACTCGAGTGCTCCACCGAAAACTGAAGGAACAGGGCTTTACGATGCTGGAGATCCGTGATGAGCTTCGTAAGACGTACGCAGATCACCCAGTACTCTATGACCTGGCGAGAGAACGCGAATATATCCACCCTAGCCTCTTCGCTACCGCGGGAATACGGGTGATCTCCGGCAACGCTATACACTGCGCGTTATGATCTATGAAACAGATAAACTGACCTATGAGAAGTTTTGTTGCTGGAGTAGCCTACCAGTGCCGGGTCCCGAGAGCGTTTTCTTTGAGCAACCGGCTCACGTACGAGTGGTGCGTGATCTGAGTACCGTCGAAGAATTGGAACTGATGCTGGCAATGAGCAGGTATGCGCTCCAACTTTTTGATGCGTCGGAAAACCTGACCAAAGACCAGATCGCTCCACTCATGGAAGCGCACGGGAAGCAACTCCGTGCGGCATTTATCGCTACGCATGGATACCGGCCGGAGGATTCGACAACGCCATATGTCCCCGTCACGATTGATGGTCCCCAAGATCATGATGCCTACTATGCCAAAGAATATCCGTAACAGTCAGAGAAGAGTGGAATTCTTGTCATTTTACCGATGGTCTTGCAGATTCGTGAGACCATGGTTTTGCAGCGGGTTGAGCTTGAGGGAAAAGGAAGCCCGCCGCATTTTTGCGTTTTCGGCCCGTCAGCAGCCCCCATGGGGAAGCATGGTTTCGCAGAAAAACTTCACCAAAAGTAGAAATCGTCGCTTGACGAGTTTGGGACTTTTTGCGTCTCGCACAACCACGCCGATCTCGACATTTTTGACCGCCTGATCAGCTTCGACTTTTCAAAGGGGGCAATCGTGAGGATTTCGTGAAAATTGGCAAGGCCCCGGTGAGGTTACCCAGTATCATTTCTTGAGGAGAGCGCTTCCTGCTGTGGCCCTCTTAAGAGTATAACGGTACTCAGTTAGAAACCGGGCCCGGTCTGGCAAGCCGGTGCAAACAGAAGGGGCGTGTACAGTACACGCCCCTTGAAGGAGGTGAAATGTGAGCGAGTATCAGGAACTCATCCCGATTGAGCAGCACACCCTGACCTTCTACGGCAAACCCATCATCGTGGTACGTTTGCCCGATGGTCGGCCAGGAGTCGTCCTCCGGTTCTTATGCGAGAATCTGCACATCGACACCAATGCTGTCATTTTACCCATGGTTTTGCAGAAAAACTTCACTGATAGTAGAAGTTGAAGCGCCTTTCTCCGAATTACTGAGAAGGAGCCTCAAAGCTTTTTTGTGAATCCTGGTAGTGGACGTTAGACAGTTGCTGCCAAAGGATGCCGGTGTAGTATGTTCTCTGTGAGCAATGAAGGAGATATATGACGGAAAAAGGGCGTGCATTGGTCAATGTAGGGGATATCAACCTGATCTGCGGCGCATCAAGCGCTCCCGAGAAGAAGCGTTTGGCCGCTTGAGCAATTCGTGTGGGCTGAGGAGAAATTCCAGAATGTTCACCTGAGGATCCTCGGCACGATAGAGATATAGCCACACCTTTTTCACTTTGATATAGGTCTCATCGACGCGCCACGAGTCATTTGTCACTTTGAGATCGGGTCGGCAGCGCTTCTCCAGTTCTGGCGCATAGTGGTGCACACAACGGTAGATCGTTGTGTGATCGACATGCAAGCCGCGCTCGAGCATCATCTCCTTCAAGTCTCGGTTACTCTGTGGATACTGCAGGTACCAGCGGACACACAACAAAAGAATCTCGGCTTGGAAGTGATGCCATTTGAATGGGGTCGAGGTTTCCATGATTCTTTCTTGAAGGATAAAGCTTTTAGGGGAGGACCTCACCTACCAAGGTATCGAGTGCCAGGGCCAATTCGCCAGCATGCTGCGCCCTCTTGAAGGCGTCTCTGACTTCTGATGTGAGCAAGAGGGGGGCTTCATAACCCGCGGTATACCCCCTCCATTGCTGGGCCGTCAACAGGCCAGGAACCGCGGAGGGCGGGTGGGCCTCATCTGAGATCACCCAGAAGGCATCCCTATCCACTAGCACCGGCATTGTGCCCTTTGTCACCAGACTGACCAGCTGCGCAAACAGGAGTGCTCGACCCAGGCCGACGACCTGGACCCACCAATCAGGCCGGGACCAGCCCCCAACTGTCTGCTCCTGTGCGAGGATGGAGATACCGAGCTCGGCGAGCCGGGTGATGGTGTGCGAAGCATTGGCTCGCCCCAGTGCATGCCGATAGACCTGGGTGTGTATGTGCAGGCGCGAAGCTGCTTGCCACAAGGTGGTGCCCCAGCGCTTGAGCAGGTCGTGGGCTTCTTGCCAGTACCAGCCCTCCCGTACCTGGACCCGGTAGCCGATGTCCTGGCAGCACCTGACCTGGGGCGTACTCATCCACTCCCCGTCCAGGCCACTCGGCAGCTGTTTGCCGTCAAAGACGGAGCCAGCCCGCTCGACGTGGGCGCGCCAGATGCCGGGGCGCATGCTATCGTAGGCACGTCCACTCGCGCAATACTGCGGCGCTCCTTCCCCCAGGGGAGCGCCACACGCCGCCTGCAGATGCCAGGAGAGGTGAACGTACTTGTGCACATACCGTTGGCACTGTTCCATGACCGTCAGGGGGCGCATCCACACCACATCGCGCGCGCACTCCCTGAGCGAGACAAGCGTTGTGCCGCTGCCAGATAAGGCGTCCAGGTCGAGCGCGGAGGAACCGAGTGGCGAGTCGGCAGCGTCGGGTGTGAGGTCGTTGAGCAGCTCATGCGCCAGCAGGTCGGGGGAGTCGGTCACCGACCTGGTCAGCACCTGGTCCAGGTAGCTCACGGTGGCGAGCAGGCTCCGCGCGTCTGTGAGTTCCCAGCCCCACCTGGCGTACTCGGGAAAGGCGAGTGCCAGGCGACGCGCTTCCCACTGGTTGCGCTCCCTTGGCCAGAGTAGGACACGGACCGGCCTGGTTGGCTCATGTGGATCGGGATGGACACTCACCACCCAGTGGTTGCTCGCCTGCTCAAGCCAGGAACAGGTGACGGTCCGCGAGAGGGTCGTGGCTGGCATCACCCAGGCCGAGTGGAGCCCAGCATCCCAGAGGTATTTCAGCAGGCGACCTGGCTCGCTCACGTCAGTTGGGAGCTGGAGCGAGCGAAGCATGCGCTTCCCCTGGACAGCCTCAAGGAGCAGGAGCTCGTTGTCCATCAGGATACCCATCGCGGTACGAGCCGGCGTGATGGAGGAAGTGTTGTCTCTGTTGATCATAAACATCGCCGCCCGCAGGCGCCCTCCTTTCGGTATGTTCCCGCTTTTTGGGAAACTCATAACCCTATTTTGAGTTGTTGGATAAACTCTCGCATTCCCTGTTCTCTTCTCCGAGCATTCTCCGTAAAGCGAGTAGAGCTATCCTGATAATATAGCTGGTTATATGCAGTCTTCTCTTCCTTACGAGTGCGTTCATACTACTTGAAGTATCCACGTCCATCTCTTTGTGTCATTATCCACACCTCCTGTTTAACCACCAGCCGTAGAGCGCGGGACTAGAGTGGGCATCCCACGGTACCTGTCTATTCGCTCCTATCGTAGCGGCTCCCAGACTGGTTGTATCCAGACTGGATGGAACCGCCGAGCAACTGCTCATGCCGTTCGTTATTTGAGTTCTTGCTCCTTTATGTTGTAGGGGGCCTGCACTTGTAGGTCTTCCCCTCTTTTTGATTTGAGCGCATCGTGTGAGTTTGGCAAGGCAGCATGCAGCAGCTGTTCCAGCGCAGCGGCTCGCGAGGGCCCGACACCGGGGACCGTCGAAAGTTGGGCGGCGTCAGCATTCAACAGGTCATGCAAACTGCGAAATCGCGCGCAGACAGCGCGCGCGGTAACCCAGCCGATGCCTGGCAGGGACAACACGATCTGCATCTGCTGCTCGGATTGAGTAGCTCGGCGCCGTCCTCCGGCAGGACCGTGAGTTGCAGAGCTGTGAGCCGCTTGCCCAACCTGGCACTGCCTCGCAGCAGCATAAACCAGGTGCGCCGACTCTGCCGGTCCGCTGCTGGGCAGGATCGGCACGCGCAGGATAGCGGTGATGTAGGCGAGTGCCCCGCGGATGCTTTCAGGGCGCATCAGGGAGTGATCGACGCGCAGCGGGTCCCCCTCCAGCAGTAAGATGGGCGCGAAGCGGTTTTTGCGCAGCGTGGTGAGTTGCGCGAATAAGCGTCCCTGCGCCAGGCTGCTGAGAAGGTCACCCCCTGTTTTGCGCTCGAAGACCCGGCGTGGATTGCCGCCTACGTCATAATCACCCATGCGCAGTGGAATCATCTCAATGTGTACCTGCGGCATGGCGGCCAAAAGCGCGGGGATGCCAGAACGTTGTTCTTGCGAGTCGATGCGGATATGGATCGGGGCTGGCGGGTGTTGCGGCATTGTATGTGTCTCATTTCTTGTTGGGTGGCCCATCACCTGACCGCGGTTGCCAGTGTCTCCAGCCTCCAGAACCTGGTACCATTTCCGGCCTGTGACGACAATGGGCCCCTATAGTCCGGCTGGATTGCAGCAGCGGGGGACTTGACATCAGCTTTGCTTTTCCCTAACAGCCACGCGACCTGGCTGACGGTTAAGTCCTGGTCACCGTGGTTCTGCCGCCAGTGCTCGATGCGCGGCCCAGAGTCCGGCTCGACAGCGCCTCCGCAGAGGGGGCATATGCCTGGGGAGCGCTCTCCCTTGTGCCGGTGGCCCTCGAGCCGGGAGGGTACCTCCCAGACTTCATCATCCCAATCCTCCTCCTCGTCGTCATCGTCCTCCTCATCGCCATTCCAGGAGGGATATCTCCTCGCCAAACGAGATACATATTCCTGTTTCTCAGTGAGTCTGTATGGGCAAACCGCGGCGACGTCGACTCCAAGTTCGCGCAGGATGTCCCCAAGCGGGTGCTCCTGGCTCTCCGCCTCGGTGATGGTTCGCCCGAAGAATTCTCCGCACTCCCGGCTGGTTCCCGGCCGGTTTTTCAAATCGCGGACGCGCTGCTCCGGTAAAAATCTCTCGGCCATGCGAAAAGGAAGATGGAAGATGAAGTGCGCACTCGCGCCGGCATACTCGAACGCGATCAGGCTCAGTCCTTCCGGATCGAGCTGGACCGCCTCACTCTCGTCCAATTCGTCCCAGCGCGGCGAGGGGCGGTTCCGGCTCCAGCGGACATCGAGCAGGTCTACCGGTTCGACGCAGAGAGCTGCGAGCTCGCTATCCGGGATGGGCTGGCGGGTAGACCGCGCCTGCGCTATGAGCGCCTCGAGGTGCTCCTGGAGAAAGGCCTTGGTCCCCTCCGCGTCGAGCGCTTCGATGTCGGCGCGTGACATTGCCTGGTGGCCCATGATGCGTGCAAAGAGGCGTAGGACGGTGGAGTCGCTCTCTTCCTCATTCGCCGGGAGGTATTCGTCATCCTCGATCAGCATGGCGAGCCGCTCGATGAACACCTCGGTCGCTATGTCGGCGGCGAGATCGAGGGAAAACTCACGAGCAAAGCCTGGGGACCCGTCGACGTAGGAGACCGGGCTGACCAAGCCGGCCGCGAAGGCCTGCTGCACCACCGCGGCTTTCACCCGGTAGAGCCCCTGGCGGTCGGCGTACAGCAACCGCTCCCTCGCTTTGGCCCAGTGATTGAGGAAGAAGAGCAGGTGCAAGGTCCGCTCGATCCGTTCTTGCTGGCAGAGCCACGCGAACCTGGACGGAGAAATGCCGCCGGGCGCCGGGCCATCATGCGGCCCGACAGCTGCTGTCGCGCTCCCCGCCGGAGGGGAGCCACTCTCGCTGGGTAGGGCACCCCAGATGTCCACGCCCGCGAGCACGCGCTCTGCCAGCTCGACTAGCTCTTCGCGGAAGCGGAGGTTGTCGCCCGTCGAGCGCAGCACCGATCCCAATGCGAAGCTGCAGGGAACGCGGGCATTGGTGACGCTTGGGAACGAGGGGAGCAGTGCGGCGATCGCATCGCGGGCTGGCTGCCCCTGTTCGGAGAACGATACATAGGCGTACTCCTCGTGCGGCGAAACGACCAGCAGTTCGCGTCCCTGAAATCGCACCTTTCCCGAGACGCCTTGGCATGAAAAGCGGGTGGTCACGCCCGGGATGCGGTTGAGCGCCTCGACTGCAGGCAGAATGAGCGGATCGGGCTCGCCCGCGCTCGGCTGGAAGGCGGAGTCCTCCTCCTTGAGGCGATGATACTCCGGGAGGGCCAGTATCTCCTCGGCGTGCGCATCGACCCAGCGGAAAAAATCGTGCGCCCGGCGGTCGTAGTCTCGCCCGTTCGAGAGCAGCGAGTCTTCGCCGACCACCGACAGCAGATTCCTCGCGAACAGCGCGTTGCGCCTCACCCAGCGGGTTTCTCCCGCCAGCACCTGCCGCCGGTACGCCTCATCCAGGGCGAACTTGCGGCAGAAGTTGCGGATGTGCGCATGGTTTGCCTCTTCGAAGTAGAAATCGCGTAGGGAGAGTTCCTCGCCAAAGACGCGGCTCTGGGTCTGCAGCGTGTCGCGGTCGAACCAACGCCTGTCCAGTGACCACAGCTCTCGCCGTGCGAACTCCGCCTCGAGCCCCTGCAGGGCCGACTTCATCTGCTCCCGCAGCTTGCGCGCCTTCCGCTTCACCTTCTCCGGTATCTTCTGCCCCTGCTTTTGCCCCGCTGCGCTAAAAGGCTGCTGGAGGTTCGCGGTCTCCAGCTCGAAGGGTTGCTGACAGGCGTGCCGCTCTTCCGCGAGCGCAGCGTCTAGGCGCGATCTCTCCGGCTCGATCAGTGCGCTCAGCAATTGGGTCGCCCCGAACTGTTTGAGCGGGACGGTATCAATGTCGACCTTTTCGGCAACCCAGACGGTGAGCTGGTTGGACCCGGTCTCTGAGCCCGAATCGAACTCGACTACGAACCGGTAGTTACCGTAGTACATTTTATCGGTCGCCATGCGCATAGAAGAACACCGCCTTTCAGTAGAAAGAACTACAGCGGGCACTCCCGGCCGTCTTTACCAGCGTATCCCGTCAGAAAGAGACGAAAGTGACAAAATTATTTTGGTTTGAGCGCATCGCAATGCATGCGCCCTTCTCAAGCTATGATAGCAGGCGGGCCTCTTCCTCACCTCACGAACTTTCACGAGGTACTCACGTACATCCCGCGCCGTCCGCCGTAACGTGAGAATGGCAGGAGCGTGAGGAGAGACGTCATCTGCTGTTAGAAGTTTCCGCCTTTTTCGTAAGGATCTCGTGAAATTGTGTGAGCCAGGGCTGAGTTTGGTCTGCTATCATTGCCGCAGAGGGCGGGGCGAATGCATAGGTTCCCTTTTTCTCTCGTTGTTAGAGAATAGCCCTACAGGAGATAGTTGAGCTGAACGGCATTCCCCAGAAGGAGGGAGTCAGGCGTGCCGCACTTCACGGAAGACAACCTGCAGCGGATCAGCATCAATCCGTTCTACGCTATCACCGTTGCCCCTCAGTTGGCCGAGGAGCATGAGCCACCCATGGGCGAAGCCGAATGGGTGCAGGGGAACGCCTCTCTGATGGAGGAGTTGGGAAGCGAGCGGTGGCTGCGGCAGCTGCTGGACGTGCTGGAGGGCAAGGCCGGCGCCCCGGATCAGCCGATCAATCCATCCCAGGCCATCAATATCGACCCGCTATTCGCCGCCGAGCACCGCCCTCTCATCGGACGGAATATGTGGGTCGACGTGAACATCATGCAAATACGCAATATGGGGACGGAAGAGTGGCTCCGGCAGCTGCTGGATGTACTCAACGGCGACTTCGTGACGGCGGAAGAGGTCGGCTTAGCGCCGCCCAGTGGCACGTTCGGTTACAGCGCGCCCGGCAGATCTCATCTGCAGCGGCGGGGAAAAAAGAAACGGGAAAAGAGGTACTACAAGTAAGACATGAGCGTGGCTACCGTGCCACGTCGTTAGAACCCTCAGAACGACGGGGGTGGTAAGGCCGGGGCGAACAAACACGGAAGGGGCGCGCGACGAGACGCCTACCACCTCTTCCCTGCTTGGTACCGGAAGAGCGATCAGGAGGAATAACCGATGAAAAGCTTGGCCTTTTTAGAGCACGTGGACCACGACCGCAAAGTAGCGATTTATGCGGCAGAGCACGACGGCAAAATGAGGAATTTCGCGTATCACGAGGGGCTCGGAGAGTGCCGTGAGACGTTTTCTCGATTACTTCAGGGCATTCAGCAGGGTGAGATCGGGGTAGTGATGACACCTGACGCCGCCTGCCTATCGATTGAGGCGTCGTCGGGCTGGATGGAGGCGTTTATCCAGGCTGTCAAACAACACCAGGTCCTCATTGGCGACCACGGACACGACCTGGTCTATGATCTGCGCGACGGGGAGGATGAGGCGCAGTTTCGGAATCTGTATTCGCAAAGAGAATACGAGCGAGCCAGGAGCGCGCCCCGCCCGCTCGTCGATGCCATCGCGCAGAGTCCCTTCGCGGCCGCCTACATCGAGAGGGGAGAGAACTGGTTCCTGGTCACCCGCTTCGAGGGCCAGGACCCAGACTCTCCCATCTACAGTCTTTCCAGTGGGGCAAGAGGGCAGGACGTGGACATGCTCGCGTTAGGGCGTTGGAAAGAGCTTCTGGATGTCCTGGCCCCCTATGGGATTGCAGAGGAGGAGGGCTGGTGCCCGCTTCCCCCGGAACGAAAAGACTGGCTCTCCCGCACGCAGCAGCAAGAGGACGCGATGGCCGAGCAAACAGCAGCTGCGATGAAGCCGCACCGGGGTTCCCTACCGAAAGGCGCGCAGGTGAGCGTGATCCTGCCTGGCAGCGGTAGGGCGCAGGGTAGGCAAAGACGGAAACGGGGAGGAAGAAACCGATGAGAGAGCCACCTTACTTCGCGCACGAAGAGTACCAGTTGACGAAAGTGGCGCTTGCCCGCGAGGAAGTACCAGTCGGAGCTATTGCTCTCCTCTCTGCCTGGATCGAAGCGGAACGCCTGCTAGTGGATGACCGGGAGGAGGTGGGAGGGATCGACTTTTGCCGGATGGATTCAAAGGTCATGGCGCCGCTTCCCCACATCGCCGCTTCTTTTTTCGCCCGCCGTCCCTATAAGCGCAAAGCCGGGCACTACCCCAGGTGGAACGGCTTCTACCTGCTCCTGTACCGGGATGTGGAGGAGGGCTGGAAGCTGGTGCAGATACGCAAGAACTCCTCCTACGTTCAGTTTGCCCCGGTGCTCGCAGCCAGAAGCAAGGCGGTAGAGCAGATCAAAAGGCGGCTCGGCAACGATCTGGGAGAAGACCAGGAGTGAAGAGGAAAAAACTCAAGGTGAGTAAGCCCCGTAGCTCGCTGTTTCCAATCGCGAAACAAGAGGCAATGGCCCAGGAGGAGGTGACGAGCATATGGCACAGCACCATTCCTTAACAATCAACGTCAATGATCAATGCGCCATCGACGCGGGGTACTGGCAGGAGCGCGTTGAAGAGGATCAAACGCCCTACCGCCTCGTCTCGCCGCCGCAAACCACCATGTACCGGCAGGTCCTCTCGTATTTAGAGGAAACCACAAGGGACGAGAAGTCCCTGCCCACATCCCAGTTGCACTTTGGAGAAGTGGCCATCGCAACCGTCGCGATATGTATCCGATGGGGATCGTACTTCGCCGTGCTGACCAACCGCGGCCTGCCGCAGTGGACTGCCGCGTTCGATCCGGACGTAAGTTGCATTGGCGACGGGGAGATGGCGCGCATCAACATCGAGGCATCGGCATCCCTGACCAGCTGGATCGACCTGATGCGGGCGGACCAGCAGCGCTTCCGCAAGCTGGTCAAGGCCGCCGTCCAACTCCTCCCCTTCCCCATCGCGCAGCTCGACGAGTCGACGTATTACAAACGTTTCCGGGCCTTCAGCGCCATTAATTCTGCCACTGGAAGACGCTACCTGGTGGAGACCTTTGAAAAAAACTTTGGGTCGGAGTGGTTAGAACGGGCGAAATCGCGCGTCCTCGTCAATCCCACGCGCGCGCTGGCCAATGGCATCCTCAACGAGCACTGGCGCAACGGCTCGGGCATCGAGGACATCCACGCGGGCGGCATTGCTCCCCCGCGGCCACTGATGCAGTGCCGCCTCACGAAAGCGCAGGAAACGCTGCTGATGCAGGAAACGGTGGAGCTGTTTGTGCCGACCCTGCGCGCGCTCTATCATGTCGTCAGCAAGCCGAGCGGGGAGACCTGGCCGGAACAGGCGCTCCCGTACGCGCTCGCCTTCAAGCCCCCTGCGGACTGGTCGCTGGATGAGCAGACGCGTGAGATCGCCTTACCAGGCGCGGAGCCACGGTAGTCTTTCAGGTGCCCTCATTCCACGGAGGGCGAGAGATGTTTGCTGTGATGGTCGCTCCATCGTGAGGCCTACTCCTGGCTCAACCAATGGTGAGCGTTGCCTGTCTCCGGGATCGGCGGCGCGGCGGGTGGTACCGATAGGGGGATAGCGTTTGGCATCCGCACGGAGCAGCGTTGGTCGTCAGCCGAGCTGGCTTGGCGCCCAAGCTGTCCCCGTGGTCTCTCGACACCAAACCCTGCCCCAGCAGGGACAACGTCTGTCCTCTCACCACAGTGTAACGCTCTCCCCGCTCCCGCAAGACCAGCCCCTGCCGGATGCGTCGCGCGAGTTCACGGGTATAGACGGCGGGCTCCGCCTGCTCCTCCTGGAGTACGTCCTCGGCGTATTGGTAGAGCTGGAGCGCCTCTTGCCGCCTCTGCTGCTCCACCAGCAGGACCATCAGGCGGCACAGGACGTCCTCGTCGGTCGGGTCCTCCTCCAGCGCAGCGAAGAGCAGCTCCTCGGCCAGGCCCACCCGCTCGTCCTCGAGGTAGAGGTCGACCAGCTTGAAGAGCACGCGGTGCCGCGCGCCGTTGAGCGTGTGCCGCCGTGGCTGCACCCATTCAGCGTACAGGTCGTCCTCGAGAAACTCGCCCCCGGCGAGGGCATACGCCTCCTCCAGCAGGGGAAGCGGGTTCTGCCCCTGGCACTCCGCCCGCATCGCCTTCGACAAAAGTGAAAGAAAAGCATCGGCGTCTACCCAGATGCGCTGTTGCCCGGCCAGTTTGAAGATCGTTTCCCCGCCGCTGCGCAGCGTGAGCAGCAGGCTTCCCACGTCGCCCGTGCGCAGGATGTGCCGCCGCAGGACGGAGGCCGCCGAGTCGAGCGCGTGAGCGGCGTTGATCGCCTCGTGGTCGGGCCAGATGGCCTCGATGAGTTCCTCCCGCGATGCCCGGCGGTTCGCCCGGCACAAGAGCACCTTCAGCAGGGCCATCGCCGGTCCCCGGTTGCTCCACTCGCTCTGCGCCATGCGCGCGTAACGCGGCGGCTCATCCTCGGCCCGCGAGGGGGTGCGAACGAGCCGCTCGAGGGCGAATTCCCCCAGCGTGGTGATCCGCACCAGCGGATGTTTTGTCTGATCGTGTTCAGCTGTGCTGTGCATCGCCCGCGTATCTCCTTTCGCGGCCTTCCTGGCTCTTCGTCCACCGATTATACCAGAAGCACCGGTCGGCTGAGCGAGAAAGCCGTGATTCTTCGTGAGCCGTTCGTGAAACGGGTATCCTCCTCTCGACCCTTGCTCGTCTGCCCTTCCTCCTCCCTCTGGCTCATTCTTCTCGCAGCGCCGAAGAGCGGAAAGGAACCTGCTCGTCCCACGCGCATCTCTTTCTCCCAGGCGCAAGGAGCGTGCGCGGCCTCGTGGCCGAATGCCGTGAGCGAGTCGTGAATAGGCGCGTGTGTCCGGTGAGCGTTCATGAGGACGGCATGAGGGAGGCATGCTATGCTCGCTGCGGAGATCGCGAACGGCGGCTGAGCGCATACAGGTACGAAGCAGCAAGGAGGAAGCACGTGACAGGGCAGCTGAAAACCATCGTGCTGGACACCTCGCCTACGACACGCAAGATCCTGGAGGTCATCCTCCATCGAGAGGGCCACCTGGTGGCCTGCTTCGATGATCCGCTCGAGGCGCTGCGCTCTCTCTCCGGGCATGGCACCGCCGACTTGCTCTTCCTCGGCCTTGATCTCCCCAAAATGGACGGTTTCGCAGTGCTGAAGTACCTGGGAGGCGAGCCACGCTTCCGCTCGGTGGAAACCGTCGCCCTCCTGGACGTGCGCGACGGCATTCTGATCCGCCTGAAAGTGCGGCTGGCAGGCGCGCGGCAGGTGGTGACGAAGCCGCTAGTGCGGCAGCAGATCGTCGACCTGGTGTCCGCCTACACCTACCAGAGGGCTACAGCCCGGGAATCAAGCCAGAGAGCAGCGAGTACCCCTCCTTGAAGGCGGTGAGGCGGCCCCCGGGCTAGAAAGGAAATGAGCCTAGTTGGACAGTTAGTTCGTGCGCCATACGAGATCTCGCCCGAGGCGGTCAAGCGTATCTCCTGGCTGCGCAGGCGGCTCCTCTCCTGGTTCGCGCGAAACGGCCGCTCCTTCCCCTGGCGCGACCCCGGCAGGACGCCGTACGAGGTGGTAGTCGCGCGGGCGTACGCCGGGTTTGTCGAGCGCTACCCATCCTGGGGCACCCTCGCCCACGCGCCCCTCGATGGCCTCGAGAACGCGCTCAGGCCGCTTGGGCTCTGGAGGCAGAAGGCGCTGGCTTTCCAGCAGCTCGCGCAGTCGATCGAGGCGAATGGCGGCGTCGTTCCCCACACGCCCAAGGAGTTGGAGTGCCTGCGAGGGATCGGCCCCTACACGGCGAGCGCGGTGCGGGCCATCGTGTACAGGCGGGCCGAAGCGCTCCTCGATGTGAACATGGCCCGCCTCCTGGGGCGGTTCCTCGGATCAGCCGAGCACGCTGAGGCGAGACCCAAACGCATGCTGCTCGCGCTCGCTCTTCGGTTGGTGCGCAGTAAACGCGGCCTTGAGGTCAACTGGTCGGCGCTCGATTTCGGGGCGCTCGTCTGCCGCGCCAGGCACCCGCTGTGCCCTGAGTGCCCGCTGCGGACCAGGTGCGCGTACGCCAGATCGCTCCAGCTCCAACCTACTCCCAGCGCAGATGTTCTTTCAGGCTCACGAAGCGCTGGTGGCCGATGATGAGATGGTCGACCAGCTCGATGTCGAGGATGCGACCGGCCTCCACGAGCTGTTTCGTCGTCTCGATGTCTTCCTTTGACGACGTCGGGTCGCCGCTAGGGTGGTTGTGGCAGAGGATGAGGCCGGGGCAGTTGCGGATGATCGCCGGGCGGAAGACCTCGGCCGCGCGCAGCACCGAGCTGTTGGCGGTTCCCTGGTAGAGGCTGGCCTTCTCGACCAGCTGGCTCTTGGCGTCCAGCAGCAGGACGCGCATCTGCTCGGTGTCCAGGTAGGCCAGGTCCAGCATCACCAGGTTGGCCGCATCTGCGTAGCGGGTGTCCACCTGCACGAGGGCCAGTCTGCGCCCGATCTCCAGGGCCGACTTGAACTGGGCCGACTTGGCCTCGCCCATGCCATGCTCAGCGCACAGTTCGCGGAAGTCAGCGCGCACCAGGCCTGGGAGCCCTCCGTACTTGGTGAGCAGCTTGTTGGCCAGATCCAGGACGTTGCCGCTCCGGGTGCCAGTGCGCAGGATGATCGCCAGCAGTTCGGCCAGCGAGAGCGCCTGGGGGCTGAAGTGCTGCAGGCGCTCGCGCGGGCGCTCATGGCTGGGCAGTTCGCGCACCGTCGCATGGTAGTCCAGCCGGGTGCGCTTGTAGGGGCCGGAACCGGATTCGCGGGCGAGCATGAGTAGTTTTCCTCCTTCACAGCGAGAATGGTCTCCCTCCTCTCTCCTGTTATTCTGAAAGTGCCCGGGTAAAAGTGGAAATGCAGCCATCAGCGGACGCCCCGCGTTGCGCATAGCGTCTCGGACTCCCTCGGGCAGGGGTAAGTCCGAAGAATCCTCGTGAGTAATCCGTGAAAGTTCGTGAATTACTGTTGAGGTGACCATGGTATCATGGCAGGAGAGCCCTTCCCGTCGTAGGACAGCGTATGGAACAAGGAAGTAAAAAGGGGTTCGCACAGTACGGATCCCCTGGTGCTGGCACGACAAGCCTTCTGAACGTTGACAAAGTGCACCATACGCCTATGCGGAGGTGGACTGCGTGTTTCTTGCAGTCAACCGAAAAGGGACGCCGCACTTCGTGCCCTTTCTTTCCTCTCATTGCCCGAAGGCAGTCGGGTCTCCAGAAAGGATTTGTGATGAAGTGCAGTGCGGCTTTCCCGCTCGGCCTTCTGTAAAAAGGGTTGCGGGTGGTAGCCCCGCTGTCGTACGTCGCGTATGGCCTGCGTTTTCTTCTCCGGCGTATCCCAGAGAACCTTGTCCACGCCGGGGGTTTTCTTGCCCTGGTTTTCCGTCACTCGTCGCACAGCTAGAGCTTTGCCGCTAAACGAGTGGGTTAAGAGTCGTTGCAAAGCTTTCACCTTGCCCCATCTCTTTTCCTGAGTCGCCTTCACGATACGCGCCTGGAGCCGCCGCACGTTGCGTTGGGTTCGAT